>JADEYI010000679.1_pt1 | contig 39542 bp, 31 predicted proteins | sample 8542331 | NCBI WGS metagenome assembly JADEYI01 (sample SAMN16510988, study PRJNA670497) | mine drainage metagenome | isolation source: biofilm near Copperflume 1 | place: Germany: Marsberg coppermine Kilianstollen | collected 2018-02 | reverse complement strand
CAGTTGCTCTGGCATATTATGGAATGGCTCGCATAGCTAGTATCAAAGCTGATATAGAAGAGGCTCATAGATTAGGTGAATTAAGTGTGGTGATGCTGGAAACGATAGGCAACCGCAAAGCGAAAGAGGTGAGAAACTGGCTCGCTTCTATCCGTGATTAAGTATGCCAGGAAGTTCACGTACTAGACATTATCCTTTCATTACGCGAACTTCCTGGTGATGGTGAACAACTCATTTACCAAATCTGAGTATATTTGGTCCCGCTATCATATGCGTTTGGATTTGCGGTACGCCTGGCGTGATTGATGCGGCGTGGCTGCTGAGAAGGGGCGAAAACGCCAGGTAGGCGGCCACCATGAGTAGCGCGATCAGTGGCATGAGCCAGCGTAGTATACGTTTGAACATAGGTCTTCCTTCCTTTTTTCTTCAATGAGGGAGACCGCGACGGGTCCTCACCTCAACAATGCTCTGGGTGGAGGGCGACGCAAGCGTCCCCCTCCCTACGTCCTCGTCAACCCCCGCCCCTACAGTGTTTACGAGTATGGACGGACAGCGCTGGAGCGCGGCGTGGCGATTGTCGAATCGCGGGACAGATGCAGGTTGTAGTCCCGTGGGTCTGCGCGCCAGCATGTCCTGTCCTGTGCGATGTGACAGGTGGCCTGCGTCAGGGCGGGCCAGTTTTCGTTCATTGTTTCGAGAGAGAGATGTATCGATACTTCCTGTTCCAGGAAAAGATAGTATAAGAACTCTGGGATTTTTTCAGGTTTGTGTCTTATACCAACCAAAAGGTACTATGGAGTTTTTACCAGTACTTTTTGTCTTTGCTGGCACAGAATGTTGAAGAAATGGCAAAAGTGATTATATTCCCCGCTAGAAGAGAGATGCATCTACTCCCACGCGGTAATTTCGATTTTGTCTGGTAAGTACCGTCTAATTATTGAGAGCGCAAACCATGCGAATGCATGTGAGCATCGAAAGCGAGGAACACTGTGGGTTGGCTTTTTAGCAAACACGAGACCTGCCCGATTGACGAGGATGATGCCATTTTGCTGGTGGACGCAGAAACGGAGAGCATTCCCTGTACCGACGCGGATGGCAATCCCCTTTACTATTGTTTTGAAGGTGAACATACCTTCTCGCTTGAAGCGGATGAGGATTGGGGAAGGAGCAAGAAGCGGCGATAAAAAAGGAATAAACAGGCAAACGCCAGCATAGCAAGCCATAGCTCGCTATGCTGGCGTTTGCCTGTTGTCTACTGCTTTGCAAAGAGGTGCCGGTGGAGGGACTCGAACCCTCAACCCCTCACGGGGACTTGTTTTTGAGACAAGCGCGTATACCATTCCGCCACGCCGGCTGATTACAGAGGGATAATATCACAGGTGTGAAGGCGCGTCAATAGGCTTTTTGGGCTGAACGGTAACATTGTATTGTTTCACGAAACAGATGGTGGAGAGGGTTTATTACGAGAGGGTATATTACAAGTGCGGAGGAATAGAACTATTGATATATGAAAATCCGATCTCTTGAGTGATTATGCAGTGTGTAGCACACATTCAGGCATGCTTCTTGCACTCTATTTCTGTGTTACATGTTATGCCCGAAGAGATGGATACCATGTTGTTTGCTCGTTGTGTAAGGGCCACTAACGTTAATTGTCCTCGTTGATTTCGGATGTCGATTGTTATTTATTGTCTGGTTTCGATGCCTGCCAGGGCATGGCAGGGGGAGTTAACGCATGAGAACTATTGACCAGGTCGATCGACAGGAACGCCTGGAGCGCGCTGTTGTCCGGCGCATAGCACATTTTCCCCACCGTTCAAAAGCGCTGTATCTTTTATTATTTGTGATGTTGATCTTTGGAGGATTTGCGCAACAAGCTTTCGCATCAGGGGTTGCGCCTAACGGGCCGGGCGCGTCGTCCGTCTGGACGCCCTCCAATTCTACTCTTCTTGGTACGGCGGCCAATACCACCAGCGATGTGTGGTTCAGCGGCTATAACGGCATTGTTGGCGAGGTTTTCTATCCGACTGCCGATACCCCCAATACTACTGATTTCCAGTTCTTGATTGGCGATAGCGGGCGTAGCTGGGTCGATGAAGAGAAGGTCGCCACTACTTCCTCGGTACAGTTGTATAATACCCGCTCGCTGGCATGGACGGTGACGAATACCGCCAGCAATGGCAGGTACCGTATTACCAGGACTATTTATACTGACCCTACCCGCAATTCGCTCATCCAGCAGGTGACTTTTGCCGCGTTGAGTGGCACGCTTTCAAATTACGTGTTGTACACGCTGTATAATCCCTCTATGCACAACGCGGGCAATACTAACAGCAGTTCCACGCAGACATATAACGGAACGACTATGCTGGTGACGACCGATTCGTCGGGCAATTATGCCAGCGCGCTGGCTGCCTCGATTCCGTATGTGTCAGGTATGACCAGTTCTGGTTTTGTGGGTGCCAATGATGGCTGGACGGACTTGAAGGGTTCAAGCAATTGTGGCAGTGGAAGCTGTCCCGATTATACCATGAACTACACGTATAGCTCTGCCAACAATGGCAATACGGCGCAGACGGGCGAGCTTGATCTGTCCAATGGTGGTAGGATAAATACGCAAACGGCGACCAGTATTTCCTTTAACCTGGTTTTGTCGTTCGGGCAAACCAACGGCGGTACATCGTCCACTAGCAGCGCGGAGCAAACCCTGGCGGGTACGCTGGGCGACAACTTCTCCACCATGCTGGGTACCTATGTTTCGCAGTGGAATAGTTTCGATAACAGCCTGAACACGCCCCCGGCGGTTGGTGGAAATTCCACCATTCAACAGGCGCGCCAGCAGGAATACTACCTGGCTGCCAATGTACTCAAGGCCTCGCAGGATAAGCAGACGGGCGCGTTTGTGGCGGGGCTGGGTACGCCCTGGGGGGCCAGTAATGGGGATGGAGATAATGGCTATCACCTGGTGTGGGAACGCGATATGTACGAGTTCTCCAGCGCGTTGATCGTAGCTGGCGATACCGCCGATCCTAAACGCGCCCTGTTGTGGGCCTTCAATTCGCAGCAGCAGTCCGATGGGCATTTCCCACAAAACAGTTACGTCAATGGCACGCCTTTCTGGACAGGTATCCAGATGGATGAACAGGCTTTCCCCATCATACTTGCCTGGAAGCTGGGCGTGACCGATAGTACCAATTACCAGGATCATATCAAACCTGCCGCCAATTATATCCTCAACAATGGGCCGAAGACGGGCGAGGAACGCTGGGAGGAGAACGGCGGCTATAGCCCCTCGACCATCGCGGCGGAAATCGCCGGGCTGGTGGCAGCCGCCGATATCGCCCGCATCAATGGCGATACCGCCAGCCAGACGTTGTACAATACTGCCGCCGATTACTGGCAGGGCATGGTGCAGAACTGGACCTTTACAACCAGTGGATCGCTCAGTGGAGGTTATTACTTCGAGCGCATCGATGCTGACGGCAATCCTACCAATAGCGATACTATCACCATCGCCAACGGTGGCGGAACGTATGACGAACGCGCAATCGTCGATGCCGGTTTCCTCGAACTGGTGCGCCAGGGCATTTTCCCGGCCACTTCGCCCTATGTCACACTCTCGCTGCCCGTGATCGATTCGACCATTAAGCAAGCGGTCAACGGGAATAGCTACTGGTATCGCTATAATCACGACGGCTACGGCGAACGTGCCGATGGGTCGGCCTTCAACGGTACGGGCATCGGGCGGCTCTGGCCTATCTTTAGCGGCGAGCGCGGCATCTATACCATCGCTACAGGCGCGAGCGCCGATGCCTATCTGACAGCGATGACCGCCTCAGAAAATGCGTCCGGCATGATTCCCGAACAGGTGTGGGACAATGCCGCGCCATCGGGCAATACGCCCGGCACGCCTACGGGGTCGATGAACCCGCTCAACTGGGCCATGGGTGAGTTCATCACTCTGCTCTTTTCGGCTGCCAACAACGCCATCGCGGATGTGCCATCCATCACCTCAAGCCGCTACGTGAGTGGCGCGTATACTCCTCGTAGCGGCTATGTGGTTGACTATAACTCAGCGCAATTGCTCGGGGGTAAGGCCTTGACCATTTATTACAAGGGCTTCCTTTCGTCCAATAGCCGTGTGTACATCCACTGGGGTGAGAACAACTGGCAAAATATCCCGCCCGATCAGCCGATGGTTAAACGCGCCGATGGTTTCTGGCAAACGACGATCAGCGTTCCAAACGATGCCTCGCAGATCAACTTTGTCTTCAACAATGGCGCGGGTAGTTGGGATAACAACAACAATGCGAACTGGAACGTCAGCATCTCCGGCTCGTGTACGTCCGGCACTGTTACCAGCAGGCCCTGCGCGCCGGTTCATGCTCAGGCGTCGCAGATTTTCTACAATGGCTCTCTGGCTTCCAGCGCATCGAGCATTACTATGCACTGGGGCTACAACGGCTGGAATGGCGTCACTGATACGGTTATGACGCGTACATCGAACGGTGGATGGACGGGTTTTGCTATGGTTCCCTCGCCGGCTACCGGGTTGAATATGGCCTTCGTCAACCAGAGCGGCACCTGGGATAACAACAACGGCCAGAATTACAATCTGACCGTTGCATAAGATAGGTGTATAGCAAGGCAGGGGATATGGCCGGGCATGCCCGGCCATATCCCCTGCCTTGCTATACACAGATGAGCTATACCCTATCGAATGCATAGCGCAAAAAGAGGTGGTTGGTTTCGCGTTTGACGCTGATCAGCGATCCCCACAGGGGTGATTCAGGCGCGAAGAGCTTGCCAGCGACCAATCCGGGCCGCTCGATGGTATCGTCGCGTCCTGCAACTTGCGGGGCGAGTGTCAGGAATAATTCGTCCAGGCAGCGCTCAGCGAAGAAGCTGGCAAGCAATTGCGGGCCGCCTTCGCTAAGGATCAGGTTGCAAGGACATGCTTGCTTTACAACTCCCAGTATGGCTTGCGCGCTGAGCGGGCCGTTTTGCTTGAGAGCGACTATTACCGTTGATGAAGGGACGGCCTGTTGGCGCAAGCGTTGCTCGCCCTGTGTGGTGGTGATAAGCAGCACAGGGACTTCGCCGGACTGGAACAGGGGCTGGTTCAGGTTGATATTGCCTTCCAGGGTGACGATCACATTCAAGGGTGGCGTAGTCTTGCCCATAGCATGACGAATCTGCTGATAGAAAGCGGAGAATGGCGGGTAAATATGAGCGGCAGTCCAGATATGGTTGGGGGATTTGCGCAGCGTGCCAGCCCCGACAATGATGGCGTCGGCAACGGCTCGCAGGATGCCCATTACCATGTGATCGTGCATATTGTCGCCGCTAATATCGCCCCCGCCGGCGTGTCCTGGCGCTTCCAGGGATACTACTCCGTCCAGCGATGTGACGAAGTTGGCAAAGACATAGGGCCGATCAGGTTGTAGCGGAAACCGCAGTTGACCGTATATCGCTGCGAGTTCGGGCGGAAGCGGGAGATCGGTCCCGCGCTGCGCGTCAAATAGCGATGCGAGTGGTGTCAAGATGCTCACAACAATCCTTATCACTGGTAATATTACCGCGCCATATAGCCTATTATAAGCACATCGAAGCAAATTACTATGATGGCGTTACTCCACCGGACAGCCATCCATCACGCTGGAAAGCAATGGTAGGGGGCGACGCATGTGTCGCACTCTACCATTGCTTTCCTTCAAACTTATGCCGCGTCTCTAGACCTCGTCGAATACGCCGATCTTCCGAAATTTCTGGTAGCGTGACTCCAACAACTCATCAGTAGGAAGGGGTTTGAGTTGCGCGAGGTGCTTCAGCAGGGCAGCCTTCAGGTTGTCGGCTGTGAGGCGGTAGTTGTGGTGCGCGCCGCCCAGGGGTTCGGGGATCAACTCATCTACCAGGTTGAGATGCTTGAGTTCTTTGGCGCTGATGCGCATGGCCTCGGCTGCCTGGGGAGCGTATTTGTTGTCGCGCCACAGGATGGAGGCGGATGCTTCGGGCATGGCGACCGTGTAGATGCTGTGTTCGAGCATCAGGATGCGGTCTGCTATGCTGATGGCTAACGCGCCGCCGCTGCCGCCTTCGCCAATCACAACGGCGATGATCGGCACGCGCAAACGCGCCATGAGGTACAGGTTAGCGGCGATGGCCTCTGATTGGCCGCGTTCCTCGTCTCCCAGGGCCAGGAATGCGCCGGGAGTGTCAATCAGGGTAATGATGGGAAAGCCGAATTTTTCAGCTTGCAGCATCAAGCGGCTGGCCTTGCGGTAGCCTTCGGGATGCGGCATTCCCAGGTTGCGGAACTGTTTCTCCTTCATGTCGCGGCCCTTCTGGTGGCAGACAAACATGATTGTTTGCCCGTCCAGTTTGGCCGCGCCGGCCATAATGGCGTGATCGTCGCTGAAAGAGCGATCGCCGTGCAACTCGAAGAAGTCGTCACAGATCAAATGCAGGTAATCGCTGGAATAGGGGCGGTCTTTATGTCGCGCCACCTGCACAGTCTCCCAGGAGGTGAGGTTAGTGTAGATTTCTTCGCTGCGCCGCCGCAGGTCGCGCTCCGCGTCATGCAACTGCCGGAGTTCATCGGGTTTCAGACGATCCCCTTTGCGCTGCAAGGCGACAATCTTTTTTTCTAGATCGGCCAGTGGCTTCTCAAATTCCAGATCGTAGGCCATCGTTTCCTCCCGCTTAACGCTTGAACTGCGCGGTGTCCTGGCCGTTGCCGGGTGGGTACAGGCTGATGATACGCGCCAGGGTGTGTCGCAGGTCGCGCCGGTGAACAACCGCGTCAATCATGCCGTGTTGCAGCACAAACTCTGAATTGACGGTTCCCTCCGGCAATTTGACGTGCATGAATTGCTCGATCACACGTGGCCCGGTGAAGCAGATCAAGGCGCCCGGTTCTGCCAGGCTCACGTCACCCTGCATGGCGAAACTGGCCGTTACGCCGCCGGTGGTCGGGTCCGTCAGCAGACTGATGTATGGAACGCCGATTTCTCCCAGTTTTGCCAGGGCCGCTGAGATTTTTGCCATCTGCATCAGGGAATACAACCCTTCCTGCATACGCGCTCCACCGGAGGCGCATGAGATCAGCACCGGTATGCGCCGCTCGATGCCAAGTTCAACCGCGCGCGTGATTTTTTCGCCTACCGCAGACCCCATACTGCCGCCGATGAAGCGAAAATCCATCACTGCCAGCGCGAGTGGCATGCCGTCTATGGTGGCATGACCGGTCACGACGCCTTCGTTCATATTGACCTTTTTGCGCTCTTCGCTCAGTTTTTTGGCGTACTCCTGCACCTCGTCTTTGGTGCGAGCTACAAAATGGAGCGGGTCGCTTGAAATAATGGTGGCATCGATTTCTACAAAACTGTCCTGGTCGGTCAGCAGTTCGATACGTTCATAGGCGGAAAGCTTGAAGTGATAATTGCAGCGAGGGCATACCTTCAGGTTCTTTTCCCATTCACGGGAAATCAATATTTCCTTGCAGCGATTGCATTTGACCACCAGATTGCCTGAAGGTAAGCCTGCCCCTGGCTGGTTACTTGAAGTTGAAGATGTCGGTGGATCGGCAGCTTCTTTCGCCATGTCATACCTCCTTATCAGTCTTGCGCCAGGAGCGCAGCTACAAAGTCCTGCGGGTTAAAGGCAGTAAGGTTTTCGACTTTCTCTCCGGTGCCGATGAATTTAATGGGAACACCTAAATCATCTGCGACGGCAAAGGCGAAGCCACCTTTGGCGGTGCTATCCAACTTGGTGATGATAACACCGGTCAGGCCGATGTCTTCCGCGAATTTACGCGCCTGTAACAGGGCGTTCTGGCCGGTTGTGGCATCGATCACCATGATTAACTCCTGTGGTCCTTCCGGGAGCAACTTCTGAATGATTTTGTTGATTTTCTTCAACTCTTCCATCAGGTTGTACTTTGTGTGCAGTCGCCCGGCAGTGTCCACCAGCAGCACGTCACATCCGCGTGTGCCAGCAGCCTGGATGGCGTCGTAGACGACAGAGCCGGGGTCGGAACCGGGATTCTGGCTAATGACGGGCACGCCGATACGCTCGCCCCATACTTTGAGCTGGTCGATTGCGGCGGCGCGGAAGGTATCGGCTGCTGCCAGGATCACGTGATGGCCTTCTCGCTTGAGACGGTAGGCCATTTTCGCAATGCTGGTAGTTTTGCCCGATCCATTGACGCCGATGACGAGAATCACGGTCAGCGGTGATGTGGTGGAAAAGCGTAGATCGGAAGGTTTCCCAAGCAGCCTGGTGAGTTCTTCGCGCATGGCGGCCTGTACCTGGGAGGTGTTGCGCATTTGCTCGTCGATGACGCGTTTGCGTATATGCTCGATGAGCCACGTGGTGGTGCTGGGGCCGACATCCGCGCTGAGCAGAGCCTCTTCGAGGTCGTCCCACAACTCATCGGTGATGGGGGTTGATTTGACAAAAGACTCGCTGATTCGGCCAAATAATTTGCGGGTGCGGCTCAAACTGCTCTTAAAAGGGTTCGAGTCAGGGATAGGCATGGAGTCCCCTCCAACGCGCTCCTGCGTAACAGCAGACTCTCTTTTCGGCTCTTCCTGCGGTTTTTGCCCAAAAAATCGATTGAGCACGCTTGTAATGACTCCTTACGTGTTCTCGCCTGGAAAATTACATGAAAGAAGGCAAAAGGAAAAGGCTTCACCTCTTGCCTTCAATCTGACCCACGCGCACCGTGGCACCCCACCTTACTGGCGGCTGCCGCGATACTGGTGGAGCGACCCATCGCTGATGGGTTCATTGATGATGATATCGCCGTTACGGATCTTGATGTTGTACAGGCACGACGGGTTAGTGCAAACCCAGGCCTTATACTCGATAGAAGCTCCCTGGCTACCGAAATCCGACAGCGGAACCAGATCACCTTCACTACACTTGCGACACCGGGGAAAAGCGTTCTCCACGAAATCGCCTCCTTCCTTCTAAAGAGAGGATAGTATTCACCACCTGACCACGTAATACCTGGCAAGGTTAGGCGAAGAAGTAAGCCGAGGGGGAGCCTCCGCCGCTGCATCCGCATCCCCACAGCAGTTAAACAGTGTCATTCCACCGCTATCATACCATAAATCGCGTCCCGTGTCAGCATCCTTATGAAGATTTTTTCATCTTTTCTGGATATCTTCCACCGGTTTAATCCAGGGTACTTTACGACAGCGATAGAAGCGATTGGCACATGCCTCTCTGCTTCTATCGCTAGCATAACACCTGACAGCGAATTCGTCAACATCGATGAACTTTCATACGTTCTGCATCCATGCGGGAGACCCCAGTAGCGACACCCCTTGCGGGTGTCCCGTCTCCCTGGTTGATGGTCGCGCATATATGCACGAGATATGCACGAGAGCCGGGACACCCGCAAGGGGTGTCGCTACTGGTCTCTCCTCAACCTGAGGTACCTGAACTCGTGGTTGCTTTCACCCCAGTTGCTGTGCGGAAAATTCCCCATTTCTTGAAATCTATTCATCATGCTAATCCGCATCTGGAGAGGTTGCGCTTTAATTTTGACTTTCCTTGCTTACAAATTTTTGCCAGTTCAAACACTTCAGAATCTGGAAATTGTGCCGATTAGGATAGTCTTCTAAGGTCGAAATAGCGATGAAACACTTTGACATATGATGCGCTTCATGCGCTTTGGCATGATTGTTGCAATACCTGGTAGTAGGAGAGCATACCCAGGAAAAATTCATTCCCGCATGATTTTGGGAATATTCGTTGATTGCAATTTTGCTGCATTGTCATACGTGAAGAAGGAGTACCACTAATGGTTGCAAAAGTATCCAGGGCGTATAGTGTTGATCGTGGCACCGCGTACACATATCGTGATGAGATGGCTTCTCCCAGGAAAGGGCAAACGCGAGAGCGCAATGTTCGTGTTGCGAGCAGTTTCGAACTGGATAGAGAATTGCTGGATGAGGTAGATGATGAAGAAGAGGAAATTGGCGAGGAGGAGGAACAATCTGATGGCAGTAGCGCCGGGGCAATTGATGACTCGGTGAAACAGTATTTGAAAGAAATTGGAACATATCCGTTGTTGACTGCCGAACAAGAGTTGCAACTGGCGGAGCGCGTGTCGAATGGAGACTTGCGGGCGCGGCAGAAGCTGATTGAGGCGAACCTGCGCCTGGTGGTAAGTGTTGCCAAGCGTTATTCTAACCAGGGATTGCCTCTGTTGGATATGGTGCAGGAAGGCAATATTGGCTTGATGCGGGCGGCGCAGAAGTTCGATTACAGGCGCGGTTTTCGCTTTAGCACCTACGCTACGTGGTGGATTCGCCAGGCCATTAGCCGCTCGATAGCCGAACATTCGCGCACCATTCATATTCCGGTGCATGTAGTGGAGTTTATTTATAAGATCAAGCGCGTGGCCCGCCGCATTTACCAGGAGCAGGGCGTCGAGGCTCTGCCGGAGCAGATCGCCGCTGAGGTGGGTCTGTCCAAAGAGCGCATTGTGGAATTATTAAGCGTTTCTGAACAGCCCATTTCGCTCGACGCACCGGTGGCAGATGATGAGCAATATCACCTGGCCGATGCCATCGAAGACACCAGCATGACCACACCTGTAGACGAGGTATCGCAAAAGGTGTTGCGCGATCATATCGAGGAAGCTATGACTATCTTGAATCCCCGCGAACGCACCATCCTTGAGATGCGCTACGGCCTGCAGGACGGCCATTTTCATACTCTCGACGAGGTCAGCGTGGAGTTCAAACTGACCCGCGAGCGCATTCGCCAGATAGAGGTGAAGGCGCTGCGCAAGTTGCGCTACCCCGATAAGTACTATGGATTGCACGATTTCGCGCGTGCATAAGAGTTATCCCAATGGTGAGTAAGTGGAGAACCACCCGCCGCGCGTTTCTTCCTTCTTATCCCAATCGATTCTGACCTCCAGTACATACTGGCGTTCCTTGCCGGGTCTTTTCAGGATGAAGAACAGGCCGTTCCAGTTTTCCTTATCTTCGTCCTGAAAGGTCCAGGTAGACCAGGCGAGCGGCCCCGAAACGCCTTCGTCAGTGCGCGACCAGCCACCCTTGACCAGTTGCGCGGTGTAGTGTGGAGTTAGCGCATCCAGTTGCATCTCTGTATCTAACATGGCATTGGAATGCCAGCTATCGCCGCCGCCGCCGCCACCTCCGCCCTGCTGCTTCGCTCCTTTTGGTGGCTCAAGCGAGGGAATCAGGTTATGCATACCGTTATGCGCCATGCGTCGTTGCATACGATTGGGTTGCGCGCATGGGGAGTATACACTGCCGAAGTTGATATCCAGCCGGATATCAGTATGTCCTGGTGTGTGCTCGTAAGCGTTGATGGTGAATGCTGTACCTTCTGGCCCCTTACAGAAGGTAGTGTGATTCTCAAAGGCGTGAAAACCAGAATGTACAAATCCGCCGCCATGCATGGCATGACGCATTTCATCCAGCTCGTTCCATCCGGATTCGACCATGCGCTCTTTATAAAAGCTCAGGACTGTCGATGGAGCTAACTCGCTGTCCAGCACAACGTCGATTTGCTCTGGACCACGTATCAGGGTGCCCAGTACCTGGCTCTTTTCGGGTACTGGAACGGGGATAGCCAGGTTAGCGGGAAGTTGCCCGACCAGCAATTGCGGATTGTCGTTACGCGGGTCGCCAGGGTGGGTTGAGAGACGCAGCGCGAGTTCTCGCAGGAGATCCTCGCGAGCGCCGGGGGTGTTATCGCTCATGCTATCCTCCATCGGGGTAAGGGTGCGCCACGATACAAAAAACAATGTACACAAAGCGTGTCGCGCAGAGGTTGTTACACCTCCATCGCTACGCCGCTGGCTTCATACGCAGGTATGCGAAGATGAATGGGTCTACATTGCCGTTCAGGTAGCCGTCGGTATCGCTGGTCTCGAAGTTGGTGCGGTGATCTTTCACGATAGTGTAGGGGTGAATCGTGACTGTGCGAATCTGCGCGCCGAAATCGGACTGCACAAAATCACCTTTGAGGCGTGCCGTCTCTTCTTCGCGCCGCCGCACTTCGCGTTCGTATAGACGCGCTTTGAGCAATTTCAGGGCTACTTCGCGGTTCTGATTCTGCGAGCGTTCGTTCTGGCAGGTGACGACGATGCCGCTGGGGATGTGCTTCATACGCACAGCAGAGTCGGTTTTGTTGACGTGCTGGCCGCCCGCGCCGGTTGAACGATAGGTGTCGATCTTCAGGTCTTCGGGACGAATGATGATTTCGATGCTATCCTCGATGTCGGGCAACACCTCGACTTTAGCGAACGATGTGTGGCGGCGGTGCGCGGCGTCGAAAGGCGACAGGCGGATCAGGCGCTGCGTGCCGATCTCCGAACGCAGGTAGCCATAGGCATACCGCCCCGTAACCTCGATGGTGACGCTTTTGAGACCGGCTTCTTCACCCTCGCTGTAGTCGTAGACCTCGGTACGGAACTTGTGACCCTCGGTCCAGCGCAAGTACATGCGGAAGAGCATTTCGGCCCAGTCCTGCGCATCGACGCCGCCGCTGCCCGCGTGAATGCTCAGGATAGCGTTGCTCTGGTCGTGTTCGCCGTTGAGCATGAGCGAGAAGAGCAGTTGTTCGACCTGTTGTTCAAGCGCGGTGAGCGATGCGACAATCTCGGCCTGCAATCCTTCATCCGGTTCCTCCTCCAATAGCCCGGCTAATCCCTGCAGGTCGGTCAGTTGCGTATCGATGCTTTCCCAGGTGGTAACTTCGTCACGCAGGGCCGTCATTTGCTGCATATGCGCCTGCGCTTTGCGGTTATCTACCCAGAAATCCTCGGCCAGAGTCTCCGCTTCCATTGCTTCTACCTGTGTTTTTTTGGTAGCCAGGTCAAAGACGCACCATGGTTTCGTGGACGCGCCCTTGCAGGCGTTCGATCTGGTTGGTTAATTCATTCATAGCCGCATTGTACCATGTTTTGGCGCGGTTTGCACCTGCCTCAGCTTGAAGCAGTCGGGTCATTTGCAAACATTTCGTAGTTTGTGTATACTCTCCTGGGTATACTTACACTAAGAAATGTAGGTCTGTTATGAAAAATGAAACGCACGCAACCCGGCCCTTTCGACGTCGTCCTATTTTTATAGGGCTTTCTATTCTTCTGATAGTGCTTGTGATTGGGGGAGTGGTCGTAGTTCGTGGAATCACAGCAGGCAAACAGGCGATATTGCCTCCTCAGCAAACCACTGTGCCAACCCAGCAGGGGCAGGCGAGCAGCACTCCGGCGACGAAGGCGTCGGCTCTGCTCTTTGGCACCAATCTGGGTTTGTTTGATGCTAATGACCAGGTGGTTACTTCAGCAACGACTCGCGCCTTGATGCAACAAATCCATATCCGTATCGTGCGCATACCCCTGCGGCACAACCTTCCCAATGCGCTCGAAGTGCAGGCGGAGCAGGCTGTCAAAAGCATTGGCGCGATCCCTCTCATTGTGCTGAACGGTCTGCGCGACCCCAATGCGCTTGCTGATGATACGCGCATGATTCAGAATAGCAATAGTGTCTTTGGCGATAGCCTGGTCTACTATGAATTTGGCAACGAAGACGACTATAACGGCATAACCATCTCGCGCTATACGCAGGGGTGGAACACGCTCATTCCGCAATTTCAACGCATCGCACGCAACGGCAAGTTTATCGGCCCGGTCAGTTACCAGTATAACCGTAACAACCTGACCACTTTCCTGCAAGGCGCGAATCCACGCCCTGACGCGATTAGCTGGCACGAATACACATGCAGCTATAAAGACCCGGCAGCCGATTGCCTGGCGAGTCTGAGCGGGTGGACAGCGCATATCAGCGATGCGCGCGCTGTCATGCAAACGATTCTGGGGACTTCGCTGCCTATTATGATTACAGAATGGAATTATGCCGCCGACCAATCCACACAGAGCAATGGTCTGCCCATCGATGATGGGAAGTATAATAACGCCAGTTTCATGACGCAGTGGACGACCGCGGCGCTAAATACGCTGGCTGCCAACCGGGTCTTCGCCTCTATGCAGTATTCCGTCACCAATACCGCTCTGCCTTTGATTACCTTTAATAATACGTTGACTACGCAGGGGACGGCGTTCCAAACCCTTTTCCAGAAAATGACTGCATAAACGGAATTACACAGCATATTCCTCAAAGAGGCGTTTTTTCTTTGCGCATGAGAGCTATGAATTGCTTGCACAGGTTAAAAATTACATGGACGAACACATCGATTACGAGAACATCTTTACGCCACAGGGAATGCTAGGCCACGTCTCAAAGCATCCAAACCTGGATTTTCTCATGAATATTTTCAACATTCCCAGGGTGTACAGCGTTTCTGGATTTGGGACGTGGAATGTCGGGCAGCATACGATGGCCGTGGCCTTCCTGTCCCTCTACTGGTCAGCGTTTAATAGCTATCCCCAGGAGAAACGGGACCGGCTTGTGACCCTGGCGCTGGTGCATGACGCGCACGAAGCGGTCATTGGTGATATCCTGCCCTTCTTCAAAACGGCAGCCGTCAAAGAGGCTATCGAGACTATCCAGAATGATATCCAGAGCGCCTTTGGGATTGAAGAAGATCAGACCTTGCGTGACGAACTAAAGTTGCTGGATATGACCGGCTTTCTTTACGAGATCAGCCAGTCCTCACCACGCGGGATTGATCCAGCCAAACGCAAGCTCATCAAGCAGATGTATGCCCGGCAGGAAGAGGAAATTCTCGCTTATGCTGAGAAAGTTGGCATCGGCCAGGCCAGGGCGAGCGAATTCCTCAAACATATGAAGCTCTGAAGTATCGCAGGTCTGACGAAACTGAGCGCGAGCGGCGCGGTCGTCCCCAACCTGGAAGCGTATCATGCTACTTTCATTGCTTCTGCCGTGCTGGCGCTCAGCTGGGCCGGCTTTGGACTACTGGTGCGCGATAGCGACGCCGCGCCCACCCTGTGGCGTAAGGTGAAAGCGGCCAGAATTAGAAAGGAGTTGGTAGTATGAACACAGAAGCAGCCGACAAAGACTACCGGCGTGACCTGGGAGATGGACTTCTACTGCGCTGGTCTACGCCTGATGACACAGAGAGTATCGCGCACCTGGTCAGCTTCGTTTTTCGGGATCGGGCTGACGAGCCTCTAAATACACCATTGGGACACCTGATGCGAGAGCTTATGAGCGGGACGCATCCCCTGATGGGAGCGGGTGATTTCGCGCTCGTCGAGGATACGCGCAAGCAGGGGAACACCCTGGTCGCCTGTACCTGCCTGTGGCGTCATACCTGGGAATATGAAGGCATTCCCTTTGCGATTGGTCGCCCGGAAATTGTGGCTACCGATCCTGCCTATCGAAATCGAAGATTGATTCGCGCTATCTTCGATATGATTCATGCTCGTAGCGAGGCCGAGGGCTATCTTGCGCAGGCCATCACCGGTATTCCCTACTTCTATCGACTCTTTGGGTATGAATATGCGCTGGAACTGGGTGGAAGATGCTCTATCTACCTCTCACTCTTACCCAAAGCCAACGAGGAAACGCCCGAACCATTTCGCTTGCGCGATGCCACCTGGGACGACATTCCCCTGGTGCAACACCTCTACGATCGAGGACGAGCGTCCGGTGTAGTCTCTATGCTCATTGATGAAGAATGGTGGCGCTATCAGCTCGCGACCTGGCGCGCATCACTATCGGGCGAAGGCTGGCATATTCAGATGATAATTGATGTTGATGGTCGGCCCCAGGGGTACGTGATTACCCCGCCCATACGCTGGATGAATAGTTTGCGGGTGATTGACCTGGCATTTGTGAGCGGGGCTAATGTCCAGGCGATCATGCCGTCACTTCTGCGCGCGTTGGCAGCGCAAGGAGCGCAGATACCGGTCAGAGAAAGCGACGCGGAACCATTTAGCCGCATCACTTTTAATCTGGGAAGCTCCCACCCGGTCTACGAGGTGCTGGAAAAGAGTATGCCAACTACGAAAGAGACCCCATATGCCTGGTATGTGCGCGTCGCTAACTTACCAAAGTTTATCCAGCATATAGCGCCTGTGGTGGAGCGGCGGCTGGCATCTTCAATGGCTGCGGGCTATAGCGGCGAACTCACGTTTAATTTTTACCGGGGCGGTTTGCGTATGGTCTTCGAGCGAGGCACATTACAAACAGTAGAGGATTGGCAACGTCCCATCTGGAATGCGCATGAAGATGGTGGTTTCCCACCGCTCGTTTTCTTACAATTGCTATTTGGCTACCGTAATCTGGATGCATTACGTTCAGCCTTTCCCGATGTATGGGTAAACGAAACTGTAAAACTGCTTGTTAATGCGCTTTTCCCATGCAGGCCGTCAAGGGTGCTGCCCCTGGGGTAGAGGGTAAAGCTGCTCTTACTATATACTAGAGACATGCCGGGAAAAAAGTATAAAATGGCTTTCAAATCATAAGGGGTTCAGGCCTTTCACTAGAGGTTTTTTAGGAAAGGGGCCAGCGAGAGGGGCTGTCATCCTGAGCGCAGCGAAGGATCTGCGTGCTGCCGACGAGAGATCCTTCGCTGCGCTCAGGATGACAGCCTCTGGCGACCGGCGCGTTTCAAGAAACCTACCAGTGAAAGGGAGTTCAGGCCCGGCCCATTAACAATCCGGAGAGATGGAGAAACAAGCTCATGCAGACGCAACAACGCTTTAACAACAAAGTAGTGATCGTGACGGGGGCCGCGCACGGTATTGGACGCGCCATCGCCATGCGTTTTGGCCGCGAGGGCGCGCAGGTCGTTGTCAATGATGTCAACGCCGCCGGGGTTGAGAGTACTGTGCAGGAAATTATTGCTCTGGGAGGGCTGGCCGTCGCTGGCATTGCCGATGTGTCGCAAAAGAGCCAGGTTGATAGCTTATTTGATACCGTGCTTGAGCGTTTCAGAACGGTGGATGTGCTGGTCAACAACGCCGGGTTAATTAATGTCGAACGGCATTTTCTACAAGGGGATGAAGAATGGTGGGATCGCGTGCTGTCGGTAAACCTCAAGAGCGTTTTCCTGTGCTCGCTGCGCGCCGCGCGCGTAATGGCCCGCAATCATACGGGCGTGATTATTAACATGTCCAGCGGGGGAGCCACGCATTCTCACCGCGGTATGGCGGCCTATGATGCATCGAAAGGCGGCATAGAGGCGCTAACGCGGGCTATGGCGCTCGATCTTGCGCCGTATGGTATTCGTGTGAACGCGCTCATTCCTGGCTCGATTGATACGCAGGGTATGAACCCGGAGGTTAAGCGAGAACGGGGCAAGGCTATACCGCTCGGACGTGTGGGAGAGCCAGAGGAGATGGCCGGACCAGCCGTTTTTCTGGCCTCGGATGATGCCAGCTATATTACAGGCCATATCTATGCCGTCGATGGTGGCCTCCTCTCGCAGCAGCGCTCGCCGCAGGTAGATATTTTTCCGTTGAGCCGCTTCCCCACACTGGAGGGTGAGTGATGGAAGGTTCCGCCCATCATCACAGGATCGGGGTGGATATTGGAGGTACCTTCACGGACCTGGTGGTGTTCGACGATGTCACGGGCAGCTTTGCAGTCGGTAAGACGCTTACTACGCCTGGCGATCCATCGCGGGCTGTTGAGGCGCTGGTGGTTGAAACGTTGAAACGCGAGGGCATCGCGGCACGCGAAGCGCGGCAGCTCATACACGGCACCACGCTGGTGACGAATGCCATAATCGAGCGCACAGGTTCGCGTACCGCGCTACTGGCGACGCAGGGCTTTCGCGACTCCATTGAAATTGGGCGTGAGAACCGCTACGAACTCTATGACCTGATGCTGGAAATGCCGCAACCGCTGGTGCCGCGTTACCTGCGTTTTGGAGCGCCGCAGCGCACGCTGTCCGGCGGTACGACGCTCTCGGAACTGGACGGGGCATTCGTCGAACAATTGACGCGCGAGCTGGTGGCGAACGGTATTGAGGCCGTTGCGATTGCCTTTCTGCATAGTTTTAGCAACCCTACTGCGGAACGGGAAGCGCGCGCTATCATACAGCGTATCGCGCCGCATATGCGCGTTGCCATTTCTTCGGAGGTGGTGCCTGAGATACGCGAATTTGAGCGCACGTCTACCACGATTGCCAACGTCTATGTGCAGGAGCGCGTTGAGAAGTACCTGCGCGAGTTGCAGGCACGCCTGGAACGCATCGGATTTTCGGGCAGTCTCTTTTTGATGATTTCCAGCGGTGGCATTGTCACGGTGGATACAGCGGTACGCTTTCCGGTGCGCCTGCTCGAATCCGGCCCGGCGGGCGGCGCGCTGGCTGCTGCCAGCTATGGCGCGGCCTGTGGCTATAGCGACCTGCTTTCGTTCGATATGGGCGGCACCACCGCCAAGTTCTGCATTATCGACCACGGCCAGCCGCTCATCGCCCATGAATTTGAAGTTGATCGCCGCTATCGCCTGAAAAAGGGGTCGGGGCTGCCCATCAAACTATCGGTGATCGAGATGATCGAGATCGGCGCGGGCGGCGGCTCGATAGCACGCATCGACGCGCTGGGACTGTTGAAAGTGGGGCCGGAATCGGCGGGCGCTGAACCAGGCCCGGTCTGCTATGGCAATGGCGGAAGCGAGCCGACGGTAACGGACGCTGACCTGGTATTGGGGTACCTGGACCCGGATTATTTCCTGGGCGGCCAGATCAAGATAGACCTGGCTGCCGCTCGCCGCGCTATTTTGGAACGCATCGCTAAGCCATCCGGTCTCTCGCTCGAAGAGGCAGCCTGGGGCATTCACCAGGTTGTGAATGAAAGCATGGCGAATGCCGCGCGCATCCATACGCTGGAACGCGGGAAAGACCCGCACCGCTTCCCCGTATTTGCCTTCGGCGGAGCCGGGCCGGTGCATGGTTATCGCATCGCGAAGGCGCTGGGTTCGCCCGCCTTAATTGTGCCGTTTGGAGCAGGCGTCATGAGCGCGGTAGGCTTTCTCACCGCGCCGCTCGCCTTTGACTTCGTGCGCTCCTGGCCTGGTCGTATCGACGCGATGCACTGGCAGAAGGCCAATGCGCTGCTTGATGAAATGGAGGCTGAAGGCGAGGCTCTGCTGGCGCAATCGGGCGTATTACCCGCGCATATTCGTCACCGGCGCGTGGCGGATATGCGCTATGCCGGCCAGGGTCACGAGATACAGGTGCCACTGCCAGGAGGCCGGCTGAATGGCGATAGCATCCCCGCCATACTGCGCTCGTTTGAAGAGACGTACCGGCGTCTCTATGAGCGTCTCAGCGAGTCGGTGCCGGTGGAAATTCTCAACTGGCGCGTGATCTCGTCCAGCCCGGCTCCCCAGCTACGCTTACAAGCAGCAGGAGTTGAGCCGGCGGTGGTTTCCGCCGCGTACAAGGGAAGCCGCAGGGCCTATTTCCCGGAGTTGGGAGGCTACGCCGAAACACCGGTTTATGACCGCTATGGGCTGCTGCCCGGCACAAGTTTGAGCGGGCCGGCCATTATTGAAGAGCGCGAATCGACTGTGATCGTGGGGCAGGATTGCCGTTTCCATATAGACGAGCAGTTGAACGTGATTGTCGAACTATGACTCCGGTTGCGAGGATGCTTTGCCATGACGGATACACTGGACCCGATAACCCTGGAAGTGCTGTGGAACCGTTTGCTCTCGGTGGTGAATGAGCAGCAGGTGACGTTGATGCGAACCGCCTTCAGTACCGTAGTGCGCGAGTCGCAGGACCTGGCATGCGGCGTTTTTGATACACGCGGCTCCATGATCGCGCAGTCGCTTACGGGTACCCCCGGTCATATCAACGCTATGGCGACCGGCGTGCGTCATTTTTTGCGAGCCTATCCGGCGGAAACATTGCAGCCGGGCGACGTGTTGATTACCAACGATCCCTGGCAAACGGCCGGGCAGATCAACGACATGACCATACTGACGCCGGTCTTCAAAGACACGCGGCTGGTTGCCTACTTTGCCAGCACCTGCCACGCCCCCGATATCGGAGGGCGCATTTTCTCCGGCGAGGCGCGCGAGGTTTACGAAGAGGGCCTGCGCATTCCCATCACGAAACTATTTATTCGCGACGAGCCGAACGCTGAGCTATTTAAGATCATCCGCGCCAATGTGCGCACTCCCAACGAAACCATTGGCGATCTCTACGCCCAGACTTCGTCAAACGCGGTTGGGGCGCGCGAACTGTTGCACTTTATGAGTGAATTCGCGCTGGACTCGATTGATCCGCTGGCTGACGAAATCATTATGCGTTCGGAACGCGCCATGCGCGCGGCCATCCGCGCCCTGCCCAACGGGCGCTACGAGAACGAGTCCTGGAGCGACGGCTACGACGAGCCGATCCATATCAAAGTGACCGTGACTGTCGAGGACGAAGACCTGTTCATCGATTTTGCCGGTTCGTCGCCCCAGAGTTCGCGTGGCATCAATGTGGTGCTGAACTATACGCACGCCTACGCCTCGTTCGCCATCAAGGCGGCGGTGAGTCCCGACGTGCCGCATAACGAGGGGGCCTTTCGCCCGGTGCATGTGACCGCGCCGCCGGGTTCGATTCTCAATTGCCTGGAGCCAGCGGCGGTTGCTTCGCGCCACCTGATCGGGCATTTCCTGCCCGGCGTGATCTTCGGGGCCTTAGCACCGGCCATGCCGGGGAAGCTGATTGCCTGCGGGGCTGACCCTATCTGGATTTCCGTCTTACATGGGAAATGGCCGGGGTCGCAGGAGTCCTTTACCTTCAGCCTGTTTCAATGTGGCGGCACCGGCGCGCGCGCCATAAAAGATGGCCTGAATAGCACCGGGTTCCCCAGTGGGGTCGCGGGGGTGCCAGCCGAAATTGTGGAAAGCCTGACCCCGCTGGTGCAATACCGGCGTGAGTTGCGCACCGATTCGGGTGGCGCTGGCACGTTTCGCGGCGGGTTGGGGCAATGGACGGAGATCGGTTCTCCGGGGAATGCAGCGTGGGGCATTTCGGCGCTGGTTGACCGCACGCACTTCCCGGCCAACGGGCTTGAAGGCGGCGGCTACGGCGCGGCGGGCGAATATCTGGTGAACAAGAGCATTCGCCCGCAACCGAAGGCGCTTTTTTCCGTTGCGCCTGGCGATCGCGTTCAACTCAACCCGGCCGGAGGTGGTGGCTATGGCGACCCGTTCCAACGCGCTGTAGAGATGGTGCTGCGCGATGTCGTCAACGGCTATGTGTCGCTCGAGGCGGCTGAGCGCGAATACGGTGTGGTCATCCGTTACCTGGGGAGCGCCGACCAGCTTGTGCGACCGCCCGAACTGTATGCGCTTGATGAAGCGGCAACGCTGGCGCTGCGGGGTCAACGTCCTTCAGGCTCGGAAATTTAGTAGCGACACCCTTTGTGGGTATCCCGCGCCTCTAAAGCCTTATGCGGCATGAATCCGGCACGGGACACCCACAACTTTCACTGGGAGGTTTTTTAAGAAAGGCGTCAGCAAGGTGAAAGGTGTCATGCTGAGCGCAGCGAAGCATCTGCGTGCGACCCGGCGAGAGATGCTTCGCTGCGCTCAGCATGACAGGCGAGATCGGCGCGTTTCAAAAAAATCAACCAGTGAAAGGATACCCACAAGGGGTGTCGCTACTGAGTTCACCTTATCGGGAAAGGCAGATGGGCGTGTCAATGACAACAAAAGCTGACGTGTTGATTATCGGCGCTGGAATTATGGGGGCATCCTGCGCCTTTCGTTTGAGCGAGCGAGGATTACAAGTAGTGGTGTTGGAGGCACAAATTGCGCCGGCTATGGGTTCGACGGGTCGCAGCGCCGCCGGGGTGCGCGTTCAGTACACGGAAGAGGTCAACACGCGCCTGTCGTGGGAGAGCATTCAGGAATACCAGCATTTTCAGGATTTGTATGGAGATGATGCCGGTTATCGCCCCATTGGCTATCTTTTTCTCGTGCCGCCAGATCGCTGGGGCGAGCATCTTGAGAGCGTCGCATTGCAGGAACGGCTGGGCGCGCCGGTGAAAGTACTCACTGTTGAGGAGGCGCAGAGCCTGGTTGCCTTTGATACTACTGGTATTGCTGGCACAACCCACGGACCTGCCGATGGGATAGTAGACCCGCACAGTGTGACCTTTACCTATTTGAGGCTGGCAAAGGAGAGAGGCGCTTCGGTACATATGCAGGCTCCACTTACCAGCGCGAAACGAATTGGAAAAACCTGGCAGGTGGAGACACCAAAGGGTACATTTGAGACTGAGTACCTGGTGAACGCTGGCGGGTCGTGGGCCGGTGAAGTAGCAAAACGGGCTGGATTGGCGGTAGAAGTACCGGTCCAGCCGGTGAGACGCATGGTGTATATGACCGCTCCTACTCCCTGGCAGCATATCTATCCTTTGACCATCGACCTGGCGAGTGGTTTTTATTTACGAAGCGAGGGACAACGCATCTTGTTTGGAAAGTCGAACCCTGATGAGCCACCTGGATTTTCGGAAGGGATGGATTGGGACTGGTTTGAGCCAACGATCAGTGTAGGGCTGGAACGTTTTCCCTGGTTGGGGGAAACGCGGCTGGATAGACAGGCCTGCTGGTGGGGCTATTATGAAGTCACGCCCGATCATAACCCAATTCTAGGACGGCTTCCCGGCGTCGAAAATTGGATTAATGTGGCCGGATTTTCGGGACATGGCGTGCAGCAAGCGCCAGCCGTTGGGCGCGTGATGGCTGAAGAAATCGTGCTGGGGAGGGCGCAGTCAATCAATATCGATCCCCTGCGCATAACACGCTTTGCAATGGCTCAGCACGGTCGGGAACGCAATATTATTTGAGCCTGCTTGATTTCTTGTGATGCCCGATACGTGTACGAGAGATTCTTCGCTGCGCTCAGAATGACAAGTCCGGGAGCTGTCATTCTGAGCGCAGCGAAGAATCTCTCGTACATGGATTTCTCTTGACAGCAGAAGGTCCGATAGATACAATGCTGCTGGAAAGTTGTGCCCGGAGGATTGGTATATGCAGACAGGCTCGCGTTCCGTTACTTCTTCTCTTTCGAGCGTAAGCGTGCAGAAAGCCATTACTATCCTGGGCGGCGGCTTTCTCTCCCACCCGGCCAATACCGTTTTGCAACAGAAATTGCGCTCTGGCGCGTTAAGCGTACAGGACTACTACGCCCAGGCGCTGTGCTTTATCTATCGTCTGATGGCGTTGTTTGTAGCGGAAGATCGTGATATCCTCTTTCATTCCCAGGCCACACAAGCTGCGCGAAATCGCTATACCGCCCGTTATGCCACGACTCGCTTGCGCCGGCTGGCGGGACAGCGCGGCGCAACAAACCGTTCCAATCTCTATCGTGACCTCTGGCTGGTTATGGAAAGACTGGCCTGCGAAGCCGGTTATCCCGAACCGGGCCTATCCTCGCTTAGCGGCCTGTTCTTCTCGAGCGCCACGATGCCCGACCTCGCGGGTTGCGAACTGACCAACCGCGAACTGCTCAAATCTGTGCGTTACCTTGCCTTCACTTCAGGTGGTGCGATACGCCGGGCAATTGATTATAAGCACCTGGGCGCGGTAGGTCTGGGTAGTATCTATGAAGCGCTGCTGGAAATGCGCCCGGAAGTTAATATCGATAGCGCTTCCTTTGAACTCAAGTTTGCCAGTGGCAATGCGCGTAAAACCTCTGGCAGCTACTACACACCGGGCAGGCTGATCGATTGCCTGCTCGACTCTGCCCTGGAACCGGCGCTGGCGGAAGCGTGTGCCAGCGCCGACCCGCAGCGGTCTCTACTCAATCTCAAAATTTGCGATCCGGCCTGCGGCAGTGGGTTATTTCTTATAGCCACAGCCTATCGTATCGCGAAACGCCTGGCTGTCGCGCGCGTGGGCAGTGAAGAGCCGCGGCCAGAGGCGTACCGCGCAGCCCTGCGTGATGTCGTGAGCCACTGCATCTATGGAGTGGATATCAATCCAATGGCGGTAGAGCTGTGCCGGGTCAACCTGTGGTTGGAGGCGGTTGAACCTGGCAAGCCGCTTTCCATCTTCGACTTGCATATTCAGTGCGGAAATAGCCTGCTCGGCGCGACTCCCGCGCTGCTGGCACGGGGCATTCCCGGCAGTTCCCTTCAGTGCCAGTTCTTTCACTGGCACCTGGCTTTTCCCGATGTATTTCGCGTTCCCGTCAATGGCGAGCGGCCTGACAATGAGCAGACTGGCTGGAACGGGGGATTTGATGTGGTGTTGGGGAATCCGCCCTATATTTTTGGAGAGAACCTGCAACAAGAAGTAAAGCACGTATTTTCGGCGGTATTTTCTCTTGCTCGCGGGCAATATGATACCTACTGGCTCTTTATAGAAGAGAGTTTGAAACTGGTCAACTCTACAGGAAGATGCGCCCTGGTCGTTCCTGATACATTGTTAGCGCGGGATGAGACCATGTATGTGCGCGAGTTACTGTTACAAGAAGGGCTGGAACGCTTATATTATTGTGGAACTGCGTTTAAGGCCAATGTTTCTACCATTATCTTTGCGGTGGCTAAGGGAAGTGCGTCGCGTGAAGTCCTGTGTGAAGAAATCGATGGGCCAGCGGCACCAGCGCGCTATTCGTGTAGTAAGGAGCGGTTTTTATCGGATCCAAAACGCCGCTTTCTCATGCACCTTTCTGATGAAGAGGCTTTGCTGCTCGCTCGCGTGGAAAGGGTATGCGAACCTTTGCAAAACCTGGTGAAGATTTCGCGGGGCGAAGAGATGGGGAAAAAAGACGTACTTGCTCAAGGCGCTGTGCCTATTCTGGTAGGAGAAGATATTGCGCGTTATCTGGTGCAACCACCCACTCGTTTCCTCCAGACGTTCAAGAAAGATGCCCGAAGGTATGTTTCACCAAAGATCATCATGCTGAAAACGGGGCATAAATGTGTTGCAGCCCTGGATAGCGGGGGCTATGTCACGATGCAGTCGGTCTACAACCTGCATGTCACCCGTCCTGAAATAGCGTATGAAGCGGTTCTTGCTCTGCTGAACAGCCGCTTTACGCACTGGTTTGTCTACAAAATATTTACTTCGTACAAGGGTCTTTTTCCACAACTCAATCAATCTACCATCCAGGCGATTCCGGTTCCGCTCACTATTAGTAGCAGGCAGGATGAACTGGTGAAGTTAGTACAGGAAATGCTATGCTTGAAAGCGGAATTGAAGAACATGAAAGCGGCTCATGACAGGCATTCTCATATGGTTCAGATTGAACGGATAGACAGGGAGATAGATTGTGTAATCTATGCGCTCTATGAACTAAGTGAAGCAGAAATCACCATGTTCGAGCAAGGTATGCGGTAAGATATTTCTGAAGCAATGTTTTGTCACCCTGAGCGCAGCGAAGGGTCTAATCTGACAGGTACCGATATCCTCTTTCACTGGTAGGTGTTTTACAACAGGCAGTCGCCAGAGGTGTCATCCTGAGCGCAGCGAAGGATCTGCGTGCGGCACGGCGAGAGATCCTTCGCTGCGCTCAGGATGACACCTCCCGGCTGGCCGGTTCTTTTCTGAAAAACCTACCAGTGAAAGACCGAGATCCTTCGCTGCGCTCAGGATGACAAAACTGGCTGTGGTCGTTCAAATTCATCAGCGTATAGTTTTAAGCCAGGAAGAACCTTCATGTACGAAACGCCTGAAGATATCCAACAACTCCAGGCGATGCTTGATCGGAGTATTGAGCAAGCTGGAGAATTTTTACGCGCATCTTTTGAGATGCCCGCTCATTCCTTATCCGCGCGGCAACTGGTGCATCTCTGGCAGGGGGTGCAGACGGTTGCGTTTGCAACGGCGACAAAAAAAGGCGAACCTCTGGTAGCTCCTATAGGCGCTTTGCTCTTGCATGGACATTTCTACATTCCAACCGTCGCATCGGCTTTGCGTACTCGGCATGTCCTGCATCGTCCCGCCATCAGTTTCACCTTCTACCAGGGCAATGATGTGGCTGTCATTGTGCATGGGAAAGCGCTAGTTATACGGCCCGATGATGCGGATTTCGCTGCTTTAGAAGCGTTTCAGCGCGAGATGAGCGGGAGCAGCGTTCAGGAGTGGGGCGAGGGAGTATTTCTGCACATCATCCCCAGAGCCATCTATACATATGCTCGTTTCCCAGATCGTTTTCTTGAGAGCTAAATGCTGGGACATTCTCAACATTTACAAGCGACGCAGGCCCTGAAAGTCATAAAGAGGCTTCTCATGCCTCTCTATGAAACTTTTTGTTTTGTTAAGCCGTGCGTTTAGTGAAAATTCAATTTCAGCATACACTGGTCTTTTCTGAAGGAGCGCGGATGTACACGCTTGGAATCAACGCGGTTTACCATGATTCGGCGGCTTGCCTCGTTAAAGACGGGCAGGCGCTTGCGGCGGTTGAAGAAGAGCGTTTCACGCATGTGAAGCATGGCAAGCGTCCCATTCCTTTTTCCACCTATGAACTGCCCTTCCATGCCATCAATTACTGCCTGCAAGAGGGGGGCATATCGCTAGCTGACGTTGACCTGATTGCATACTCTTACGATCCGTATTTGCTGCTGGGAGATCACCGCAAGGACGCGGATATTACGCTGCCGTTAGAGCCAACCGCGCACCCGGTGCCTTCGGAGTGGGAGGCAGCCTGGGATCCGCTCTTTTTGTCATCTATCATTAATGCACCGCGCCACCTGGTTAGCGGCGCGCCGCATCACCTTAAAGCTCGCTTTCGCGGCACACATGCTGGCGGCCCGTATCGCTGGCATTTTGTCGAGCACCACCTGGCACATGCCGCCAGCGCATTTCTGCCCTCACCATTTGAAAGCGCGGTAATTCTGACGCTGGATGGCAGAGGGGAGAGAGCCACGACGAGTTATAGTTTGGGCGATGGTAACACCGTGTTCCGGCTGGGACAGGTTAATTTTCCGCACTCGCTCGGATTGCTCTATGAGGAGGTGACGGATTACCTGGGCTTCCTGGCTTCTTCTGATGAATACAAAGTGATGGCGCTGGCGTCGTTTGGCAAGCCGCGCTACCTTTCAGATTTTCGCGAAATCATCCAGGTAGGTTCTGATGGTCACTATACCATTGCGCCAACGCGATTAGAGGAGCGTTTTGGGCCGCCACGTATGCGGGGCAGTACATTGGAACAACGCCATTACGATATTGCGCATTCGTTACAGCTGGCGTTAGAAGAAGCGGTACTAGCGCTTGCAGAGTGGCTGCATGATAGCACCGGCATGGATACGCTCTGCCTGGCGGGAGGCGTGGCGCTCAATTGCGTGCTGAATGCGCGACTGCGCGACAAGGGGCCGTTCAAGCGAATGTGGGTACAACCGGCGGCAGGGGACGCGGGTACGGCGTTGGGCGCGGCGCTGTGGGTTGATGCTCAGGAACGTGCGCCCGCTACCCGCTCCTATCGCATGGATCACGCTTTTCTTGGCCCCGCCTATAACGACGATGAGATCGAGCAATTCCTGCGCTGGTCCAGGTTGCCGTATCGTCGCGCCCGGCATCTTGCCGGGGAGGTCGCGGCTATGCTGGCGCGGGATAAGATCATCGGCTGGTTTCAGCACAGGATGGAATTTGGGCCGCGGGCGTTAGGAGCGCGTTCAATCCTGGCATCACCGCTCCATGCCGAAATGCAGGCGCGGCTCAACGATATCAAGGACCGCGAAGACTTCCGACCGGTAGCGCCTGTTGTGCTAGAGGAAGAGGCGGCTAACTGGTTCGATCACGCAAGTACATCTCCATTCATGCTCTTTGTGTATGATGTGCTGCCGGAGAAGGCCGAGCGCATACCGGCTGTGCGGCATATCGACGGTACGGCGCGTATCCAGACTATCAATCGCGAGCAGCACCCGCTTTACTACGATCTCATCAAGGCTTTTCAGGTGCGAACAGGCGTTCCGGTGCTTGTCAATACTTCGTTCAATACACGCGGCGAACCCATTGTTTGTACGCCGCGCGACGCTGTTGAGTGCTTCTGGACTTCGCCTCTTGACGCGCTGGTGATTGGTCCATTCGTTCTGGAAAAACCGCAGGTGAACCCATGATGCCGCGTGTATCAGTTGTCGTACCCACGTATAAGCGACTGGAACTGCTTACCCGCTGCCTGGATGCGCTACTGGAACAAGATTTTGCTCCAGAGGACTACGAGGTCATTATTGTCGATGATGCAAACTGTGCCGAGACAAAACGCCTGGTAGCGCTCCAGGCGGAGAAGGCAAGACACTGCGGACAAACCCTTCTTTATATTCCGGTTACATCTCCATGCTCCCCTGGACCCGCCGCAGCGCGCAATGTTGGTTGGCGAGCGGCGCGAGCCGAATGGATCGCCTTTACCGATGACGATTGTATTCCGTGCCGGGAATGGCTGAAAGCTGGTGTCGCGGCTATGGCTGACGGCGTGGCGGGTGTATCTGGTCGATTGCTGGTGCCGGTAGAGGGTGTACCTACCGATTATGAATACAATGCGTCCAGGCTTGGGGAGAATGATTTCGTGACCGCCAACTGTTTTTACCGGCGTGATGCGCTGCAGGCGGTTGGTGGTTTTGACGAACGCTTTACCTGCGCCTGGCGCGAGGATAGCGACCTGGCCTTCACGCTCAAGGCTCAGGGGGCTGTATTGGTTCATGCGCCCGACGCGCTGGTAGTTCACCCGGTGCGGCCAGCGCCGTGGGGAGTCAGTATTCGCCAGCAGCGCAAGAGCATGTTCAACGCGCTGCTTTATAAGAAGCACCCGGTTTTATACCGCCAGAATATACAGTCAACTCCACCCTGGCGTTATTATGCCATCGTGAGCGCGCTACTGGCCGTCTTGATCGGTGCGGTGAGCGGATGGGGAGTTCTGGCGCTTGCAGGATTGATTCTATGGGTAGGTCTGACTGCGCGTTTCTGTATGCAGCGGCTCCAGCATACATCCCACGCTTCCCGTCATGTGCTGGAGATGATCGTGACCTCCATGCTAATCCCACCGCTTGCGATTTTCTGGCGGCTGCGTGGAGCAGTACAATTTCGTGTCTTCTTCCTGTAGATGGCGATAGATAGAGATACAACCATGAAGATGAATACCATGCCAACTCAACATGCTGTAAACCAAAGTGGCGTACCAACTTTGCAATTGCCGGCCAACGTGCAGATCGAGCCGGTGGGACAGTGCAACTTACGCTGCGAGATGTGTTCGATTCAGTTCCGTAAAGATGGCCCGCCATATGGACCACCCGCTTTCATGAAATTCGAGACGTTCACAGACATTATCGATCAGTTTGCCGGGATGGAGGAACTACACTTGCAGGGGTTGGGTGAGCCAATGATGCACCCTCGTTTCTTCGATATGGTGGAATATGCCGTGAAGAGGGGCATTCGGGTGTCAACCAATTCGAATCTGACGCTGGTGAATGATCGCCGCGCTGAACGCTGCGTGACGAGCGGACTGGATAGCCTGCAAATCTCCATCGATGGTTCAAGCGCCGAAACGTATGAACGTATTCGGGTGCGCGCTCACTTCGATCGGGTGGTAGCCAATGTGGAGCGCGTGCTGGCTGCGCGCCAACGCCTGGCGAGTGAAACTCCTCGCCTGCGCCTGGTGATGGTGATGATGCGGCGCAACCTGCATGAGTTGCCTGATTTAGTGCGTTTCGCGCACCGCTACTCAATCGAAAGCATCTTCGTGCAGCATCTCTGCCACGACTTTGGGGAAGCCACCTTGCCCGAACACTACCTGCCCATGCGCGATTTCGTGCAGAGCGAGACGCTGCTGGAGGAAGATCCGCGGCGCATCGAACATTACTTCGGGGAGGCGCGCAAAGTGGCGCAGGAATTGCATATAGACTTGCGCCTGCCGCACGCGCGCATCCGGCTGCATCCGCCCGGCACTCCCGGCCCGCAGCGCTGCGATTGGCCGTGGACAGGGGCTTACTTTAGCTATCAGGGCTACGCCATGCCGTGCTGTATGGTCTCGACGCCTGACCGCATCAACTTTGGCAACATCTCCGAACAGAGAGCCGATGGGCTGTGGAATGGCCCACGCTACCAGGAGTTCCGCAGCCGGTTGTCCTCTGAGGAGCCGCCGGACGTGTGTCGCTCTTGCTCGGTGTATAAGGGGATTTTCTAAGGGACTCAAGAAGAATTAATTATCCCGGATAGTTGGCGGAAAAGGGATCAACTCATCCAAACCTTCGTGTACCGTTTTCACCTTTGGATGTGCTAACTTCTAGAGAAGCGCAGCATCAGTACCCGTCTCAGCAACCTGTTTCAAGTACCTGTTCCTGGTAAGCAACAGTCCTTTCATATAGCGTGTGAGGATCAGCGTCTCAGCCAACCTCCCAGGGATGCCCAATGGAGCACGGAACGTAAACAGATCAATCATGAGTGTCCCAGGTGGCTGAGGGACAAACTCATGAAGATGTGTCATTTCCTGAAAAGCTCCCCGGATCATTTCATCAGTAAAACGATATGGTCGTTCATAGGCGGTAATTTTTGAGGTCAGATGTTGTTTGATGCCAAAATGCACCGCCTCCCAGGTCACGATATCACCGAGTTTCATCACGCCTGAAGTCACACCAGCAATCGGGCGCTCGTGGGTTTGCGCAACAGAGTGGCGATGCAAGTCAACGCTGAGCGACAGATCGAAACACCGCTCTAGCGAAGCATCGATAAACGTTTCTAGTCGAATGGTAGGCATGCTTGATTTTTCTCTCTCCCTGGCACCTCTCTCTGGGTAGAGTGCAACGTAACTTGTCGTGAAAAAGTGCCTCTTGAGATTATTATAGAAGTTTTGGAATAGCTTGTGCAAAGTGCCAGAAGTGTTGTTGCCAGCTGACCAGAAAGGATCAAGAGGCGATTTCGCAAGCGGTGACGACTCGGAGATGTCATCGATGTCTTGAGCCAGTATGCTCTCGAAAACGAAAGAGCCCCGGATAGACTGTAGCCAAAAAGCTCTAGAAGAAGGTGGACAGGAGTACCTTCCGTAGTTCAACTGGTGACAACGGCGTATCAGTCCGGGGTCAAATTATCCAGGGAGGCAATGGAGGCAGTGGAAGCCCAACTTCAGCGATTGCCCTCTCTGGAAAAGTGGTTTGTGGATATCAGGTATTCTTCGCCAGCTTCTGGGATAGTTAATTCTTCTTGAGTCCCTTATCCTGGGAAATGCGAAACGTTGGGGAGGAGCTAGAACCTGATTGTGGTATTATGCATAACGGTACGGGACACTGAAATAATGAAGAAAGAAGAAGACAACAAATGACATTTCGACTTCCAGACCCATCCACGCCATTTGGCGAGCGAGTCGCCCGGCGTTTACGGGACGAGCGTTTAATCTGGTTGACGACCGTGGATGCGAAGGGGACGCCTCAACCCACGCCTGTCTGGTTCTGGTGGGATGAGGCTACATCGACTATTCTTGTATATAGTCGGGCCGGTGCGAAACGGCAGGGGCATATCTCACACAATCCTCGAGTGGCTCTCAATCTGGATGGCAATGGAAATGGGGGAGATATTATCGTCATTACAGGCGAGGCACAGTTGAGTCCGAACGATCCTCCTGCGGATCGACTGCCTGTGTACGTGGAAAAGTATCGCGATTTCATCACCAGGAGTTTTCAGACGCCGGAAAGGTTCGCAGAGATGTATCCGGTGGCGCTGCGTATTCGCCCCATTGCAATTCGCGGGCATTGAAGATTCAGGAAAAGCTTTTTTTCAGGGCTGTAGTAGCCGCATAGTAGCCGCATAATCCGTGTACGCCGCCGCCAGGGGGTGTCGATGAAGAGCAGAGATAGACACCTTTAAGAGGGGTGGTATAGGGATTGACCTGGATGGTGGGGCGGGTGAAGAGCTGCCAGATGTCCTGCACGCCGCCATTGATGTCGCCACCGATGTAGTTGGCGTTGTACTGCTCAAGCTGTGCTGCCGTGAAGGTGTGGCGGGCCAGGATGCGGTCGCGAAAGCCGGGAGCGAAACGTTCGATCTGGGCCTCGATGCGCTCGCTCATGTCGAGAGTTGAGCCAGAGGGGACGTGACAATAGGCCCAGGCGGTGTGTTTTCCGGCGGGGGCGCGTGTCGGGTCAAACAGGCTTTGCTGCGCGAGCAGCACGAAGGGCTTTTCGGGGTGCTCTCCGCGCCAGACGGCAGATTCGCTGGCCGCGATTTCCGGCAGCGTGCCACCGATGTGGACTGTCCCGGCACGCTCACAGGCCGCCGCTCGCCAGGGAATAGGGCCGTCCAGCGCCAGGTCGAGTTTGAAGACGCCGGGGCCATAGCGGTAGTGTTGCAACTTGCGCTGGTAACTCGACGGCAGGCGCGTTCCAGCTATATGCAGCAATTGCCGGGGAGTGATATCGCACAGCACGGTGCGGGCAGGAGGGAGCATATCGAGCGATTTGACTTCCGCGCCGGTGACGATTTCTCCTCCCAGAGTGCGCAAATAGGCCGCCATGGCGTCCATAATGTTTTGTGAACCGCCGCGTGGCAGCGGCCAGCCGATAGCGTGTCCCAACCCTCCCAGCACTAACCCTGCCGCCGCACTGGTTGGGCGATCAAACGGTAGCATAGAGTGCCCACACATACCCGCGAAAATAGCGCGAGCATGTTCCTCCTTGAAGAGGCTTTTAGCGAGGGCGCTTGCCGGGCGGATAGCTTTGAAGCCGAAAGATGCAAGCTCGAACGGGTGCGCAAACAGAGGTGGCAGGCGCAAGGGGCCAAGAAAGGCATCCGCAATCCTATTCCAATGTGCGACGAATGGAGTCATCAGCTTCTTATATGCCTGAGCGTCAGTACCAAGCGTTGCGCCCGTCGCTTCAATGGAGCGTTCAAGTACGGCGACAGTATCGTTGTCTAGCGGGTGCGCCAGGGGAGCAGGCGGTTGAATCCATTCCAGGCCGTATTGCTCGAGCGGTAATGAACGGAAGAATGTTGAACCAAGCCCGAGTGGATGAATAGCTGAGCAGACATCGTGTACAAAACCGGGCAGAGTGAGTTCCATCGAGCGCGAACCGCCCCCGATGGTCTCTTTGGCCTCGTATACGATGACCGATTTGCCCGCACGCGCAATGGTGATAGCCGCCGCCAGGCCATTTGGACCGGCGCCAATAACGATTGCGTCATATTTCTCTGTTGTTGACATGTTTTGCCCGGACCGGACACCCACAAGAGGTGTCCCTACTGCTGATTACGTTTGCGCCCCCGTCCACGTATCCAACGCAGCGGTGTACTTATAGTATATATCGTAGTACGCATCGCGGCATTATGCCACACATTTTTAGCATGTGACCATTGCATACGTGGGTCTACGCAAATGGCTTGCATTTCTACTGGCACATCTATGCCGAATGAACTGGCGAGTGACTTCAGCGTATGCTGCCAGAATTTATCTTCTTCTTTATACATGCCGAGTCTAAAACCGAGTTCGTAGATAGGATCGCTGGCGCGCATTAACACCTGGGCCTGCGCTACAAGTGAGCCGTTTTCTTCTAAGGCGCTGAAGGTGATCCACCCGGCGAATATATGGCCCTGCGGGGTCATCAGTGTAAAGGATTCTTCGTCTGCATACAGTACCAATACGCCGGTAGAGAGCTTGATGCCTCCGGTTAAGGTGAGGTTGAGCAGGGCCACTTCACCGGGCGCGATACCTGTCAAAGGGCCAAAAAAACGGTTCCCTTTGGGCCAAAATTCAGGGAAGCGCTCTTTCCAGGTCTTGATGACTTCTTTTGCGGTCAACGACGTACCATTCAGGGTGATGCTATATGTTTTTTGCCACATCCTACCAAAGCCCTGCAATGGTCCATTCACCAGTTTGCCTTCTACGTTTAAGTTTAACGCGCCACTTGGAACGTTAGAAACTTTGAGTCCTGTGGTATAGCTTGACCAGAAGGCAGCATCGCGTGGCTGCTCATCCGGTTGTCCATTTGTTGGAACGGGTGAAGTAGACATGGCTGTTTTTATCTCCTTTTGTATACCAGGACGGGGGCCAGCCCCGCCCGTACCCTGTACGGGGGTGCGATTGCGAATCGTAGCAGGGTACGGGCGGGGCTGGCCCCCGTCCTGGTATAGCATACCTTGTCCCCGCTGGCAAAACGCAGTCCTGTAAAATTTACGCTGCTGCAAGAGCCGCCGCCTCGCTAGTGTAAATCTTAATTGCGTCATTCAAGCGTGTCAATTCAAAGATGTGTTGATAATGATCGCTAAGTCCAAAGGCGAGCATACGTTGTTTCTGACGGTTGATGCGGATCAGCAGCGTAACTATCAGGCCGATGCCGCTACTGTTCATATACTCTAACCCTGTGAAGTTCAAAATGATTGTGCGCGTCGTGGGAGCGCTGGCTTCTGTATAGGCGCGCATCAACTCCTGCTCAGCGAAGGCCGAGATATCGCCCTGAATGTCTATGATGCTGGTGGTGGGTGTGACGCGACGAGCATGCATTACAACGTTAGCCTGGGGCATGGCAAACCTCCTTGTCTCACTTTTCACGTGGTGTAATAATTGATTTTGGGTTTTCAGATAACGCGCTTGATTCATCGGGAAAGACGCTCATGAAATCAACCAGGCGAGTGATCTGGAAAATCTCGACGTAGTGCTGGCTCAATCCACAGGCCAGCAACCTGCGCTTCGATTTGCGCGCGCGTGCCAGTAAACTCACGATGAGGGCAATGCCAGTACTGTTGATATAATCCACATCGCTGAAATTGAGCAGGATTTCTTCTGCCCTGCGACTTTCCGCATCTGCATAGGCGGCATTCAGTACGTCTTCAGCGAAAGCGTTGATTTCTCCATGCAGATCGACGATGGCGACGCGCGGTTGATGGCGCACCTGCGCTTCAAGATTTCTGGCTGGCATGGGAGCCTCCTTCCTCCAGGTAGATGATGAGTTCGATGGTATGATGGGCGTCAGTGTTGATGATGTAGAGATCGTCAACCAGGTTTTTTATGAGGAATAGACCCCAGCCGCGCGGTGTTTGCATTTCGGCGAGCTTGGCTTCCAGGTCGGGCGTCTCGGCATCGATGACTGCCGGGCCTTCTCCCAGGTCGCTGATACGCACAGCCAGTGTGGTGTCTGAGACCTGTACTTGAATGACGACAGGAACGTCGGCTTGATAATGGTTGCCGTGTTCCATGGCATTCATGGTAGCCTCAGCTACAGCCGTCTTAAGTTGTTCCACGCGCCGGGCTGGCAGGTGAAGATCTCGCACGGCCTGGGCAACCTGTTCCATAGCCTTTCGCTCGTTCCCCGGCACGCTGGGTATGCTGAATTCTGCGAGCGTGTGCCAGTGACCGTTGTTTTTAGTACGTTCATGCTGTGATATATTTGATGCTCCTTGCTCACTTTTATGTATATCAGGGCCGTTTTCGCGTTGTAGTGTTACGAGCGTGACATCGTCCTCCTGTTCCCAATCATTGCCGGTGAAGATAGCAAGCTCAGCAAGTAAGAAATCAATGACAGGCGTCCCACCGGGAACTTCCTCGAGCAGCTTCATCAGGTGCGGGAAGCTAAACATCTGACGTCTTGTATTGTGCGCCTCTACCAGTCCATCGCTATAGAAGAGGATGTTCTCGCCTGGAGCCAGCGTTATTGCCTTTTCTTCGTAAGCCATGCCGGGCATCAGACCAAGCGGCATACCGGTGGCGCGCAGTTCAGAAACTTCGCCGTTGTGATGCCGGTAGGGGAGATCGTGTCCGGCATTGGCATACTCCAGGTGTCCGCTGGCAGGATCGAGAATGGCGTAGAGGCAGGTAACAAACATATTGGGCGGGATATCTTGATACAGCAAATCATTGGTCAGTTCCAGCACTTTGCCGGGTGAGATGGCTGCATGGGCGGTAGAGCGCAAGATGCTGCGTGTGGTTGCCATAACCAGCGCGGCAGGCACACCTTTATCGGTCACGTCGCCGATTACCAGACCCAGGCGGCCGTCCTCAAAGTACAGGAAGTCGTAGAAGTCGCCACCGACCGCACGCGCTGGCCGGTAGTACGAAGATATCTGCCAGCCGGGAAGCTGCGGGAGTTCCCTGGGCAGCAATGTTTGCTGGATCAACCGCGCAACGCGCAACTCTTGATCGATGCGCTCGCGTTCGAGGTCTTGCGAGCGCTTTTCGCGCACAAGCTGGGCGACACGCAGGGCCGGGGCTGCCTGGGTAGCCAGGTCATTGAGCAGCGTGCGATCATCGGTCGAGTAGTCCTGCTCGCTGAGGCGCGGCCCCAGATTGAGCAGCCCGACCAGCTCTCCCTGGCTGACCAGAGGGATAACCATTTTGATGCCAGACGCTTTCAACGCTTTAAGAGCGGCGGAGTCCATATGTAATTTGTCAAGCTCTGTCGCTCCCGGCGCGCTCAAGAAGTATGCGACAAGCGGATCGTTCGGAGCGATGTCGAGTGGCGGTGTCTCGATACTTCGCGCGCGGGCCGCCGTCGCCGGTTTTTCTATCGCCTGAGCGTCGCGTTTAGCGCGTCCGAGCCTTTTCAGTTGTATGCGTTGGAATAGTGTAGCCATATGCGCTCCTGATTAGATGTATCTCCCTGGCCCTATTGTACCAGATGGGCGTCCATTTAACGTTACGAAAGCGTTACGAAGAACGCCAGTAATTACCACTCCGATAGCTTCCAGATCTCGGGCTGGACGGCTCCTGCTTCCACACCAATTTCAGCATAGATGCTCACAGCCTGTTTCAGGTGTGCCATCGCCGCTTCTGTTTGGCCCGATGAATGCAACAGATCGGCCATATTGTTGTGCAATGCTGCTTCGCGGTGGCGATCACCTTGCGAGACGCAGAGCGCCAGCGCGGATTGCGTGAGGGATAGCGCATGTGCTGTATCGCCGCCGGTTTGATACGCCTGGGCAAGGTTGTTCAGGGCGGCAGCCTGCATCGCGGGGTCGCGCAGTTTTTCGGCGAGGGTGAAGCTTAGTGTGAGGTGATGCAGCGCGGTCCGGGTATCTCCCTGGTGGCTGGCGAGCATTCCGAGCATGTTGTGGGCCTGGGCCAGCGCGTGGGTGTCATCGTTGGCTTCTGCCAGTTCTCCGGCGCGTTGTGCGAATGTAAGCGCCTTTTGCGACTGCCCGCGCTGGTGGGCCGCGAGGCTCCAGTCGGCGTAGATGCTGGCCTGCTGGCCGGGTGATGCTTCGGATATATGCAGGGCTGCTTCTAAATGGCTTTCGGCAAGTTCCCACTCCCCGCGTCGCATGTAGACGTTGCCAAGTTTATGCTCTATCCCGCTCAGCGCGTCGGGTTCGCTGAGGGCCGCGGCCCTTTCGTAGCTATTGAGGGCGTTGTTATATTCTCCCAACAGGGTGTTCAGGTCTCCGATAGCTTGATGCAGCGCGGCTGTATCGGGATGGCCGAGTGCCAGGGCCAGTTGCAGGTGAGCGATGGCCCCGGCATTAGCATACAGGGAGCGGGCGTACTCACCGGCCAGCTTGAAGTACTCCGCCGCCGCGGCGTCGTTTCCGGCGAGGCGGTAGTGATGGGCGATCTGGCCTGCCTGGGGGCCGCTTTCGCGATGCCCTCGCGCATGGCTGGCAAGCGTTTCGGCTATGCGGCGGTGCAGCAGCCGCCGCCGCGCCAGGCTGGTCTCTTCATACACAAGCGTTCGCAGTTTCTCATGACTGAAGTCGTAGGACAGGTTATATGTACCGGCGTGATGCTGTGCCTCTACAACCAGTCCCTGCGCGCTCAGTCCTTCCAGGGCCGTGACGGTTTCGACTTCGCTGCGACCGCTTGCTTCGCGCAGGATGTCGAAGTCGAAGGAACGCCCGATGACCGCCGCCGTATTGAGCAATTGCCAGCCAATTTCATCGACCGCGCTCAGGCGAGACGAGAGCAGGTCGCGGATGCCGCCGGTCAGCGACCAATCGGGCTGCGCAGTGTTGAGCACTCCTTTCTCGATGGCGGTCAGGTATTCGGTGAGAAAGAAAGGGATGCCCTCTGTTTCAGCATAGAGGCGGTCAACAAAGTTGGGGGTTCGATCGAGCGCGCCGATTGATTGTACTAACTCTCGCACGGAAGGCTGGCTCAGGCGCGATAGCGAGAGTATTGCGGCATTGCCTGCGCGTTGCGCTTCAACGAAGAGCTGGTACAAAGGCGTTCCTCTGGATGGGTGTTTGCCGCGCCAGGTGAGGAGCAGGCACAATGGATGTTCATAGAGCCTGCGAACGAAATAGCTGACCCATTCGAGAGAGGCGCCATCGGCCCAGTGCAGGTCGTCGAAAAAGAGGATACCGGGAGCGCTTCCCGCGCACAGCGCCAGCAGCAACTGGCGAACACCCTCATAGAAGCGCGTTTGTGCGCCGGGATTGTCAAGCGGGAGGGGAGTCGATAGTCCGTTGCGCGATGTGGCAAGTTCGGGAAGCAGGCGCGAAGCTTCGCTTAGCCAGGAGGCCGGTAAGGAATCCAGGCTCTGTGTGTCGTGTTGCTGAGCAAAAGCGCCATGTAACGCGCTGGTGATAGGCGCGTAGGCAAGTTGCGCTTCTCCCTCGTAGCAGCGCGCGACGATGGCGTTGGCTTGCCTGTCCCGCGCATAGGCAAGCAGTTCGTCGGCCAGGCGCGTTTTGCCAATACCAGCGTCTCCTTCCAGCACTATCACCCGCCCGCCCCCATTGATTTCCTGGTACGTTTTGAGCATGGTTGCCCATTCATCCACGCGGCCCACTAGAGGATACCCCATAGCTGCTATATGAGGACGCGATTCTGCGCGTCCGTCTGTGCGTCCATTTACGCGCCTTTCCGCCGGGTCTTTACTTTCCGCGTGTTCGTGACGAGTGGAGTCGGATGTCGTGAGAGCAGATGGGTTGGCGGTGGCGGACGCGATCAATCGCGTCCCTATATTTTCGTGAGTGGGAACTGGCGCGGGTAGTTCTGGTGGTGGAGAAGGGATGAGGTTTTCTTTGATAAGCTGGTAGAGGTGAGTTGTTGCTTCGAGTGGGGAGACGCCCAGTTCTTGCTCGAGCGCCTGCACGCACTCGCGATACTGCTGCAGCGCGGTTGTGCGTTGCCCTGCCCAGGAGTACAACAACATCAACTGGCGGTGTGCCGGTTCGTGCAGTTTGTCCAGGGCTAACCAGCGCCGCGCATGCGCAATGGCGGTATCAAAATGATGCTGCGCGCTATGGCAGCCAGTCAGCTTTTCAAGCGCGCCGGCAAATTCGCGGCGCAGCGTGTCGGCCTGGTAGAATTGCCAGTCGTCAAAGCCGGGACTGTCGCGCAGGCTGAAGCCAGCCATGAAATCATCCTGGTAGAGCGCGATGGCTGCCGTAAGCGGTTGGATACAGGCAGTACAAACAGCGCCCGGCGGGTGTCCATGCGTGCCGCATTCCGCCAGGAGACCGCGAAGATCATGCACATCGACCCGAATGCCTGTGTGGAAGTCCAGACCTAATGTTTCTCTTTCAATATTGAGCCATTGCCCCCCCAGCGCTTTGTTGAGAGAGGAAAGGGTGCGCCGCAGGGCTGCCCGCGCGTGTGGCTGATCGTTCTCGGCCCAGAGCAAGGTAGCAAGGCTATCGCGGCTATGTGGTTGGCGAGTGATCGCGAGATAGGCAATGAGCGCGATTGCCTTGCGGGTATCAACGTTGATAGGAGCGCCTGCTAGTTCGATGCGCGGCGGTCCAAATACATTGATA
>JADEYI010000678.1_pt1 | contig 39577 bp, 35 predicted proteins | sample 8542331 | NCBI WGS metagenome assembly JADEYI01 (sample SAMN16510988, study PRJNA670497) | mine drainage metagenome | isolation source: biofilm near Copperflume 1 | place: Germany: Marsberg coppermine Kilianstollen | collected 2018-02 | reverse complement strand
GAGCACGGTTGTGCTTGCCGGCACGCCTCTCGCCACAGTCGCAGCGTTGCAGCGCGCGCTCCCGCGGCGCGCGCGTGTGGGCGATTGGGCAGCGCGCTGGCGGGCGGCCGATGCCGCTGCCCGCGGGGCGCTGCAAAGCTGTGCCGCCGGGTTTCAAGACCTCTTCGAGGGGCGGATCTTCAGCGAGCTGCAGGCGCTGCTCCCGGCAGGCGCGACGCTCATGGCCGGCAACAGCATGCCCGTCCGGGACCTCGATTCGTTCTTAGCGAGTGACGCGAAGGCGCTCACGCTGACGGCGAACCGCGGCGCCGCCGGCATCGATGGGGTCACTTCGAGCGCGCTCGGGGCGGCGGCGGCTGGACAGGGGCCAGTGGTGCTGGTGATCGGCGACATTTCGTTCTATCACGACCTGAACGGCCTCTGGGCAGCGGCGCGGCACGGCCTCGACCTTACCGTCGTGCTGGTCAACAACAACGGCGGCGGTATCTTCCACTACCTTCCGCAAGCCGCGCACGAGGAGGTGTTCGAAGATTGGTTTGGCACGCCTACGAACCTCGACTTCTCGCTCGCGGTGCGGATGTACGGTGGGCGCCACACCCTGGCGCGCGATTGGCCCACCTTCCGCGACGCTGTCTCCGGGTTCGAGCAGGGCGGCCTGCGCGTGGTCGAACTGCCGACCAACCGTGTGCGGAACACAGACATGCATCGCGAGGCGTGGGCGGCGGCAGCCGTTGCGGTGCGGGCGGCGCTCGCGACAACTCCACCGGCCCCTGAGCTGACGCATGCGACGTGAAGTTGAGCCCGGCTTTGCGCTCAACCTGGAGTGCTGGGGTGACGGGCCGCCACTGGTGCTCCTCCACGGCTTCACCGGATCGGCAAGAGCCTGGGGGCCATTCGCTGATGCCCTGGCCGCAGAAAACAGGGTGATCGCGCTCGATATCGCCGGCCACGGCCTTTCCGACGCGCCATCCGCGATCCGGCACTACCGCATGCAACAAGCGGTTGAGGATGTCGTCGCGGCGGTGAAGTCTGCGGGCTATGGGCGGGCGGCATGGCTCGGCTACTCCATGGGGGGGCGCCTGGCGCTGCAGGTGGCCGCCGCGCACCCAGAAGCGGTGGGGAGCGTCATCCTCATCGGCGCATCCCCCGGCATCGCTGAGGCAGACGAGCGAGCCCAACGGGTGATGGCAGACGAAGCGCTCGCGCGGCGCATCGAAGCCGACGGTGTTCTGGCGTTCATCGACTACTGGGAAAATATCCCGCTATTTGCATCGCAACTCTCCCTCCCGGAAGCGACGCGTGCCGCAGTCCGCGCCGGCAGGCTGGGCAGCAGCGCAAGAGGGCTCGCGAACAGCTTGCGCGGGATGGGTGCCGGCGCGCAGGAGCCACTGCACAGCGCGCTTCCGAAAATGGCCATGCCGATGCTGCTCCTTGCCGGCGAAGGCGATGCCAAATACACGGCCATCGCAGGGGAGATAGCCGCCGCGCTCCCTCGTGCACGCGCGGTGGTTGTGCCGGGCGCGGGCCACGCGGCCCATCTCGAACAGCCAGGACGGTGTATCACCGAAATCCGGAGCTTCCTCGCGGAAACCGCGATTGACTCTACTATTCCCTCTACGCCCTCTAATTCCCAAGGAGCCCGCACATGACCATCGCATGGCAGCCCGTGAAGACCTACAACGACATCCTCTATTCGAAGGCTGAAGGGATCGCGCGGATCAGTATCAACCGGCCCGAAGTGCACAATGCATTTCGCCCGGAGACGGTCTTCGAGCTGCTCGACGCGTTCTCACGTGCGCGGGAGGATGCGGAAGTCGGCGTCGTACTGTTCACCGGTGAAGGCGGCCGGGCGTTCTGTTCGGGTGGGGACCAGCGGGTGCGTGGCCACGGAGGTTATGTCGGAGAGGACTCCGTGCCGCGGCTCAATGTGACGGACCTGCACAAGCTCATCCGCTCCATGCCAAAACCAGTGATCGCGCTGGTTGCGGGCTACGCGATCGGTGGGGGGCATGTGCTACACGTCATCTGCGACCTCACGATCGCGGCTGAAAACGCGCGCTTCGGGCAGACGGGGCCGCGCGTCGGAAGCTTCGATGGCGGTTTCGGAGCCGTCCAACTGGCGCGGTTGGTGGGACAGAAGAAAGCCCGCGAGATCTGGTACCTCTGCCGCCAGTACGATGCCCATGAAGCGCTGCAAATGGGGCTGATCAACCGCGTCGTGCCGCTCGATCAGCTCGAGGACGAAGGTGTCGCGTGGGCGAGGGAGATCCTTCGCCACAGCCCGCTGGCGATCCGGCTGCTCAAGTCGTCGTTCAACGCGGAGCTCGACGGCATGGCGGGCATCACCGAACTCGCACACAACGCGACGATGCTGTTCTACATGAGCGACGAGGGCAAAGAAGGGCGAGACGCGTTCCTTGAGAAGCGCCAGCCCCGCTACGCAGACCTCGAACAGTTTCCGCGCCGGCCGTGAGCCGAGCGACAGGACCGTTTCAGAGCGGCCGTCCATCGCCGGGTGCAGTTGTCGATCGAGTCTGGTTGCAGCGCTACCGGGTCCCTTTTCGTGCCGACTTCGTCAGCGCCCATGGAGTCGAGCGAGCGCGAGAGGGCGTCCTCATCGGGGTCGAAACGGCGGGCGGGGCCGTTGGCTTTGGGGAGGCGGCCCCGCTCCCGCGATACACGGGCGGAAGCGTGGAAGAAACCGTGGAAGCGCTGCGGACGCTCGGTCTCGCGCTGCTCGATCAGCCACCTGTGGCGGCCTGGGAAATAGGAACGGACCTTCCAGGCGTGTCCGCGGGCTCAGCGGCCGCGGCCCGCTGCGGCATCGAGACGGCGAGCGGCGACCTGATCGCCCGCGCGGCCGGCCTCCCCTTCAGCGCGTGGCTTGCGCGACGGGCCGGGGGAAGCCAAGGTGCGCCACTCCGCCGCGTGCCGGTCAATGGCACGGTCGACGCCGGGCCGACGGCATCGGCGATCGCTGAAGCGCAGTCACTGGTGGCGCGGGGGTTCAGGACCCTGAAGTTGAAGGTCGGGGTTGACCCGGAAGCAGACTTCGAGCGCACCGCGGCTATCCGGGAGCGCGTCGGGGCAACGATCGCTCTGCGCATCGATGCCAACGGTAGCTGGACCGTTGGACGCGCTCTGCACGAACTGGAGCGATACGCGACGCTCGGAGTCACGCTGTGCGAGCAGCCGATCTCAAACCTGCTCACCGGGGTTGCCGACCGCTTCGCGGAGGTTGGCCGGGGCTGCGCTGTTCCTATCGCCGCCGACGAGTCCTGCCGGTCGGTCGCCGACCTCAACTGCCTCCTCGCGGCCGGGGACGTTTATGCCGTCGTGATCAAACCGATGGCGTGCGGGCTGAAAGAAGCGCTGGCGATGCTCGCAGTCGCGGAGCGACGCGGGCTACCCGTGATCGTGACAACGATGTTCGAAACGGGCATCGGCGTTGCCGCGGCAGTCCATTTGGCCGCGCTCCTGGGCCATCGCGCCCTGGCCTGCGGCCTCGCCACGCTGGAACACCTCGAGGACGACCTGATCGATGGCGGACTGGAGATAGCGGGGGGAAGCATCGCCGTCCCCCGGGGGGCGGGCCTCGGGGTTACGCTCGACATCGAGGCACTCACGGCCTTCGCGACCGGCCCCCGCGAATGGGTTGCGGCGTGACCCCCCAGCCTATCCCTGACTGGCTGATGCACCGCGCCAATGTGCTTCCCACGCACCTCGCGGTCATCGCGGAGGGCCGCGCTCTTACCTACGCCGAGCTCGAAGGTCGAGTTTCCGGACTCGCGGGGGCGTTGCGCTCCGCGGGCATCATGCTCGGCGACCGAGTGGCGGTGCTCGCCACAAACTCTGTCGAGCTGGTGGAAGCGATCCATGCCGTCCCACGGTCGGGGGCGATACTGGTGCTGCTCAACTGCCGGCTGACAGCCGATGAGCTTGCCTGGCAGCTGCGCGACGCGGATGTGAGACTCCTGTTGTGCAGCGCCGACATGGAGAGCGCGGCGCGCGCGGCCGCAGAGCTGGCTGGAGTCGCGCCGCCGCGGCGGATGCCCCTGCCCGCGACCGCGATCGCGGACCCGTCCGAAGCCCACGAACTCGACGAGGTTCACAGCATCATCTATACGTCGGGCACCACCGGGCGCCCAAAAGGGGCGATGCTCACGTTCGGCAACTTTTGGGCGAGCGCTGCCGCGTCCGCGTTCAACCTTGGCAGCGCTCCCACCGACCGCTGGCTCGCGTGCATGCCGCTTTTCCACGTGGGCGGCCTCTCGATCGTCCTGCGTAGCGCAATTGCCGGGACGACGATGGCCATCCAACCGGGATTCGACGAGGGGCGCGTCGCGGACGCATTACACAACGCGGCGATCACGCACATCTCAGTGGTGCCGACGATGCTGCAACGCCTGCTTGATGCCGACCCACGGCGCAGCCCGGGGACGCTGCGCGTCGTGCTCGTCGGCGGGGGCCCTGTGCCCGAGGCGTTGTTGATCCGGGCGCTCGCGCGCGGCTATCCCGTGGTGCAGACGTATGGCCTCACGGAGACGGCGAGCCAGGCGGCGACCCTTTCGCCCGCCGATGCTGGCGCGCATGTTGAGTCGGCAGGGAAGCCGCTGGTCGTAACGCGGCTTCGCATCGACGCGGCACCCGGTGAGCCCGGCGAGATCCTGGTCGCCGGGCCGACGGTTACGGCTGGCTACTTCCGCCAGCCGGAAGCGACTGCGGCTGCCCTTGCTGGGGGCTGGCTGCACACCGGGGACATCGGCCGACTGGACGACGATGGCTTCCTCTACGTCCTCGACCGGCGGGACGACCTGATCCTTTCAGGCGGTGAAAATGTCTATCCCGCGGAAGTGGAGGAGGCGATTTGCGCGTTTCCAGGGGTCAGCGAGGCGGCGGTGGTGGGGCTGCCCGACGCGCGATGGGGACAGGTGGTGGCAGCGGCCATTGTGACCTCGGGCGAGATCGATGCCGGGCCGCTGGGACTTTTCCTGCGCGGCAGACTGGCGGGCTACAAGTTGCCGAGGGTGGTCGAACGCGTCGATTCGCTCCCGCGGACGGCGAGCGGGAAGCTGCAGCGGCGGCTCGTGCGCGAGGCGCTGGCGGCATCCAGGGCCGGATCCGGCCGAAGAGAACGATCCGACGGCGAGCCTGGCCCTCGGCCCGCGCGTTGACATCACACCCGGTGCCGCCGGGCCAGCCTTTAGCCCCCAATTGCGGTACCTTCGAGCGACTCACTCCTCTCCAGGAAGGCATGCATGCACTACCACAACCTCGGCAAGACCGGCCTCAAAATCTCCCCGATTTGCCTCGGGATGATGACCTATGGCAGCAGCAAATGGCGCGACTGGGTGCTCGACCAAGAGGCGGCGCGGCCGTTCGTCCAACGCGCACTCGATGCGGGCATCAACTTCTTCGACACGGCCGACGTCTACTCGATCGGTGCCAGCGAAACCGTCACCGGGCAGCTGCTGAAGGAGATGGCCCAGCGCGACCGCGTCGTGATCGCCACCAAGGTTTGCAACCCGATGAGCGGCGACCCGAACGACCGCGGCCTTTCGCGCAAGCACATCATGCAAAGCATCGACGCCTCGCTGAAGCGCCTCGGTACCGATTATGTCGATCTCTATCAGATCCACCGCTGGGACCCGGCGACCCCGATTGAGGAGACGATGGAAGCGCTCAATGACGTGGTGCGCTCGGGGAAGGCCCTCTACATCGGCGCGTCGAGCATGTATGCGTGGCAGTTTTCGAAAGCACAGCACGTGGCCGAAGCACACGGCTGGAGCACATTCGTTTCGATGCAGAACCACTACAACCTGGTCTACCGTGAGGAGGAGCGCGAGATGATCCCGCTCTGTCGCGACCAGGGAGTCGGCATCATCCCGTGGAGCCCGCTCGCCCGCGGTTTTCTCGCGGGGAATCGCAGCGAAGCGAAGCAGGACGAGACCACGCGCGCTCGCTCGGACGACTTCGCCCACTCGTTGTACTACAAGGAGTCCGATTTCCGGGTGGTGGAGGCGGTGCGCGAAGTCGCGGCCGAGCGCGGTGTAAGGCCGGCGCAGGTGGCGCTCGCGTGGATGCTGCAGAAGCCCTGGATCTCGGCGCCCATCATCGGCGCGAGCAAGCTCTACCAGCTCGACGAGGCTATCGGTGCTCTCGAAATCTCACTGGGCGAAGCCGAAGTGAAGGCGCTCGAATCCGCATATGAGCCCCACCGTGTACTGGGGCACACATAGGGCCGAAGGTTACTTCCCCAGCGCGCGGAGCATTGACTCGACCGACGTAAACTTCACGCGCGGGCGGCCTTCGTGCTGGCCGCGTTCGACCTCCTCCGCATCGAGCCGGCGCCAGTCGTCGAAGGTCACGCAGCGCGGCTGCCGCGGACGAATCAGTTCGAGCTCCGGGTCCCCCGCGTGCTCGGGGTGGAAGGTTCGTCCGGCCTGAGCGTCCTCCAGCATCCACTGCACCGTCTCGGCGGCATCGGGCTTATTCGTGCCGATGACTCCGGACGGGCCACGCTTGATCCAGCCCGTGACGTATTCCCCCGCGATCGGGACGTTCGTCGCCGGGTCCATCACGCGGCCCCGATCGTTGACGATGACGCCCCAGCGTTCATGAAAGGGAAGGTCGGGGAGTGGCATGCCCCGGTAGCCGACCGAACGGAAGACCAGGCCCGCCCGCAACACTTCGGACTCGCCCGTGGACTCCGCCGAGATGGTCCCTGTCTCCGAGCGGGTGAGACGATTGTGGAGCAGACGAACACCTCCAACTCCGCCGCAGCCGTCGTCGAGGAGTTCCACGGGCGAAACGAGGAAGCGCAAGAACAGGCTGCGGGAGCGGCCGACAGCCTCGCGTGTGGCGAACGACTGCAACAGGTCCACCTTCCGGCTGAGCGACCGGTCGTCCGCTTCCGCGACGGCCTTCGCGCTGACGTCGTCCAGGGTGACTTCACCGGGGCGGACGATGACATCGCAGTCGGCGAGTTCGCTCAGCTCCTTGATTTCGGGGTTGCTGAAGGCAGCCTGCGCGGGTCCCCGTCTGCCAAGGAGATAGACTTCGCGGACGCTGCTGTTGCTGAGGGCGTCGATCGCATAGCCGGCCATATCGGTCGCACGAAGCTCTTTCGGCGAGAGGCAGAGGATGCGCGCAACATCGAGGGCGACGTTGCCTACGCCGACGATCACCACGCGTTCCTGGCTCAGGTCGAAGACTTCCGTGCAATAGTCGGGGTGGCCGTTATACCACGCGACGAATGCAGTGGCGGGGTGGCTGCGCTGGAGGTCTTCGCCGGGGATGCCCAGGCGCTTATCGGATTGAGCTCCGGTCGCGAAGAGCGCCTGGCGGTAGTAGCACTTGAGGTCTTCCAGCGTGATGTCGCGTCCGAACTCCACATTGCCGAAAAACCGGAAACGCGGGTCACCTGCCACCTGCGAAAACGCCCTGACAACTGACTTGATTTTCTGGTGGTCGGGGGCGACGCCGGCGCGCACGAGCCCGTAGGGCGTGGGCAGGCGGTCGAACATATCGATGCGGAGATCGGCCCCAGCCTGACGGAGTAGCGCCTCAGCAGCATAGAACGCCGATGGGCCGGCGCCGATGATGGCGATTCGCAACGCCGCGCCGCTCACGAGTTCATGAGCTGGGTTTGCAGTGTCTCGATATCACCGCGGTACTGATCCAGCTGGGCCTTGACGAGGTCACCAATGGAGACGATGCCGATGAGCGCCCCCGACTCGGTGATGGGCAGGTGGCGGAAATGGTGCGCGGTCATGGTCTGCAACACCGCATCGACGTCGTCGCCCGGGGAGCCGCAGACGAGGTCGCGCGTCATCACGGAGGCAGCCGAGCGGTCGAGGAAACCCGGCCCCGCATTGGCTTCGCGGATTAGGTCGCGTTCCGAGAGGATGCCAATGGGCCGGCGGTCGCCATCGACAACAACGACGGCGCCGATATTCTGTTCGACCAGGATGGCGACGGCGTCGTGCACGGTGGTTTCGAGCGAGACGGTAATAACGGCCGACCCTTTGGTGGCCAAGATCGACTCCATCTTCACAGCAGATCCTCCCGCCGGCGGGGCGCCCGCACCGCTTTGGACATGTGCTGAGCGTAGCACGGCGCCGGCTGTTGCTGTGGTCCCGGCGGCTTGAGCGCCGGGACGACAGCAACCATCGTTGGCTCAGTGGGCGGCAGCGGCGAGGTCTTCAAGTCCCGCGGGTACGCGCGGCACTTCGACTTTGCGCACCTCACTGATGACGTGCTGGAGGCGCTCGCGTTGCGCGGGCGTGCCGGCCGGCATCGCCAGTGTGATGCGGCTCGCATATTCGCGGTGCGTGCGGATGAACTCCGGCAGCCGGTCATAGGTGGATGTCTGCGCGAAGACCCGCAAAACGTCTTCGGGGATAACGCGCTTCATCTCGTCCCACTTGCCCTGGAGGGAGAGGGAATGGAGCTGCATGCCGAGGTCCTTGAGGCCGTGGACTTCGAAGACTTCGTGGTAGCTACGGGTCGAGCCGTAGAAGGAGATCGGCTGGCGCAGACTCTCAAGTCCCCGTTCGATCTCGGCGTCATCTTCGCCGAAGACCGTGAAGCCGCCGCCGGAGATTTCGATATCGGACCAGGTACGGCCAGAGCGCTTGAGGCCCTTAGCAACGTTGGGAAGCACGACATCGCGCATGTACTTGTCGGTCATGAAGCCGTGCGGGAGGACGCCATCGGCGACGTCACCAGCCACGCGTGCCATGGCATCGCCCACGCAGGCGAGGAAAACCTTGGGCGCGGGGAAGTCGATAGGCCCGGGGTTGAAGTTGGGCGTCATGAGGGTGAAGTGGTAGTGCTTGCCCACGAAGTCTGGCTTTTCGCCCGTTTGGAAGGCATGCCAGACGGCCTTGAGCATCTGGATGTATTCCTTCATGCGGGGTGCTGCGGGGCCCCATTCGACGCTGAAGCGGTTGATGTTGTGGCCCTTCACCTGGCTGCCAAGCCCGAGGGTGAAACGGCCCTTGCTCATTTCCTGGATGTCCCACGCTTCCATGGCGAGCACCGTGGGGCTGCGAGGAAAGGCGATTGTGACCGAGGTTTGGACTTCAATGCGTTCGGTCGCCGCGGCGCCAAGGACGGCGGTGAGGATCGAATCGTGCGCTGTCTCCGGCGTCCCGACGATGTCATAACCGAGGTCTTCAGCCCGCTTCGCAGCCTGACTCGCGGCGCCAAGCCACGTGCCGCCAAAACCTGTACCAACTCTCATTGCTTTCTCCCTGGATCTGATGAATCGGCCGGCCGCGCGGCTGGCCTAGCGCTGGACGAGCTGGGTCAACACGCCGCCGGTCACGGATGGGTGGATGAACACCTGTCCCTTGACGGGGTTGCCGGGGCCGGGGTCGCCCACGAGGCGGATGCCTTTTTCGCGGAGGTCGGCGAGTGTCGCGTCGATGTCGTCGACTTTCATGGCGACGAGGTGGACGCCTTCACCGAGGTCCGCGAGGCGCTTCGCGATTGGGCCCTGGTCGCCGAGGTTCGACACCAGTTCGATGTAGGAATCGCCGAAGCGGAAGAATGCCATCTGCATGCCTGCGGCGGGCGCCTCGCTGCGGTCGCTCGGTGGCGTGCCATAGATAGCCTCGTAGTGGCCAACGGCCGCGTCGAGGTCTTTGACGGCGATAACGACGTGGTCAACACCTTTGAACATGGAGCACTCCAACAGTAATGGGGGAACAGTACGCCGGGCCGGGCACCGTTACAAACGCGCGAAAGCGGCCGCTATGGGTGGGCACCTGCGATCCCACGCGCGCGGAGGCCGGAAATCGCCTCGGCATCGAAGCCAATCTCTCCCAGGACTTCGTCGGTGTGCTGGTCGAGCAGCGGGGCAGATGAACGGATACGCGTGGGGGTTGCGTCCATCTTTAGCGGCGGACCGAAGGTCTTATAGGTCCCGAAGAGCGGGTGCTCGACTTCGACGACGTATCCGTTCTCCAGCAGCTGCGGGTCGGCCATCGCCTCGGGCGGGAAGTTGAATGACCCACAGGGCACACCGCCTGCCTTGAGGGCTGCGATCCATTCGTCTGTCGAACGCGAACGGAAAAGCGCTTCTGCTTCGGCAACGAGGGCGCTGAGACTCTCGACGCCCGCCGGCGAGCCGATGTCGAAGCCCGGCTCGGTGCGTGGGTCAGTCAGCCCGGTGAGGACGCGGAAGCGGTGATTGAGTTGCGGTGAGAGGCAACCTACCGAGACAAAGCCGTCGGCGGTGCGATAGTGGCGGAAATAGATGTTGCCAAAACCGCCGCGGACGTAGTTCTGCTCCCAGATGGCGCGCTGTTCGCTATATTCGGCGCCACGGGCGCGGGCCGCTGCCAATTGTGCGTGAAAGGCCTCATCGACCGGAGGATCGGTGGCAGCGAACCAGCTCAGAAGCTGATGGCCGAGGGCCATGGCCGTTCCAAGGAGCGACGTCTCCACGCGCTGCCCTTCGCCCGTCAGGTCCCGGTGACGAAGTGCAGCGACGACCGCGAGGGCGGAGAAGGCACCTGTGCCGGTGTCGTTGAAGGCGGGACGGATGTTCACCGGCACGCCGCCACGTTCGCGGGCCGTCAACACGGCGGTGCCGGAAAGCGCCTGGACGATGACGTCGTAGCCGGGCTCGCCACCGAACGGGCCCGCCGAACCGAGTGGCACATGTTCGAGGTAGATGATTCGCGGGTTTACAGCCGAGAGCGCTTCATAGGTAAGGGCATAGCGAGGCACGTCGGCTGGTTTCAAGGAGACGAGGACGACATCGGCCCAGCGGACAAGGCGTTCGAGAACGGGGCGCACATCCGGGCGGGCGATGTCCAGGCAGATAGCGCGCTTGCCACGGTTGACCAGCGTGAAGCCCTTGCTCTCGCCTGGGAGGATGGGTTCCATCGTGTGGCGGATGCCGTCTCCAGCCGGCGGCTCGACCTTGACCACGTCGGCACCCATATCAGCGAGGAGCACACCGGCGAAGGGGACCGCAAGGGCCTGGGCGATCTCCAGCACTTTCACCCCTGCCAGGGCCCCCGGCCGCGATGTTTCAGCCATGAACGCAAGCTTACACGATGGCAGTTGAACCATTGCAGTTGCACATCGCGAGGGCGGACAGGATAGTTCAGAGCATCTCAAGCACTCCGGCAGGTACCGCCCCCATGCCGCGCCCCAAGTATGGCCTTGGCCAAGGCCTCGATGCTCTTGTCGCCTCGCGCCAGCGCGCGCATATGAGTTCAGCCGAGCCGACGGCCGGACACGGCGGAGCGCCACCGCTGGTCACCCGCTGGGAGTATGCACGCCTGGGGCTCGGCCGCCACAAGCGTAAGCGCCTGACCCTCACGATTTCACATCCCGATACCGGCGTGAAGCCACGCACGCACCGCATCCGCGGCGCCGACGAGTGGACAGTGCTGGGGTTGCTGGGGGCAGAAGGTTGGGAACTCGCCGGTGTCTGCCGCCGCAGCTACTACTTCAAGCGCACCGTCGCCGGGTAGGCGGGACAGGCGGACGGGCGCCGCACGATTGGTGCGGCGCCCGTCCGGGCGATAGGCCAGTCGTAGCTTCACATTGCGATGCGCTTGTGCATCTCCCAGATTAGTACCTCGGCCCCGGCCGGGCCGGCGGTAGCCTTGAGTGCCCCGCCGAGCGTGATGCGGGCCGCGTCACCGGCGCTGAGCGGGCCGATGGCTTCGACATTGAGGTCACCGGCTGCGACATAGACGTGCGCGAAGGGAGCGTCTGGGACCTTGATAGTTTCACCGGGCTTGAGCTTGCCGACCCAGAGCACTGCCCCATCCTGGCGGATGGAAATGGCTGCGTCGTGGCCACGCCCGGACGCGAGCGCGACCAACCCGCCGCGAGAGAGTTCGCTGCTGATATCGAGCTCTTCATAGCCGGGACGAACCCTGGCTGTGTCCGGCACCACCCACATCTGCACCAGGTGCACGTCGCCGCTGCTTGTAGCGTTGATTTCGGAGTGCAGGATGCCGGTACCGGCGCTCATTCGCTGGGCGAGCCCCGGGTGGATGAGACCGACGTGACCCTCCGAATCCTTGTGTTCGAGTTCGCCTTCGAGCACCCACGTGACGATCTCCATATCGCGATGCGGGTGCGTGGAGAAGCCCGTCTCGGGCTTGATGACGTCGTCGTTGCTGACGAGGAGCAGGCCGAAGTGGGTGTTTTCGGGGTCGTAGTGGCCGCCAAAGGAAAACGAGTGGCGAGAGTCGAGCCAGTCGATCTGCGTCGCCATACGCTCATTCGCGCGGTGGATTTGGATGGAAGGGGTGAGTGTTGCCACTCGGGGGACCTCTTTCGCCAGCGTCTATTCTGACAGATAATATGTTACTTACTATACATGCGTGGGCGGATTAGTCAAGAGCTGCGTGTTTCAGCACGACGGAGGCGGTAGGCTGAGAACCGCCATGCCTGACGATACCCAGCTTGTCCGCAACGCGTCCACGGGAGTCGCGATCGGCGATCAGGTCCGCTTTGCGGGGAGCGCCTGGAAACGGACGCGCGGACTCATGTTCGCCCCGCACCTGCAAGCGGGCGAAGGGCTTGTGATCCGGCCCTGCGGCTCTATCCACATGATGGGGATGCGATTCGCGATCGATGCCGTGTTCTATGACGCCGAGGGGCGGGTGACGAAGGTGGCGCGGGGCGTGCGGCCCTGGATAGGCCTGGCGTTCGGCGGAAGAGGGGCGAAGGGTGTTATCGAGCTGCCGGTGGGAGCGGCGGCGGGGACCGAACGTGGTCACCAGCTGGAGTTTACCGGCCCGCACTGAAGGCGACCCATTTTCAGCCCGGCCGTCCCGACGGCGGCGGGCCCTCGCAGGCGCCGGGCCGGTCTATTTCGACCTCGCCCACGAGGCGACGTCCAGACATCGATAACGCCGATGCACGCGATTCGCATTTCCACGCGGCTCCTGTATCCTTCGGCCCAACGAAATCATTAGCCACGTCGCGGGCATGCGCGTGCAAGGGGGTGAGGAAGTGTCCACAGCAGCCGCAACAGCGCACGCCGAGCGCACTGTCGAAGTCGCGGGCCTGACGCTTCGAATCATGCAGGCTGGCGAAGGCGACCCCATCGTCGTTTTGCACCATTCGACGGGCAGCCCCGGGTGGGTGCCATTCCTGGAACAGCTTTCCGGGCGCCACACCGTCACTGCACCGGACCTGCCCGGCTACGGCCAATCTCAGCGCCCGGACTGGGCACGCGAAGCACGAGACCTCGCGATCCTGTTGAACCAGGCGCTGGATCGGCTGGGTTTGACGGACGGGGTGTCGCTCGTTGGTCTCGGCTTCGGCGGGTTCGTGGCGGCAGAAATGGCGACCATGGACCAGCGTCGCCTGGCCTCGCTCGTGCTGGTGGGGGCGGCCGGGATTCAGCCAGATGAGGGCGAAATCCTCGACCAGATGCTCGTCGACTTCGTCGACTACACGAAAGCCGGGTTCAGCAGCGATGCGGCGTTCGCCGAAGTGTTCGGCGAAGAGGTCGATCCGACGGTCAGGCAGCTCTGGGACTACAGCCGGGAGATGACCGCCCGGCTGACGTGGAAGCCCTACATGTTCAACAGGCGCCTTCCTCATCTGTTGCGCGAGGTGCGGACGCCGACGCTGCTGATCTGGGGGAGTCGCGACGTGGTCGTACCGTTGAGCGCCGGACGGGTCTACGAAAAATCGCTGGCGAACGCAGAACTCAAGGTCATCGAGGGTGCGGGCCATCTCGTTGAACTCGAACATCCGGAGCGCATCGCAGAACTCATCTCCGCCCACATTGGGCAGCACCGGGCCTGAAGAGGAGGAATCGCAGTGTTCATCGGCTACTTCACGGAACGTCCCTACCAGGACCCGAATTCGGGCTATTTCGGCGCGACGGGCGCAGATATCACGGACCTCACGCTCAGTAACCGTGCCTATGACCCTCGCATCGGCGCGGAGCTCTACAACCGCTATCTCGATGAGAAGGTCTTCGCAGAGGAGATGGGCTTCGATGGCCTCATGCTCAATGAGCACCACAGCACGCCGTTTTGCATGGGAGGCGTGATGAACGTGGAGGCTGCTATCCTCGCGCGCATCACGAAGCGGGCGAAGATCGTGTTGATGGGCAACGTCCTCCCTATCTGGGATGACCCGCTCTGGCTGGCGGAGGAGCTGGCCGAAATCGACATGATCTCTCGCGGGCGGCTCGTGACCGGCTGGGTGCGCGGCACCGGCCGGGAGAGCGTCGCGCACAACGCGCAGTCGCCATTCAACTGGGAGCGCTTCCAGGAAGCGCATGACTTTGTCGTCAAAGCATGGACCGACCCGGGTCCGTTCCGCTGGGAGGGAGAGCACTACAACTACCGGTACGTGAATCCCTGGTCCCGGCCGTATCAGCAGCCGCATCCACCTATCTGGATCCCGGGGGTGCTCAGTAAGAACACGGTCGCCTGGGCGGCGAAGCACCGTTATCCATATGTAATGCTCGCGACGGAGCTCGAGCCGACGAAGAAGTCCTATGACTACTACCGTGAAGTGGCCCGGGAAGAAGGCTACGAAGCGGGGACGCAGCACACGGGCTACCTCTTCAAGGTGCACGTCGATGAGACTGAAGAGCTCGCGGAAGCAGCAGGACGCAAGTACATCCAGGGCCCGAGCAACCCATTCCTGGAAGGCAACCAGGGGCAAGTGCGGCCGTTCATCCAGAACCTCCCCGGGATGACATCGCGCACCAACCTGTTGCCGACGGTGCAGAGCTTCGCCCTTGCTGCCTCGCGCGGCCGCCAGAAGGAACACGCCGCCGCGGTCGCCGATCAACAGGATAAGTCTGACTTCCTTGGCACGTTCGAGGACCAGATCAACAAGATGAGCATCATCACCGGGACGCCGAAGACGGTGATCCCGAAGGTGCGCCACGTGCTTGAATACTTGCGCCCCGGAAGCATCTTCTTCTGGGACGGCGACGGCGCCATGAACCACGACGATGCGATGCGGAGCCTGCGCCTGATGGGGGAGGAGGTCATCCCAGCGGTGCGCGAAATCGGAAAGTCGCTGGACCTGAACAGTTCGTTCGAGGTGGACACGAAGACCAACCAGCCGATCGTCTCTACCCCGGGGGCCTGAAATCAGCGCGCGCTGGCGCCGCGAAGCGAGCGGGCGATGAGCGCGGCTGACCTGGATGCCATAGTTGTCGGTGGTGGCCCGGCCGGGAGCACCGCCGCCACGATGCTCGCACGGAAAGGCTGGCGCGTGCGGCTCTTCGAACGCGAGCAGTTCCCGCGCGAACACATCGGTGAGTCGTTGTTGCCGGCGAGCATCCCCATCCTCGAAGAGCTCGGCGTAATGCGCGCCATCGAGGCGGCGGGCTTCCTACCGAAGTGGGGCGCGACCATGGTCTGGGGCACGTCTGCCGAACCCTGGAGCTGGTATTTTCGCGAGACGAATACACAGAACCCGCACTCCTTCCAGGTCTGGCGGCCCCAATTTGACCAGATCCTGCTCGAAAACAGCCGGGCAAACGGTGTCGATGTCCGTGAAGGTCAGCGCGTCCTCGATGTCCTCTTCGAGGGGGGCCGGGCCGCCGGGGTGCGCGTTGCCAAGGGCGCGCATGAAGAGATGGTCCCAGCGCGGTTCGTGGTGGACGCAAGCGGGCAGGAGGGCCTGATCGGTCGAAAACTCGGACTGCGCCAGGCGGATGAGCAGTTCCGCAACCTCGCCATGTTCGCTTATTTCAGCGGCGCGAAACGACTGCCGCCGCCGGACGAGACGAATATCTTCATCGAGTCCTACAGCGAGGGCTGGGCGTGGGTGATCCCCTTGCACACCGGTGAGACCAGCGTTGGCTTTGTGCTCGATTCGCGGGCCGGGCAGGAACTGATCAGCCAGATGGGGCTGGGAGCAGCGTTCGCCGAACAGCGTCGCTGCGCACCCAACGTTGCGAGGATGCTCAGCGATGCGGTGATGGTGTCCGGCCCGAAGGTCATCCGCGATTGGTCATACGTCTCCGGCGAAGTTGCGGGAGATGGTTGGGCGATCGCGGGGGATGCGGCGTGTTTCATCGACCCCCTGTTTTCGACGGGAGTGCACCTTGCGCTCTCCGCGGGAGTGCTGGCTGCCGCATATACGACCACGGCCTTGAAACACCCGGAGATGCGCGAGGCAACGGCAGCGGTCTACAAAGAGCTCTATTCCCAGCAGTACGGCCTCTTTCGCGAGCTGGCGCGGCTGTTCTACGCCAGTAATCGCAGCGTCGACTCCTATTTCTGGGAGGCCAGGCGGATCCTGCGCGCCGAGGATGCGGCCACGCCGCGGGATGCGTTCATCCGGGCAGCCGCGGGTCAGCCACCCAAAGGCTATGAGCGAGTGGTCATAGACCGGGGCGACGCGCCCCCCGAATTTGCCAACGAGCTCCGCGCGTTCCAGGGCGCACGCGCAGCCCGGCAGCGACGCGTTGCCGCGGCGTGTGGTGCTCGCGGCATGGCCGCCCTCCTGCAGACGGTGCCGGTGCTCGCCGACGACGTCCGCATTGAGCAGATGCCGGTGCTGGGAGAGGGTGAGTTCACGTGGGGGAATGTGGTGACGGCGCCGGGCCGGTCAGACCATCCGCCGGTTAGCGCCCTCGTCCAGCGCATCATCGAAGCGATTGATGGCCAGAAGACGGCCGGAACGATCGGCGAGCAGATTGCGGATGGGCTCGGCGCCGAGCGCCACGAACGGCTCCTGGAGGCAGCCGTCCGGGCGATCGAAATCCTCTACGTTGATGGCCTGATAGCGGAGCTACACGGGCTTGAAGGCACGGACTGAGGGACGAATGGAGGACACCGGACGGATCTTCCAGATTAGCGTCTCCCGTGGGGGCGTCCCGAAGCGCCGCGTTGAAGAGGCAGTGGTAACGACGAGGGGCATCAATGGCGACTCGCAGCGGGACCTGCGCGCGCACGGCAGCCCCGATCAGGCCGTTTGCCTCTTCGCGATCGAGCAGATCGCCTTACTGCGGGCCGAGGGCCATCGGGTGTATGCCGGGAGCACCGGCGAAAACGTCACGACTGAAGGCGTGGACTGGGACGAGGTGACACCGGGGACACGGATCCACCTGGGTGCGAGTGTCGTCCTCGAGGTGACCGACTATGCTTCGCCGTGCTGGAAGAACGCGCAATGGTTCATCAACGGCAACTTTCGGCGCATCAGCCAGGATACCCACCCGGGGTCCAGCAGAGCCTATGCGCGCGTCCTGGAGGGCGGGACGATCCGCGAAGGCGACGCGGTGCACCTGATCGTGGGCGATGCCATTGAGCGCGTGCTGCGGCGTCAGCCACCGGCCGTGCGTTGGCCCCGAGACTTCCAGCAGCCTTCCACCACGTAGCACTCAGCGCGCGGTATAGCCGCCATCCACCGGCAGGACTACGCCAGTGATGAACGAGGCTTCGGGGCTGGCGAGGAAGGCGACCGCAGCCGCCACTTCCTCGGCCTGGCCGAGCCGTCCCATTGGGTGCAGCGTCTCAAGGTAGGCCTCGTATCCGGCCTCGCTGCGGATGGCCGCGGTCATCGGAGTATAAATATAGCCGGGTGCGACGGCATTCACACGCACGCCGCGGCGGCCATAGGTGACCGCGAACTGGCGGGTGAGCCCCACGACGCCGTGCTTCGCTGCCGTGTATGCGCCAGCGCCCGGCTGCACGGGGATGTCCAGCGCCATCGAGGGGCCGGCAAGGCCCACGAGCCCTGCGACGGAAGCCGTGTTGATGATCGCTCCACCACCGCGTTCAGCGAGTAGCGCGGCCCCGTGGAAAAGGCCGTTGTAGACGCCCGTGAGGTTGATGGCGATGGTGGTGTCCCATCCAGCGCCGCCGCCAACACCGGCGTTGTTGAAGATGACGTTGAGGCCGCCAATTTCGGCGATCGTGCGCTTCAGCGCGGCCTCCACCGCTTCTTCGGAGGAGACGTCCAGTTCCATTGCAGCAGCGCGGCCCCCGTGCTCGGCAACACGGGCGGCGGTGTCCTGGGCGCCGGCCACGTCGATATCGGCGCACATCACGGCGGCGCCCGCCGCGGCCATGTGCAACGCGGTCGCGCGACCGATCCCGGAACCGGCTCCAGTGATGAGGGCGAACGCCCCCCGAGAGGTCAGACATTACGGCTCCCTGACTGAGGTTTGCCGTAGCCTACGCGCACGGGGGCGCCCGGTCGATCGCCGCCGCGGGCGGCGGGCCGTCAGTCCCTGCGCGCGATACCAGCGGCAAACACGGCACCACCGGCAACCATCATCAGCGCCGCCAGCAGCCCAAGGGCGAGGGTCCACGTCCCATTCAATCCGGCGCCGGACGTAGCGGCACCGGAGCCTGTGCCCGGAGCTACGGGCGTGGCCACCGCAGGCGGTGTGGTCTTTGGTATCCAGACGCGGATGGTGCCACCCGGGTTCGCGATGGAGTGCACGTTCACGTAGAGGTCGCCGGCCGCCATGGCCTTCGCGAATCCTGCCCAGTCACCCTTCAGCGGGCCCACAAGGTTGGCGACGGTGATCGTGCCGGTGGTATGCAGGGCGTTCACACCGGTCATGTCGGGGCCAAACAGGAAGGCGACGACGGGGCCGTTCGTGCCGGGTGCGCCGACGTGGATGTGGGCCATAGTGAACATGTCGCCATCGGCGCTCAGGTCGTAGGCGAGGTGGTCTGAGTAGATCGTACCGCTGAAGTAGCCAACGGCGTTGACGGTCACCGGTGGCACTTCGTTCGCGCCAGTGAGCGTGAGCTCCGCGATGGGGACCGATGGCGCGGAAGCGGCGATGGCCGACCCCGCTCCCCCGGCAAGCAGCACGAGCAGGGCAGCGCTGGCTACCCCCGCGATGAAGATTCGACGCCAACGGCCTGTGAATCCCGCTACCATCTCCCATGTCCTTTCCGTCTGAACTCCGGCGGCGCATGCGCACTCAAGCGGTGCATGACAGTCGGCGATAGTACCACTCGCGCGTGAGCTTTCCAACCGGATGGCTCAGCCGTCCGCAATGGGAACGGCGTGTGGCCAAGGGGGACCCCGCCGCGGCTTGCCTCTCGTCCAAGTGAGCCCTGCGCGACGTGGCGCGTACAATCGACTTGCTGAGCACCAGGGCGAGGCGAATGAGGTGGTGACCGATGGCGAATCTCCCCGGGATGGGCAACCCTGCGACTCTGCCCGCCCAATTTTCGACACTTGTCGGCCGAGTGCTCCAATACAGCGAGCTGGCGCTGGAGGGCCTCACCGTGGAACAGCTTTGTGACACGCGTGGGGGCGTCACCAACTCCATCGGCTGGGACACGTGGCACGTCGTCCGTACGATCGACAATATCGTGCACTTCGTCTTCGAACGGGAGCAGCCAGTCTGGCTGCAGCAGTCATTTCACGAACGCTGGGGCCTCCCGCGGGTGGACCAGGGCACGGGACAGGATCCGGGCGATGCCTATTCACTACGGTTTCCACCGCCAGAAGAGTTCAATCGCTACACGCGGGCGGTCGCGGAGGTGGTGGTGCCGCGCATCGCGGCGATGTCGATGGACTACCTGGCGACGCCGCAGTTCATCCGGCCATGGGGCGAAATACCCAGGATGGAGGCGATCGGGCACGGGCTGATCGGGCACGGGAACGGTCACCTGGGCCGCGTTTCGCTCGCGCGCGCGCTCTACGGGATGAAGGGCCTGCCATATTGACCGCTCACCGGTGAGTCTCGGCGAGTGGCGGGGCGCGCGAAAGGCGCGTTCAGGCCAGCGCCAGCTGCCGCTCCTCTTCGATGAGCCGTAGGATGTCCTCGATCGTGTGCTCGGAGGCGGCGGGGCCGCCGGCGGCTGCGAGCACTGCCTCGCGGCGGACCACCGTGTTGCACGGCGTCGGGACGCCGTAGAGCCTGCCCAGCAGTTCAATCTCGCCGTTCAGGTAGTCGACTTCGACAGTGGTGTGGCCGCGCATCACACTCTGCCGGGTGGAACTACCCGAGCGCGCCTCCCCAGCAATGGGCACCGGCCGGTAGTGCGCCTGGACGCGTTCGGCGTACTCTTCCGCAGACATGACGGGAAGGCCGGCAGCACGGAAGCAGGTGGCGGCCTCATCCCGCAATTTCGCCGAGAGTTCGCCAAGTGCCCCGGTCGCGCCCCAGGCCAGTCCGTCCGTGAGGAGCTCGAGGGCGTTGCCGAGGTTGAACATCAGCTTGCGGTACTTGAAGCGCATCGCATCTGGGACAGCGTCGCAGAGAAAGTTGCTTGCCCGCAGGTCCGCCGCGACCGCCTCGATGACGGCGTCGGTGCCATCGGGGAAGCGCCCGCAGTGGAGCGCCCCGGTCAACGGTGCGGCCGACGCGATCACTTCGCCGGGCACGAGGAATGTCGCCGGGAGCGCGACCAGCATCGCATAGACGTTCGCGAAGCGGCGGCTCGCGAGCCGTTCGTTCTCGACCCCGTTCTGGGCGCAGATGACGGGGACACGCGTGCCCGCGGCACGTTCGAGATCGCGCAGGGCGGGCTCGGTATCCTGCGTTTTCATCGTGAGGAAGACGACGTCGCCGTCACGGAAGTCGAGTTCGCGCGGGTGCCCGGCGGCCGCGATCGGCAGGCGGTGGTCGCCATCTGGCGTGCGCAGGAGCAGACCATCGTGCTGGATTGCCGTGAGATGGGCGCCGCGCGTGATCAAGACGACATCCCGGCCGGAAAGTGCGAGCCGCCCGCCAATAGCGCCACCGATTCCGCCAGCCCCATAGATGATGTAACGCAAGGGCCTGCCTCCGTGGGAGATAGCCTGCAGCGTAGCATCCGGCCGGGATTCGGCCACCCGCTCAGGCCCGGGGCTCGTCGGGCAAAGGGCGGTGCCGAGCGGGCCGGGCAGCCGACGCGGCCATCTGGACGACCACGCAGGCGGCACCGCCAAAGAGCACGAAGTCGCCGAGGCTGTAGATGTTGGTGCCATAGAGCGGGACGGTCACGACAAAACGGTCGGCCAGCAGGCTGAAGTGGACGTCACGGGCGTTGAGGAGGATGTCCTTGCCATTGCCGAGCTGCTTGCCGATATCCGCACGCGTGATCGCGGGAAACGCGCCAGAGTCGTGCACGGTTTCATAGGAAACGGGCATCAGGCCCCCATGGGCGACGATGGGCAGGAGGTTGAGGCCGATGCCGGCAGCCATGATCCACGCCCCCAGGAACCGCCGATAGTGGAGCGCGAGCCCCACGAAGGCCAGGGCGATGAACAGAAACAGCCCGCGACGCACGTCCGACTGGAAGCCGCTCACTCCCAACCGGCGGATCGCAAGCTGTTGGATGGCGAACAGGACAAGAGCGATGAGCAGCCAGGGAAGTTCCCGGGCGAGGTCGCCGCGGGCGCGCTCGGGCGGGGACTTTGGCTCATTCAAGGGCTGCCGCCACCTGGTGTCGGCGGTGCGTTACCAGGACTGGATGGGCGCTGCACCGGCGAGGACGATCGTGGCGAGGGCGGTCAGGGCGACGAGGACGGAAAACAGGCGAGTCATGGGATGGAGCCTCCGGCAAAATTTGAATTCTGCCGGGACTGTAGCGACCGCGTTCTCGCGAAACTCTCGCAAGATCCGGTAAAGTTTCGAATTCGCCGGGCGTTTTCGAGCCGGGCACGCCTTCTGGCCTAACGGCCTCCGCCTGCGGCGATCTGCGCGCGCAGGCCGACGAAGCGCTCCGGCACATCCTCGCCAAATTCCTGTTCATAGGAGCGCCTGTAGCTGTCGATGAACGCAAGGGCAGCGGCGGTCTGGCCCGCTCGTGTCCGATACGTCGCGAATTGGAAGGCAGCTTCTTCGTTGAGGCGATTTGCCTGGAGGATGCGTTCCATGCAATTCGCTGCTTCTTCGAACTCACCGCGGCCCGCGTGGAATCCGGCGAGGGTGGAAAGCACCTCGCGGGAACGCTCATCCAGCCGCTCACGGATCGACGCCGCCCACTCGGAAAAGAACGCCTCCGCGAACGGGCCCTGGTAGAGCGCCAGGGCCTGGCGATGGGCGTCTGCGCGCTCCTTGGAGCCGGCCGGGAGGCCCGCAGCTTCGGTGATCGCCGCTTCGAAACGCTCAACGTCCCAACTGAAGGTGCCGTCGGGGTTCAAGATGTAACCACCGTCGCGCTTGATCACGCTCTCCTGGTAGAGCGCCTTACGCAGACGGTACAGATTCGAGTGGAAGGCGCTGTTGCACTTTTCGCGCGGCAGCTCGGGGTAGAGCAGCTCCACCGCCTCTTCTTTGCGCAGGCCAGCGGGATTGGCAAGGAACAGGAAGAACAGCTCCTTCGCGCGCGAGCTGGACCACGCTTCCTCCGTCACTTCGCGGCCACCCACGGCGACCGACACCTGACCAAGGCTCTTCACGACCACCGTGGGGAAGCGCCCAGGTGGAGGAGCCTCTTCAGCAGGCTCGCTCCCGGCCGTGGCGAAGGGATGGCGCTCGATGGCTTCGCGGAAAGCATGCCCGGCGAGGCTGCGGGACGCCACCCACTGCGCAAACATGGGCTGTTCGCGGACGAGAGGCAAGAGTGCGCCCACCATCCAAGGATCCGTGATGAGCTCCTGGAGCGTGTGCAAGGTCTCTTGCGATTCCTGCCTCCGGCCGGCCTTGAACTGGCAGAGCGCAAGGCGGTAGTAGGCGGCGCAGAGGCTGGTTTTCGTGTCCATCGCGCCGAAGAGCTCGACCGATTCGAGCGCGCAATTGACGGCAGCGACGTGGTTGCCGGCGGCGGATTCAACCGCGGCCTCCTGGAGCTTGCAGGTGGCGAGCTCGTAGGAGTTCGACGATGCGACCGCGACGAGGAGCGCACGCTTGACGAAGAAATCGGCCTGCTGGACATCGCCGAGGCCGAGTAATGCGCCAGCGAGCCCGGAAATCGAGAGGGCGGCGAGCGTCTCGTCGGGCGCATCCTCGGCGCAGATCCGGATGGCATCTTCATAGAACTCGCGCGCACGCTGCCAGTGCCCAAGGGCGAGCTCCGCATCGGCAAGCGAGGCAATGGCGTAGGCGGCGTTCCGCGGGTTTTCGCAGCGTTCACCTTCAGCGCGAGCCTCTTCCAGCACGGTGACTGCGCTTTCGAAGTCGCCGACATTGAGATATGCCATGCCGAGGTTATTCAGTACCCAGCCGAGGTTGGCGCTGCGGCCGACGTCGCGCCAGCCCTGTGCGGCCCTGGCGAGGATATCGACGGCGGCGGGAGCATCGCCCTTCATCGTGAGCGTCTGACCGAGGGTGGAACTGGCGAGCAAGCCGAGAAGCCTCATGCCGCCGGCGTCGCACTGCTGCACGGTTTCGCGGAGCAGGCGCTCGGCGCGAGTGAAGTCGGCGCAGACGGAGAGGGCGATGTCCGCCTCGGCGTAGGTGAGGTCGGCAAGGATGGCACTGTCGTTGCCACAGTCATCGAGCGCGCGCACCCGGCCGGATAGTTCTATCAGTTCCGGGTATTTCCCAAAGAGGCGGAAGGCGCGCATCTTGGCGAGGAGAGCATGTACCCGCGCGGGCCCCGTGACGGCGGGGTTTTCGAGCAGGGCGTTGGCGTTATCGAGGGCTTCATGGGCCCTGCCGAGATGTGATTGGACGCGGGCACGGATCGCCGCCAGCAGGGGGCGATCACGGAGGATGGCGGGAGGCACGGCCTCGAATCCGTGCTGAAGCAGGGCGAAGGCGCCCTGGTGAAGCAGGCGCTGGCTGCTAGTTTCGAGGATGCTCGCCAGCCGTTCCTCCTGGCCGGGGGTGCGCGCGAGTTCGATGGCGTCGGCGGTGCGGCCGTCACCTGCGAGGGCATCGATGATCTCGCCGAGTGCAGCATCGAAGGCCAGGGGCTCGGTGCGCCGGTATTCGTCGCGCAGGAAGGCCCGCACCATCGGGTTCAGGCGGATGCGGTCGCCATCGAGCGCCTCATAGAGGAAATCGCGTGCGGTGAGCCACGCGGAAAGTTCGCGCCAGGCAGCACTGCCAACACGCACTTCAGCTTCGAAGGCATCGATCACGGGCAGCAGTGAGAGTTGAAGGAGGGCTGGCTGGAGGTGCTCCGGCACGGCGGCGCGCACCTGTGAATTGAGGTAGCGGACCCAGGCAGCGTTCTGCTGCCCCCGCGGCGAACCGCCGGTGGAGACGGTACCGGAGCAAATGGCCATGACGCCGACGGGCCAGCCGCCTGTCGCCTTCCTCACCGCTTCGGACTCGCCCGCCATGCCAAAGCGGTCGCAGAGGGCCTGGATTTCGTCGGCGCTAAAAGCCAGGTCGAGGGGGCCCAGGACTGCTGCATCGCCGCTGGCGATGCGCTCATCGACGCCCGCAAGCGGAGGCAACTCGCGACCCGAAAGGACGACTTCCGTGCCTGCCGGGGCGCTCTCTATCAACCAGCCCAGGAGGTCGACCGTGGTCTCATCGGAGCCGATCTCGTGGACGTTGTCGAGGACGATGAGGAGGGGGAGGTCGCACGCATCGGCGACGTGCCGCACGGTCGCACCGAGATAGGCTTTGAGGTCGCCGGTGCGGCCAACCGCGGCCGGCGGGAGATAGCCGTCGCCACCAGTGAGCGCCGCGGCGAGCTGGTCGGCGAAGACTTCAGGGACCGAGCAGGCGGCATCCAGCGTCAGCCAGGCGACGCGGTAGTGTGGCCGGACATCAGCGGCGAAGGCCGCGAGCAGGGCAGTCTTACCGAAGCCGGCCGGGGCCTGGACGATGATGAGACCGTTGCCGAAGCTCGCATGGAGGCGATCCAGGAGCTGCGGGCGGGCGACCACCGAAGGGCGTTGCCGCGGGACCTCGTGGCTGATGGACCGGGAAGGCACGGGCGCTGTCATTCCGGGCACGGCAAAGCTCCTCGCTGCATCGCAACATGGTACGCTTCCGCGCCAGCGGTTTCTACGGTAATGGCGGAGAAGACGAAGAGACGCGGGCATGGCGGCCGCGTAAAATGCCTGCAAAATCGCCCGGCAAGGCTCTCGGCGCGCTTGACCTTCACGCGCGATGCGGTGTTATGGTCGCTGGCATGTCAATGCGCACCTCGCGAGTCAGCGTCGCGGGCCTTGCGGCTCTGCTGGGCGCCGGGCTCCTCGTCGCGGCCTTTGGGCTGAGCAGTCATCGAGCAGTGGCCGCGACGGGGCCATGCAATCCGACGAGTGCCAGCATCACTCCGGAAGAGACGCAGTTTCTGGGCCTGGTGCAAAGCTGGCGGGATACCAATGTCCCGTACTCCGTCCCCTTGCAGATGTCAGGCCCGCTCAACGCCGCCGCAGCGATGTTTGCCGAATATGAAGCGTCCAACGGCTTGAGCGGCGGCCACATCGACAGCTACGGCCGCGACTGGTCACAGCGAGCCACGGACTGCGGATATCCCGGCCTCAATGTGTCATACGGATCTGGCGAGGGCATCTACGCTGTGAGTTCGAGCCAGCAGCTCAACATTGGTCCGCAGCAGGCAATTGCGGGCATCACCTACCCCAACAGCGGGATCGGCATTTACGACTCCCCTCCGTTTTCCCCAAAGTGCATCGGCGTCGCAGTGAGTCGCAACGCCGCCGGAACCTCGGTGGCGTGGGTTCTCGTAATAGCCCAGTGGGACGCCAACCAGGCCTGCCCGCAGGCGGTGACATCGAGCGGGGGGAGCACGCCGTCTCCCTCCGCCTCGGCGAGCAGCACGAGCACCAGTACGCCAACGCCCTCCCCTACGCCTTCACCGACGCCCTCGCCCACCCCCTCACCGACGCCGACTTTGCGCCCGGACGGTGCGACGCTGACGCTGCAGCCAGGGGCATGGAACCTCGTCACACTCCCAGCCGGGGGTATGCAGAGGCTGCTCTATCGCGCCTCGGGATGTTTTTCTGATGTCTACCAGTTCCAGGGCGGTCACTGGCTGCGCTACGCGCCCGGGCTGCCCGCCTACGCGAACAACCTGACCAACTCCAACGGCGGCGCCTTCTGGATCAGGGCGACCGCGCAGAGTTGCGGCACGATCCGTCTCTAGAGCCCACTCTCGAGCGTTGCTGCGCAGGCACCCACCGCCGGGGCATCATCGGCGATCACGCAGTCCGCGCCCGCCGCGAACATCTCGCGCAGCACAGCGGCTGTCTCCACCGCGCCAAGGTCGCGCAGGGTCCAGGCTGCCAGTTCGAGACCGCGCGCTGCCAACTCGTGACCGAGCATGAACCCATGTCCTGCCATGTGCCGGACCGTGGGAATGTCGACCATCCACTCCACCGCTTCGGGGAGCAGTGACACAAGGTCATCGAGGCGCACGCCGAAGTAGTCACGAGCGGAGACGTGGCGGTTGTGGGCGATGGGTGCGTCGTCCCAGAGCCCGTGAACGCCTTCGCGCCCGGGGAAGAGCGCCGGTGACCGTCCCGGCGCGTAGTGCCAGTGGAGGGCGGGGTCGAGGGCGACGCGGAAGCCGCGCCGGGCAAGGCCGCGCAGATTCCAGTGGGCTTGCGAACCGATGAGCGCGTGCTCTTTCACGGGGGCCAGCGCTGCCGCGAGGCGTCCCTCGCGTTCGCGGCTCATCACGCGCATCAGCTTGAGGTCGACCTGGAGCAGGGTGCCGCTGCCGCGCAGGGCGTCCACCACATCGGTGAGGAAACGGATAGCAAGGCGTTCGTTGGCAGTGAAGCGGAGCGCGCCGGCGCCGGCGCGGTCGAGTTCTTCGACCCTGCCCGTGCCGGTGGTCTCGTGGTCGAGCGTGGCATCGTGGTAGACGAGCATGGTGTCGTCGGCGAGGAAGCGGACATCGATTTCGAGGCGCGGGACGCGTGCATCGACGCATTCGCGCACGGCTTCGAGGGAGTTTGGCGGCCAGTCGCCCGAAAGCGTCGCGCAATGGCAACAGATAACGCGCCGGTGGCCACCCACGACGGGGCTTAGCAGATCGGCGACGGACGCCTGGCTCACGCGCCCAGTCTACGCACGGCTGCGCAACGTAATACTGCGCGCGCCACATTTCGCTGCTGACGGGGGCGCGAGGCCGTGACACAGCGGCGGAACACGCCGCGTGGCGTGTTGGACGACCTCGAAACAGCCCGCTTCCAGATCTGCGCACTGCAGGACGGTGCGGTGCGTGCGCAGGCGCTCTGCTATTGCCTGCGCGTTGGCCTCTTCGATCAGGCCGACGGCCTGCGTGGGAATGTCGTGGACCGCAGAGGGCCAGCACGAACTGTTCGCCGAGCTTGGAAGCGAAGAGCAGCGCCGGTTTGCCATCGGCGTGTTCGCGAACTTAGTCGGCGGCGGGGCCCATGGTTACCCGGGAGGTGGACTTCGCGCCTTCAGCCGACTGCTGACGCCGGGGCAACGCTGGTGGCTACACCATCGCCATCTTGCGGCGCACCGTCAGGCAGCCTTCTGAGGAGCCTCTTCGGCTTCGCCAGCGGCGGGAACGCGCGCAGCCGGCCGGTGCCGCCATCCGAGGAGACCGGCCACCCCTTCGCGGCTGGCCGTGACCGGGTCCTTCGTGCGCCACTGGTGCGCCTCCGTGAGGACAGTGAGTGTGCCGGAAAAGCGCATCCAAAACGTCATGTAGCGATAGGCGGGCATGAACGGCACCACCCACCAGCCTCTCCAAAGCCGTGTGGACGATGGAAAAACGACAAGCATAGCGCTGGTCAGCCAGGTGATCGCCTCTACACCGATATAGATCACGTAGAGCATCGCCATCGCGATGGCGATGGTCTGCCAGCTATAGCCAAAGAAGACGAGGGTCGGGAGGAGAAGCGTCCAGGCCACGCGGGGGAAGGCGAGGGTGTGGTCCACCACGAGCGTGCGCATGGGCGAGAACCCGCGGTGGAAGAGCCCCCGTTTTGCCAGCGCCGGGTGCGCCGCGATGACTTCAATCTCGCCCCGCTGCCAGCGTACGCGCTGGGAATAGAGCGCCTTGAGGCTCGGGATGGGTTCGGTGTAGCAGACGGCGCTCGGCACGACAGAGACTCTCTTGCCGGGGTGTGCCTCCTGCATCTCGAAGGTCATGAAGGTATCTTCGCCCACGGTCGAGGTGTCGTAGAGGTGGGTCTGGAGGAGCACTTCCTTGCGGAAAGCGCTGAAGGCACCGGCGAGCGTGAAGAGGGACTTCGCCTGCGATTCGAAGCGGCGCCCAACGTTGAAGCCGAAGTAGTACTCCTGGAACTCGCATTCATGGAGCACGCGCATGAAGCCGCTATCGTGCGCAGCCGGCTCTATCTCGACCGCACCGGTTGCAGCGACGAGGTCGGGGTCTGTCTCGAAGGCGGCAACCAGATTACAGATGGCGTCTGGATGGAGAGTCACGTCTGAGTCGAGGTTAATGACGTAGGCGCCGATAGCGTGGTGGATGCCGACGTTCAGGGCCCAAGACTTACCCTGGTGAAACGTGGAGAGCCAGTGGATGGAGCCTGCGAAGTCCCGCTGCTGTTCTTCGCAGAACACGCGGTATGAGTCGTCGTGACTGCCGTTGTCGATGAGCAAGATTTCAAAGCGGTCGGCGGGGTAGCTCTGGCACTTGATGGAGTCGATGCACGCTTTCAAGTTGCTTTCGCTGTTGTAGACGGGTACGAGCACGGTGACGCGCGGCCACATGCCGGCCGGTGCGCGGGTGACGGGGCGGATGGGCAGGCGCTGAGCCTTGCCGCGGATGACCGCAACGAGATAGCGAGCAGCGACCCAGCCATCGATGACGATCGGGACGATGAGCCACACACCCCAGAACGCCGTCGCGCCAAGCCAGCCAGTCGCGCTCATGCCTGGCCTCGCATACGCTCTCCGACCACGCGCAGGGTGGGGCGCGTGATGGCGAACCAGTAGATCCCGATGGCGAGGGCGAAGAAGACGGCGCGGCCGAGCACGACGTGGGCGAATTCCAGCCACGCCTGGCCGGCATAGGCCACCATGCCGACTATGATGACCACGCGCAGCACATTGGCGATCAAGGTCGCGACGAGCGCGACGGCGATGATGCCGGCCTTGTGCTTCAGCGAATAGGCCGGGAAGAAGGCGACAAGGCCGACGAGGGCGGAACCTTCGAGCAATCCCGAACACTCGATGCCGATCGTCATGTTCGTCCACTGGTGCGCGTGCGTGAAGCTCACCACGAGGAGGTTGCCGGGGCTCAGGTGGGCGGTGCTCGTCTCGACGCCGATGGCGCCTGAGGCGAAGTGCGTGGCCTGTGCTGTAAATGCCTGCAACTGGTCCTGGATGGGCAGGATCCGCGAGATCACAACGATGAGCACGGCACCGCCGGCGCTGCCGAGGAGGTAGTAGGGCAGCCAGGCCCCGGACTTCCAAAAGAACCGGACGACAACCGCCCAGGCCACGGCAGCCAGTGCCACGATGATCAGTGGCGTCATTGCGCCGTCCGCTTCCGGACGAACCATGCGACGCCCACGGCGGCCATGAAGCTGACAGCCAGCAATGGCCAACCGAGCGCGGGCGTGCCGGAACACTTGTAGCTCGCTTTCACGCTGGTCTTCGCGCCTGGGCGGTCGGCGGGCGCCCATTGGGCGGTGTTATCGACCTGACAGTTGTCGCCGCGCTTGACGTACTTCTGAGTTACGAGGAGGTATTGCCCCTGGCCAGTAGCAGAAAACGAGCCGCGGCCGCCGCTCTGGACGATGTCGCCACAGCTCGCCGCGCCAAACGCTTGGCAAGTAGCCGCCTGGGCATCCCACACGAGAAGGTCCGCCGGGGCGGACGGCTGAAGCTTCCAGGTCACCGTGTTGGCCGTGGCGCTGACAAATGTCTTGTCGATTTTCGGGGGATCAGTGGGACGTGCCCGGTTGAAAGCGCAGATGTGGACCGTGCCGTTGCCAACTTGCGCGAACGCCGGGCCGTTGAGAGGGAGCAAGGCCTGGGAGAGTTGAGGGCCGTTGTTGCACGCTTTCGCACCGCCGGATGAAACCTCGATGCTCGTAAGCGAATAGGCCGCCTGTTGGGCCGCCGTCATCTGCTCGCCCAGGGAGTAGCCACCGCTTGGGACAGTGGTGGTTTTGTTGTTGTCTAGCGTCTGCAAGATTGTGCCACTCTCATCGGTGACCACGAACGTCCACGTGTTGCTCGCCGGGGCCGCCTTCCACGTCAGCTTGCCCTGCTTGTCGATGGTGCCGATTTCCTCGTGGACGATGATCCGCGCGGGAGATGGCGTGGGCGTGGCCGCGGTCGAACTGGCGGCGGCGGCTGCCTGCTGCTGCGCGGGCGTCGCGGTGGACGTAGCGGTGGACGTGGCAGTCGCCGTCGCGGTGGACGATTGCGTGGCCGTCGCGGAGGGCGATGGACTGGCGGCGGCTGCGGCCTGCTGCTGCGCGGGCGTGGTGGTGGACGTGGCAGTCGCCGCCGCGGTGGACGATGGCGTGGCCGTCGCGGAGGGCGATGGACTGGCGGCCGCCGGGGCGACATAGAGGATGCAATATTGCTGGGAGGTGATCGCTTGCGGCCCCCAACCGATGCCGTCGCCGTTGTCGTTGTGGACTCCGTCAGTGCCGCATTGGAGGTCGAGGTATGGCACGCCAGGCCAGTTCGTCCCCGTCACCGGGAACTGAGGGACGAAGAACTGGCGCGCAGCGGGCTGCCCGGAGCGGGCATAGTAGGACTGGCCAGGGGCGATACCTGCCGTGCCGGGATTGGCGGCATGGGTGAGCGCTGCGTCGGTGAACGTGCCGCCGGCGGTCGAGCCGCCGAGCATGGCAAGGGAGTAGGCGCCCGATGTTTGCGTGCAGCCGTAGGCGGTGATGTCAGAGGGGACCGAAGCAGGACTGCCGTTGTCGGAGGAGCGCGGGTCGGCACCGGAGGTGACAGCGCGGTACATCGCGGAGCTCGCCGGACAGGTTGCCACGAGGAATGTGATGGGCACCCCGGGCGCAGGTTGGGCCGATGCGACAGCGGTGCTCCCGAGAGTCACGGCGGCTGCCAGCGTGATGGCCGCTACTACGCGTTGCAGCCGGCGTTTCACGCCGCCCTCCGGCGGCCCACGCGCACAAAGCTCGTGGGGTTCTCCCAGAGTGTGACGGCCACCAGTTGCGGGCCGTCCGGGAGCATCTCGGCGAGGGATGTCAGGAGGTTTCGATGGATGACGGCGGCGAGGTTCTCACCGGTTGGCTCGATCTCGGTGAACGGCTCCACCTCGTTGAGGTATTGGCTGGCGAATCGCCTCGCCTCTGCATCCAGCAGGTTCGAGACCTCCCGGAAGCCGACGGTCATGCCGTGGGAGTCCAGTTGGTCAGTGATGAACGACGCCTGAACGCGGAAGGAGTGGGTGTGCCGAGGCCCGTTCGGGCGCATCGCATGTGAAGCGCCGAAGAAGGAATCGATTCCCATTTCGAAGACGAGGGCGGCCGCGACCTCGGCCTGCAAACCGGGCTTGGGTGCAGCCGCGACGACGCGGCGGGCGCGCCCTTCGCTGATCTCCACTACGACGGCCGCTTCCGCCTGTGTGGCGCGCGGGCGGGGACGCCGGCGCTGACCGGCCGATGACGATGCTTCTTGGGCTGCGGCCAGCTTCTCATCCACTTGGTGCTCACCTCCCGGCCCCTACTGACTACGTCGGCGGAAGTTGGCTGACATTTGAGTGGACGCACGGTGAGCGAGGTTGCGAGCTCGTGACGAATGACATTTCGCGCGGGGGCCTATACACAAGAGCGGGGAGCGCCGATACCGAATGTATGGACAAACATCACTTCGCTCGGGATTCGCAAAGAGCACACGCAGCCTGGCTCGCGGGCTACCAGGCCGCCGTGGACGACGCGGTCAGCATTGTCGAAACGCTCGGTGGCCCTGCTTTTTCGAATCTGAGCGCGCCCGTGCTCATTCGCCTTCGGACCCGGCTACTCGAGCTGCGGGCCGATGTACCACACATGGCTGCCTGACCGGCCGGCTGCGCCGCCGTCGGAATGATGCGGGGCGGATGGCGGCTTTCGTGTGCCGCCAGTGCACGTGCCGCCGTGCGTCGAGAGTTGAGTTGGGTTAGGGTAGTGAGCAGGTGGGTTGCTGTACGCCAACCCCCTCATGGTATACTCCCGCGCGTCGCTCGGCGGGCCGCTAGCTCAATTGGCAGAGCAAGTGACTCTTAATCACTAGGTTGAAGGTTCAAGTCCTTCGCGGCTCACCAAACCTGTTCCGCAGCCAATGGTCCGCCCATTTGCGGGCAATCGGTGCACTCGTGGGGAAGTGTCGGAACTGGCAGACGAGCATGACTTAGGATCATGTGCCGAAAGGCGTGGGAGTTCGAGTCTCCTCTTCCCCATAGCACTCGAACCGGGAATATCCCATAGCGCTCCGGGTGGCCGGGGACGGAAGAAGGAGAAGCGATGGCGCTACTCGAAGTCAAAGACCTGCGTACGTACTTCTACACGCAAGAGGGGACGGTCAAGGCCGTCGATGGAACCTCCTATGTCGTAGAAGAAGGGGAGACGCTCGGGCTCGTGGGTGAATCGGGCTGTGGCAAGAGCGTTTCAGCGCTCTCCATCCTGCGCCTGATCCCACAGCCTCCGGGCAAGATCGTCTCCGGCGAGATCATCTTCCAGGGCCGGGACATCCTGAAGCTGGATGAAGACGAGATTCGCAAGATTCGCGGCAACGACATCGCGATGGTCTTCCAGGAGCCGATGACTTCTCTGAATCCGGTGCTGACCATCGGCCGCCAGATGACCGAAGCGCTCGAGTTGCACATGAATCTGCATGGCAAAGGCGCGCGGGATCGTGCGGCGGAGCTGCTGGAGATGGTGGGCATCCCCGAGGCGAAGGGCCGTCTGGACGACTTTCCGCACCAGTTCTCGGGGGGCATGCGCCAGCGCGTGATGATCGCGATGGCAATGAGCTGCAACCCGAAGCTGCTGCTGGCGGATGAGCCGACAACCGCGCTCGATGTCACCATCCAGGCGCAGATCCTGGAAGTGATGAGCCGCCTGAGCAGGGAATTCGGCACGGCCGTGATCATCATCACGCACAATCTCGGCGTGGTGGCGCGCTATGCCGACCGGGTGAACGTGATGTACGCCGGGCGGGTTATCGAAACCGCCAGCGCCCACGAGCTCTATGGCAACCCGAAACACCCTTACACCGTGGGCCTGCTTAATTCGGTGCCGCGGCTCGATGAGACCCGCAAGGAAAAGCTGGTACCTATTGAAGGGCTGCCGCCGGACCTTGCACACCTGCCCGCCGGGTGCCCGTTCTACCCCCGTTGCGCCTGGCGCGTCGATCATTGCCGGGAAGAGTACCCGCCCTTCAAACTCGTGGGCGAAAAACACTACGCCGCGTGCTGGGAATCGGACCGCGTGCACAGGGAGGTCGCAGTTGGCGCAGCAGGTTAGCTCTTCAGCCCGCCAGAGGGTCGGCACTATCGGAGAGACCCTGGTCGAAGTAAAAGACCTCCAGGTGTACTTCCCGGTGACGGCCGGCCTCATCTTTCAGCGCAAAGTCGCCGACGTCCGGGCCGTCGATGGCGTCAGCTTCCAGGTCAAACGCGGCGAGACCCTTGGACTGGTTGGTGAATCCGGGTGCGGCAAGAGCACGACCGGCAAGGCCGTCCTGCAGCTCACCCGTCCGACGGCCGGTGAGGTGGATTTTGAAGGCACGGACCTCACCAAGATCAAGGGTCGCGAGTTGCGGCGCTTCCGCCGCAAGATGCAGATGATCTTCCAGGACCCATACGCGAGCCTGAACCCGCGCATGTCGGTTGGCAGCATCATCAGCGAGCCGATCACCATCCATAAGCTCGCCAGCGGGAAGGAGAAAAAGGAGAAGGTCCAGAACCTGCTCCAGACGGTTGGGCTGAACCCCTACTTTGCCAATCGCTTTCCACATGAGTTTTCGGGCGGGCAGCGGCAGCGCATCGGTATCGCGCGGGCGCTCGCGGTCGAGCCGGATTTCATTGTGTGCGACGAGCCTGTGTCGGCGCTCGATGTCTCCATCCAGGCACAGATCATCAACCTATTGCAGGATCTGCAGGATCAGTTCAACCTGACGTACCTGTTCATCGCGCACGACCTCTCTGTGGTGCGCCACATCAGCGACCGCGTGGCCGTGATGTACCTGGGGCACATCATGGAGCTGACGGACCGCGATTCTATCTTCGAAAACCCGTTGCACCCATACACCAAAGCTTTGCTTTCGGCGGTACCTATCCCGGACCCGGAGATCGAACGCCAGCGCGAGCGCATCATCCTGCTCGGCGACGTGCCAAGCCCGTTGCGGCCGCCGAGCGGGTGCGTCTTCCACACCCGCTGCCCAATCGCAATCGACGAGTGCCGCACGCGACGCCCGGACTGGCGCAACGTCGGGACAGCGGACAAGGAGCACTGGGTCTGGTGCCACCGGGTCTAACCTGGCCGATTGGCAAACCGATTGCTCCGGGAAGGGGCGCTCGCATGCGGCGCCCCTTCTTTGCGCCCGCTAGAATACGGTCATGAGTGCGGAACCCTTAGTCCCTCCCTCGCTCCGCATGACAGAGCAGGACTTCCTCGCCGGATACGCGGATGAGCGGCCCTCCTATGAGTTCGTGAATGGCGAGGTGACGCGCAAGCCCATGACGAAGCGATCGCACGTGGCCCTTGCCGGTGAGATAGCCGCTCTGCTGCGAGAGTATCGAAGGCAACACCGGCAAGCATTCTCCGGGGAGGATCCCACGATCAATCTCAGCCAATTGACAGACCGCCGCTATCGAGCGCCGGACGTTGCGTATTGGTCGCCTACCAAGGTGCAGGGGAGAGAGATCTTCCTACCCCCCACACTCGCGGTCGAAATCCAGTCGGAAGGGCAGACGCTCGCCGCGCTTCTGCGGGGCAAATGTCGCGAGTATCGCGAGCGTGGCGTGGATGTCGTTTGGCTCGTGCTTGGGGTGCGGCGCACCGTTGAGGTATTCGACGAGCGCCACGACGGCGTCGCTTTTGGCGAAGCCGCGACGCTTGAGCCGCCCGAGCTCCCGGGCTTCACACTTGATGTCAGGGCGCTGTTCGCGGTCCTCGACTAACCGCCTCGCCGGCTACGGCGTCCGCTTCAAGCCCGGAGCTGTGAGCGGAGTTCTGCGGTCGTGCGCGCGGGGAGTTGGCAGGCCATATCCTCGCAGATATAGGCCAGCGCACCGGAGGCGACCGCGCGGCCTTCGAAGAGGGGCAGCCCCACCGCGGTCGTTGACGGCGCCACCACCAGCCATGGCCGGTAGTCGCTGGCGAGCTCCCGCTCCAACGGCGCACGCGCGGCGGGTTCGCCGACTATCGCCACCTCCCGGCGGGGGGCCAGCGCGAACTCAACGCCCTGCAAGAGCGCCCCAAACCCACTCGCAGCCTGGACGAGGTGGTCGGAGACGAGGGCAGTAACCTCCTCGACGTGGGCTTCCCACTCGCGCTGGCCATAGTAGCGGCCGAGCCAGAGCCCGAGCAGCGCTGCTGCGCCGTTGCCGCTGGGTGTGGCCGCGTCAAAGAGGGGCTTCTGGCGCAGAAGGAGGGCCTCGCCGCCGGTCGCTGTTTCGAAGAACCCACCCCCGCCGGCGTCGTGAAATTCCGCCAGTACGACATCAAATAGCGCCTTCGCCCATTCGAGGTGATCGAACTCACCGGTGAGTTTGAACAGTTCGACGAGCCCAAGGCCACAGTAGGCGTAGTCCTCCAGCATGCCAGCGACGCTTGCCCGTCCTGCCTTGTATGTGTGCAAAAGCCGGCCGTCACGCCACATCTTCGCTTGCAGGAAAGCGGCGTTTGCTTCGGCGATAGCCCGATAGCGCGCGTCATCGAGTATGCGGGCGGCCTCCGCAAAGGCGGCCAGGGCCAGCCCGTTCCAGGAAGCAAGCTGCTTATCGTCGAGTCCCGGCCGGACGCGGCGCCCGCGAAACGCCAGCATCTTCGCGCGAATGGCTGCGACCCTCGCGAGTACATCCTCGGGAGGCAGGCCAAACGGCACAGCGACGGCGGCCGGATCGGTCGCTGCGGTGAGGACATTGCGGCGGATCAGCTCGGGGTGGTGTGGGTCGGTGAAATTGCCCGCTGCGGTGACGCCAAACCAGGCCGCAGCGAGAGCGGCGTCGGAACCGGTGGCGGCCTCCACCTCGGCCATCGTCCAGAGAAAGTACTGGCCTTCGACACCCTCGCTGTCGGCATCCTGCGCGGCATAGAAGCCACCTTCAGGGTCGAGCATTTCGCGTTGGAGGTAGTCGAGCGTCTCCCTTGCGATGCTTGCGAAGCGGGGTTCGCCGGTGAGTTGGAAGGCATGCAGGTAGACGCGCACCAGCTGGGCGTTGTCGTAGAGCATCTTTTCGAAATGCGGCACGAGCCAGCGCTGATCGACGCTGTAGCGTGCGAACCCGCCACCCAGTTGATCATAGATCCCGCCGGCGGCCATCGCGTCGAGGGTGTGCAGCACCATGGCGAGTGGCTCGGTTTCGTCGCGCTCCGCCGGGCCGCAACGCGATGCATAGGCGAGGAGGAACTCGAGGTTGGCGGGCCCGGGGAACTTCGGCGCCATGCCAAATCCGCCCCACTCCTGGTCGAAGTTGCCGGCGAACACCGCGGCCGCCTGGTGCCCGAGTTCGGGGGTGAGTGCGATCCGCCCCGGCGCCGTCCGTTGCGCGGCGCTGCGCAGGTGGGCCGTGATGCTCTCCGCCGAGTGGAGGATGTCGGCGCGATCGTTGACCCACTTCTCGTGCAGAACTTCGAGGACACGGGGGAAGCCCGGGCGGCCGTAGCCATCGGACGGCGGGAAATAGGTGCCGGCGTAGAAGGGGCGGCCGTCGGCGGTCATGAAGACGGTCATCGGCCAGCCGCCCTGGCCGGTCAGAGCCTGCACCGCGGCCATGTAGACGCTGTCGATATCCGGCCGCTCTTCGCGGTCCACCTTGATGTTGATGAAGTAGTGGTTCATGAGGGCCGCGATCACCGGGTCTTCGAACGACTCGTGTGCCATGACGTGGCACCAGTGACACGCGCTATAGCCCACGGAAAGAAGCACCGGCTTATCTTCTACGCGCGCCCTCGCAAAGGCCTCTTCGCCCCACGGATACCAGTCGACGGGGTTGCCAGCGTGCTGCTGGAGGTAGGGGCTGGATTCGTGCGCAAGATGGTTCTGGTGGCGCGGAGTGTCGTCGGGCATAGGGCTCCCTTGCGAGTTCGTCGCGATCCACCGTACGGGGTTATCGGGCGTGCGGCGACTCTTGCGATGCCGAACATTCGTTCTGTATAGTTCAACGAGCGAAGGAGGCGATCGAATGCAACGCGACGCAATCACCGAACTGTTTGAGTACACCGGCTGGGCCTGGGAGCGGATCGCACGCCGCGTCGAAGCACTGCCGCCCGCGATTTATTCGCAGCCTGTGGCGGGATCAGGATGGCCTTCGATTGCCGCCTGCATGTCGCACGCGGTCGCCACATACGACAGTTGGCTGAACGGGCCGTGGCTCGAGCTCCAACTGGGCGAGATGAGTTATCCGGCGGAGTGGCCGAAGCCCATCGACGACTGGAGCGCAATGAAGGCGTACCGCGAGCGCACCCGCAACAGCTTCCTCCGTGCGCTCGATGTGCCGGACGACATCCTTCACGAGCGGCGGTTCCGCGAGACCGGCGCCACCGGCGAGCTACTCAGCCGCGCCGATATCCTGACTAACCTGGTTATCCATGAGCGGGGGCACCACGGAGACCTCAACACGCTGTTCCACCAGCACGGCATCCACGGCTATTTGGTCGACTACACGCTCTTCCGGACGTTGCCAGACCAATTCGTCCTGGACGACGGCACGTGGTAGCAGGTGCCTTCCGTCATCCGCCCCTGCTAGACTGCGAACTCTCTAAGCTTTGAGGTTCGCCTTGGCCGCAGACATCACGATCCGCAATGCACGCATCATCGATGGTTCTGGCGGCCCGGCGTTCGAGGCCGACGTTGAGGTGACGGAGGGGCGCATCAGTCGCGTCGGGGAGGTGAGAGCTGCCACGCGCGAAATTGACGCGCACGGCCTTGTGCTCTCGCCCGGCTTCGTCGATACGCATTCTCACGACGACGGTGCGTTCATCCGTTACCCGGGCATGGAGTTCAAGCTAGCCCAGGGAGTGACGAGCGAGGTGAGTGGCAACTGCGGCTTCAGTGCCATCCCGAACGAACCTGGCCGGACCTTTATGCCCGGCGACATCGCCGGCGGAGCATCCGCCACATGGACGGACCTCGCAAGCTACTTCGAGGCCTGCATGGAACTCCATCCTGCCATCAACAACATGATGCTGGTGGGCCACAATCGGGTGCGTGCTGCGGTGGTCGGACTCGAAAAGCGCGCTGCCACAGCCGACGAACTGGTGGCGATGCGCGCTCACGTGGCGCGGGCGATGGAGCAGGGTGCGTGCGGTTTTTCGACTGGACTGATCTATGAGCCCGGCCGCTACAGCGACACGTCCGAGGTGGTCGCCCTCGCGGCCGAGTGCGCTGCTTATGAGGGCCTCTACGCAACACACATGCGCAACGAAGGTGACAAACTCCTCGAAGCGGTCGAGGAGGCGATCAATATCGCCTCTGGCGCGGGCGTGGGGCTGCACATTTCGCACCACAAGTCTGCCGGCCGGCGTAACTGGGGGAGGGTGGGGGAATCGCTCGCGCGGGTCGACCGCGCCCAGGACGAAGGCACATCCGTCACACTCGATGTGTATCCGTACACCGCGGGAAGTGGCCCGATGTGGCAGTACGTGAACCTCGGCAACATCGACCTTGAGTGGGCGCAATACGTCATGATCAACAGTTGCCCCGATGACCCGTCGCTCGAAGGCAAGATGGTCCCGCGAATAGCGGAGGAGAAGGGCTGGGACGTGGAGGAAACCGTGCGCCAGGTCCTCACCAGCCCCAGGGGCCGCCAGGTCATTTGCACGCACTTCATCATCGACGAGGCTGACATCGAAACGAACCTCCGGCATCCGCGGATGATGATCGGATCCGATGGCATCCCGGACCTCAAGGGCCGGCCACATCCGCGCCTCTATGGGACGATGCCGCGCGTGCTGGGGGAGTACGTGCGCGAGCGCAAGGTGATCCCGCTGGAGGAGGCAGTGCGGCGGATGACGAGCCTTCCCTGCGAGCGGTTCGGGCTGGCCGGTCGTGGGCTGGTGCGGGAGGGATACCACGCGGACCTCGTCCTGTTCGACCCGGACACGGTGAAGGATCTCGCGACATACGAGGAGCCCAAGCAGGAGCCACAGGGCATCGAGATGGTGATGGTGAACGGTCAGGTGGCCTATGAGGACGGCCGGCACACGGGCGCTGGCGCGGGGGAGATGCTGCGGTTCCGAAAGGGCGGATGAGCAGCGCCCCGATCCACACGTCCGCCTACCCACTGATCCGCGCACTTGTGCCCGGGGCGGAGGCGGCCGGGCATATGGCGTTTGTGCATGCACTCCTGGATGGGACGATGCCCGGCCGGGTGTTCGCGGACGATACTGACCGGCCGCGGTCGGCCATCATCCTTCCCGATAACGGATTCTGCTTTGCCATCGGGGCGCCGGACGAGGCGCTGGTCGCGGCAACCCTCCCCGGCATCATCGCGCAACCACCACCGGAACCAGCACTGCTCTGGGCCTCAACCGGGGCGTGGGCAGCGGTGCTTGGGCGGCACTTGAAGGAGCCGCGCACCCGCAACGAGTACCACTACCTCCCGGGGTTGTTGCCGAAGGGCTTTTCAGAGGCGGGTGGTTTCGGGAGCGAGTG
>JADEYI010000677.1_pt1 | contig 39728 bp, 33 predicted proteins | sample 8542331 | NCBI WGS metagenome assembly JADEYI01 (sample SAMN16510988, study PRJNA670497) | mine drainage metagenome | isolation source: biofilm near Copperflume 1 | place: Germany: Marsberg coppermine Kilianstollen | collected 2018-02 | reverse complement strand
CGTCGGCACTCTTGCGCAGCACGATAGCGCTGGGGTCGAGCACCGAACCCACCCAGTCGGTGGTGGGGTCGCTGTTGCCGTTGGTCACGGAAGTCGCTCTGAGGGTAAAGCCAAAGGCCGGTACAGAGGCAGCTATAGGGCTCAGGCAAGCCTGAAAATCCAGGCTCTGTCCGGGTTGCAAAGCCGCTGGCAGGGCCAGATTGGTGCCTGCCAGGGTGCGGAAGCTGAGGCTTACTCCCGCCGGGAGCCCACTGGCGTTCAGGGTGTAGCTGTCGGGGGTGTTTCCCGCGTTTTCCAGGGTCTGGGTAAAGCAGTAGGGCTGCCCCGCCATCACCGTAGCCTGCTGAGCATCGGCAGCCCCAACCGCTCTGGAGTTGCCCCGTGGCCCCAGAAAAACACCATAGCTCGCTGCCACGTCGAAACCAACTTGTCCTACTGCTGGCCCTCCCGCACCGGTAGCCGTGGCCAGATTCTGGCGAAAACCGGCCTGGGTGCTCCCTGAGGCCACCATCTGAAAGGTAAAAAGGGCTTGTTCGCCCGCCTCGAGCCGGTCTAGCACCAACCGTATGCCCTGTACCGGGGTGGCATTGGCACTCCAGGTAAGGCCATCTGAGGTGTATTCCAGCCGCCCCTTGACGGCACTGGCCGAGTTCGCCACGAAGCTCAAACCCGCAAGCTGCGGGGTGTTGAACAGGTCGCTCAGATACAGCGGCCCTGCGGCGGGGGCGTTGCCCAGATTGCTGACACTCACCGTAAAGGTAGCCTTCTGACCGGGGTTAACTACCTCTTGGTCTATGGTCTTGTTGACATTGAGGGCCGGGCCGCTGCCGATGCGAACCCGGCTGTAGGCATTTCCCTGGGGAGTGGCCCCAGGACAGGTGACCGTGGGACTCAGCAGCAAATCCCCATTGGCCCCCAGCGGAGCCAGCACCTCGAGCACTATTCGGGCCGAAGCTCCAGCCACCAGGCTGATCGAAGTGATGGCGGGCTCACCGGGGTCGCGCCGCCCATTGCCGTTGACATCCTGATAAAGCGTGACCCCCGCCGGAGCCCAGCTCGAGGCCCCTTGTACCCAGCTCAGGTCGAAGCTAAACTGCTGGTTCCCCGAGTTTTGCAAAAGATAGCTAAAATAGGCCAAACCCCCCGCCGATATAACCGCTTGCTGAGAAGGTGCAACCAGGCTTCCACTGGGGGTGATGGAAGCGATACAAACTGCTTGCACCAGTGTTTCGACCTCATTAGAAAGATAGGTCTGTCCCCCGACTTGTGCCACCGCCTGATTGCGAATTACCGTCCCCGCCGGGGTGGCCCACACCAAAGAAACCATCACCCAAAGCCCTAGCACCCCGCACCGAAGGGCCAAGTTTGCCAAACCCTTCATTCTCCCGTGCAGGACAACGCTAGAAACTTTGAGGGAATTATTCATTTGTTCTTATCTCAAAATGTTGTGCGAGAGCCTAGAAGTTTCGCACCTGAGTGAAATTCTAGGCTCTCGCGGGATTGGTTTGTGGTTATTTGCCCCATACCTGGCTTGGGTATGAGGCAAAAGGCTTACTGCACCACGACCTTGAAGGTCAAGGTGATTTGGGCTGCGGGGAGCATGGTGTCGGTGGCATCAATCTTGCCATCGCTGTTGGTATCCACCCCAACCATAATGCTTTGTCCAGCGGTCAGGGTGGTGGGGGCGGTAGCACTCCAGGTGGTGCCGTTATTGGTGGAGTAGAGCACCGTTCCCGTCGCAAAGCCGGTCGCTGTAGCGCTAACCGAGACAAAGTTGGTGTAGGCCGGTAGCGGGTCACTCACGCGCACATTGGTGAGGTCGCCAGTGCCGATGTTCTGGGCCACTACCGTGTAGACAATGCGGTCACCGGGGTTGGCCTTGGCAGCAGCAGCATCTCGCACAGTGGTTTCGGCGTTGCCCTGATAGCTTACAGCGCTCTTGGTCAGCTTGAGATCGCCACCCACCACGGTGGTGGTGTCGGTGACGTTGCTGGTTGCGGTGCTACCACCGGTATATGTGGCGGTAGCGGTAAAGGTGGCTGCTTCCTGACGACCAATTGGCTCACCGCTCGGTACGATTACCCGCACCTGGAGGGTGGTCGAACCGCCCGCAGCAAGGGCCAACCCACTCACCGAGGATGTCCAGGTGGTTCCACCGTCGGTGGAGAACTGGTATATCCAGGAGTAGGCACTGGTAAAGGCCGGGATGCTCACAGTAGCAGCGGCATTGCCGGTATTGGACAGGTTGTGGGTGTAGACGATGGTGCCCGGAGCCGTCACCGTACCCGCACGGTTGGGGGTAAAGGCGAACCCTTGCAGCAGGTTGACGCTAACCCCAGTGGTCACAAAATCAGTGACCGTACCCAGGGTGGTGCTGGTGCTGGTGAAGGTGACGTTGGTGGTGCTGATGATGGGGGCGGTTCCGGCAGGAACTTGCACCTGAGCAATAAAGCATTTCTTTCCGGGGAGCCCAGAGTTCATCAAGCTGGTACTGGTGATTGGAGCCGGGGTGGGGGTATCCATGGCCCCATCACAGTTGGTATCGGGGTAATACACGGCGATCCATCCCACAGGCAGGGTCGCAGTTAGGTTGTAGGTGTCGGCATTAGAACCAGTATTTACGATGTCTAAGGGGAAGCTGGCGATGCTGCCGGGGTTTACGGTTTGGGGCGTGGGGTTGTCATTAGCTGGGTTTCCGTCCCCCGCGTTACCGTGGGTCGCAAGGTCTACTGCGTAGCCCGAGGTCACGGTAGTTACCACATCCGTGGTGGGGTCGCTCTTGGAGGTGTTGGATACTGAAGTACCCGTGACCGTCACCGTGACTGGCCCACCAGTGTAGCTTGCAGGGATCGCACAACGAACCTGAAAGTTGTAGTTGCTGCCCGCCGCAATAGGGCCAACTGCACCGGAAATTGGGGTGCCATCAGTCTGAGTAAGCTGGCAAACCCAACCTGCCGGGGCTCCGCTGCTGGCAAGGGTAAAGCTATCTGAGGCATTGCCAGTGTTTTGCAGGGTATTGGTGAAAATCACGGTCTGACCGCTCACTGCACTCGCGATGGTCTGAGAGTCTGCCGCGCCGGTGGCGGTGGGGTTGCCACTGGGGCCGACGGCTACGTTGTAGCTAGCTCCTACAGTGTTGTTGGTGGTGTTAGAGGTAACGGTCTGGTTGGAACCGTTGTTGTACTGCAAGGTACCCACGTTGGCATAGTTGGTGCCCTGGGTAGCTGCCGCAGGCACGGTGGCCTGGAAGCTAAAAGTATAAGAAGCGTTCTGAGGGAAGAAGGCCCCGGTACCGCCGATGACCATACCTAGGGCTACAGTGCCGTTACCGGTGATGGTAGCGGGTAGGGTGGTGCTCCAGGTGGTGCCGTTGTAGTAGACAAACTGAACCGTACCCGCACCCGCCAAGCCCGTAGGGTTGGAGCCGCTGGTGGTAATTACCAGGCCGCTGGGAATCACGTCTTGGATAAGAATGCCGTTGAGACCCGTACCACCCACGTTGGTGATGGCCGAAGCAGCACTGCCACCCCGGTTCTGGCCCGAAAGGGTATAGCTGATAGTGGCACCGGGCGAAACCCCTCCGCTGGGAGAAGCCGACTTGGTGAGGTCGAGGGCGGCGGCAGTCGTAGCAATGCCCCTGGCCCAGTTGTTGGTATCGGTTTTGGTGTTATCTCCGGCGGAAGTGCCCGTCAGGTTGACGTTTGCGTATTGGCTGTTGGTGGCGCTAGCTGGAATGGTTGCGGCAACTACGATACAAGCCGAACCTCCCTGAGCCACACTCACGCTACTGACAACGGACTCGCCTGCGTCAATTCTGCCGTTACAGTTGGTATCGGCATAGATAGCTACGCCGGTGAAATCGAAGTTGTCGGTAGCGCCAATGCCAGTGTCTTGAAGCGTAGCCAGATTGATGGTATCAGTGCCGTTGCCGGTATTGGCTACTGTATAAGCAAAGTAGACGGGGGCTCCCGGCAGGGCCGAACGGGTTTGACCGGGGGTCGAGGTGCTGTTGCCATCGGGGGTGATGGTAAAGCTATATACCTGCTGCACCACTGTGATGACCTGGTTCGAGGTGGTGGTGCGGGGCTGACCTGCCGAGTCTATATAGCTGGCTGAGGCCTGGTTAGAGATGCTGCTACCGGCTGGGGTCTGCTGGGCTACCGCAAACCCCAACAGGAAAACCAGCACGGCGGTGAACAAAACGGACAGTCTTCGCATTCATTTCTCCTTAGCGTACTACGGTACGAAGTGTGAGCACGACGCTTTCTTTGGCCTTGAGTAGGGGAAGCACCCACCGGACGTGGGTATATTCCTCGGGCTTGACTTCGACTTCTTTTTCAACCTCTTTGCCGTTTTCCATGACCTTGACCTTGTGCTTGAGGGGCGCTTTGCCAAAGGTCTGACCATAGTCAAAGCTAAACTCCGGGATCACCAACCCACCCTCATATTTGAGCGGCTGAGCGCTCAGAGCCAGGTAGTAAGTGTCCTTGGGAACCGGGATGGTCAGGGCGACCTGGTTCAAGTTGCGGTCGGTGGTGTTGGTGGCCTCGAGCCGGTACTCGATCACTTGGCCAGGTTTCACGTCCAGCGCGGGCTCGAGTTTCTCGGTGGTTTTCCCGGCCTCCTGCGCGCTCAGTACGCGAAAAGCTTTCAGCTCGAGCTTTACGTCTTTGCTGGGCTGAGCCAGTGCAAACGTTGCCAGGGCGAACAGTAAGGCCCACAGATAGTTCAGCTTCATCGTCTCCTCCGGGGTCAGGGCTTCAGGTTTGGCTATCGCAGAAGCTATACCCCTCTACCGTTTGTGAGTGTAAACGGGCAGCGTGCAAAATCCTTGCAAAATAACCCCAATTTTTGTGATATATGCACATCCAGCCCCCAGAGAGCAGGGCTCAGGTACGTGCTCGAGGCCCTTTAATCATGTAACGCCCAGCCTCGAGCGTCTTCTAGTCTGGCTTGAGGAAACGGTAACCGGAACCAAATACCGTCTCGAGGTAGCGCGGAGCCTTAGGATCATCTCCCAACTTACGGCGCAAAAGAGCCACATAGCTGTCCACCACCCGCTCATCTACTCCCGCGCCACGTTCGGAACCCCATACCCGCTGTAAGAGCCGTTCCCGGCTCCAGACCTCACCGGGGCTCTGGGCCAGAGCCAGCAGCAAATCCAGCTCGGTTCGGGAAAGCTCTATTGGTTGCGATTGCCTGAAAACCTGTCGCCACTTGAGCACGATACGCAAGTCGCCGATATGAATTTCCGGCTCGGGGCGGCTGCGCCGCAACAGGGCTTTGACTCGAGCCACCAGTTCACGCAGGCTCATGGGTTTGGTCAGGTAATCGTCAGCTCCCAACTCCAAGGCCCGTACCCGCACATCTTCGCTGCCCTGGGCACTGATGACCAAAATAGGCAAGCCCCACTGGGCTTCGCGCACTTCACGAATCACCTCGAGGCCACTCTGCCCCGGTAGGCCCAAGTCCAGCAGCATCAAATCGGCTTGTGGAGCCTGTTCTACCGCATCAAAGCCGTTGCTCGAGAGCAATAGCTGATATCCCTCGCGATCCAGTGCCGAGGTTAGCAGCAGGGTAAGTTGTGGGTCGTCTTCAACTACCAGCAGCTTTTCCATAACCTATCCACAGTATAAAAGCCGGGCAATCCACAACCGAGATTGACAGGCCGAGCCCAGTTGGGCAAAAGCGCAACAACCAAACGGGTCTCTCGAGGACAACCTAGAGCGGTCTTCATAGTGTTTGAGCGAACGGGAACTGTAGGAATTGCGTTCTAGATTGACAGTTGGCTCCCGGATGGGAGCCAACTGTCAATGAAGACTGCGATAGAGCGGTTTCGCAAACAATCCGAGGAGAGTCTGAGAGCGATTGCCCCGAATATCCCGAACAACAAAAACCGTTGTTCGGGATACATTACGGCGCACTAGGTGTGCCGTAATGGTGGGAAGCGCAATGAGGGTATTCACTGGGCCAGTTTGATATTTGGCCGCCCCTGACGGCAAAATATCAGAAAACCACGATAAACCGCTACCGGCGCAACAAACGCATAGCTTCCACTATGAGCTTGGCATCACCCTGGCCTTTAGAGAAATCGGCCTGGCACTCTTCCAAATAGGACTCGAGGATGATATCTCCAGTGGCTTCCAAGGCGCTACGCACACCCGAGAGCAGGGTCAGAATTTCACGACAATTGCGGTCTTCCTCCACCATCTTTTGCAAGCCCCGCACCTGACCTTCCAAACGGCGCAAGCGGTTGAGAACCCGCTCTTTGGTGTCGGGGTCAGACGGGGTTTTGCTAGGTTTGGATTTATTCAAAAGCCCATTCAAGGTTCACCTCCGTAACAAGCTATCCAGCAGATTAACTCAGCTATGTGCTATGCACATCCCCTGGGGATATGCCACCATAAAGCTAGTGTAGCGGTAAAGTTGCTTAACTGAGAACTTGCAGTTATGCAAAAGGATTGAACTCCCCCCTCTGGTGTAGCCGGTTCAGCTTCAACAAACCCCACGGATCAAAGGAAAAACGCTACTTCATCACCAACTTCTACCACCCTGGCTACACCATGCCTAAACTCGGAGCCTTGCCCTGGGCCAGCCAGCAGTTCTTCCAACTCGCTAAGCCGCCTTTCTCCCTTCACCGCTTCGGCCAACGTACCCCCGTTCATCCTCCTCTCCCTGTTGGCCTCAACTGGCCCAGCAAATCCGCAGAATCCTCCTGCCAGAGGTTTGCTTATCCTCATCCTCCTCCAGCAGGCTCTGCTCAAGCCACATCTCGATGTATACCCCCTTGCATACTGCCCTTAATGCAAGTTTTCAGTTAACCTTAGAGCATTAGATTCTTCGCCAAACGCGATAGGAGTAGCGACAAAAATAGTGGAAACCGCTACAGCGAGGTCGGCAGGATTACCCCGCTTCGCCCTAGCAAATAGCAGAATGAGCCCGTGAGTCCATTCCAAGAGTTGACCGACTACCGCCGCAGGGTTGCCGAGCTATATCGGGGGGTGCGTGAGGGTGGCGGTAATGCCCACACCCATCGGTGGTTTGTTCAAGAACGGAATGCCCTGTTTCGGGGGCACTCCCAATCGGCTTTATCGCCCCAGCAAAAACAGACCTTTGCGGGCCTGAGTTACTTTTCCTACGACCCCGCCCTGCGCCTGGTGCTGCCAGTGGATACCGGTGTGCAGACAGAGGTGCTCGAGGTCGAGCTATCCCAGGACGGGCGGGTGGGCCTGCAACGCTTCGGCCGTATCCATTTCCAGCTTGCCGGGCAACCCCAAACCCTCTCGCTGTTCTGGATTTTGGGCTACGGTGGCGGGATATTCCTGCCCTTTCGGGATGCTACGGGTGGCGCTGAGACCTATGGCGGGGGACGCTACGTGCTCGACACCATCAAACACGCCGACTTGGGGCAGGAAAACGGCAAGCTGGTAGTGGATTTTAACTTCGCCTACAACCCTTCCTGCGCCTACAATCCGCACTGGTCTTGTCCTTTAGCCCCCAGCGAGAACCATCTGCGGCTGCCAATCCGAGCAGGGGAACGGGCCTTTGGCTCAGTCTGAAAGTCAAGGCGCACCCAAAGGGTAGGCCCAGGCCCCAGTAAAATACTCCTGTGACCCCGCAGGAACTCAAAGACCGCCTGTTGCGCCCCTTGCGCCGCGAACTCGCTACCGGAGCCGAGGACAAAGTGGTGGCGGGCGGCCTCGAGAAGCTCATCGAGAACCTGGGCCAGCCCTTCCCCGAGGTACGCCAGGCCCTGACGGGCTACCGCGAGCTGGGCCACCTCGAGCGTATCCAGCGGCTAAACCAGGCTATTGGCCTGTTGGATGGAAGGCCGCAAGCAAAGGCCAATCCTGGCCTCTCCGCTCCCACTTCCCCCCTCCCGCCTTCCTCCGACCCCCTGGATATCACCTTCGACACCTCCGTCGAGGCCCTAGCCCTGGGGCCAGGCGGCAAGAAAAAGCTGAGCGAACTCGGTATTCGTGTGCTGCGCGACCTGCTGCACACCTACCCGCGCCGCTACGAGGATCGCCGCACCCTGCAAAGCGTGCAGGAAATTGAAGAGGGGCAGAAAGCCACCGTGCTGGGCAAGGTTTTGAGCCGGGAGCTGGTCAAGACCCCCAAGCGTGGCATCCAGCTCGTGCAGGTACGGCTGATGGATGCTTGGGGCTGGAAGTTCACGGCGGTGTGGTTCAACCAGCCCTGGGTCTTGAAGCAGATTCCCGAAGGAGCTTCCATCGTGCTCTCGGGAAAAGTGCAGCGACGGGGCAGCAATATCTCGATCATGGTGGAGTATTTCGAGGACGAAGCGGGCGAATCGCTTTCCACCGGGCGCATCGTGCCGGTGTACCCGGCCAAGGAAGGGGTGGGGCAGGCTTTTCTACGCCGAACTGCCTGGCGGGGGCTCGAGGCGTTCGCGCAGATACCGGATATGCTCGAGCCGTATTTAAGCAGAGGGCAGGAAGCTCTAGACTCTAAGCTCTCTGCCCTGTGCGGTTTGGATTCCGCCCTGCGCCAGGCCCATTTCCCCGATTCCGAGGCCGCCCTCGAGCAAGCCCTGTACCGTCTGAAGTTCGACGAGTTTTTGCTCTTGGAGCTGAAAGTGATGCTCCAGTCGGGGAACTCGGCCCTTTTGGGGCGCACTTTCCGGGTCACGCCGGGGATGGTGGCGAAGTTCCGCTCGGTGCTGCCCTTTGCCTTCACCGGGGCACAGGAGCGGGTGCTGAACGAAATCCTCAGCGATATGCAGAGCGAGCGGCAGATGGCCCGGTTGGTACAGGGCGATGTGGGCTCGGGCAAGACCGCCGTAGCCGCAGCGGCTTTGTATGTTGCGGCCCAGAACGATGCCCAGGGGGCCATGATGGCCCCTACGGAAATCCTCGCCAAGCAGCATTTTGCCAGCCTCACCCAATACCTCTTCCCACTGGGCATCAGCGTGGACTTGCTGGTGGGTTCGATGAGCATGGCCGAGAAACGCGCGGTCTATGACCGCTTGAAAGCCACCCAGACTCACGTGGTGGTGGGCACTCACGCTCTGATTCAAGAGAGCGTGGAGTTCCGCGACCTGGGGCTGGCCGTCATAGACGAGGAGCACCGCTTTGGGGTGATGCAGCGCCGGGCCCTGCTCTCCAGCCGCCCCGACTTGCTGGTGATGTCGGCTACCCCCATCCCGCGCTCGCTGGCCCTGACTCTCTACGGCGACTTAGAGGTTTCCCAGATTGACGAACTCCCACCCGGACGCATCCCGGTTCAGACCAAAGTGCTGACCCACAAGCTGCGCTCGCAGGCTTATGCCTTTTCTCGTAAGGAAATCCTCGAGGGTCACCAGGTCTTCGTGGTGACCCCAATGATCGAGGAGAGTGAGGCCGAAGGCATGAGCGAGTTGGCGGCAGCTACCAAGCTCAGAGAAGAGTTGGAAATCATTCTCCCCGAGGTGCGCATAGACCTGCTGCACGGCAAGATGCGGGCCGAGGAGAAAGACCAGGTGATGGAGCGCTTCAAGGCGGGCAAGTTCGACCTGCTGGTATCCACCACGGTAATCGAGGTGGGTGTGGATATCCCCCAAGCCACGCTAATGGTCATCGAGAACGCCGAGCGCTTCGGGCTAGCCCAGCTTCACCAACTGCGAGGACGGGTAGGGCGCAGCGGGCTGGAAGCCTACTGCATCCTGATCGCGGGGGATTCCTCGAAGAAAACCCTGAGCCGCCTAAAGGTGATCGAGGAGTCCAACGACGGCTTTTTCATCGCCGAGAAAGACCTGGAATTGCGTGGCCCTGGTGAACTGCGGGGCCTGCGGCAATCGGGAATGCCAGACTTGCGCATTGGCGACCTGGCCTCCGACCAGGAAATCATCGAGCGCACTCGAGCCTTCGCCAAGCAAATCCTGGAGGCCGACCCCTATCTGGATGCCCCCCAACACGCCCTGCTCAAGCGGGAATTGCAAGCCAGGGCCGAGGCCATCGGCTTTAGGGAAGTTATTTGAAGCGTGTTAACGCCGCAGGTAGCAAGTAACGCTCGATCGGGGCTGTTACGCCCTCCTTTGGCGCGGTAGCATGGGGCATGGCCTGGATTGTGGTAGGGGTGCTACTGCTGGTAGCGGCAATGGTGGTCTATTTAGCCCGCTCCAACCGGTCTGCCTCCACCCCCAGCAACCCCTCGGTGATTGTAGAGATGGACGACCTGCCCCCCGCCGATATTGACTTCGATGCGGGCATTCGGGCCAACCAGAAGTTCAGGAAAGCCCGTGATAGCAAAGGCGATGTCACGCTCGAGTGAGCAATTGCCTCGAGCCTTTTCTCATCTCACACAAGCCAATCGCCGCTTCAGAGGGTACTCTTGGCCCACCGCTTTGACCACTCGCTGACAGGGATCTTTTAATCTCCAGACATGGACATGCTGTCATTTGTGTTTTTGGCGGTAGTGGTGGGCTGGCCGATGCTGGTGCTGCTGGCCCAAGGATTGCGGGGTGAACCGCCAGAAAAACCCACAGGGCTCGAGGGCTGATCTATTCCACCCAGGATTTGGCCCGTTCCACCGCTTTTTTCCAACCTCTATAGAGTTTTTCGCGCTCCTCCAGGGGCATCTGGGGCTCGAACCGGCGGCCCACCGCCCAACGCTCCCCAATGGTGGCTTGGTCTATTGCCCCCACCCCGATACCGGCCAGGTAAGCTGCTCCCAGTGCCGTGGTTTCGGTAACTTCCGGGCGCAGCACGGGTGTTCCTACGATGTCTGACTGGAACTGCATGAGCAGGTCATTCTGGCTGGCTCCACCGTCTACGCGCAGTTCCGAGAGTTTCAAGCTGGAATCTGCTTCCATCGCTTCCAACAGGTCACGGCTTTGATAGGCAATGCCCTCGAGGGCGGCCCTGGCCAGATGCATACGGGTAGTGCCGCGCGTCATTCCCACGATGGTTCCCCGCGCATAAGCATCCCAGTAAGGTGCGCCCAGCCCCACGAAGGCTGGAACCAGATACACCCCGCCGGTATCAGGAACCTGGCGAGCCAGGGGCTCCACGTCCGACGAATGCTGAAGAATGCCCAGTCCATCGCGCAGCCACTGCACCACCGCTCCCGCCATAAAAACACTGCCCTCGAGGGCATATTCCGGCCTTTGGCCCTCCACTTGCCAGGCCACCGTGCTCAGCAAACCCTGCTGTGACCCCACAGGCTGGTGTCCGGTGTTCATCAGCATGAAGCAGCCCGTACCATAGGTGTTTTTTGCCATCCCTGGCCCGAAACAAGCCTGCCCAAACAGCGCAGCCTGCTGGTCGCCCGCCACCCCGGCAATCGGAATCGCCGCGCCGAGCAGGTCGGGTACAGTCTCAGCGTAAAGCCCGGCGGAAGGCTTTACTTCGGGTAGCAGGGCCTTGGGGATGCCGAGAATCCCCAGCAAATCGTCGTCCCAGGCCATATCGCGCAGGTTGAAGAGCAGGGTGCGCGAGGCATTGCTCACATCGGTAGCATGGACTTTGCCACCGCTCAGGTTGAACATCAGCCAGCTATCTACCGTGCCAAAGCAGAGTTCACCGTTTTCGGCTCTTCCCCGCAATCCAGAAACATTGTCCAGCAACCAGGCCAGCTTGGTTCCCGAGAAATAGGGGTCGAGCACCAGGCCGGTTTTTTGGCGAAAGGTTGGCTCCAAGCCCGTGGTTTTGAGGTCGTCACACCGCGCTGCCGTGCGGCGGTCTTGCCAGACGATGGCCCGGTAGACCGGCTTGCCGCTCTCCCGCTCCCACAACACCACCGTCTCGCGCTGGTTGGTGATGCCAAGCGCGGCTATCTGCGCGGGCACGATTTTTGCTCGGTGGATAGCTTCCCTGGCGGTCTGGATTTGCGACTGCCAAATCTCGAGCGCATCGTGCTCGACCAGCCCCGGCTGGGGAAAATACTGGGTAAACTCCTGCTGGGCTTTAGCGATGACCCGACCATCCAGATCAAACAGGATTGCACGGCTACTGGTAGTGCCTTGGTCGAGGGCCAATAGATAGTTCATGAGCGCTCCTTGGCAGTGGGTCTCATTCTATCGTGGTTTTATGATTTTTTCCGCCGCTCCCAGAGGCAAAAATCTCAGATAAGCACAGCGAATATACCTTTGGCGAAATTATATCCAAAGCTATCTCGAGCGATCGTTTCGGACAGACTTACTGGCTATCAGTTATGAGCTATCAGCGACTTTTACAAGAAGTCTGATATCCCAGATTCATGAAAACCGCTTTGGCTCGAGGGGGGTTTACTTTCCCAGCGAAATACGCTCGGTGAAATGGATTTGGTCGCCCTGGCGGATCCCAATCCACAGCGCCTCGAGGGTGTTGGGCAGGGTTAGCTCGAGCTGCGCCGGGCCGTCGAGGTTTTCCCAGAAGCGCGGCTGCGCTCCCACCGAGAGGTTGAACCTCCCGGCAGGCAAGGAAAAACGCACCAAAGTTCCGGGAGCAGGGATTTTCTGAAGGTTGCCTGTCAGTCGAAGCCCGTGTTGCCCAGGCTGCACCGCCATCCAGGCTTTACCGTCGTAGAGAGCATAGTTGGGCTGGGCTCCAGGAGGCAGCTCGAGCCGGGTGTTAAAAACCGACTCCAGAGCGGCATATAGCCCACCTCCCACGAACACCCCCAGCTTGCCAGGAGCCGAGCCCACAAGAACCATCACCGCACGCTGGGCCACTGTGGGCGTACGGGTAATTTGCGGGTCGAAGGGTCGTCCCACAAAGTTTTGCACCACCATCACCTTGTCGCCTTTGCGCACCAAGGCCACGCCCAGATGGGTGTAGTTGGAGTTGAGCAAGTTGGCCCGGTGGCCGGGGCTGTTCATCCAACCGGTGAGGGAGCGCTGGGGAATTTCGCCATCGGGATAGCCGCTAAAGCTAGCTAGGTTTTCCCCGCAGACCACTTCCATCAAGCCTGCCGCCCACATTCGGTCAGCAGAAGTCAGACCCTCGGGGGTCTCGTGGGCGAAGTAGTTCCGATTCAGCATGTCCTGGGCATGACCCATAGCCGCTTTATAGGCCAGGTTTTCCCACTGCAAGGGCGGAAGGCCGTGCTCCAAGCGCGCCTGATTGGTACGCTGCAACACCTCGAGCTCCAAAGCCGTCTGACCCAGGGCCAGCGAGGCCAAAGCTGTGAGCAGCAACAACAAAACTTTCATCTCTCGCATCCTACGACCTCAGCCTGGTCAGAGGGGTTTATACCAGCTTCACAAAGATAGTTTGTCAAGCTTTTTAGAGGCCCATCTTGGTGAAGCCTAGTTAACTCCCGTCAGTTGGGTTAGGTCGTCACCGTTCGGTGACGACCTAACCCAACTTGGTATTATTTGTGGGCCGGAGAAACCGCCAGCAAACTCAGAAAGCTTTGGGGCAAAATGCAGCCATGCCGAAGCTGAGATTTCTGATGCTCGGGCTGGCTTTGAGCCTGTGGGTGATTCCTGCTTTAGCCCAGGGCCAAACCTTACCCCCTTGTAGCCGCCTGGGCTTTAGCGCTGCGGGTAGCGGTCTGAACCCAAGCACTTTTCTGCAGGCCGTCAACCGCATCCGAGCCACGCCCTGCCGTTGTCCCAAGCGGGTTTTTCCCAGACCGCTGGCCGCCCTGACCTGGAGCGCCCAACTCGAGGCTGCTGCCCGCGCCCACAGCCAGGATATGCAGCAACATAATTTTTTCTCCCATACCGGCTCAGATGGCTCGAGCCTGGGAGATAGGGTGACTCGAGCAGGTTATCGGTGGGCAACTATAGGCGAGAACATCGCCGCTGGACAACCCAGCATGGATACCGTGCTGAGGGCCTGGCTGGCCAGCACCTCCGGTCACTGCGAGGTCATCAAGCAAGCCTCCTTCAGGGCCATGGGGGCCGCACTGGTACGCGGCTCGAGCGGCGATACCTTCAATACCTACTGGACATTGGATTTTGGCAAACCGCGATAGGGCTCAAGACCCGGCGGGAACCAGGCTGTACAAAAAACTTTGGCTCAAGGGCTTGGACTCGAGCAGTCCGTTGATCTCGGCCAGCGAGACCGCCTCGACCCGGGCCGCGGTTTCGCTCAGGGGCTCGTAGGTTCGGTTGTAGACGTAGTTGAGGCCTAGGCTAAAAAGACGCTGCAGGGGGGTCTCACCTGCAAAAACCAGGCCCGTGGCCAGCTTATTTTTAGCCGAGCGGAGTTCACTCTGGCTCACGCCGCCCTGCTCGAGATGCTCGAGTTGGTCTTGCAAAATCGCCCTAACTTGGGCCTCGTTGGCGCTGTCGGTCTGGGCATAGACGTAGAATAATCCTGCCCCGTCAGATTCATCGCTCCCTGCCGATACCGATTCCACCAGGCCCGTATCGGTCAGCGCCCAGTACAGCCTGCTGTTGCCCTCTTCGCCTAGAATATTGGCGAGCAGGCTCATGGCGTAGCGGCGGGGGTCTTGCGCGGCAACCCCAGGGGCCATCAGAGCCATATAGACCTGCGTGGCCTTGGCGTAAGGCTCTCTGGCCTGGCCGGTGCGGCTGCGCAAGGCTGGATAGGCCCGTGGGGCCTCACCCCCAACCCAACCCGCCGTAAGCTCCTGGGCTTGTGCGAGCATCATTTCCCAGTTCAGGTTTCCAGCCAGCCCCAGAACCATATTGGCGGGGGTATATCGGCGGGCGTGGTAGGTTTGCATCTGCTCCAGGCTCAAATCGCTGATGCTCTGGGCCGTTCCCAGCACGCTGTTTCCCAAGGGGTGTCCGGCGAAGTAGCGCTCGCGTCCCCAGTCAAAGAGCATGGTGCTGGGGCGGTCTTTATAGAGTTCGATTTCCTCCAAAATGACCTTTTTCTCCAACTCGAAGTCTTCAGGGCGCAGTGAGGGGCGCATCAGATCAGTCCACAGCTCGAGCAGGCTGGGCCCAAACTCCGGTAGCACCGCCCCGTAGTAAACGGTGTTTTCCTCGCTGGTATAGGCGTTATATTGTGCCCCCAGCACGTCGAACTCGAGGTTGACCGCCACCGCGTCGCGCTGGGCGGTTCCCTTAAAGGTCATGTGCTCGAGAAAATGCGACAGCCCCGAGATTTGCGCGGTCTCATCGCGGCTGCCGGTCTTGACAAAGTAGCCCAGGGCCGTGCTTTGGGCCTGGGGGTTCACTTCGGCGATGATGGTCAGACCATTGTCCAGCACAGTTTGTTTGAACTCGGTGGTTGGGGTTTGAGTCATGGATAACCTTTTCTAAAACAGCCCCTGGCAAGTGGAAAGGGCTTCTCGAGCAGTCTTCATGCTAAATGAGGCCCTCGGGGACGGATGCGGGATGTCCTGGATTGAAGTCCTGATGCAATCAGCCCACACTGGCTACTTCAACCGGCCCTAGCGTTGCAATCCAGGGATTGTGGTAGGGGTTTGCGCTCAGATAGCGGTTGATTCGCTCCAGATCCACCGCGGCAATTCCGGCCTCAATTTCCTCCAGGGTGCGCACTCGGCCCAGCAAGTAGAGGTCTCGAGTGATGCTCGCTACCCGTGATCGTGCCGATTCCTCGCCCATCACCAAGGCGGTGCGTAGTCCGATTTTGGCCCGCTTGAGTTCCTCCAGGCTCACCCCCTGAGCCAACCGCTCAATTTCACCTTGCAACACCCGCAGGGTTTCGTCGGCCCGGCCCGGCATGGTTCCGGCGTAGGCCGAGAGATAGCTATACCCCTTGACCCCGCCCGGCGAGGCATACACCGAATACACCAACCCCCGCTTCTCGCGAACTTCACTGAACAAGCGGCTACCCATCCCTCCCGAGAGCACCTGGGCCGCCAGGCGAGCGCTGTAAAACTCGGGGTGGCCGAAGGAGATATCAGGATAAATCAGGCCGATTTGGGTCTGGGAGGTGTCCTGCTCGATGTGTACTGGGTGGGGTGGGTTGAGCCTAACCGCAGGGGAAGCAGCCGCCTGGCCCCCCCAGGCGGCAAAGGCTTTTAGTGTGGCTTCCCTGGCCGCTGGGAGAGAGATCCCACCGACCAGGGCCACAATCGCACCACTGGCCGTGAAACGATTGGCAAAATCCTGGCCTAGAACCTCTGCTGAGGCCTTCTCCAAACCCTGCTTGGTTCCCGCCGCGCTACGCCCGTGGTTGCTAGAAAACACCTCGCGCCGCAGGGCTGTAAACATCTTTTTGGAAGGTTGGTCTTCGATGGAGGCAAGTTCTTGCAGGGCCACTTGGCGTACCGCCTCGAGGCCCTCCCCAGGCAACTGCGGACGCAACAAGAGGTCGGCGTAAAGCTCCAAGACCGCCTCCAGTTTGTCCTGGAGGAACTGTGCGGCAAAGGTGGTGTACTCCAGTCCCGAGCCGCTGCCCCGCCGCACCCCGAGGTCGTCCAGCACTTCGGCGAAGGCCCGCGCATCCCGCACCCCGGCCCCCTTCCAGAGCCAGCCCTCAATCAACGAGGCGGCCCCCTCGAGGCCCTCGGGGTCGGTGGTGACCCCTACCGGAAGCAACAATTGCAAAGCCACACCGGGATTCCAGGGTTGTTCTTCTACGGCCAAGGTAAGGCCGCTGGGAAAAATCTCGACTTGGGTTTGGGCCATATCTACCGAGTATAGAGCGACCAGCAATGAGCAATGAGCTACAAGCGACAAGCCATGTGCAAAACGCTAAAAACTGGTCGAAGGTCGAACGCGAAAAACTCAAAGTCAAAAACCTAAAAACACCAGCCACGTCCCAGACGGTGTTTCTTGATAGACCAATTAGGCTGTCCTGGTGTAGCTTTTGACCTTTCCGTATTTTGTTTTTAGCCTTTAGTTTTTAGCGTTTAGCGTCTTGCGTTTAGCCTTTAGCCCCCTCCCTGGTAATGGCTTGGTAACGGGACTGCCTCAACTTGAGGCTGTGGAGGATTTTATGTTCAATAAAATTCTCATTGCCCTCGATGATTCTTCGTGCAGTAAGCAAGCCGGACAGATCGGCTTGGGGTTCGCCCAGAAGCTAGGGGCCAAGGTGGTGGTCGGTCACGTACTCCAAACCCCACCGGCTCACTTGCGCTTGGGTGTGACCCGGCAGGAGCAAGAAAGCTATGCCCAAACCGTGCTCGAGCCCTGGCAAGACCTGGGCCGCCAGATGAACCTCGAGCTGCAAGCCGAGCATCTACGCGAAGAAGACGTGGGCTGGGGCATCGTGCAACTGGCCCAGCAGACCGGCTGCGACCTGATTGTGATGGGCACCCACGGACGAGAGGGTTTGCGCCGGGTGTTGTTGGGCAGCGTGGCCGAGCGGGTCTCGAGGCTCTCACCGATACCGCTTTTGCTGGTGCGCGGCGACGGCAAGACTGAGCCTGTGGGCGGGTTGTTCCGCCACATCCTGGCCCCAGTAGACGGAAGTGAGTCCGGCCAGCTCGCCGTCCAGATGGCTGACCACTTGGCGGTATCGCTGGATGCGGATTTGCGCTTTGTGTACGTGATTCCTTCGATACTGCCGCTCTCCGACCCCTTTGGGATGGGGGCTATGGCGATACTGGATTACGAACAGATCGAAACCGGCCTCGAGCAAGAGGGTAAAACCATCTTGGAGAAGGCCAAAGCCAACATCAAAGCCGCCAAAGTGACCACCGAACTCATACACTCGAGCTACCAGCGCGAGGCTCAGGTCATCGTCGAGTACGCCCAGCAAGGCAACTTCGACCTGATCGTGATGGGCACTCACGGACGAAGCGGGTTGGATCGTTTGCTCTTGGGCAGCGTGGCCGAAGGCGTGGCTCATCATGCCACGGTGCCGGTGTTGCTGGTGCGGGCCAGCCCAGTGGCTCCAGTCCAAACCCCCAGCCCTGCCCAGGCTACCAAACGTTGATCCCCTCGGCTTCCCGGCCAGGTGGCGGCTGGGAAGCTGGGATGGCTAGCAAGTTTCGAGACCGATGTGTTGCCACCACACATCAAGAGAGGAAGTGCCGTATGTTAGCCCGTTTCGATCCTTTCCGCGAAATAGGCACCCTGCGCCGGGAGATCGAGCGACTCTTCGATGAAAGCCCGTTTCGCTACGACCTCGAGCTGCCCGACCTGACCCCGATGCCCCTGGATGTCTACGAGGAAGGCCCCAACCTGATGGTCAAAGCCTCGATTCCTGGCCTCAAACCCGAGGAAGTCCAGGCCGAAGTGCGCGGCGATGTGCTCCACATCTTTGGTGAAAGCAAGAAGGAGGAAGAGAAAAAAGAGCGCAACTATCACCTGCGCGAGCATCGCTACACCCGCTTTGACCGTTCCGTAACCCTACCGGCTGAGGTGCTCAGCGAAAAAGCCAGCGCCCTGTTCGAGAACGGGGTGCTCACCCTGACCCTGCCCAAAGCTGAAACATCCAAGACCCGCCAGATTCCGGTGAAAACCCTGGTCAAAGGCTGAGAAAGGAGCGGTTATGTCAACAGCAAGAACCATAGATTTGTGGACGGGGCTAGGGTTTGCCCTATTGGGCTTGCTGGGACTGTTTTCTGCCACCGGTGGCTACGTCTTGGGAGTTATATCCACCACCTCGGCGATGGCCATGACCTATCTGCTAACGGCGGCGGTTTTGCTGTACGGCTACTTCAGCAGCGACCAAACCGCCCATGCGGTCTCGGCGGTGCTGGGGCTGATCTACGCCGCATTAGGAATTATCGGCTTCTTTAGTGCTAGCTTTTTGGGGTTGCCGACGGCGGGCTGGAATATCGTGTTGAACCTGATCGCCGCGGCGGTGCTGGTCTATGACTGGCTAGGAACCCCCAGAGTTACGGCATAGTTCTGGCCCTGTTTAGGCGGTGGGGTGAGGAAAACCCCTCACCCCACCCCCAATCAATCACTATGACCCTACACACACACATTCCTACCTCTAAACCGTCCCCGTCTTCACCCTTCTGGCAAGACCCGGTGAGGCGGGGTTTTCTCCTGACCGCTCTGACCCTGCTGGGCCTGGTGGGCGAACTCGTGGCAGGCCGGATGGGACGAGGGGCACTCGAGCACACTTTTTATACGGTGGCTTTTCTGGCTGGGGGGTTGCCTGCTGCCATCGCTGCCGTACGCACCCTGTTCAAAGCCCACAAGCTGGACGTGAACCTGCTGATGGTAGTAGCCGCTCTAGGTGCCCTGAGCGTAGGCCAGGAGGCCGATGGAGTCATCCTGCTCTTCTTGTTCAGCTTATCCAACACCCTGCAAGACTGGGCCTTCACCCGCACCCGCAAAGCCATCCAGGCCCTGATGGCCCTGCGGCCCGAGGGGGCTACCATTCGCCGTGACGGGCAGGATGTTTGGCTGAGCTTGGAGGCTATCCGGCCCGGCGACTTGCTGGTGGTGCGACCCGGCGAGCGCTTCGCCGCCGATGCCACCGTGCAAGAGGGGTTGACCAGCGTGGACGAAAGCGCCATCACCGGCGAGTCGGTTCCGGTGGACAAAGGGCCAGGAGAATCGGTGTTCAGCGGAACCCTCAACGGGCAGGGGGTGGTGACAGCCAGGGTCGAGCGTCCGGCCAGCGAGAGCACCCTGGCCCGGCTGATTCGTCTGGTCGAAGAAGCCCAGGCTGCCAAAAGCCCCACCGAGCGCTTTGCCGCCCGACTGGAAGGCCCCTATACGATAGCCGTGTTGTTCTCGGCCCCAGTGGTGTACGCGGTGTTGCACTACTTGGTGGATTTGCCCTCGCCCCAAGCCTGGTACCGCGCCATGACCTTTTTGGTGGTGGCAAGCCCCTGTGCGGTGGTGATCAGCACCCCGGCAGCGGTGCTCTCGGCGATGGCTGCCGGAGCCAGGGTCGGGGTCTTGTTCAAGAGCGGAGCGGCCCTCGAGGCCCTGGCCCACATTGGGATTGTGGCCTTCGACAAGACTGGCACCCTCACCGAGGGGAAAATGCGGCTGGTGGAGATCACCGCCCTGGAGGGTAGCCAGGCCCAAGTCCACGCCCTGGCGGCGGGTCTGGAGCGCTACAGCGAGCATCCCCTCGCCAAGGCCATCAGCGAGAGCTTTGCTGGAGAGCCCCTGGCAGTAAGTAAGGTGCAGGCCCTGCGGGGCCGGGGCATCGTGGGCAGGCTGAATGGGGAGGAAGTTTGGGCCGGAACCCGCGCCCTGGCTGCGCAACATGGGGCCAGCCTGTCGGCTTATGCCCAGAGCCATCTCGAGCGGCTCGAGCGCGAGGGACTAACCACTTTGCTGCTGGGACGCGACAGCCGCATCGTGGCCCTGTTAGCTGTGGCCGACACTCCCCGTGCTCAGGCCAAAGAAACCGTACAAGCCCTACGGCGGCGGGGCCTGCGGGTGGTGATGCTGACCGGCGACCGTCAGGCCGTGGCCCAGCACATTGCCCACGAGATTGACGTACACGAGATACAAGCCGAGCTGTTGCCCGAGGAGAAACTGCGGGTGATTGCCGAGTTGCGCCTCGAGGGACGAGTGGCGATGGTTGGTGACGGGGTAAACGATGCCCCGGCTCTCTCCAGCGCTGACCTGGGCATCTCGGTCGCCTCGGGTTCCGATGTGGCCCTGGAAAGCGCTGACCTGGTACTGATGAAAAACGACCTCAGGGGGCTCACTGGAGCCATCGCCCTGGCCAAAGCCACCGACCACACCGTGCGCTTCAACCTGAGCTTCGCCCTGGGAGTGATTGTAGTGGTGGGCATCCTGGCCCTGCTGGGGCAAATTCCACTGCCGCTGGGGGTTATAGCCCACGAGGGTGGGACAGTTCTGGTGGTGATGGTGGGCTTCCGCTTGCTGGGCCACCCGGTACGGGGGTAGAGGGGGGTAGAGGGGTGTTGTACGGTCTACGGACGATCTCGCCCATGGACGCTTATATCAACTTCAGATAGATAAAGCTATCCGGGTATCCACCCACCAGAGCTTCAATCCCCCCTTAGTAAGGGGGAAGGGGGGCTAAAAAACCTGGCCAAGGTTATTGTCCTAAGCCGGGTCAGGGCCGGATGGGGGGATTTTAGGCAATTCCACTGGCTACAGGCTGAATACTCTCTACCTGAAGTTGGCATAAGGTAGGCAAAAACCATCAGGTGCCGGGCAGGAGCTGGGCCTGCCCCTTCAGGCTGCTCTAAATGAAATGTGCGCCCCAGGCATTAAAACCTGGGGCGCTTTTGTAAGCTGTGGTGGGCCGTGCAGGACTTGAACCCGCGACCAAACGATTATGAGTCGTCCGCTCTAACCAACTGAGCTAACGGCCCGAGAGCTTTCCCAGTGTAGCGGTTTTGCCCAATTTGCTCAACGCAGCGGGGGCTTGTGGGCATCTTTCCCGGTAATCTGATCTTCCAACTCGCCAATATAAGCAGCGATGGTGTTGCCTGCCTTCTCGATATCGTCACGTAGCTCGGTCTCGGTCTGGCCTATGCGGGTTAACACCTCTTGCAGCTTGGTCTCCAGGCCCGAGGGCTGCACTGCCTTGATGCTAGAAAGCTCGGCCTCGAGCCATTTTTTAAGGTCGGTGAAGCGACTGGTCTCAGCATCCTCGGCCAGCTTGCGGGTCTGGAGCAACTCCCGCGCGTAGCGTTTGACCTCTAGCAAAGCGGCGGTCTCGAGGCCCACCGTGTAGAGGAAATACACCACCACCAACACCGCGATAATCACCAGCATCACGATGCCCAAGGGTGCTTGCACCTGGACAAAGACCAGCGACAAGGGCCGCAGTTCGCTAAAAACAGTCCAGTTGCGCCAGGCTAAAACCGCCATCAGCACAAAGATAACCACCAAAACCACGTTGCGTGTACGCATGTCTTAACCCTCTGCCTCAAGCGCAACCCGGCTGAGCACTAGCTCGCAGAAGCCAAAGATAGTTGTATCCCCACCGTATGGGGATGCAACTATAGAGTGTATGCACCAGGGGTTCACTGCCCCAGATTATACGCCGAGAGTTTATAGCCCAAAGTGGGGGTAGAGTTCTGGGGAACGCCATGAGCAGAAAGCTGAGGGGTAAAGGCAAGACGCAAGATACTAAAACCGTCGAAGGTCGAACGTCGAAGGTCGAACGTCGAAGGCCAACAACTCAAAGCCAACAACCTAAAAACATAAATCGCCTCCCAGACGGTGTTTTTTGGTATGACAATCCTGTCGTCCTGCTGTAGCTTTTGACCTTTCCGTATTTTGCTTTTAGCCTTTAGCTTTTGGCGTTGGGCGTAGGACGGTCTTTAGCTCTTTGCCCTCGGCCTTCTTTGTGCTAAGGTCACGAGCATGAAGGGGATTAGACCAAACACCTGGCACTCCGAAGAGCTTTTCGCTCGAGCCCAAAGCGTTATTCCTGGCGGGGTGAACTCCCCGGTGCGGGCCTTCAAAGCGGTGGGGGGAACCCCACGCTTTATCGCCAGGGCAGGGGGCTCGAGGCTTTGGGATGCCGACGGAAACGAACTGATTGACTATATTGGCTCCTGGGGGCCGATGATCCTGGGCCACAGCCATCCCAGGGTGCAGCAGGCCATCCGCACCGCCCTCGAGGAGGGCCTCAGCTACGGAGCCCCCACCGAGCGTGAACTCGAGCTGGCCGAGTTGGTGCTGAAGGCTTATCCGGCTTGCGACCTGGTGCGTTTTGTCAGCAGTGGCACCGAGGCCACCATGAGTGCCCTGCGGTTGGCGCGAGGCTACACCGGGCGCGATCTCATCGTGAAGTTTCGGGGTAATTATCACGGCCACGCCGATAGCTTGCTGGTACAAGCCGGTTCGGGGCTGCTGAGCGCTGGGGGGGGCACGGCTAAAACTGCACCCAGCAGCGCCGGGGTTCCCCAGGCGTTTGCCGAACTCACCCTGGTAGCCGATTACAACGATGTGGCCAGCCTCGAGGCGCTCTTCTCCCAGCGTGGGCCGGACATCGCTGCGGTCATCTTCGAGCCGGTGGTGGGCAACGCTGGGGTGCTGGTTCCCACCGCAGCCTTTCTCATGGCCCTGCGCGACCTAACCCGCCAGCACGGCGCAGTGCTGATTGCCGACGAGGTCATGACCGGGTTTCGGCTGGCTCCGGGGGGGGGCGTTGAACTCCTGGGCCTGGAGCCCGATTTGGTGTGCTGGGGAAAGATTATTGGTGGCGGGCTGCCGGTGGGGGCTTATGGGGGCAAGGCCGAGATTATGGGCTATATTGCTCCGCTGGGGCCGGTGTACCAGGCTGGAACCCTCTCGGGCAACCCGATTGCCATGGCTGCGGGCATCGAAACCCTGCGGTTGCTGGCGGAGAACCCGCCCTATGCGAAACTCGAGGCTTATGGCAAAGCTTTGCAGGAGGGTCTGGAGGACATCCTGCGGGCTACCGGTATCCCGGCTACGATTAACCGGGTCGGCTCGATGATTACCCTGTTTTTCTGCCCAGGCCCGGTGGCGACGTATGCCCAGGCGGTGGAAGCCGATACCGAAGCCTTCAAGCGGTTTTTTCACGGGCTGCTGGAGCGAGGGGTCTACTGGCCTCCGAGCCAGTTCGAGGCCGCATTTTTCTCAGCAGCGCACGGCCAGGCCGAACTCGAGGTCACCTTGCAAGGGGCTCGAGCGGCCTTGCAATAGCCGAAGAGTGCAGAAAGCCTGGCAATTTGCACCTTTGCTGGGGGCTGGGGGCCTTAGGCTTTAAGCTAGATGATTCGCTTGGAGAACCTCAGCAAGCTCTATGGAAAGTTCACGGCTTTGCAAGGACTCGACCTCGAGGTGTTCCCTGGTGAAACCCTGGCCCTGCTCGGCCCCAACGGAGCGGGTAAAAGTACCAGTATCAAGGCCCTGGTGGGGCTTCTACGGCCCACCAGAGGACGGGCCCTGGTCAACGGCGTAGACGTGTGGAAGGAACCGGTGCGGGCCAAGGCCCAGTTTGGTTATGTGCCCGACCGTCCCTACCTCTACGGCAAGCTCAGTGGCCTCGAGATCTTGCGTTTTGCCGCAGGCATCTACAAGCTGCCCAGAAGCGAGTCTGAGAACCGGATTACAGAGCTGCTGGTGCAATTTCGGCTGGAGCGCTTTGCCTCCTCGCTAATTGAGACCTATTCGCACGGGATGCGCCAGAAGCTCTCGCTGGCAATGAGCCTGCTGCACCGTCCACAAGCCCTCATTCTGGACGAGCCGATGGTGGGCCTCGACCCCCATGCTGCGCGTTTAGTCAAGGACTTGCTCAAGGACTACTCCAAGGATGGTCGAGCCGTGCTCTATGCTACCCATCAGCTCTACCTGGCCGAACAAGTCGCTGACCGGGTGGCCCTGGTACACCGGGGCCGGTTGCTGGCTTTGGGCTCGCCCAAGGAACTGCTCGACCAACATGGAAGCCACGACCTCGAGGAATTCTTTCTGCGCCTAACCGAAGATGCCCAGAGTGAGGCCCTGTCGGTATAGGGTAAGACGCAAGAGGCTGAAGGCTTAAAGCAAAATGCAAAGGGCCAAAAGCTACAGCAGGACGACAGAATTGTCATACCAAGAAACACCGTCTGGGAGGCGATTTATGTTTTTAGGTTGTTGGCTTTGAGTTTTTGGCCTTCGACGGTTTTAGCATCTTGCGTCTTGCCTTTAACCCTCAGCTTTCTGCTCTGGGCCTTTTACACATAGCCTCATCCACCCCTGGTAGACTAAGCCCCGTGCGCACGCTGTTTCGGGTTTTACGGGTGGTGGTCATTGTGGGGATCCTGGGGGGAATTGCTACAGGGGGTTATATCGCCTACACCCTGCTGCGCGACCTGCCCAGCCTCAGTACCCTCGACCAATTACGCTTTACCGCAACTTCGATCTTTTATACCCGCGATGGCACACCCATCGCCGATGTGGGGGCGGTGGAAAATGGGCGAGCCATTGCTCGGCAGGTAGTGCGGCTCTCCGATGTTTCGCCTGCGGCGATCGTGGCGGTGGTGGTCTCCGAAGACCAGCGCTTTTTCAGACACTACGGCGTAGATTTCGTGCGTCTGTTTGGGGGGCTGTATTATTCGCTGCGGGGCGACCTTCAAGGGGGTTCGACCATCACCACCCAGGTAGTCAAAAATACTTTGCTCAAAAACATCGCCGCTCAGCGCCAGGGTTTGTTGGGTTTCGAGCGCAAGTTCAAGGAGTTTCCTTTAGCCATACAGCTCGAGCGGCGCTACTCCAAAGACGAAATCCTCGAGATGTATTTCAACGTGGTTCCCTGGGGTGGCAACGCCCAAGGCATCTGGGCAGCCTCCCAGGCTTATTTTGGCAAAGACCCCTCTCAGTTGAGCCTGGCCGAAGGAGCCTATCTGGCAATTCTGATACCAGCCCCTAATTCCCGCTACCTCGACCTTAAATCGTCTCGCAGGCGAATGCACATCCTGCTCAACAACATGGTTAATGATGGCTGGGTCAGCCGGGCCGAGGCCGACAAAGCCTGGAAGCAGCCCATCGTCCCACGTGGCTGGCAAGCCACCTACGATGCCAATGGCAACCTCAAAACAGCCAAGCTGATAGCTCCTGAGGCCCGGATTATTCCCGACCTCAACATTCGCACAGCACGCTACTTCGTGCTGGAAGTCCAGCGCTTCCTGAAGGAAAAGTTGGGAGCCGACAAGCTACGCGACGAGGGTGGCTTGCGGGTCTACACCACCCTCGACCTGAAAATGCAGGCTGCCGCAGAGAAAGCCGTCACTGGGCGCAGGTTGCCCGACGGAGCCCAACTGGCAATGGTGGGCATGGATCCGCTTTCGGGTGAGGTCTACGCGATGGTGGGGGCCAAACCCGGCACCGACCCCGCCGCCGAATTCAACCGGGCCACCCAGGCTTGGCGCAGCCCTGGCTCGGCTATCAAGCCCTTTACCTACGGAACTGCCCTCGAGGCGGGCTGGACTGAGGCCAATACCGTGCTCGATGCCGCGCTGGAATACCCCACGCCCCAGGGGGTGTGGAAACCCAAAAATTTCGACAACACCTTCCTGAACCGCCCCGTGACCATCCGCTACGCCATGGATCGCTCGCTCAACCTACCCGCCATTCGCACCCTGGACTCCATCGGGATTTCCCGGTTGGGCGACAAGCTCAAGGCCGCAGGGTTTCGCCTTACCGGCAATACCCCGGTTCTGGCAAACGCCATTGGCGGTGGGGTGGATATCACCCCGATGGGCCTGGCGGCGGCTTACAGCAGTTTTGTCAACGGCGGATACTGGGTTGAACCCCAACTGGTGCTGCGGGTGGAAGACAGCCGGGGCCGGATCATCTACCAGCCCAATCCCAAAAAGGTGCTGCTGTGGAGCCCCCAGGTGGCTTATCAGGTCTGGGACATGATGAAAGGCTATGTCTACGACGTACCCCCAGGTTTCAGGAGCAGCTTAGCGCAGGACGCGCAGATTCCAGGCCGGATTATCGGGGGCAAGACCGGAACCAGCCAGGATGCCGCCGACTTGTGGTTTGCTGGAGCTACGCGCGGCTTGGTGGCGACGCTTTGGGTAGGCCGCGACGACCACAAACCCCAGCGCATGAACGGGGTGGAACCCAGCAGTTCGCTGGTCAACCCCGTTATCTGGCGTGACTTCGTGGAGGAAGCCTTGCGGGGTCGTCCGGCGGGCGATTTCCCCCAACCCTCGGGGCTCATCTCGAGCGGTATGGACTTGCTGAGCGGCGACCCCAGCAGCAGCGGGGTTCAGGCTTTGTTTCCCAGTAACCAGACCCAACGCCAGCAGGCCGGGGTACAAAATACTCCTCCGCAAGCTACGTCTGTAGTTAGCGTGGGGCCTGCAGTGGCCGACAGTCCGGTGTATCAGACCCTCGCCATAGACCGAACCACCGGCTGCCTGGCCGCCCCCAACCTGCCCACCGAGCGCATCTCTTGGGTGCAGGTGCCCCAAAACCGGGTGAGCCAGTATGCTTGTGGCGGGAATTAACGCTAGACGCAAAACGTCTAACGACTAACGCCGAAAGCTGAAAGTAAAAGACAAAGAGCCAAAAAGCTACAGCACGACGACATAATTGCCCTATCCATAAACACCGTCTGGGACGCGATTTGGTTTTTGACTTTGAGCCTTCAATGTTTAGCTCTCTGCTCTCCACTCTCAGCTCTCTGCCATAAGCCCCTTATGCTCGAGAATATTCGCGTCGTCCTGGTAGGTTCGCAAGAACCCATGAATGTGGGTGCAGTGGCTCGAGCCATGCAAAACTTTGGCCTTTCCGACCTCCGGCTGGTAGCCCCAGAACCCCGTGTGCAAAAGGATTTGGGCTTGGGCTCCAACTCCTGGGCCTACCGGCTGGCAGTTCACGCCGAGGACATCCTGGAGAGTGCTGGTATAAGCCAAAGCCTGCTCGAGGCGGTCTCGGAGGTGCAACTGGTGATTGCAACCACCGTGCGCAAGCGCGACATCTACACCGGGGCCGTGCTCTCGGCCAGGGAGATGGCTCCCAAAGCAGTTCAGATGGCCCAAAAAGCCAAGGTGGCCCTGGTGTTTGGTCGGGAGACAGCAGGGCTGACCACCGACGAACTCGACCTCTCGCAACTGATCGTGCGGATTCCCACCGCCCCCAAGCAGCCCAGCCTGAACCTGGCCCAAGCGGTAATGGTATTGGCTTACGAGATCTTCATGGCAGCCCAGACTCCCCCGCCCCCACCCGAACCGGCCCAGGCTCCGCGTGTGGCCCTCGAGGCGCTGTTTGACGACCTGGGCAAATGGGTGCTCGAGACCGGCTTTACCGACACCCACCGCCAGCCCTACGCGGTTCGGCGTTTTCGTCGCCTGTTGCACAAAGCCCAACTGACTCCCGGTGAGGTTCAGTTTCTGCGGGGATTTCTGCACCAGAGTCGCTGGTATGCCCGGCATGGCAAACGGGAGGAGTAGAGAGCTGAAGGCAAAACCTAAAAACACCAACCACGTCCCAGACGGTGTTTCTGGGCAGGGCAATTATGCTGTCCTGGTGTAGCTTTTTGGCCCTTTGCTCACTTTCCCTCACCCTCGCACGGGCCAAGCCCGGCCCTGTGGGCCTAGTGCTCGCACGGGCCAAGCCCGCCGCTGTGCGGCTAGTGCTCACACGGGCCAAGCCCGCCCCGTTGGGGCTAGTGCCACCCTCTCCCTCTTGGGAGAGGGAATCTACTTTCTAGGGATTATTTATTTGCTTTAAGCCTTCAGCTTTTAGCGTTTTGCCCCCTGTCCAATACTGCCGGACAAAAGTCCTAGTCAACCAGCCCGGTTGACCACTACCTTAGACCTATGGAAGTTCCGCCTAGCCTTTACCGCTTGATACGGCTGTATCGCCTGTTTTTGCCCCTGCTGATACTGCTGGTGGTGGTGCTGTTTGAACTTTCGCTCAAACCTTACGAGGGCCAGGTTATAGGGTTCTGGCTGAGGCTGGGTTTTTATGGCTTGATGGGGCCTTTAGTTACCTGGATGACCCTCGAGTGGATTGCCCAGCAAGTGCAAGAGCGCGAGCGTGCCCAGGCCGCCCTCGAGCAGGCCAACCGCCGTCTGGAGGCTGTGGGCAACGTGCTCAAGGGGGCCTCGGGAGCGGAAAACCTCGAGCAAGCCCTGACCGCGGTGGTAGGGGAAGTCGCTCGTACCCTCAACCGCGAAGCCGCCCTAACCTTGGAGGGAGTGCGGGCTGCCTCGCCGGGGTTCCAGGGAATTCCCCAGCGCACCTACTCCCTAGCGCTGGGTGGGCTCGATGCCAAGCTCGAGTTAGACCTGCCTCGGCCCATCTCCAAGGAGGAGCAGGGCTTTTTGGAAGTGCTGGTGCCGGAGGTGGCGGGAGCCCTCGAGGGGGTGCGGGCTCGCACCCGCGACCTGCTCACGCTCTACGAAGTGGATCAGGCTCTGCGGGCTGAGGCCAATCTCGAGAAACTGCTGGCAAGGCTCTTGGAGCGCATTCTGGAGTGGGCCGATGCCGATGGAGGCGGAGTATTTCTGCTCGATCAAGAACATTTCTTGCAACCCCAAGTTATGCGTGGCCTGAGTCATGCCAGTGACCGGGCTATGCCCGTACCAGGCCTGAGTCATGCCAGTGACCACACTGGCATCGTCCCAGACCCTAGTCTCAACAGAACCAGGGCTACGCCACCCGACCTGGGCCTGATTTCCCACGCTTTCGCACCAGAGGGGATTTGGAAAGAGGCCCTCGAGGCTCCGGTCTTCGTGCAGGACAATCTGCTGGCCCTGCCCCTGAGTATCAACGACCAGCCGGGTCAGGTCGCTCAGCCCGATTCGGCCATCGGCCTGATGCTGGTACAGGGTCAGGCCGCCACCTTGCAGCAGAAACTGCCCTTCTTGCGCTTTCTGGCTGCGCAAGTGGCCTTGGCCGTGCGCAATGCCCAAGCCTATCTACGGGCCGAGGAGTTGGCCCTCACCGAAGAGCGCAACCGTATTGCTCGAGAAATCCACGACGGCATCGCCCAAGCCCTGGCCTTTATGGCCCTCAAGCTCGACCTTTCCGAACGTTTGCTGAACACCGACCCCCCCAAAGCGCTGGCTGAGCTGGGAGAGGTCAAGGATGCCCTGCGAGCACAAATCCGCGAGGTGCGGCGCAGTATTTTTGCCCTACGCCCCATAGACCTCGAGCGCTACGGTTTTCTCGAGTCGGTACGGCGCTACTGCACGGCCTTTGCCGAGCAGGCCGGGTTTCGTGTGCGGCTAGACCTGCCCGAAAAGCTCGAGCTTTCCCAGGCTTCTGAGCTGGTGTTTTTCCGCGTACTCCAAGAGGCTCTGGCCAACGCAGCCAAACATGCTCGACCCTCGCTAGTGCAGGTCTCCTTGCAGTCGCTGGGCGAACGCGGAGGGGTGCTCGAGGTGCAGGACAACGGCAAGGGGTTTCAACCCGGCACGGCCGCAGCAGGCATGGGCGGGTTCGGCCTGACCCAAATGCACGAGCGGGTAGAGGCCAGGGGTGGACACTTCACAGTAGAGGCGGTGGTGGAGCAAGGAACCACTGTGCGAGCGGAACTGCCATTCTGAGCTGGGACTGGATGGGGGGGTTCTAGGCCCACCCCACTGGCTAAAACCTGAACTTGGTATCACTTTGAGGGGATTTAAGGCAGCCTCGAGAAGTGCTCTAATAATACGACCCAGGGAAAGTCTGGTTGCGCCCGGAGTTCTTGGCCTCGAGCTGAAAACGGTTAGCCCGGTCTAGCACCTGCTGAGCCGAGGTATAGCTGCCCCGATCGGCGTAGCCCAGGCTGATAGTCACCTTCAATCCTTCTTGCAGGTTGTTCCAGTCGTGTTTCTGCACGGCCATTCGCAGGCGTTCACAAACCCCATAGGCCCGATCGCCGGTAGTACCGCGCAAAATCAAGCCGAAGGTCTGGCCTCCCAGCCGCCCGGCCACGTCGCCCCGCCGCAGCGATTTCCCCACCAGACCCCCAATCCGCCGCAGTACCTCGTTCCCCACACCGGGGGAAAACTGTGAGTTAACCTGATTGAAGTGATCGAGGTCAAAAGCCACCACCGAGAAGGCTTCCTTGGAGGTGAATACCTGCTCGAGGGCTTGGTTGAAGGCCGAGGCATTGGGCAGACCGGTGAGTTCGTCCACCTCTTCCACGGCGACGCTTTCGAGTAGCGAGCTGCGGGCTTTCAAGAGCAGGAGATTGCGTTCTTGCACAAGCTTTAGGGCCTGCTCGAGGGCCAGCATATATCCACCGTTGGCTCTGGCTTCGGTCAGGGCCTGCTCGAGCAATTCCGCCAGGCGTAAGTCTTCGTCGCGGAGCTTTTCAGGACTCATAGCCCTGATTTTAGTTCAACCTCCAAGTCCAGGAGGTGTTTTTGACCCCCTCCAAGCCTTTTCACCCCAGCTCATGCTCCGGCCCTAACCCAGACCGCGATAAGGTTTCACTGCACCGGCTCGAGCCTCAGGCTAATGGTCTCATGAATCCCGCGCTGCTTGCCGCTCAAGAAGCCGCCCTCGAAGCCCCTTTGTAGCGCGACAATCTCCGACAACGCGGCCAGCGCAATCTCTTCAGGGCTTTCCGCGCCGATATCCAGACCGATAGGGTTGCGCAGCCTCGAGTGCTGCTGGGGGCTGGGCACAAAGCCCTCGAGCTTTAGTGCCTCGAGGATTTTCTCCAGGCGGTTGCTGGGCCCCAGCACGCCCACGTAGCGGGCCGGGGATTCCAGGGCAAACTTTAGGGCCTGGCGGTCAATATCCAGATGATGGTTCATCACGATGACATACTGGCGCGGGGTGATGGATATTTTTTGGGGGTATTCCTCGGGCGCGGCCTGAACCGTTCGCACCCCCTCGAAGCCCGCCAGCAGGTCGGGCCGTGCGTCTACCACTGTCACCTTGAACCCTAACACCAAAGCCTGACTGGCCATCGGCTTGGCATCGTGCCCTGCGCCAAACAGCACGATTTCGGGAACCGGGCTGCTGATATCGAAAAACACCTCGGCCTCCTGGATGTAGCGGGTGGTGGGCCGCGAACTGCCCGTCAGCATTCCCTCGGCGGCCCGGACTACCGCTTGGTGCAACTCGAGCGGGGTAATCTGACCCCTCACCTCGCCCCCACCAACCCAGACCCGCCCTTCCCCACCGCCAAGAACCGTCGCCATCACCGAGGGTTCACTCTCGGAGCTGTGCAGCCAGCCCAGGATGGGGCTTTGTGGCTCTACCGGTTCGACCCAGACCTCCACCGTGCCCCCGCAGCCCGGCCACCAAGTTTTGTCTTCGTCGTAGTCAAAAATCGTGCGGCCCGGCTGACCTTTAGCCAGAATCTGCATGGCCACCTCGATCATCTCCTGCTCGAGACAGCCCCCAGAAATCATGCAGGCCGAACCCCCGTCTTCGCGCACCACCATCTTGGCCCCTTCCCGGCGGTAGGCCGAGCCAATTACCCGTACCACCGTCGCCAGGGCCACTTGTTTTCCTTCAGCCTGGGCCTGGCGGATCGCTTCCAAAAGCATCACAGTCTCGTTTGCCATGAGGGCCTCACTAATCGCTGTGTAACTATTGTGCCTGTTTTGTGGCGGGCAAATAAGGTGCAGATGTCATTTGGCGGAAGACTAAAAGCACAGAGCCGAGGGCAGAGGGCAAAGAGCGGAGAGCTAAAGGCTAAAAGCTGAAGGCTTAAGGTCAAAACCTAAAAACACCAACCACGTCCCAGACGGTGTTTCTGGGCAGGGCAATTATGCTGTCCTGGTGTAGCTTTTTGGCCCTTTGCTCACTTTCCCTCACCCTCGCACGGGCCAAGCCCGGCCCTGTGGGCCTAGTGCTCACACGGGCCAAGCCCGCCGCTGTGCGGCTAGTGCTCACACGGGGCTACCTCTGCTAAGGCAGCCCCTATTTTTATCGTCTCAGCTTGGAAAGAAAAGTTTTGTCGTGTACCTAGGTTTAGCTCTCCGCTCTTTGCCCTCTGCCCTCAACGTTTAGGGTTTAGCTTCACCCTCCCCCCCTTGACACAGATTAGCGATATAGTTTATCTATAGTGTTAGCTCTATGAACTTCCAACGAGACAACGCCCAAGCCAATCTGCTCAAAGGCAACCTCGAGCTGATCCTCTTGTCCATCCTCCAGGACGAGCCAAAGTATGGCCTGGAAATCATCAAGGAGGCCCGCAGCCGCACCGGGGGTTATTTCGACTTCAAGGAGGGCTCGCTCTACCCGGCCCTGCACCGCCTCACCGAGGCCAAGCTGCTCGAGGCGGAGTTTAGCTACCTGCCGCGCGGGGGAGCACCGGTGCGCTTTTACCGCATTACCCAGGCCGGGCGCAAGGTGCTGGCCCAGAAGCGCCAGGAATTCGAGCAGTTTAGCCGGGCGGTGGAATCGCTGTGGGGAAAATCCTGAGGATACTTATGCCTAAAGGTCTGATGCTTCTGATTGCCGGATGGCTGACCCTGGCCCTGGGCCAACCCAGCCCAGCCCCCAGTGTGTCCGCAGTGCCTTGGGCGGTGGGTGGGATAGCCCAGCCTTCCCTGCTGCGGCTGAGCGACCTCAAAACCCTGCTCGAGTCCAAGGGGGTCAAGTTTGACCAAGTTGCCGTGCTGTCACGCTATCTGCTGGAAATGCAGTTTCCCCAAACCGCCAACGCCTTGTATATCCGCATCATAGACCACAACAATCGTTCCTATGCCGTCTTCGACGACATATTTATCAACCTGGCCCAACTCGACATGGGGGTCAACGTAGCGGTCAGGGTCGAGGGCTGGGATACCCCCACCATCACCATCGGGTCTACCAGTTTCAAGGTGGGGAGCCGGGATGCCCCGGTCAACCCCTATCTGGCTTATATGTATCTGGTACGCAAAGCCCTGCTGGGGCGCGGTGATGCTCCGCCTTATTTATCCAAGCTGCTCGACGATAATCCCAAGGCCAGAGCCTGCCTTCACACCTTGCGCGTCAGCGACCCCGAGGGCACGGTCTACGCCGTAGCCAGCCGGAGGTGGGCCGAGATCAACCTCGCCGCCCCCTACGACCGAATCCTGGGCGGCTTTCCTCAGCCCTCGGCCTTCGATGTAGCTCCGGTAGATGGCGGCCTGGTGCGCCTGCACCTGGCTTCCAGCAGCGCCCAATATGCCCCCAGTCTGCAAGCCTGGCAAAAATCTAAAGACCCCAACAGCCTACTGTTGATCAAACTGAATGGAAAAATCACCGACCAGAACGCCGAATACCAGGTGGTAGTACCAAGCGGGGGCAAGACTCAGGCCCTAAACTGTAAGTAGGTTCAACCTCGGGTGAATAATGTCTACTCAGCGCCAGCTCGAGCCCTTTTTGCGCCAGGCCACCCGTGGGCTGTGGGGCTTAGAGCGCCGTCTGGTGCGGGCCGAACTCGAGGGACACCTTCGCCTGCGCATAGACGAACTCCAACTCAGCGGCTTATCCCCTCAGGTGTCCCTCGAGCGAAGCCTGGAAGAACTGGGCCACCCTTCGGCGATTAGCGCGGGAATGCGGCGGGTCTACGTGTGGCCCCGGCTGTGGCCTTCTCTGGCCCTGCTGGCCTTGGCCCTGAGCCTGTGGCTGGCCTGGCCCCACAGGCCGCTCGAGGTTGCCGCCGTGCCCTGGCAGATGGACACCCCCCGAGCCGTGCGGCCCACCCTGGTTCGGCTGGCCGACGTACAGGCCAATCTAAAGCGACAGGGCCTTGGCCTGGAGCGTATTCGTATCTGGAGCGTGGGCCTGGTGGGGCTACAGTTCAAGGAAGGCGAACTGTTCGCTCGAGTAGTCTTACAAGATGCCCAGGAGTACCTGCCGCTCGACGATTTGGTGCTGAGCGCAGTGCAACAGGGTATCCCCTTCCGGTTGAGCGGCTGGGCCAGCCCCAGCCTTCAGATTGGCAAAACCACCCTGCGCCTGAGCGGCCCGGTAGACCCTTATTCGGCCTATGCCTACCTAGCACGGTGGGCGGTGCTGGGGCCAGGTGCGGCTCCCAGTCTTTTCCGCCGCCAAGGGCGGTGTGTACAGCAAATCGCCCTGCCCGACCCACCAGGTACGGTCTACGCCCTGCTCACCGGCGACCCTCCCCCAGCCCAAGGTTCGCAAGCCATTCAACCCGCCCTCGAGGCCCGCATCACCGATGTGGCTGCGGTAGCCCCCAACGGCCTTCTGACCCTGCACAGCCGCAGTCCAGCGCTGGCCCTAGGAAGCAGCCTGAGCCACGCTAGAGCCCTGCTGGTAAGAATCAGTGGCCGCTCGAGCGGTGGGAAGGTTGAATACCAAATTCTGCAGCCCATCCACATACAAAATCTGGGGTGTGTGAAGGCTTCCCAGGACTAAAAAGCGTGTATACTGGGGCTCGGCCTTGACCGGGAAAAGTAGGTTTTCCCAAGCCCAAAAGAGAGAGCCCTCCACCGGCTGAAAGAGCGCTCAGGACACCAGGAAACCGAACGTCACCCGAGAGCCAGACGGAAGAACCCTCACCCTCACCCTCTCCCAGAGGAAGCGGGAACCAAAGAGGCAGTAGAACCGTCCGGGTTCGCCCGAAACAGCGAAGCCGAGTGCCTACGGCACGGTGAAGGATAAAGGATAAAAGATAAAGGTTTTTGCCTTCATCGTTCATCCTTCAGCCTTTATCTTCCAAAGGAAGCGCGGTGGTAACGCGGGGAAACTCCTCGTCCGTGCAGAGTGTCTGCGCGGGCGTTTTTGTTGTTTGGGGAGGAGGTCTGAGGGTGAGCGAAAGAAACCGTGTGGTCTGCTACATCACCAGGGGCAAACAGTTGCTTGTCTTCAAGCACGATGCCGATTATGAAGCTGGGATTCAAGTCCCCGGCGGCGGCATCGAGCCCGGCGGCGAGAGCCCCGAGGCTGCGGCAATCCGGGAAAGTCCCGAGGAGACCGGCCTGAGCCTGAAAAACCCGATGTTTCTCGGCTCCAAACGCTACGCCTTCGAGACCTCGAATCAGCACTGGCACTTTTTCTGGCTCGAGGCCCCCGAATCAACACCGGACTCCTGGGAACACTGCGCCGAGAACCAATACACCTTTTACCACCGTTTCGCCAACCCGAAGACCACCGAAATCTACTGGCCGATGGGGGATTTTCTGCCCCAACTCGAGGAGCACCTATGACCAAAAATAAAGAACTTGCCAAAACCTATGACCCCCAAGCCGTGGAAGGCCGCTGGGCTGAGCTATGGGCCAGACAACCCTTCAAGGCCGATGCCCACAGCACCAAGCCGCCCTTTACCATCGTGATTCCCCCGCCCAACGTGACTGGCAACCTGCACCTGGGGCACGCCCTGGATAACACCATCATTGACACCCTGACCCGCTATAAACGCATGGCGGGCTTCGAGGCGCTGTACCTGCCGGGAACCGACCATGCCTCGATTGCCGTACACGTGCTCCTGGAGCGCCAGCTCAAAAAAGAGGGGGCCTCGCGCCACGACTTGGGCCGGGAGAAGTTCATGGAGCGGGCTTGGGAGTGGAAAAACGAGTCGGGCGGGCAGATTACCAAGCAGCTCGAGCGTCTGGGGGTGTCCGCCGACTGGAGCCGCGAGCGCTTCACCCTAGGCCCCGACCTCTCCAAAGCGGTGCGCCATCAGTTCGTGCAGCTCTACCATCAGGGGCTGGCCTATCGCGGCAACCGCATCGTGAACTGGGATCCGGTGGGGCAAACCGTGGTGAGCGACCTAGAGGTGGACCGCGAGGAGCGTAAATCTCAGCTTTATGTGCTCGAGTACCCTTTTGAGGACGGCAACAGCGGCATCCAGATTGCGACTCAGCGCCCGGAAACTATATTTGCCGACGTGGCTGTGGCGGTACATCCCGAGGACGAGCGCTTCAAGGGGTTCGTTGGCAAAAAAGTGCGCATCCCGCTCACCAACCGGCTCATCCCCATCATCGCGGATAGCGCCGTGGAGCGCGATTTTGGCACCGGGGCCTTGAAGATTACCCCGGCCCACGACCCAGCCGACTTCGAGATTGGGATGCGGCATGGCTTGGAAATGCCCAGCGTGATTGACCTCAATGCCAAAATGACCGGCGACCTGCTGCCGGAGAAGTATCGCGGGCTAGACCGTTTCGAGGCCAGAAAAGTGGTGGTGGAAGATTTGGAGGTCGCCGGATTCCTCAAGGAAACCCAGACCCACACCGTGCAACTGCCCATGTCCGAGCGCACCAAAGCCCCAATAGAGCCGATGCTCTTGGAGCAGTGGTTCGTGCGGGTCAAACCGATGGCCGACAAGGTGCTGGCAGGCTTAGACCGGGGTGAGATAAAGTTCGTGCCGGAGCGCTATGCCAAGGTAAATCGGGACTGGCTGGAGCATATCCGCGACTGGAACATCTCGAGGCAGCTCTGGTGGGGCCACCAGATTCCAGCCTGGTACGACGAGAACGGCAATGTCTACGTGCCCAGCCCGGAAAACCCCGACCTGGACTGCGACCAAAACCCTAAATATGCCCACCTGAAGCTGCGCCGCGACCCCGACGTGTTCGACACCTGGTTCAGCTCGAACCTGTGGCCCTTCTCCACCATGGGCTGGCCCGAAGCCACCGACGACCTCAAGAAGTTCTACCCCACCGACGTGCTGGTGACGGGTTACGACATCATCTTCTTCTGGGTGGCCCGGATGGAACTGGCGGGCTACCATTTCACCGGCAAAGCTCCGTTCCACACGGTGGTGCTGCACGGAATGTATCTGGATTCCAAGGGCCAAAAGATGAGCAAGAGCAAGGGCAACGGGATTGACCCCCTCGAGCTGATTGACCAGTACGGAGCCGATGCCTGCCGCTTCGCCTGGGACTACCTTGCAACCGGTGGACAGGACATCCGTCACGACCCTCGACGCTACGAACAGGGGCGGAACTTTGCCAACAAGCTCTACAATGCCACGCGGTTCGTGTTGATGAATAAGGAGGCCATACGCCAAACGCAAGACGCAAAACGCCAAGAACTCACCCTCGCCGATAAATGGATGAGTTCGCGGCTGGCTCGAGGCATCGCGGAAATCACCGAGGCGTATGAATCATTCGACTTGGGGCGGGCCAGCAGGCTCGTCTACGACATGGTGTGGAGCGAGTTCTGCGACTGGTATTTGGAGGCAGCCAAGATTCCCTTGCGCGAGGGCAACACCGCGACGATGGGGACGCTCGAGAACACGCTGCTAGCGCTCCTCAAGCTGCTGCATCCGATTATGCCCTTTATTACCTCGGAACTTTACGAGGCGGTGACTAACAGCGAGCAGAACTCCCTGACGGGAGATTCTAAGCAGCTTGCGTTGCAGGACTGGCCCAAGGCTGGGGAGAGAGATTTAGAGGCCGAACGCGCTTTCGAGACTTTACAAGAGACCATCGGGGCCACCCGCAACCTGCGGGCCGAACTTGGCATCCCACCGCAGCAGGAAATCACCGTGCAAGTAGACGGCCCCGCCGCCAGGTTGGTAACGGAAAACCTGGCCCTGTTCCGCTTCCTGGGCAAAGCCAATGCCTCGCCGGGCAAGCCCGAAAAAGCCCTTGCCCAAGGGACGAAAGAGGTGACGGTGTATCTGCAACCCGAGGGCGATTTGAGCAGTTTTTTGGAGCGCCAGAAGAAGCGTTTGGCTGAACTCGAGGAGGCCCTCTCGAGCGCAAAATCCAAGCTCGCCAACGCCGGTTTCGTGGAGCGAGCCAAGCCCGAGGTGGTCGAAGCCGAACGCGAACGGCTGGCGGAAAACAAGGCCCAGATCACGCGCCTCCAGGAGAACCTCGAGCGCCTGGGATAGCTAAGGGCTTAACCGGAAAGTCCCCTCTCCCCTTGCGGGGGAGGAATTGCTTTTGCAGTTATGGTATTTGGCGAGCTCGAGCCCACACCAGCTTTTCGGTTACGATGCTCCTGTGAGCGCCGTCTTCGAGCTGCCGCACCAGGGGCGCAAACGTCTTGTCGCACGCTGGAATTCACTGCTGGATGCTCTGGGCATTGACTCAGGCCAATTTTTCCGCATCCTCGACGACCTGCTGACGCGCTATAGCGAGCCACAACGGGCCTATCACACCCTGGCCCACCTGGCTATACTCTTCGAGTTGCTCCCTCAGGGCCATCCCGAACAGGCCGCGCTCGAGTTCGCTGTATGGTTCCACGACGCGGTGTATGACCCCACCCGCCTCGACAACGAGGAAGCAAGCGCCGCGCTGGCCCACAATCGCCTCGTCCAGATGGGCCTGCCCGAACCCCTGATTCAGCGGGTGGAAGAGTTGATTTTGGCAACCAAGAGCCACCAAGCCACCGACCAGACTGCCGCCTTATTCCTCGAGGCCGACCTGAGCATCCTGGGCAGTGACGAGAAAACCTACGAGCGCTACGCCAGGGCCATCCGTCAGGAATACGCCTGGCTACCCGAAGAGGTATACCGTGCCGGACGGGCTAAAGTCCTCGAGGGTTTTCTGCGTCGGGAACGCATCTATCAAACCGAGCGGTGGGGCGCTTTGGAAACTCCGGCCAGGGCCAACTTGGGGCGCGAACTCCAAGCCCTCAAATCCCCACGGCCTCAGTGAGGGCCTGCCAATAGCGCTCTAAGTTTTCCGAGAGCCAGGCTGCATTTCCCGAGCGGTAGGCCCGCGCGATAGTCCGCCCCAGTGCGGCTTTCAGGGGATCGGGGTGGGACTCGAGCCCCGCCAAAGCCTTCTCCGACAGCGCTACTTTGACCCCCTGGCGCTGCACCGGGCTGCTGGGCAGGCTAAACCAGTATTCGGCCTCCTCGGGCCGCACGACCTGTACGCCTTGGTTCATGAACCACTCGGCCCCGTCGGAAGCGACATAGACTCTGGCCTGATTCGCTACCGCCTCACGCAGGGTTTCCCGAAAAGGCCCGGGCCTCAGCCAGGAATCACCGGAATCGCTGGGGGCAGGCCCATACACCGCCGCCCGCAGCTCGATATTCTGTTCGCCATTCCAATCGTTCAAAACCAGCCCGGCGGCTAAATCTATAGGGCCGTCCGGCAGGTGCTGGCCGTTGTCCTTCCACTTCACCGCCCGCAGGCCATTGATGCGAAACGAGAGGTGCTTGCCCTCCCCCATCAGCCGCACCGCCTCGGGCCGCCCGCGCAGGTGGAACAAGGGTTCGGGGTTGCCCTCACCAAAGGGCTCAAGCAGCTTCAAGGCTTGATAAAGCTCCATCAGGTCTTGGCCCTCGAGCCAGCCGTCCAGCAGGATTTCCGGTACCGGAACGGGGTATTGCTCGGCATAGCGCTGAATAATCTGGGTGAAAGCAGGAATCTCCTCGTCCTTGATGGCAAACCCCGCCGCCGCCGCGTGCCCGCCAAAGCGCTTAAGGTGTTCGGCAGCCAGACGCAGGCCGCCCACCGCGCTAATTCCGGGTGTACTGCGCACCGAGCCTTTGCCCTGGGCAATGATGAAGACCGGCTTGTAGAAGCGCTCCAAAACCCGGCTGGCCACGATGCCCATCACCCCCGGATGCCCCTCGGGGTCGTGGATAACCAAAGCTGCTGGGCTGGGGTCGAGGGTGGGCCAGATGCGCGAGAGCATCTCCTCCTCGACCCGCTGGCGCTTGACGTTGAGCTGCGAGAGGAAATCCGCCAGGGGTCGGGCC
>JADEYI010000676.1_pt1 | contig 39774 bp, 55 predicted proteins | sample 8542331 | NCBI WGS metagenome assembly JADEYI01 (sample SAMN16510988, study PRJNA670497) | mine drainage metagenome | isolation source: biofilm near Copperflume 1 | place: Germany: Marsberg coppermine Kilianstollen | collected 2018-02 | reverse complement strand
GCATTCAGCCCGTCAGCATTCTCCAAAGGGTGTTGTGGGTAAGCATCAACAGGCAGTGCTCACTGGCATCTTTGCCTCAGATGAAGATGCCATGCATGTGTCAGGAACGCCAGCAGACCAGGCCCAAGGGCAGGGTCCAATCTCAGCAGCGATGCCGCTCAAAAAGAGCAGCGCTGGTGCCAGCAAACAACTCATCGCCTTCCCATCTTCTTCGCGACTCGACATTCCCAACTCCCAGCCCTCCGCCTCTCCGGCTTCGCTCATCGCTCCAAGCAAGGTGCGGTGCAGCTCGTCCTCTGCCTGACATCGCTGTTGCTCTCATCGCGTCGGGAAGCGCAGCGCTCACCGGTGTCACTTGTTGTACTTGAAGTTTCACGATTGAATCAGTGACCTTGTTCCTGAGCCACCGCATCGCTCATCGCTTTGGCGAGCGCGCGGGCGCTGCCTTGATCACCATCTTGCTGTTTGCCGGGAGCCCTTGGACTGCTCCTGCGCCTTCTGTGCTGCTTTACGCTACGCTTTTCGGCGCACATGATACTGCAGTAGTTCATACCGATGATTCCAGCGCAGCCATCAGGTCTGAAAGCTTCAGTATTGTAATTTGGCTTCTCAGCGCATTTGCTACTTGGTGACAACGCAGGTATCTTCTCAATGGCTCGCTCCACAACCGTGATCTGCCTCGCTGCAGCGCTGGCTGTGCTCTCCCTGATGTACCCTGGCGCCGAAGGTGTGCTCTCCTGCTCCTGCTTGCTGGGAGCAGCCACACTCGACCTGAATCAGTGGCTTGATGGCTCGAGCTCCTGACTTTTCCCAAGATGTACATAGCCTCGTGCAGACTACTCTGCAGAATGGCTTATAGATGAAAGATGCTGCTGAAGTGTCAAGCTCCATGAATTCTCCCTCATCACAGCTCACTGCATCCTTGTGCTGTGCAGGATGCCCCCAGTACCCTCCAGGTGAATACTCAAGGACAAATATCCTTCCCCTCGCAAGCAGTCTGGTTTCCTTCTCTTCTTGCAAAGGAGTGTGCTGCGCTTGCATGAGATGATTTGCTTTCTGTGTGCATGTGCAGGCCAGCGCTGCACTGTGGGCCGCTTTCTTGGACCCCAGGCAAGGCTCATCATGAAGCTGCATGCTGCCATGTCTTTGCAGCCTGTGCATCAATTGAACTTTATGCTTAACAGTTGCAGAGCAGCACTTTTTAATCTCTTCGCTGGCACGTGTCTTGCAGTGGGTGTGGACAGGCGAGGACATCACCGCAGTCACACTGCAGAATGACGGCCAGATTAACAAGTGGGGCCCACCTGCCTGCTGCGCCATCTGCCAGGTACATTGCTGCATGGCCCTGACATGACTGCATGCCTCTGCAGCTTCCTGTCTTAGCTTTCTTGTGTCGCGTGCAACACTGCTGCAGTCACCACCATGTACATGATGTCAACGCTGAACAGAAGAGGCTGACTTGTGCTGATGCGCTGCAGAAATACATTGCTGACAATGGAGCCAAGTCCTGCATCGGCTTCACCCTGGCAAGCATGCTTTAGCCCCCTCAATCTGACACCTGCAAACAGACAGCACAGAGCTTGCCCATCTCAATCGTGCTGCTGATCACAGCTGGCAATCAGCTCAATTGTCACAGCAGTCTGCAGTGTGGCTGATACTTTTGCTGGCATGCATGACTGCAGGCGATCGACCAGGCAGATAACTCCAACTCCACCTGCACCCTGAAGCACACGGCGATGGCCACTGGCGCGAAGTGCCCGGCCCAGCAGAGCTGCATCTCCGGGTTGCTGTGAAGTGCCATCCCGCATGCTGCAAATCCCAGGATGTGGCCTGATGGCATGAGTGCAGCAGACACCTGTCTCAGAGATCTTGCAGAGATGATTGGTGGTACATCTCTGGCACTTGCAGCGGTTCTATCTTATCAGCTCTTACGACCATTTTGTTGAAGGCGGATTCCCTGCCGTGATGTTCTGGCCACAGTAGTGGGCTGTCATTCTTGGGAGCGTCTGCATGTGGTCGTGGAAGGCTGGATGTGCAGATCTGTGTGCTGCCCTCCTTGCCTGTATTCATTTGGATATATGATTTTGAAACGAAGGATACCACTGTGTGTTGTCATTCACCAACACGTGTAATAGACCATTAGAAAGTATGGCATGGCGTGCTTCATGCACATCTTTGGAGAAAGGCATAATTAGCCCAAGACAGGCATGCGCACAGAACGCTACTGCAGCTGACCAAAGCACAGCGCGGTCATCTTTGTCTTTCATGCATCACACCAATACCCATTTGAGATAAACGCTGTTACCACAATCACCATTGAGTAATTTCCACTCACAGCATACATTTCCTCTGAAGCTGCAATGCAGCTGTCCATGACAATTCCTTGGCATCTTACTATCCTCCTTGAGATGACATGTCATAGGTCACCCATTGCAAATTAAGCCGAACAATGCACTGCATTGAGCCAAGAAAGGGGATCCTCAACCAGTCTTCAACGCGTGGTCAGCATGCAAATGTACTTGCAGACTGAGCCGCTTCACCACCATTATTTTCCAGCTCAGCTGAGATGTGCCTGTATTGAGGACACATCACTGGGCCGGCATCTTACTCACAGAACATTAAAAAGAGTGGACACATGTCACATGCACTGTAAAGACATGGTCAACTCAAGGCCTACGAGTGTGAGAAAACTACTGTACACCTACTTATTTCCAAGTTTGGACAGTACAAACCTGGACCACTGCTTCAATTAGCTAGGAGATCACACTGTGTGCAGTGTCGGCTAGAAGACATACTGCATGCTGCTTCAACCAGCATCCAACGAGCAACGTTGAGAAACTAAACTGGCCTTGCTTTATTTTAGACACCCTCTTGTGCGCTGCTCTCACAACAGAGCGTCCAAGCCTCCCTTGGTGCATTATCCCTCATGCCTTATATCCAGTCAGGCTGCCCTGGTTTGCCAATCCGACACAACCAATGTTTGTCCAATTATTGTTTCCAGCAACAGACAGCGCAGTGTCTGGCGTGTGCTCTCTATCAGCCCCGCACCTTGGGTGCAGGAGCAGAAAGGTAAAAAAACCCTGCATCCAATGTGCGGCTCTCCTTAACAAGGAAAGAAAAAGGAACCTTGCATTGGAAAAAGAGTGGGTGAGAAATGCCGAGGGAGCTCTGTATCTGACAGACACAGAGCCCCCTGAAACTGCACTCGGGGGGTAGAACTAACTACCCCCTGCTGCAGTATAAAAAGGGGGTGATGGGTAGTAGTACAGCCCCCACAGGCTGACACCCCGCAGGCCTGCAGTGGTGATGGTGATCCCAGTCACTGCCTGCCAGGTGTCGTCCATCAGCAGAGTCAGCACTTGGGGATAAGGGGGAAGGATTGCTGTTCTGGGTGTGGGCGCTACTCCATTGGCCATGGTGCCAGTTACTGTGGCACTGCCTTCAGCTGAATAACTGGAGAGAGCCAGCCCACAGAACCTCACGCCGCCTGCATGCGCAGAGAAGAGTCAATATCTCCCATCAATGATCCCCCTCCTCGTTAGGAAAGGCCCTCTGTTTGGACACTGCTGTGGGGAGAGATGGTGCAGTGCCGATGCCCAGCTTTAAGAGAAACTGTGGCTTCAAATGTTTGATAGACTGGACATACGAGAAATGAGCTGACTTTGATTACCTGAAGATCAGGAAGTAGTGCAAGTCTAATGGTAATCAAAGCAATCTGTGACAGCCAGTGACTCACGGCAGGGGTGCAGGACTGGTTAAAATCAATTTGAATTCAAATGGAAGTAGCGCGCCTGCTGGCGCCACGCCGATGACCACAGAGTCCAGGCTGCGGTAGATGGCTCGGGGGAATTGGTTCTGCGCCAGCATGCCACATCAGGCACAATTGGAGATCTCCCACACATGGCACAAAACATGGCACATAGGCAACTTTGCTGCTGGCAATGCTGGCACTGCAGCGTCTTTGTATAGAACAGATGATACCCAATTCCTAAGTCTCCAATTCAAGGAAGGCAAGGTTTCACATGGACCATAGCAAAGAGACTGAGAAGGTTCAAGGAGAAACAAAGAGCGTGCCATGGTATCTGCGCTCACCCCGGTGCTGGGGGAATTGATGTCGTACAACCAGCCCGGGAATGCAAATGGTCCGACGGGGATGACCGGACCAGTGTTGGCGCCTGCCGCTGATGCAAACAAAGCCAGGCTGCAAGGCTTTGCTGCAGCACACAACAGAGCATCTGTCAGGACGCCGTTTTCAGTGAGCGGGCCAGTTTAATGCATTGCCATGATCTAGGTCAGTGATGATGTCAGGGTAGAGATCGGTGTTCCTTTGCCTGGCACCCAGTCCTTACACCGAGTGTATCTATTCCCTGGTGAGCTTGAGGAATGAATCGTGTGGAAAGGGCCACATGTGCAGGTTGTTCATGCACATTATCTATTGCTCTAGAAAAGGCCTGCACAGTTTGCCTCAAAACAGGAAATATTCCTTACCAGCAGGGGCGGTTGTTGTGACAGCAGGCGTGCTCAAAGGCACTCTCGGTGTTGTAGAAGCAACAGGTGGTCTGCTAGAAGTTGTTACTGGTCGACTAGAGGTCACGCTAGGTGTGCTTGACCTCAGAGCAGGTGTGCCTGTATGCATGCACCAGGACGTGACAAGCTGAAGTGACCCTGTCACGGGCCTGCAGCTGTTCTCTAGGGTCATGATGATAGAGTGCTTATGAGGGGCTTACCAACGGGTGGCGGTGGTGGGGGTCGGGGAGGCGGTGGTGGTGGTGGCCGGGGGGACCTGCACAAGCACAGCATGCCAGGCCGATCAACGGTCAACCTCCCTGTATCGACTGGCATTTTGCTAGAAGCTAGAAAAAGTGTGTATCATCTGTAATTAACACTGATATGGGCGCAGGTTCTTGCCAGAAGTCAGCATAGGAGAGGGTCTGCTAGTAGAACTCTAGATCATCTTGAGCTGCATTCCGGGCATGCCTGTCTCCCAGAAGAGATAGAGAGCATGGCATATGGGTCTGTTACTGCAAGAAGCAGGCTGCATCAATGAGAGATGATGCAACTGTAGGAGCTGTGACAAACCTTTGAGGAGGGGGTGGGGGCGGCGACTTTTTCTTGGGGGGCGGGGGCGGCGGTGATTTTGGCTTTTTAGGCGGCGGGGGCGCAGGCTTTGCTGGCTTCTTGGTCTTCTTTGGAGGCTTTGTGGTCTTCTTTGGAGGCTTTGTGGTCTTCTTTGGAGGCTTTGTGGTCTTCTTTGGACGCTTTGTTGTCTTCCTTCTCTTTGCGTCTCCTCCTGATTGAGCAGGCAATCACAACGGTCTTGAGAGCCCCTGAGAGTTTGACGCACTCGGGAACATCTGCCTCATCTTTCCTACTGACATGTGTATGCTTGCAAACAAATTTCTATGCGGGCAAGGGGTAGCCCCATTGAATATCCGTACCGTCGCTTGGAGGTGGCTGTATCTGATTTGGTGGGGCAGTTGTCTCAATCCCTGCATGAGAACATGGCAAGAGGTTATATCATTCAAGCTCTTGCCTTGCGGCAGACAGCATAGCTTGCATGATGCAGGAAGGAAGGGTTGCTAGAGCTTGTTGCGAGCATGGCGTCAGCAGACCTGGCACAATAATTGTAGGCAGGCTGATGGTTTCTAGTCCTGCCTGACCACCCTGGTGCAGGGTGTCATCAATGTGCTCTTTGACAGCATTCCCCTCCTCATTCAGAGCACCCTGCACACAGTAATAGACTGAACACTCTTCTCAATTCCGGAAAAGGTCTGCCAAATCTAGGAATGAACATTAATGCAAGTTCTGCTAGAGATGCCAATGGAGTTTTCAGTGGAGGGGCAGGAGCCCACCTCAAGATACTCCTGGTTATAGAAAGCCAACGGGTGGACATCGGCATCTATAAAAGTGTAGTCTTCCGCCTCTAGGATGACTCCCCCTGCAGATGAATCCATCAGTCTCCTGGACCTCTGAGAAGGGCAGTGACACAGTGTGGGCCTTGTTGTGAGTTGACCTACCTGGCACTGGGCTGGGTGCCTCGTCAGGGCTAAGGTACGGCCATTCGTATGCCAATGCCGTACAAGTAAAGATTTGTAACAGAAAACCTGCGCAACGGGTAACGGTCAGTCAGTGTCCCATGGAAGCTGGTAATAGTCTGAGACTCTGCATTCTAGTAGTTGCGTCTTGGGCGCACCTAGTCTCGCCGAATGCATTGTAAGCCATGTTATTCCATAGAGCACTTCTGTGTATGCCCACCACCTTTTTTTATATAAGATACTGGCCAGGGATGTCTAGAAGTTTACAGATATCCGTGACTTTGAGAAAAGGCCCCACTTGGCCAGCAAACTCTCTTGAAACTGCCGTTCATGAGCTTATTTTTGCAACGGTTGAGGCTCAAATTCTTATTGCTCGAATTCGCTAGCACAGAAATAGATTAGAAATTGGCAGTGTCTGTTACAGTGACGTGCACTTGGACGCAATCTCTGCCTTCTATAACTTATTGCGTCCAATGAAAATAATTAACGGAAAGTTACCCTGAAGTTCAGGGCCTGAACTCAGACGAATTACTCCTCCAGGAGGTCCAGGAGTCCTCCTCAGTCGGAAGAGCTGTTGTTGAGGCTTCGAAAGATCCATGCATGGTTACCTCATCACACCATGAATTACTCATCCCTTGGAACCTGAATCTGATATGTGCGCAAAGCTTTGATCGAGACTCACCAATTATTGTAATAAGAGATCTCGCCAGGATGGCTCTCAAGCTGACAGCCTCGAGAAGCATTGGACGCGTCTGCGGTGTTGCTCCATGGAGCATGGGCACGAGCAGATCGATGGCCACACAGGCCACTGTGCAGCTTCCTGAGCTCCCCTACTCGTACAGGTGATATGAGTTCGGCATTTGGTGATACAGTTTTCGGTACTGTACGTCTGACAGAGCACGTTGTCATGAAGGTGGACAGCAGTAAGACACAGGTCCATCGCCCTTGGAACGCTGTTTTGCTTTACATAAACTTCGAAAACTGTTCTGTGGCTAGGTAGAAGCAGAAGGACGACTTGATATAAAGGGCCTCAATGTTGAAGGTGTAAAAAGTAATGAAAAATAGTCATTCCGCAGTGCTTTGGAGCCAATCATCAGCGGTGAGATCATGGAGCTGCACCACAGCAAACATCATCAGGCCTACGTGAATGGCTACAACACAGCCTACAAGCAATTCAAGGAGGTGCAGAATGTGGACATGCTTTCTATTCCTGTCAGCGGCGATACCCTGCGCGCAAGAAAGCACAGTATTGCTGTATCCTTCAAGCTCTAGGTGAGGTCATGGCAATCCTTACCACCCAAAATGACGAGGATATGCTGATTGCTTGCAGGCTGAGGAGAAGAAGGATGTTGAGAAAATTGTTCAGCTGCAGAGCGCCATCAAGTTCAACGGTGGAGGTATTATGTCGTCTTGACATGCTGCATAATTTCATGCGTGCATACTTAATCTTGCCCACAAGAGAGCACTTCCGCTTATTATCAGTCAAGAAATTTCTCTTATATGTTGCCGCGCAGGTCATGTCAACCACAGCATTTTCTGGAAAAATCTGACTCCTCCCGAGGTAAAAGGATAGTCCACCCTCAAGCCTTGAATGCCTATAGCTTCCAGTCACTCTGAAGGTCTTATTTTGGCAATAATTTTCACCGTAGACTTCATCTAATGCTGGTTTCTGACAGCAAGATTGGCGATGCTGCAGGACTTTGAGCCTCCGAGCGGCGAGATCGCAAAACAGATTGAGGCCGACTTTGGGTCCCTCGACAAGCTCATCCCCATATTCAATGCAAAGACTGCTGCCATCCAGGTAAGCCTGCGTGCCCTGTCCACAGCAGGCACTGTGTCATGAGACACCTGTGTCTGTGTCTGCATGGCAAGCCCATTACAGCTAAGGCAGGCCTGTGTTCTGTTGTGCTTCATGAAGCTCTAGTATTGGTGACACCGTCTTAGTCATGAAGCAAGCAGTACACGAGTACACTTTCAACTATCTGTGTCCCATGAAGGTTTGATGTTGGTGACACCACCTTAGTGATGAAGCGAGCAGTGCAGGAGTACAGCATTAACTAGCTGTTTCCCATGAGGCTTTGATGATGGTGGCAGTATCTTAATCATGAAGCGAGCAGTGCAGGAGTAAGAGTGTGAACATTGAATATTGGTAAATGCATGGCTGACATGCATGCATGTGGGGCAGGGGTCTGGCTGGGGCTGGCTGGGTTACAGCAAGGAGCATGACAAGCTGGTGTATGCCAGCACACCAAACCAGGACCCCCTTGTCACCCAGGTTTGCACCGACACAGCCCTCTCCATGCAAATTTGCTTCTTTGGGCAGATATCCTCTCCCCTGCAATCAGTCATCACCCTCTCCTTGCAGACATAATTGTGCTCCTGGGATCAGTCATCGCCAACACATGCCCTTATTTCATCCCATACGCCAAAAGGCACTGCTGCTGCTGTCTGCTAAGCACCGAAGAAGAACAAAAAAATGCTCCCTTTGGTCTTAAATGGCAGGAATGGGTGCTTGAGCAGGCTGAGATGGATATGCTAGCCATAAAACAGGCAGACACAGACGCTCTCTGTAGTGTTCATGGTAGAGGTGGCCTTTAGGCTCCGGCCCGCCGGGGGCGGTATAGTGCTGAGCCCTGTGCCCATGTTTGCTTGGGTCTAGCTTGGATCTGGCGAGCCCGACAAGGGGTAGGATTGTGGCAGCCTTCAACTGCAGCTTGTCTGCGGGACGCACCATACCTCTTGGCAGGAAAACAAGCGTGTGATAATGGTAGAGACAGGTACTTGAGAAGGGATGTGATGGATTTACTAACTCTTTCCAGTCTCCATGGCAGAGATGGGTGGTTGAGCAGGCTGTGATTGGTTTGCAGGGGCTGGTGCCAGTGCTGGGGGTGGATGTGTGGGAGCATGCCTACTACAAGCAGTACAACAACCTGCGCCCAGAGTACCTGAAGAACATCTGGAAGATCATCAACTGGAAGGACGTGGACGAGCGCCTGCGAGCAGCCAAGGCCTGAGCATCCTCCCAGTCAGATTCCCCTCACCTTGAACCAGAGCTGACTTGCTCGGATGGCTGCTATTAGAAACTTGCAGCTGGCCTGCACGGCTGTCAGCTGATAGGGGCATGTGAGAAGAAAGCTGGTGAAGCACCACTTATGTGTATGAGGAGTCCTCCTGTGGTTTGAGTCAGGCTGTGGCTTCTGGTGCAAACGTGATGGTGAATCCGTGAATGAGGTAATGTTGATGAGCTGTTGTGAATTGTGTTTAGAGGTTATGCAGCAAAGCTACAGGAAGGATATGAGGTCTTTATAGGCGTCACTGTCTCACGAAAATTTGTGTGTGTGTGTGTGTGTGTGTGTGAAAGGACCTCTCATTATAATGCATGTGTCAGCTGTTTGCATCGATCTCTATCCCTGATCAGTATCCCTGTTGCAGAAGGTGCAGTTCTTGGTTTCTGGTGCTTCTGAGACATGAGATCATGACCGTTGAAGCACATTGGTTGGGCGTTTGGCCAAAATCTAGATTGGGACTCTTGCTAGGATGTCTGCTGGATGTGCCAGCAGCGCTGTGTACCATGTTTGCAGCAGTTGTTTCCAGTTCGACGGTGTGCGAGTGCATGGCAAATGGCGCTTTTCCATTCCTCAATGAGCTTTTTGGCAATGATGATATCATTTGAACGTGTTTGCCAAGATCTTGACTCTGTTCAAATTGTGTCCAGAGCATTGTCGTCAAAGCAGGGTTCAGAGACCTCTGGGCTCTTGCCATTATGGCACACATGATTGCATGGTTTTGTACAGTTGTTGATGCGGTCAGTGACCGCCAATCACCATCAAGATCTGTTTAGCCATCATAGCCAACTCCCTTTACATAGTGTTAACTCACAAATTTAATAGACCCTTCTCCATGTGCACAATCTCCGCACGCTTGCCAACGCCTCAATGCAGCCCATGATGCAATGCAAAAATGAAAGGAACGGCATCTGCACGCAAGAAAAAGATCTAGAGGTATCAATGGCATGAAAGCAAGCAGCAGGATCAAGCAAGCAATAGAAAGACCTCATCCACAAGACAGCAAGTGGTCTCCAACAAACTCACGATGCACATGATCAAAACTCCTACACAACAATTGGTACACACCTAGCACTGATACAGCAACTAGAAATACACACCCCAATCCAATGGAATACAATGCGATGCAACCTGAGTCGTCACCCCAACTTCACAGGTCTGGGAAAGTAAGTCCCTCAACCAGAGATGGACAGCAGGGCCCTGTCTGAGCCCCAAAAACTCCCCATTTCTGTGACCCTTTATGTGCGGTTGTGCGCATGGACGCAGGCAAAGGATCACTCGTCAAGTTCAAACATCATGACGTTAATGATCAGCAACAGCCAGACTACCGGTACGTGTCCTGCCTCCTCCCAATTGATGGGATGGGCACAGACATTCTCAAGCATCACGGCCGCATACTCCTACCCTCTACACAGTTCTTCTGCGAAGCATGCGTGCCATCTCTTTCTGTCTGGCATCCAGCCGCTGCTTCTTCCCTCCCACGAAATGGCCTTGCCACGAAATGCTGGATTCTTGCAGCGTGAACGTTGAGATGGCTGGCTCGACTACAGTAAGCTCAAGACCTCTCTCCTAGAGCTCTCTCAGCTTCTCTTAGGAAGGCCAACCTGCTGTTGCAGCCCACCATATTGCATTGCATGGCACGACCCACACTGCACCCCGCAGGGCACAGCTCACTGACACTGACCCCCCCCTCAGACCGCGTGGCGGCCGGACAAATGCCACACAGAACTAGAGAGTCCCTGCAAAAACCGGAGAAGTCATCACCTTCAAAATTTGAGGCCCCGCAGCAAAAGATGCCTGGCCGCGACCCTTCTGCAACTCGCATGGAATAGAAAACATCAACCGAGTCCGTTCCCTGGAGATCAACTGACAGGTAAAGCCTGTCACGTCTGATCGACAACTCCGTGCAGGCATTTGAAGGCTTGCGCAAAGCTGTCAAAAAGAGTCTGCCCAAATCCGCCAGCCTGCCCAGCTGCAATTCTGTGGTGCCCGGCCACAGTGCAGCATTGACAGGCATGGGATGTCTTGCCGCCATATGTTGACGGTGTGGCCTCAGGAAAATCAAATGAAAGGACCAACATCTGCGCCTTCTGAAGATCATCTACAGCCTTGCCAGCAACTACTTGAAGCCCAACTCGATAGGACCCCTCTCAGCGGAAGAATGCCTTGCGAAACCACACGTTTTGAATGGACATCTTCTGCGGTGCGGCCTGGAAGGTACCTCACGCTGAGAGCTCCCTCGTATCCTTCATTCAGGCCTTTCAGGGCAAGTCCTACAGGCATGCGCTTGCTGGTCTGTATGTAGGCCACTTGCTATTGCCTCTCCGACATAATGCGTGTCCATTTAAGGCTGACCCGGCACACAGTCTCGCTCTCTGGAATGCGCTCGCCACAAGTTTCTGAATGCTGACACAGCCCAAAGCTTGGCAGGGACTCCGCGCAGAAGCAGAGCTCCGAGATGTGCCGCGTATATTTGTGCGCGCGCTTTCCGCAGCTCTCGGTGCGCTTCATGCTCCCTGGCTGTTTTGGGTGCAGTCCTTGTGCGATGCCCCATGCGAGGTGATAGCTTGGCACGATATTGAGACCAGACCACTCGCACGACTCTGGAGAAGAACCAACCCAGCTTCACAACTTCCGAGGAAAATCATTCTACCTTCCGCCACTGGATCCTGCTGCTTTTCCGGTGTGAGGACACCGTCGTGGAGACTAGAAGCGCAGACTATTCTGGAGATGAAAGTGCTCTTATACATTGCCCAGTTGATTCTCATCCTTCCCGGCTGTGCTGACAGCAAATTCCCTAGTGGGACAGCCCAGCCCACCCAGGCGGCTCAAGCTTGTGATACCCTCCTCTCATCCCACTCCAAACGTTATGGCCCCTTCTTCCCCGCCACCCTGCCTTCAGGGAAACCTAGCGCATGTCCCCCGTACACCCCTGCCGCAGGGGTGAGGAACGAACGGCACAGGGCCTCCCAGCAGGGTTTATAGTCAGGAGGAGGCGTGCTCACTCCTCGGCAAGGGAGGATGCGCGATTGGAGGGGCCCACGCGAATGGAGCGGCCGCCGAATGCGCCGTAGAGAGTCATGCCGTTCATGTAGGACTGCGCGTTGGTGGCCGCCTGCGGATGCGCGAACGTGACGAACGCAAACCCGCGCGACTGCGCAGAGTTCTTGTCGCGGATCACCTGCGCGCACCGGAGAATACCCACGTAAGGATGTATTTTCAACGCCAGAGGCCCTCCTGCAGCCCCACCCTGAGCAATTGCTGGTTCTGCTGTAGCAGCAGACATTGACATTCTTGTATGCCTGGTGACCCGTGTGAATGCGGCATTAGAGTAGCAAATACCGGGAACAAGCTATCGGTCATTTTGTCAGGAGGGCACTGAGGACGAGAACACATGCAGGGGAACTGGCTCGGTACTGGTGATTTTCCGTTGTTGTGGAACATTGCCACTGGCGCAGGGATAACTTTGAATGGAAGGAACTCGGTTTTGTCATTTTGCAACAAGCTCAAGACCCGGGTAGAGTTTCATCCTTCGTGGCATGAGGACTCTCCTTTAGTATGTTGAAGCTGTCGCCCAAGAAATGGTGCCGACCATTGAAGTTGTCCCAGTGCCCGTGGCATTCCATGTCAAAGATGAAACCCGCACGCCATCTTCCTACTTAAGCGCCGCAGCTGCCAGGGACAGACTTTTACCAGCAATTTATGCCCCACGCCCTAGAAAGCAAGACATTCCCAGGGGACATGAAAATTGAAAGAGGAAACAGTGGCGCACCTGGATGTTGGTGATCTGGCCAAAAAACTGGAAGCTGGTCATGAGCGTGTACTCGTCCACGGCGGATGGCAGGTTGCCCACGTACAGCGTGGTGACTGGGTGCGGCGCCTCTCCTCCCAGGCCGTCACTCATCAGCAGGCCGCCCTGCCCCATGCAGCACGTGAGTCAGCATGAGATTCTGCTGGCAGGCATTGGGCCTCAGCACAGCAAGAACTGCACACAATAAAAAACGCTATTACTTTTTTATAAGGTCTGCCAATGATTGCGTTTGCCATGACGACGCATGCCACCTGCCTATCCAACAGATATAAGCAGTGCGAGCCTCAGCGCGGCAATTATTGCCATCGTCTGCAGGGAATGAGGGCCGAGCTTGCCCAAGGGAAAGGACAAGGGTTCGCACCGCGGAGAAGATGGGTTTGGCAAAGCCGCGCGCGAAGGAGGGGGAGGCGCAGCTGAAGGAGCTCCCGGTGGGGGTGGGGGGCACCTTGTCGCCGCTCGCAGAGCAGTTGTCGCCCGTGGATCCGGCATCGCTCACCGAGTTGGAGCCGCCGCCCTCACCCTTGCCCACGTGGCTCGCTGCAACAGTTGTCACATCAGCGTCAAGGTATAGTTGCTAATATGGAAGTCCTGGCTGAGGGTGCAGAGCAATGCATGTCAATTATCCTTGCAGGCTTGAGCAAGCCACTGGTCATTTGGCCAGAACCGCAAAGATAATTTCACGGACAGTCTCGTTGATTTTTTGGCAGCCCTACCAAAAACTTGCATGTCGTAGTCGGCGAAAGCCAGAGTGAATGTTATAACAGGCAAAATCTGGCAAGAGCACAGGAGCGCGGCAGCCACACAAAACAAGCCACACCACTTCGGATATGCTACTGCCATGTCCAGGATGCGGAAGCGATCTGTGCACGGACTAAAGAGATCAGGCAAGTGCACAGAGCGCTTCTCACCATCTTGAGAATAGCAGCAGGCAGGGTGAAAATTACTACGCGAAGCCAGCGCTGACCTGGGGAGGTGTTGTCGGGCGGAGGGGTGGGGCGGGGAACGCCATTGAACACGCGCGCGGAGGGCTGCTTGGAGTAGTAACTGCCGCCGCGCATCAGCTGGTCGCGCGAGATGTTGGCCGGCGCCGAGCGGTAGCCGGCCGCCCAGCGCACCTGCGGATTTGCGCTGATGCCCACTGCGAAAAAAGACACAATGGCGAACTCCTCAGCACTCAATTGCATGCCAAAATTTGTGGTGAATGAACTAATGGGTGAAACCTAGCAGAATGAGCGGGGGATGAATAGCGCTGATATCTACTGGCAAGAGAGTCTCCCATGCAGTGGCCTCAAAGCTCAATCCAAAGATGCAAAGAAAGTGAAGGCAATAGCTACTGTGGTGGGTAAGTACACTAGAATGGATAGTCAGAATTGGCTTCCTAGCAGACAGATGCAGATGCTGAGATCTTGACGAACGGCCGACCAGAAACACATGCTGGCGAGCTGGAGCTTCAAAATCGCAAAATACCTTATACGCAAAAACTGGTTCCCAAAGAGAATAAATCGCCCATCCAGTGCATCTTGACCAGCGTCTGTATGCATATGCTTCTGCCAGTGGCACAATAGCTGGCCAGATGATCATGCCACAGTTACCACACATATCAACAGTAGTGAAATTGTGTTGATGTGAAGAAGCTCGGCAAAGAGGCATGAATCCCGGGAGAAGTATCATGCCACACCAAGTAGGGTATATCATGTACGGCGCTTTCCTGGGCACTGGTGGCGTGCACTTCTTGTATGCACAAATGCCGCACCTGAGTCGTCGTTGAAGGGGGGGGCGAATGGCGGCATCTGATCGAAGGTGTCCTCGCCCATCTCCTGCGGCGGCGCCATCTGCGGCGCGGGGTGCATGAAGGGCGGCTGCCCATACATGCCCATCCAGCCGGGAGGGGGGACCATCACCGGAGCCCAGCCCTGTGAACACATGCACAGCAATGTTCAGAGCAGGCTTCATATTCCAATATACAGTGAAATGCATGATTGTGGCGCACAACCTGTTCTCGTCACTGTCATGTTCTCTCCACAAGTGGAATATGCACAACATCTGTCATGCCAATCCAACTTGAGGGGGCGTGATAGTAGCCAGAACTCTGCGGATGATAGTCCCCACGGACCTTTCAAGAGGAAATGCACTGGTGTGACAAAACACTATGTTACCATTGCTCATGTCCAAATACAGGGTGCTGAAGTCCCGGTCCAAAGTCCCGGCCCAACAGATGACATGCCAACTGGACAGAATTGGACCACCCTGGATACTGTGATTCCCTGCGCAAGACACTGCCAACAGACCATACAAGCACTTACACTGCCCCCCTGCAGCAGGCAACAACCGCGAGTACACTAATGCGCTGCAGCGCGCACCTGCGGGGGCTGCGCGCCAGCTGGCACGAACATCATTGGCCCGGCCGGCACAGGGCGGGGGGCGCCAAAGTCGGAGGGAACGCTTGCGCGCATGGGGCTGTGCGGCGGCGGCACCGGCGGCGGCGCCGGCCCGCGCACGCGCCCGCTCGGCGTCCCTGCACATTTGTCCCAGTGCTTGAATTTTTCAGCCTGATGCCTCATCTGCAGGGCAGCATGCTGCCTCAACACGCGATGGGGGCTTGCAGACTGTTCCATACTTGAACAGACCCATAATCCTCAGGCTGCTGAGAGACAGCATGTGAACTCCTCAGCTGGCTCAATTTTAATGCACACCCCATGACAACAGCAAGCCCAACCCTCAGGCTGCTTCCTTGCAGGCGGGCAGTTAATAGTGGGAATCTATTCACACCTAGGACGGCGGAAAAGTTTGCCCTCCAACATGCTCTGCCCTGAAGTAGCAGGATACAACAAGGGTAGCAAAAGAAAGCGCGAGCGCAGACACAGCATACAAGGAAGCATGCGCACCTGGCTGGCTGGGAGAGGAGGGTCCCCCCGGGGGTGGCGCGGTGTGGATTATCGGCTGGGGGCCCATGAAGGGGTAGTAGCCGTAGGGGGGCGGCCCATGCGCGGGCACAAACACTGGCGCCATCTGGCCGCCGCCCATCTGCTGCCCAAACGGTATCATGTACTGCGGGAAGGTTACATCACATGACATCAGTGGCCACGATTGACTCCAACTGAATTTCCATGGGGATAAAGGGTCAACAGGGGAACTCATGGCAGCTGGCATGCGCAAGCAGGGCAGACATATCTCTCATCAATCATCTGTCTACCCCACAACCCTTTGTCGCACTTCTGCTGATCCTCACAGGTGGATGGATCCGCAATTATTATCGCAAAGCAACGTGTGCAGCACAATCAAAAGGCGCAACACGCCACGAGAGAGGGATGCACGGGGTACAGTATGTTGCAGACCTGCACTTGGTGGTTGGGGGCAGAGGCAGGCATGGGGGAGAGCGGCCCGGGCCCCCAGCCGGCGAGGTCTGAGCGGTGGGAGTGCTGCAGCGGCTGCGGGTTGTCCTTGACTGCCTGGATGTGCTGCAGCAGCCCCGGCGACAGCGCGCTTGTGCGCGGCGGCGCATCCCCCTGGCTCCCTGCACCACATGCATGCACCTGCTCAGATCTGGCAAACTTCCTTTTCTACCATGGAGACTTTTAAAACAGCTCAGTCGGATTTTTAACATATATGCAGCAAACCAAGTCACCAGCTGGTTCCTGCATGTAGCGTGACTGCACATTCTGCCTTTCTGGATATGCGATTACAGGGCCTACAGGAATATCAAATGACTGCAGTGGGACCGGAATGCTCTTATCCTAACAGAAGGCAAAAGAAGACATGTTGAGGTTGCCCTCTGTAGTTGCAGGAGTGACTTGTGACCAAACAGAACTGCTTGGTGTGCGAGAGGAAACGTGTGCATGTGGTAATGCTCAATTTCCTCACACGCAGCAGCTATGTTGGGACTCATGTGTAGGCTTGCCAGGTAAAGGAAAAGATAGGCAGACCAGATACATATTGACTGTAGATCAACCCAAATTGCAGAAGTAAAACCCATCCGGGGTGTGGCGCACCAGAGCGGGGTGGGACCTTGCTGAGTCTGCTGGAGCGGTCGTGGTGCTGCAACCCGCCGCTGCCCTGACGCTGGGCAGGCTCCATCCAGGACTGGCTCCTCCCATACGCCGAATAGCTGCATCGCATCAAGAACAATGATATTTTATTCATCATAGTCACCTGCATTGGGGGGAGCAGGGAACACCGTTTTCTTGCTTGACTGAAATCACTATCTGGCAAGCCTGTGTGGTGCAAAATGTGCCATGAGTGATCCAAGATGCCTGATCACCATAGTCACCTTCACATCTGGCAAGCCTGTGTGGTGCAAAATCTGCCATGAATGATCTAAGTAGGATGCCTGCATGCATGGGATCCGGAACCAACACAATCAACTCAGCACAGTCACATATGCAACCTATCTGTTCAGTAACTGGATTAAAGCAGATCCTCTCTGCATTGAGTGGGAGCTGCACACTGTACAAACGAGTCTGCAGCATAATAAGGCAGTGATGAATTGGATGTCGAGACAGATGTTAAAGGGGAGTGAAGAAGATTTGAATGCAGCAGACCTGTCCTGTGAGTAGGTGCGGCGGGGGCCGGCAAAGCCGCCGTTCTCGGATGTCCTGTTGTAGGAGGTCCTGGGCGACTGCTGGTTGGCAAAGGTCTCCACACGCAGCTTCGGCTGAAGCGCACATGAGGATCAACAAAAATCCCTAGGATAAGGCTCCGCAAACTGGTCAGAAATGTATGCATGGCAAGTAACCTCTTGAGAAAGCTTTGTGTCCATTCACTTGTGTCTAAATATCAAAAGTGCATTCATCCAAGGCATTCACAGTCTGGCCCTTGTATTTCTGACACCCCAAATCTGCCCGAGGTTGTCGGGCTTCTGCGCTGCATGCAGACGCACATGGCAGAAGCCAAATACCCCTCCGCAGATTCGCGGGTACATGCCGTATGTTTCTGTGTCAAAGAATTTCAAGCTGAACCTGGCATGTGCAAGACAGGGGTAGGCGGTGTAGAGCACGCACCGGGCGGTTGGCGGCTGTTGCCTGGGCGGTGGGGACTGGCGAGCTTGCAGTGCGCAGCTGAGTCAGGCCATCAGGCGGCTTGGGTGCACTCGAGGTGGACTCGACCTCCACTGACCCCTGCTGCAGCGCAGGGTGCAGAAAACTTAGGGCCTCAACAAGGTGGCTGCGTCTGCGGCATGCAAAAAGTCCGTGCAGCATGCAGATGACAGTTTCCCTCTGCGTTTGAAGCTGCTCTGCCTCCAGAGAACCATTTTTATATGCCAGCTGAGACCAGCTATGTTCGAAAACACCCTTCTTTGGACGCCTCATGTCCGACATGCAATGTTGTACACATGTCATCTCAAAAGAACCAGGCCACAAGGAAGCTGCAACATGCTTTATTCGAAGGCCCAGCGCACACACCTGGGGAGACAGGGAAGACAGGCTGTCGTGCAGGGCGAGGCCGGTGTCTGATGTCACGCTCCCGGTGTCCTTGCTATCCTTGGTGCCAGGGAAGCGGTTGGCGTTCGGAGTAAACCTGTGCAGAGCCATCGGAATATCTGATGCACATGTTGCATCCGTTGTGACGTAGACCCATCGTTTCAATAAGCAGTGTCTGGGACCCACAAGCTTCTCATTACATTATCTTCAATATCATGACAGCAATATTTTAAAAGTGCACCGACCTTGCACGATGGTTGCACAACCTTTCATGCACAATGACAGGCAGCATCTTCTCTTCTGCAGCCCGATGGACTACTGAAATCAAGTAGGTAGGAAGCGCACTTGGGCGTGAGGGGAGAGAGGTTGCAGCTCTTGGTGCGCTCAGCACCATGCAGGCCCTCTGTAGCCTCCAGCACCGGTGTCCCCTTAGTGTCAGTCTTGATCTCCAGCTTGGGTCCATTGGGCACTGCCTTTCCCTGCATAGAAGAGGGCTACCTTCAAACACATGCATGCAGGAAATGCCGACAACCTCTGTTTAGTCTGCTTTTGTGTTGCTGAAGGGGAATGCAATGGCAGCAACAAGGTATGGTCTGAAGGGAAGCTGTGCATCGACAAAACTCTCATGCCAAAATGTAACGACATGATTGGTAAAGAGAAGTGTCAATCTTGCCATTACATCCTGACATGTGAATCACGTCCCAGCAAAATGCCACATGGAAGCAGTGACTGGTCCCACCTGGCCAGTGCTCTTCTCCACATCTTCATCCAGCAGCACAGGGCCTGGCAGGGGCCTCTTCTTGGCAGCCTGGGGCGTTCCCTCCAGGTTTAGCAGAGCAGCCCGAGTGGGAGTGGTGGGCGGCAGGGGAGGCGGAGTGGACACTGCAGAAGGGACTCCATTTGGGGGCGGCGTCTGATCCCTTTCAGATTCAGTGTCGGACGCGCTCAGCTGCAGAGCCGTGATGACTCCGTCTGACGTCGCCGCCAGAATTTTACCTCCTGTGCATGCGAAAGAGTGTGATGCCATGCGCAGTGCTCCTTGGTTCTCAAAATTGCCAGGGTCCTAAACAAGAGCCCAAGTTTTGTTCATATGTGTACTCGTTCGTAATGGCCTTCAATGACAAGGAGCCCACGGAGCATGCATGCATGCATCACTACCACGGATGATGACATGCCAAGGGAGTCCAAAATCACCTCTAGGGCATGGACACCGGCTCTATAAGATGCCCAATCATGAAGAGGTGGGTGGACCAGTCTGACAAATCATGGTCAGATCTTGAGTGGTCACACCCTCAGTCTCATCTCATTGATATCCTCTTACATCAGGTCTCATGAAACCAAAACAATAGGGCAGATCTGAATCCTCTCTGATTGCCTGGCACCTGACATTTTGCTCAGGGCCTCACTTGACCAGACACCCTCACAATTATGCCGAGCCACCTCTCCTTCACTTCATTTGAGACACGTACACCAAGCATTGCTCACCTGACAGCCACTCAAGGCCCACGATGGCTGACCCTGGCGATGAGATCTGCTGTGCAGCGGCGGGACTGATTACTCCCCCGGCGCCGCCCATAAACAGCAATGAGTCAAACAGCAGCACGCGCCCATCGCTGCCCACAGTCGCCTGCCACCAGCACACCCTCAGAAAATCTCTTCATCTCCCCACTTTATGCTATGTGATGATTTGGACACGTACGCTGATCTCATCTGTCAGAGGTCGTTGTCTGAGAGCAGAAAACTCCCAAGTGTCCGGGGCAAGTTCAACTCCCCAGCTTTATATGACGGGAGGTACAATCCAAACCGCAAGAAGCTCTATTTCCTGGGGTAGGGAAGATGTCACGGGCACTGAGGCTCTCTTAACACGAAGCAAGAACCACGTTTTTATCTCACAGCATGTGCACATCTTTAACAGAGTAGGGCTGGCAAGGACAAAAAACTATTGCCAGGGACTGAGCACAGGGGCCACACCAGGAACGAGCCATCGGGCTGGAATGCCATGTGCTCGATCCTGGACTTTGGGCTGTGCCCACAGCATACCACGCTCATCACGCTGCGCCCCTCCTGAGCCTCAGCAATGTCCCTGCACATGCATGCCCACATCTTTGGTCCTTTGTCATGCGCATACATTTGACCCTTTCAGCCCCTTTCAACCCTCAACTACCTCCCCATACATTGTGGGCCCATGAAGTCCCTATGAGGTCCTAGCAAAACTTACAGATCAACTGAGAATCTGGAGCAGAATGCAACCTCAAAAGGTGCAGCACAAACCCCCTCTGTAGTCATGCCATGCAGACGCGTTCGGCAAATTCCTAAGCAGCTCATCAATCCTTACTACAGAAAGCTTGAGTTATCATCGTGCTGGCATGTGCAAGCAGGGGGCAAGGACTGACCAGATGGTGGCCTCAGCGCCATCACTAGTTGCAATGTAGCGTTCCCTCTCATCCCATGCCATGCATGTCACCTGCACATGCCGCATTCCCTTCGCATGGGACGCTCCAGTATACAACCACATAACCCATGCGCAGCAGTCACATGGCACCAGTATTTGTGACAGAATGTTATACATGGGAGGAGAGCATGCATGTGGGAGGACATGCAGCACACCTCAGACTCGTAGTCATTGAGGGTGATGACACCCTTCATGATGGTGCTGCTAGTGCTGCTGCCCTCCTCGCACTGGCTCTCGGTGTCTGATTTGCTCGCCAGCTTCCACACATGCACCTGGTCACATGCATGCACCCCTGAATCTTCCAGGCCTGTTCAAAAGGAGCCCTGACATTGCTGCCAGTGCAGGATGAAGCAACCATATACGTACAGATATCATAATTGAAGCGGTGTTTCAGGAATTCGAGGCCCAGTATATATACTGCATGTTGCACACAGAGACTTTTTTGCGTGTGTAACTCGACTCCAAGTTGAATATTAATGAGCAACTGAAGCACGGGGCCTGCAGATCACCTGGAACCCAGAGGCGGGGGATGCCACCCCCAGCGCCAGGAAGGATGCCTTGGTGGACACAAGCAGTGCTGTGCTGGGCTCTGCGTGCAGTTCGAGCAGGGGCTGGCTTTCGTCGCAGGAGGTCGTCAGCAGCCTCGTCGCGAGGTCGATGTACAGATGATCAAGGGGTCCCCACTCCAGTCCATTGATGGCAGACTCAAACGGGCCGAACTTGCAGGTCACTTTGCCGTCCAAGTCCAGCACGAGGAGATTCCTGCAGCCCGCATTTTGGTGAGATGCGGTATGCAATTTGGTGTTCGCTGCGCACCCGATGCAGCGCGGCTTATCTGTAGACCTACTTTTACACAAAAGGTACCAGGTGACAGTGCACTTTCGTGAAAGGGGGCAGCTAAGAAGCCCCGCCAGCACGCGGCTGGCACTGCATCGGCGCGAGCAATCATTGTAAACAAGGCGCGCCGCCCCTCTACATCAACTTTGAAGCGTGCTCCTGTACGACGGGGGCATCAGGGTTCTTGTGAATCACTGCCAAGCGGATGGGGCTGTTTGGGAACTCACCTGTCAATACCAACGGCAAATCGGTCTTCGCTGCAGTGCCTGCTGACTGTGACGAGAACACTTTGCTGCGCTGTATCGTCGCCTGGCTCACGAGGCTGGGTCAGGTCACCGTCCAAAACAGTCTGAGCCGTCTGCTCCCCAGAAACCACGCTCCAGAGGCCCAGCACAGCAGAACTCACGGATAACAATGTCTCCGAATCATGGCTGAAGCACAAGGCTGTGCACGATCCTGAATTGGGCTTGAGGCGGCGCGTGGGTGTGCCGAGGGTGTCGCACGAATGTATCGAGATGAACTGGCTGGTAGCCACGGCAAGCCAGGCCCTCGAGGGGCTGGATGCGACGCACAGCACGGGATCAGCTTCATCTGCATTGGATGTCCAGGCCTCGGACAGCGTCGAATGGTGTTGCATGGAAGCCTTCTGCATCGGGTGGCGACTGGGCTAGTAAATTTCGCTGGGGCACATAACGGAATCGATTTCAGCAGCACATCGCTGCAGATCGGGGAACAATGCGCAAGGATCAGTTCACGTGTGTTACGGCGATGGGCCCAACAGGTATTGAAGTTTGCTCTGTTTCGTAGATCTCCAAGAGAGATCCTGTTGCCAAATAGAGATCTTTATTTAGGTAATTGCTTCATAATCAGGATGACTATTGATTCCCCTGATCCCAATCACGCCCTAGGCTTTTGGCGGGATAATGTTGCAGACCAGGATATCTACATGAGGATCTCCTCAATCTGCAGACTCCCAATTTAGCACGAAACTGCCGTGGTGAAGAAGCAAGCACACACTGTACATGTTATACCTCATGTTCATGCTCGCATGCATGCATTGCACCGTAACCTTCAAGGAGTTCTCGGTTTCAAAATGCCACTAAGTGGCGGCCACTGGCGCAGAGCGGCTCAAATGTCAATTACATGCTCAGCAATTATCCATTCCCTCATTACTTCAATATAATCTGCATGGCTGAATCCAGCCAAAAGTGCGATGCAAGCATACAATGCTGCCAGCCAACGCTCAGGGTTCAAGCAATATTCTTGTTCCTCGCTCACGCTCTTCCCACAGTCCTCTTCTTACATCCACTCATCATTCTAACAGAAATATCCTTGCACTGGCCGCAAAACAAGAAAAGACGCAGGGCGACTCATACACAGCACAACTTGCAAACACAGCGCCAATCATGGGCACCTCGCAGACAAGGGCTCTACGCCCAGTGCCAACAGCTGGCTGATCTGAGAGGACAGCAGCTGCCCATCTTGCCACCTGGCACGCAGCTGCTGCAGCCAGGCTGCCAAGTCCGGCGCATGCTCCCATTTCCTTGTCACCTGAGCCCCATAGAATTGAACATTAAGCCTCACTCTTCACAAGCACACTATATTATACGCTTCAAACCCTCACTGCTCATGTCACTCATCAACACAGTCAACTGAAGATCTGACCATTGAGACGCTTTAAACACTGCAAGGTCCACGGAAAGCACGGACATCAGGCAGACTGAGCGCCAGATATCAATTATAATTACAGACTCTCCCAACTTGGCCCTCGCACTGCTCGATCTCTTGCACTCTCTCTTTTAGTTCAGGTGTCAGCAACAGGAGAAGCTTCCCGGGCAGCTGCCTCGCACCTGCAGGTGGTGGTGCTGGCGGCGGAAGGCCAGTAGCTGAGTCAGCCGCTCGTCCCACTCACGCTCGGCCGCGCCCCGGTCCGGCCGCCAGTCAACTCCCAGCCCTGTCAGCTCGCGTTCCCTCTCGAGCGACAGCCAGTCTGCAACAAATAAAACAACTAGTCATAACTACATAATGGTAGTCATGCTTCATTACATATAGTCATGTACGGACCCCGATTCTCTGCAGCTCGTGTGACTTCATCTGGCCAGAACCAAGTCCAACTCTGCTGGCCGAGCAGGGCATGAGTCGATGCCATATGCCGAATTCAAGAGAGACCAAACTCGCTGTAGGCACCGAGCAACCCCCGACCTTCTGCAACAGGCGCTCATCAGAGACGCTGGGTGCCATTATCAGTGGTAGACAGTGTTGTTGACCGGCAAATCTTTTAATCGAATGTTGCAGTCACTTGATGTTCCATGGTGCCCACGGTCAGACGGGATCTCACTTGGGTTCGGCCATCCAGGTCATGTGGCAGCCTCTACATGCAGTCACCCTGCAGATGCATAGCGCACTGCAGCAGGAACAACATTTGTTGGACGCACCTATCGCCAGCAGGGCTTTCTGGTGCTCAAGCCAGTCATGGAGGGACTCGGAGTGGGTGCGCGCATTTACAGCGGCCTCACGGGTGCGCTGCTTGAGCGCTGCCAGCTGCTCCAGGCGCGCCTCCCATGCCGCCTTGCGCATGTGCACCGCCTCGTCGCTCAGGATCCAAGTGATGCCTGCACAGCAACATCCAAAGTTAAAGTCACAAGTTTTCCAGTCCCTAGGAATCCAGGATATAGTTCTGCAGCAGCAGGCATGCACCAAGGGAGGCCATTCATGGACGAAGAAACCCATTGCATGCACTACCTTGGAAGCAGCAAGCTGATTGAGCGTACAGCACCCAAGACAACCAGGGCAGAGCTCATCTGCCGAAAAGAGCTGAAGGGGGCCCAGAACAGGACACTGTAATAGAAATAGCTACTCAGGGGAGCAATCAGTAGGTAGCAATCACGCACCAAGCAGAGCCATGTAGCGCAGCTGCGATTGCGACAGGCGCTGCTCCGCCCAGAGCTGCCGCTGCGTCTCCAGCCAGCGCACCACCGCCAGCCGCCGGCCGGGCGGCCGCCCCGGCGCCGCGCAGCCGCGGACCCGGGCCCGGGCGCGCACATGCAGTGGCAGGCCTCCTGACTGCTTTCAAACAAACACTTATGAGCTGACATTAGGCCGAGGATACAAGGCAGAGGATGGAAATGACTGTCCAAAGGTGAGGCACATCATTCTACCCGACAGCTGACATGCCTATTAAGCATGTGCTCTTTGCGACCCATAGTCTTTGCAGAGCTTGATAAATTATAAGTGCCATACTGCCATTTCTTCAAAGTTACCAACCAGGAAGAAGGCGTTTCAGCACAGTATGATGACAGACTATTTGCCAAGAAAGTGTGCACGGATGGTCTAGTGCCTGTGCTAAGCGTCTCCTGTACAATCACACTGTTGCTTGGCACGGGAGGTCACCTGGACAAAGTCTTCCCACCACGGTCCATAGGTCTCCTCAAGCGCCTCAGCATCCGTTGATGCGTCCACACAGTCAAACTTGTCTGGTCCCTCATCCGACCTCGGCAGTACTGCGGTTGCCGCTGCGGCGCGGCCGGCCCGCGGTGACTCGTCTGAGTCAGCCCCCAGCAAGCGCTGTCCTGCATGCGCCTGCCGCCTCTGCGCTGCCGCGTTCGGGAGCATGGTAGCAGCGGCATGGCGGCCAGAGGCAATGTCTCTCTGCTTCTCTGTTGGTGCAGGAATTTGCTCGTCCAAGCCATCCAGTGACTGCATGCGCAGCAGGCGAAACACATTGAGACGGAGGAACACATTAAAATGCGTCCTTACTTCGCCAGGCCCTGGCAGGATTACTGGTGCTCCTTTGCAATAGGATAAACACAGCGACCATCTGTGATTACAAGATTGCGCACAGCGCCACAAAATAAAGCGGAACGCACCGGGCGTATGCCAGAGCCCGTGAGGTAAGCAGCGGCCTCATGCGCGGCGAAGCGCCAGTGCTCCGGGGTATAGAGATCCAGGTCAGCGCCGCACAGCGTCAGCAGCAGCGTCTGCAACAGCATCCAGCTCTCAGCGAATGACAGTCGCCTTCTCTAATATATCTCTGCACAACGTGTTTGCCTGCGCATACACCATTAGAGACCAAGCTAGGTCAATTTGTATGTCGTCAGCTTGGTTGCTCGCATGTATGCTTGACAGATTCCAGTCCTACTGACGGCAGGTTCACTGGTGATCCACCCTTGCTGCACATGGCATGCTATCACTCCTTTGCACAAAGTGCATCATCAGATCCCCTCATGAGCCCGGCTAATTGAAACACCAATGGCGTGCCCAATTAGGTGCACGACCGCAGCCCTTTTACTTGTTACAAATCCCTTTTACAAATTTTGTACATTGTCAGGTGGAAAATAAAGAATGTGGACATTGAACCTGCTCGTGAGTCAGGCGGCCCTGCCGCCAGTCGCGCTGCTGCCGCGCCATCCAGCAGCGCAGGCCCGGCTCCGGCTTGGTCACCGCATACGCCGCTCGCCTCAACTCCACCTCCTGACCATATCAAATGAAGAAACTGAGAGCCACGTCAGGCCTGCACACAATGTATATGAATAGCCCCAGCTTGCATGCTACAGAACCTGCCCAAGCTTGTGAGCAAAAATGAATGCAGCAAACCCTCTCTTCCAATCTGAAATTGAGCTGGGCCCTGATGCATTAATTAAGCAACCTTCTCACTGGTGAGGTTTCATAAATGCAAAAATAGGCACCCCCAAGGGTAGAAGGGACCCTGTTTCCACTGACCAGTATGGCTGTAAAGTTGCACTTCCCCTTGGATGAGGAAAAGGTACCTGCTGCAGCCAGCGCTGGGCGGCGACCCCTGCAGGAGCGAGGCCGGCGGTGCGGCGCCAGGAGCTGAGGCCCTCAAACAGGTCGGCTGCTGCCGGCTGCTGCCGAACGCGCGTCGGCTGACTGGACAGCTGACCGGACCGCTCACTGGGCGGCAGCGAGGGCTGCTGCGCCATCGCGCGCCGCTTCTCCTGGTCCTGCTGCGCTCGCCGCGCCTGCACGAGCTTCTTGGAGCGCTCTATGAGATACACAATGCGCGCAAAGCGCGACATCCACCGGTGCTGCCACTCCAGCCCGCCCTGCAAGCAATGAGGTGTAGGGCGATTGATGATGGCCAAGAGCTGTCCTTCAAATGACAGCCGGGGAAAGAGCTCAACCCATTGCGGATGTGCACAACGCATGAAACTTCTGATAATGACCACAAAGCTGGCCCACAGATGCATGCGCCACTGGGACTTCAAAATCATATTCTGAGCCAAGAACACAGGGATAGATGTCCTAGCCTTTCAGGAACACAAAGCAAAAACCCCTTTTCTTAACAAACATAAGGGCAAATGTAGATCGGGAGCACATGAGAGGGAGTCCGTTCCCTCTATAGAAAAGGGAAATTGCTAGGATTTGCAGGGTGACGGACCTTGGGCGCCCACTCAAAGCCGATCGCTGTCAGGCGGCGCACGGCACTGGCAGCAGAACCTGTAGATCTTAATTGATGAAGGAAATGTTTGAGGGTTCACAGGGGGCGCACACCTTGGGTTCCCACTCGAAGCCGATGGCGGTGAGGCGGCGCACGGCGTCGGCAGAGAGCAGGTTGCGGCGGCGGAACTCGCGCTGCAGCTGCACCCACAGCGCCACCTCGCGCGCGGCCGGTCCCCCAAAGGCCCCCCAGTCCATGCCAACCCAGTCCAGGAGCGACCGCGCGCTCAGCTCCATCGCTGACACCTTCGTCTCCTGCCGCACACAGCACAGCTCTCAGGCGAAGAAGTGAGCACACGAGCTCGTCTGATTGCCATGCGCTCTGTAATTGTTCTGCAGCTTGAAGTGCATGGCATGCTGCATGTAAATGCAAAGACCAGACAAGTTTGTCTCCCGCCGCACAGCCAAGCTCTCAGTGCTTGTCAGGCGAGAAAGCAAGCAGAAAAGGTGACCTTAAGTTCCCATGCGGTCTACAACTCAATCACCAGCTGTGAGAAAACTGCCTCACCAGGCACGAAAAGATCCCCAAGTTCTTGGTGGCATCGCGTCAGATCAGGCACAGGTTCTCAAGGCCATGTGAAGGTGAGCCCACTCACAAGGGCAGCAGATAAATCTCAGAAGAGGGCGCACCCGCATGAGCAGCAGTTCCACAAGGGAGTCGAAGCGCCACTCCCACTCCTCGGTCATCTGCGCCTCCTCCCCAAACTCGAACCCCATGTCCACCAGGATGTCCAGCCGCTCCTGCGTCAACCCCGCCTGCTGCCGCGCCACCCGCTGCCGCTTCACCCAGTTTCCCAACTCCGGCATCTCCTCACACTCCTTCGCAGCCATGCAGCGCCCACACTCAGTAGCCATTCAGGATATTGTCATTTAAATTGCACGCTTCCCCTGCCAGAAGGTAAGGTGCGTCTGCAGACAAGCTGCAGGTAAAGGCTCCCACATATCCTACCCCTTGATGGACTTCCCAGATCCAAGCAAGAGCCAACATAACCACGGCCTCGGTGCTCAGCTCCCATATCGGTGGGTGCAGACTCTTAGCAAGGTATTTGAGGACAAGTGTATGCTGGTATGGTGATCAGCTAGGGAGGACACAGCAGAAATGTTAAGAGTATCCAAGCATCTGCAAGACTGCGACAGGATCTCACAAGAGTCACCCAAACTCACATGTGTCACCCAAAAGTGCCATGCAGTCCGTGGACAGCAGTATGCATCTGCCATAATTGTTGGGGGGTACTCTAGAGCACGTCGTCTCACCTCGGGGACGTTGCAGTGGCCGTGGCGGTACATGTAGGCTGCCAGCTCCACAACGCGCCTGTCCCACCGGTCGTTCACCGACGGCTTGCAGCGCATTATAGCTGGTGCCAGCTGGAATACAATGCCCACCCCGTCCTTGCCTGCAGACAGAACACTAGGCGCACTTAGAATTTCGCTGAGCTAGTGTAAGGTTGGTACGACTGCCCAGACTGATGCTTCACAAGTGGTATTCAGTATATGGACTCAGCATTGTGAAAGGCACGAAGGAGAGTGGACAAACGTATTGCAAGCATCCCAACAGCACTCGCACAGGTGGATCAGGGCAATCTTAAGGCTGGCCACCATCCCAGAGAGTGAGCTCCCCTTTCTTGCAGAACAATCCCACAATTTCAGTTAATGGTAGCTGCCTGAAGGATGCTCATGCTTGCCAGGGATGCAACATTGCACATGCCACACTTTTGGAGCTTGAGCGATTTCAGTCAATGAGAAAGGTGCCAGAGGAGGCTGTGGCCTCGGGCCACATTCCAATGCTACAAGACCCAGCAAGGAAATGGAGCGGGTGGAAATACTGTAGGCAACGCCTCTCACACCCTGTAAATAATACTGGGGAGTGCCCACAATGAGGCAATCCTGTTTGGGGTCAGGTCGTCTGCAAACAAAGCTTCTCACTGTGAAGCAAAGGGGTTTTGTATTAAGGCAGGTGTAATGGGAATGCCGCGCACCGGGGGGCACGCCGCACTTGTCGATGAGGTAACGTTCGACGACGCGGATGTTGCGCTCCACGCGCGAGCGCCGCCGCCGGTCGATCAGCGGCCGGCCGGCCGCGGTGACACGCCAGGCAACGGCCGCGGACATAACGGCGTCGACCTGCGCCTCGGGGATTCCGCAGACGTCGGCCAGGTAGCGCTCCGCGCTCCCCTCCTGCGCGGGCAGCAGCAGGTGGGGCGCCCCGTCAGCGGCTGAGTCAGCGCCGGGAGGGGAGCGCGGGGGCGCGTCGAGCTGCCGCGGCCGGCCCGTGGCCACGCGGGCCCGGGCCGGCCGGCCGCGCGCAGCCGGGCGCAGCAACGCCTGCCCACAGGGCAACCAGGCTGCCTCAGCGCCTCCCGGCACACGCCGCAAGGCCGGCGGCAACACCTTACTGAAATGACCCTTTCTCACAGACCGAACCATCCAAGATGGGCTGAATTTGGGGTACTAGATGACAGGCAAGCGCTCTTGACCACCACGCATGCCCGCGCTAGGTTTGACGGCTTCCCTTGGGCTGAAAAGTGGTCTGACAGGTGAAGGCACCAGGAGAAGGCAGAGCAGAGGGTACAATAGCGCAAGGTGCAAAAAATGCAGTGGCCCGCAGGGTACTGCAAAGGTACAAAAATGTGCAGCGCACTGCAGGCCTCTCAAGCTCTCCACTTTGTACTGCAGCACAACAAGATTGGGGCCTCACCGTCCAGGGGTCTGGCAGGGAGGAGCGGTTGCGGATTCGCTGCTTTTTCTCTATGGGCCGCTGCACGAGGCTGGCGCGGGGAAAGATCTCTTCTCCCCAGCCGCTGCCGTACTTGACCAGCTGCAGAATCAGCTCCGTGGGCTGATCGCTGATGACTGGATCCTGATTGGACGCTTCCCGGTCCCTGCTGCTGCTGGTGGATGCGCTGCCATTGAGGCTGCGCCACCTTCTATCTAACTGTGCTGCTGCGTCCTCCTCTGTCTCGCAGAAGAGGTTGTCGTACTGCTTGCTGCCAGTGAGGAAGAGCACTGAGTCTGTGTCTATCTCGCTCACGCTGCCCGTTGGAATGGAGAGAGGGTCTTCCTCAAACCACTCCTCAGACTGCCTGCTGCTGCGGGTGGCGCTGCAGCTTCCAGCAACTCTGCTGGCTCTCAATCGCGGGCCAGGATCACGTGGCGAATAGCCCAGCGGAGGGTCTCCTAGCAAAGAGCAGGTTCTGCTGTCGTGCAAGATATCTGTACCACCTCGATGCCTGGGTGAGGCACCGATGCTGCCGTTATAAGCATGGCAACTGCACGTTGGACGTGGAGCCCTGTCCAGAGAAATACACACTACTTCAGCCTACCTCCATTCAACGACAAGCCACTGTTGTGATGGGCAGTTCAACCCATACTAATTATGATACTTTCAATAAAATAAATGAAATAAAGAACGAGGGAGACAGGAAGTGCAACGAGGGCTCACGAAGACTGCAAGATCTGCAAGGAAGTTCCTGGGGGTCTCCCTGGACATCCGGTAAGACACGGATGTTGCATTCTTGGATGTTAAAGCTTCACACATGGCTACATCGACTGCATAGCTCAGCGAAAAATTGACAGTGAAAACCGATTTATGCAGTCCTGCGCTCAAATCGCACGCTACACTTCGAAGCACCTCGTGCCTTTCCCATGGCGACAGGAAGATGAGAAGCGGTTTACTGATCGCAAAATTCTGTGGTTCCAACAACATGGATAGAGTTCTCTGTATACATGCCAAAACTGGCAACTGGGCTCAGACGTCGCTACACGGTCGCCACCTGGGCCCTACAAGGTCACTTTGGGAAACGATTGACATTTTACTCGATTAAAATTGATGAAGTCATTTTTTATTGAGCACAACGATTGCTCCGTGAATTTGGTGTTGGCCATTTCCCTATTGGATTATTTCAATTTGTGGTGTCGTTCCGAAACGGTGATCTGTTGCAATGGGTCAATTCTTGGAGGCCTTCAAGGGGGCCAAGGTATGATATGCTCACATCTAGTAGTATCACAGATATCTACTTTTAGTCCGCCTGTAATCAGTCACTGGCCCAAGATCATGGGCCACAAAATCTTCACCCATCAAAACTTGAACGGCATGCCCAGCCTGCATTGATGAAGATCTGCGCTGTTCCGCTCAGGTTCAGTTGCAAGAATGTCCTGGGAACAAAGAACGGATCGTTACATTACTGAGGATCACAAGGTTGCTTGCAACTGAAGCCTTGGGAGCCTTCACCATGGTGCCCTTTGGTGAGAGCGTGCATGTCAGATGTGTCCACCTGCGTTCCTTACGTCTTCATCTATAACAACAACTCATGAGGCTCCAATTAGCAGGAAGTGTGTTGTGCTAGGCGTGCGTGCGCTGCGAGCACACAGAGCCCTGGAGCTCTATCCAGGAGAGCGAAGCAATCGCGAGTCTGTCAGCATAGCGCGGGATATCCGGTACAGCATCCGTCCTGCCCTGTACACGACCAATCACAAATCGCCAAGTGACTATTGAAACCCTGAGAGCATGCCAGTCTGGCCAAGCCCATCTGAAATGCCCTTGGCGGCCCACGCTTTGCAGGTATGGGCCCATGCCGCGAAATATCATGGACATTTATGTACCGCCCAGTGAGCCTGCTGGTTCTGACAACAGTGGGCCAGTAGGCAATGATGATAAAGTTCTGAGCAGCAGTTCGGGACGACCTGTTGCCGTCTTCTGCCACGGAGGAGTGTGGGCATCAGGTGCGGACTCCCGCACTGTTTGATCAAGTTGTGCGCCTGCATTTTCCAAAAGGCATGCATGCTGCAAAATGGCTGTTGCATGTGCCTGCCAGCTCATATGGTTGACAACGTTTCTGGCCACAGCGGGTTCAAGGCTCCTGAGAATTAAAGATGACCCAAGAGCACCACCCATGTGCCACCCTGCTCTTGTGTCAGATATTATGTTGGCGACAGCGGGTCCTAGGCTCCTGGGGTTGGAAGATGTCCCAAGAGCAGCATCGCTGTGGCTGCTGCAGGTGCAAAGTGGCATTATGCCCCCATGGCAACGAGACTTGCCCAGCAAGGAATTCTCACATGCGTCATGGAGTACAGTTTGTACCCAGAGGTCAGGGCACCAAAGATGGTGGCTGAGTTGTCCTCCGCCCTTAGCTGGACCCTGGACAACATCTCGCAGTATGGCGGCAGCCCGGCCAAGGTGATTAAAGCTTTGTATGACTAGCATCTGGAAATTCACTTATAGTGCCGCAGTCAAGTTCAGTATTGAAGGCTCAATGTGAACCTGAACAACTGGTACATTAATCTTTGCAGCAATTCACGACAATCCAAAAATCCTACGAAGGGTTGGGTCATGACATGTGCAGATCAGCTCAGTGATGGAAGGTACATTTTAATGTGCTCTTTGACCTCTTCACATGGAGATGTTGTTTGTAAATGCAGGTGACTGCCTTGGGCCACTCAGCAGGGGCGCAGCTCTGGGCGATGGTGCTTCTTCACAGAGCCAAGACAGCAAGTGAACAGCGCCTGCGTAAAGAAAGCAGGACGGAAATCGATCAGGGAGCTACCACCGTTGACTGCCGCATGCCTGCACAATTTGTTGGTGCGCGTCCCCTGCTCGCGCTGCCAACAACCCTTTTAGCACATTAGCTCTTGAGTACAGTAGCGCTGCTGATTGGCAATCGAGTTCCTGTCACTCAGCAGGGGTGCTAGAGACGGCAAGCCAGGTCCTCGTATGATTTCAAGTCAAGCATGCTGGGATGAGAACGTGAGTTATTTCTATATCAATACGAGTCGTGCCCTCCTAAAGTTCTTTGCTGGCAGTTCACGCAGTGCCTTCTTTAAGGGCATGTATCCTGGCCATGACACACTAAGCCTAAGCCTGAACCACATCCCTGCAAGAATGCCCATCTCAGCAGCACACTTGATCTGTTCAGGCATGGCGGGTGTTTATGACATCGGGAAGCACTACCAGTACGAGGCGGCGCGAGGCGTTCACTTTCTGTCGACAATGGCCCGCGCAATTGGCGGCGCCGCGCGCTTCGCTTCACAATCACCGGCCGCCATTCTGGCGAGGGCAGCTGCGCGCAGCTCTGGCCCGAAGGAGTCAGAACCTGCTGCCCAGTGAGTGTCCCATCTCAGCCTATGAACGTTTGAGCCATGCTGGGGCAATGTGGAGACACTACTGCCCCAGGCTGAAGAACCCGCAGGCCCATATGTGTTTGACATGCTTGTTAACAACTTGGAAGGCAATGGCTGATTGATGACTGTACCTTGGACAAGATCCCCTGTGAGATATCCCTTCGGCGCATTCTAGAATGCTGCTCAGTAAATCATTTGAACTCTGAAAAGCCATGCATTCTCTCTGGGCCGTGGCCAACCTTTATATTATGCCACACAATGGCTGTATTGATTTGGACCATGAGGAGTCATGCTGTGCAGGTTAGGGCGTCTGCATGGAGAGGCCATTGCAGAGCGCATTGGCTTCCAGAGAGGCGGATATGCTTTGGGTCCATCTACAGCTCACGCAAAGGTACAGCATCATTCTCCCAGGTGCCCATTACATCTGCTAACTTGTGAAGAGGCTTGCACCTTGATGTGAGCAATTTCAGGTTGATTATTTTCCATGGAAGGAACCTGGAAAGATCTCCTTTAACCTCAGTGGCTTGAAGAATTTCGGCAACAACCTGGACTTGTTCGCAAATAGGTGTCGCTAGGAGCATCCTGTACAGAAGCAGAAGGCAGGCAGCAGAGTGCAGTGTCTGGCTCCAGAGAGCCAGAGGAGAATTTTGAGTTCAGCATGGCAGCTGCCGGGCAGCTGCCGCCATGCCTGCTAATGAGCAGCCTTCCTGATCTGACGGTCCCCTGGTGCGTCTGTCTTCACACAATCATAACCTCTGCTGAGTTGACCAAAGAATCCAGCATGGTTGACCGTCCTTGAAGCTTGTCCTCAGGCACAGCATGGCGACAGCAACTTGCCAGAACAAAAGCAGCATTCTCGTACCTTATGAGGACAATAGAGAGCAAGAACAAAATTACTCTCTGATTTATGGAAAAATCAGAGAGCTGCAATTTTATCATGAAGAAAGATGGGCTGTGCAGGTATGAGAGTGCAGAGATGTTCTGGCGTCTGCACGACTGTGGCGTGCCCACGAAGCACCTTCTCTATCCTGGGCTCAGCCATGCAGATTTCGTGATTGCTTGGAGGCCGCTGCAGCAAAGGCGGCACACAAGGCAGAGCAGTCTGGAAATCAGTGCTCTCAGAGGGGCAGTGAAAAGAGGCATGCCTAGGAATGCAAGCAGCCAGACAGACTTTGAGGATGATCTTACGGCTGTCTTGAGCGAGGTTGCAGCTGTGCGATATGAAAGGATGTAGCGGGGAGATTATCCATACCGGTGCTCTCTGATGGCGCCTTGGCGTATCCTCACAAGGCCATGGCATGCACAGCTTGGGAGGAATCCTCTTGGGACACACACTGCTCTGTACTGATTGCTTCATGCCTGCATTTTTGTTTTAGCAAGTAGCAATTGATGCATTGCTGCTTTTCTGCTGCATCACGTTGCAGCTTTGGGGCTGCCCTGTGATTCATGCACCGCTGCTTGAAGTATTCAACAGCTCATCTGTCAAGGGGGTTCTGCTCCAGATGCAATGTGTTGCTGTCATGCTTTTGCTTGGAATGTAAACTGCGCACTTCACTTTTGGCGCCTGCCAGGCCACAGTGTGTCAATGTTGTGTGGGAGGTACATATAGCTATGTATTGTGCGGTGCAGAGCTGCGGCAGTGCAATCCCAAGCTTGCAATCATAATGCGGCACATACTGGGAACATGTTAACGCGTGCAGCTTCTGCTGAACATCTCTAGTACAAGGAGAATCTGAATTAATCCCCTGTTCTGGTGGTCTGCTCATTACACATCAAGGCTTACTGTTATGGCAAGGACCTGGAAGCTTCTGGGAAGCTTCCAAGCACTTGCGATCACGCCCCTGCACTCCGTGGATCTTTGCATGGAGCTTTAAATCTCTGGCGAAGTTTGCCTCTGCTGGAGTATTTGCAAATACTTTTCATGATTTTCTTTCACGGTTTCAATTTTTCTGGAGTCACACCCGGCGTTAGCACCGCCATGAACAGTATATTCTGGGCTGACTGCGCCGCCCTGACGTGAACACCACCAAGGTTTTGATTTGCTTCAGACGTGAAATATCAGTGAAGATTGTTGTGATAGATAAGGCTCTCGTCACGGCGAGAAAATGGCGCCTTATGTATCGGATTACCAAGCAGCCTTACTTGGCATTTGTGTCTTGGTCAAGAAAGCTGCAGTGCGGGGCAAGGGTGTCAAATGCATGGGGCTTACATCAGTGTCCTCTTGTCTGTTTGGTGCTGATGGCAGCCTCATTCTGTGCTTTGCAGAGGCAGAGGCGGCTGAGCAATTGGCGGGCCCAGCTGCGTCACGGACTTCTGCCACTCTCAAGTCGGATCTGGACAACTCCATCGCAGGTGCGGCTCAGGCCTTCCTTAGTGTCCCTGTGCTTGCATGAGGCTGACGCCGCGCACAGAGCATGCCTCTGATGATTTCCAGAGCACTTATTAAAGTCTCCAAAGTGCTTCCTGGTACCGAAGCTCGACCCCATGCCTCAAGCTTTTATGTATCCTCAGGATCAGTATAGGGATTTTCTTGTGAAGCATGCATGCTTCATATGGTGCTTGGAAACGGCATGAAGTAACTAAGACGGATGTCCTGGCACAGTTACTTTAGAACCTCAACAGCCTTGGTGCCATCGTGCCCGACCACGACGCTCAGAATGAGTACCAGATGCTGTTGCGTACCGCGGCAAGACTCCAGGAAAAACTCTATGTTGCATCATATGAAGAAGAGCTTGGGCCGCTCTTGTCGCCGGAGGAAAGACGAGCTGCGTCCGAGATGGGCCACCGGATGCAGTTCCGCAGCAGAGTTGGGCAGCCTCTCGTCGAGAATCTGGCAGATCATGTGACGTGGACGGACCAGCTCAGCTCAGGCTGCAGAGCTTTCATCCGCTCAATGCTCCAGCTAGCGGACAAGAGCGGCCCAAGCTCGTTTTCATTTGATGCAACAGAGAGTTTTTCCTGGAGTCTGGCCGCGGTACGCAGCAAGACTCTGGTACTCGTTCTGAGCGTCGTGGTCTGGCAGGATGGCACCAAGGCTGTTGAGCTTCACAAGTAACTGTGTCAGGACATCCGTCTTAGTTACTACATGCATATGCGTCTCCAAGCACCGTGCTTCAGAAGAAAATCCCTGTACTGATCCTGAGGATCCGCAAAAGCTTGAGGCATGGGGTCGAGCTTCGGTACCAGGAAGCACTTCAGAGACTTTAATAAATCGATGCGACGCAATCTACATCAGCTTTGCTTTGCGGTATAACAAGAATTACTGGAACGCGATAAGAACTTTCCAGATGAACGTCGACGTCGAGCTTCAAAGCCTGAGCAGGGCGTCTTAGATTGATTATTTTTACCCTGCCAAGCTGGTCTACAGCGGCTATTGTGGACAAATTTAAATGCATGGCAGCTTTCTTCACTTGAGTAAAATGGATAAATCAGAGTAGTGCTACTTTGATTAACATGGGTAAGTCTAGAGTGCTTAGATTTATGCTCTCCGGCAGATCCTACATTATGACGCAAATCCTGCACACAACGGGGGTCCATGGCCAGTGGCATCATGCAGCCATCATGGTGATGCATCTGGATGCATCCTTACATCTACCGCATTTCCTTAACGCCACTTGTCACAACAGAGGCTGCACATCATCAATGCTGGAATCACTGCCAGCCCTTTGAACAGTACCGTTTGTGTCTTTGAGGCGCACAATGACTTTTGTGTTCATGAGAGGCTCCCGCTTGGCCCACCATGCTGGCGCTGCCAGCATTCTTCTCGTACGTCGACACGATGACCTCCAGTGCTGCCATGAATCTCTCTGGAGTCTTGCAAGACAAGAAACTGTGCGTCACCGACAGGTCTTACTATTCAAAAAGGTTCAAAAAGAAACCTAATCATAGATGTCTGAGGTGCATGGCAACACAGACAACAGCAATATTATGGCTGTGGAGGGAACATCAGGGCACCACATGCATGCACGGCCAAACTCCCTTCATTTGCTGCTGCAAATATGCCAGGTTGAGTAGCCTCTCACAGCTGTACATCTGCCGGCCCTGACCTCCTGACAGCACAACAAGAAATCCCCGTTCAATCAGGGCAAATGGTGGGCAAACAAACGTCGAAAAGGAAGTCCGGTCTCCAGCTCTGGCCCCGGCTCAAACGCTGCGCGCGGCTCCTCAGAGCACTGTCGTGGATCCTCCACCAAAAGCAGGTGCTTTAACATCCGGGGGCTGCATTTTTGCAAAATCATCCTTGGCCTGCAAATAGCAGCAGAACAGTCCTGACCCATGACACATCCCAGGACATAAATGACTGAACAGGGCCCACGCAGACCTCACCACATGGCCCATGCAGCCTGACATCAGCATCATATGAAGCTCATGCACAGCAAATCATGTGTTAGCACATGCCAAAGTGTCGGTGGTTGCAGATGTAATGTCAGCAGCAAGGGATCTGCTGCAGCGCAGCAACCAGAATGTGGCTGCCACATGTCACTCCGCGCATGACTTGCAAAAAAAAAATCCAGTGCAGGTTCCCCCCCCCTCAACCAGTCATCTGAAAAGCGAGCATTTGGTAGGGGGCTGCACCGTGTCCAAACGGAATGTGTCGCTGGAGAGTTGGCCAATCCTTGCATGCCCCTTATCAGAATGGTTCAGCTCTCCACCAAACAGTATTTGGGCACAAACACATCACTGGCAGTAAGCATCCATCAAAATGGTGCTCCACATGGAGGCATGCATGACCGATTGCCATCAGCATGTGCCAGCATGCTGCACATGTAACCCTCTCATTCAAGTAGACATGTCGTTGTGCACCTGTCATTCACCAGTGCCTCAAGAGCTGCTAAGGCTCTACATATCGAGTCAATCGGATGCACAGGTGTCCTGCATGCCTGAGATCCTGCTGGCCAGCGAGGCCGAAGGGACCGGCTGCGGCAAAGGCAACGGCGGCGCGATCGGGACCACCAATCTGCGGCTGCTGCACAGCGCTCTGTGCGCGCCGGCCGCGGGAGAGTGGTCGCGCGAGGAGCTCTACGGCAAGGTGCGCGAGGCGCTGCCGCTGCTGGGCGAGGGCGTGCCGTGCGACTGGCACAGCAGGGTGGAGATCGATGCAAGTGGCATCTGCTTGCACGTGTGCGCACCTGCACCGCTTCTCATGAACTCTCAATGACTTGCATGCGCCTCAGTGAAGACCTGGCAGCAGTGACTGAATGAATCGGGCTAAATGGCATTTCTGCAATGGAATAGCTTGTTGCTCTGCTGGAGACCTGCTGTCAGAGGTTGGCGTACTGAGCCATCCACCAGCGTGCTGGACATGATTTGAAGTCGATGACTTATCACACAGCGCATGCATGCAAGCAGGTGGGGGCAGGCGACCTGGGCGGTCTCAGAGATGGAGGAGATGGGCGCGGAGCAGCTGCACACTCCCTCTGATGTGCTGCTCTGGAAGAAAGTCCAGGAGTGGCATTGCATGCCATCAGCTGCTTTGGTGTCATGCAATACAATCAACAGACTGGGGACCTGTACTGAGTACCCGCTGCAGATGAGCCCCCACAGCCGGCAGGTTAGCATCTGATCAGCAGCTCTTGTTAGTGGGATGCTGTTTCTGTGCGGCCATATTAACAGGTGAACTGTTGGAGAAGGGCCGAGACATGAGGGATGAAAGGGATTGCCCGTGCAGGCATGCGCCGGCTGATGATGGATGGTACAAATGGCGCTGATGGAGCTTGAGCAGGCGCTAGGTGGAGCAGCCTTCGCGTTCATCATCACCACACACATCGCCGCAGAGCTCCATGAAAGGATCCGACATGTGTAGAAAAGTAGAAGTACAATACACAGCCTTAATCAATCAGACATATCATTTATCGAGACAAAGGTATACATGAAATCAAATACATACTGGCAGCTGGGAGTGATGTCTCAGCGCACAGGATGATATCGTGACATTGACTGGTTCCAAAGCTTTGCCATCTACTGCTCACACTGGCTATATTATGCAGGACTTGGGCAATCGCACGATGCCAACCAAGCAGCACGGGGGATATGACATTCAGGAATGACTGCAAACACTCTGTGTACGCCTGCCTCTAAGTGCATCTTTGCGCTGAATCGCCAAGGCATCAGTCCTTGCCATGCCCGGAAGTCAGCATAGGAGTGCAGCAGTGCTTCAGCCGCGCATCTACCAGTAGTTAAAGTTTTCCGTCAGGATGTATCGCTCCCAGGTGCAGCCCTCGGCCCTTAGCGCCGCCAGGATATCCTCATCTAGGTCACAAACGGGCACTGGCATGCCCTTCATGCTCGAGTAGAAATCCTGTGCACATGTCATACTGTGAAGCCCAGAACAACTACTGCATCTTGACAAACCTGTAGGGTGCAGTGGCATGCACAAGGCATCAAGCTTGGCTGGGACGTAATGTATATGCTGTGAATGTAAATCACTGAGAGCAAACAATTCATAAATACTGTATAACTTGGGTCAACATGTAGATTGGTGAGATTGGGCAGCAGGAAGTCCACCTCGTACTCGTCCGCAGGCATGGAGTGACGCCACAGCGGGTCAAAGTCGCCATCTTCAAACACTCGATCGTCCATCTGATCA
>JADEYI010000675.1_pt1 | contig 39793 bp, 51 predicted proteins | sample 8542331 | NCBI WGS metagenome assembly JADEYI01 (sample SAMN16510988, study PRJNA670497) | mine drainage metagenome | isolation source: biofilm near Copperflume 1 | place: Germany: Marsberg coppermine Kilianstollen | collected 2018-02 | reverse complement strand
GCTTAATCAGCCCTGTGTGGCTGGAAAAAGTGTAATCTCTCTCTCTCTCTCTCTCGCAGCTTTCCTTTCCTTTCCTTTCCTTTCAATCGAGTTCACTTGCAAATTTTACTGACATCGGAAGTCTGGAGGTCTCAATGTGCACATTTGTGAACATCCCAAGGCCTTGGCCGTCTTGAGTGCTTCTGCATGTATTTGCTGCCCTAAAGTGGACTGTGTAGCTGGCACGGTGCCGCGGCCGGCCGGAGCCGTGCATGTCTTTGCATACTCATGGTGTGACACCGTGTCGTACCTACTTGCATTGCTGACATGAGGTCCTTTCAAGTGAACGGGCCAATCCAAGACAACAGGGTCCGGTGCCAATTTGAACATGCATGGTGACCATATGGTGACCACACAGCACCTATAGGTCATGCATGCAAAAGTACTGTTGCCTTCTTATTTTACAAATCGGCTGTGATTGTGGCTTGTGTACAGGGGGCCCACATGCACCTGAGCATTATTCAAATTCGAATTTGAAGTGCACTATATAGCACGATATATCCTGTCAGTAAAAATCCGCATAATAGCTACATCCTACATCAGGCCTGAGCACTTGTGCACCACTTCAACTCTAGAACGATTATCAGGAGCTTGAGCGCTGTAGCTACCTACACATTGCCACTAATCCTCTTGTGCTAGCTGACCTGCTTCAGCGCTGGAATTGCAAGCTAGCGGAACTTGCAGGAACCAGTCAATCGCATCCGTCTTCCCCACAAGCACACACTGGTGTACTACAATGCATCGTCCAAGTTCTGTACGTGCACAGCAGAAGTGTTGTGGCTTGAAGCCGCAGTGAACATTAATAAAGAATAGGTACAGGTCTGTCCCTTAAGAGCCTGCGCCCCAACAGGGGAATGCCCTGCCAATGCCAATGCCAAGCCCAGTGCTTGATCGCTCAAATGCTTGCCTTAAAGACACTTGTCCCCCTGATGCGTTGAAGTGCTGCAACAGAATTATAGCACAGCTCTTGAGAGTGATGACAACTGAGTCACCCACAACTCAATTCACAACATCTTCTCAACCCTCCGTGGGTCATCTCATTGAATTTCAATCTGCAGCTACTGCCAGCCGCACGTCTCCCAAAAACTCCATTGCATTGCTGTTCTCTGAGCCTCTTCTCCAATACTAGTATCCTCTCATCAGGTGAAACTGCTGCCAAAGCTGCTAATATTCTCCCCTCCCAACCAAGAACCTCCAGAAGGAAGAGGCTCCCCTGATCTTACTACGCATGTACGGCACGTCTCGACAGTACTGCTAACCGAGCAAAACTTGCCTAGGGAGGATTAGCCAGCCAGCAGTATTGATGACTGCAGACTCTTGCCGCTCTGTACCAGCCATCCAGTGACAGCACAGCAACTGAGCTCCTCCACAGCAGGCGCCCATACCCGTGCACATTTTTAAAGCTCTGTTGCTTAGGCCTGTCCGCCTCACTGCTAGCACTGAGCTGGCTCACAGCTACCATGACTGTGCCTATCTCAGGCTGCGATCAGCTCTGGCTCGGGGTCTGTTTTCTTGCCGGTCAACAGGCCAGCCTCGCTGAACCCTGCTCCATTCTTGCTGCCAGCACTGAGCTGCTTGCAGACGCTGGCGTGACTACCAACAACATCAGGCTGCGGCAAGCTGTGGCTCAACACCCAACTCCTGTTGGCAACCCATTCAAGCCGCCACAAGCTCTGGCTCGGGGTCTGTCTTCTTGCCATTCGTCAGCCCATTCCCATTCTCGCTGCTGAGCTGCTCGCAGACGCTGGCGTGCACCATCTTGATGCGGTAGCGCACTGCCTCGGTTTCGCGGCAGCCGAAGCAGAGCTCGTCACCGGGGCAGAGCTGCGCCGGCTGCCGCGGCTGCAGCCGCCGGCCGTTGAGCCAAGTGCCGGAGGGGGAGGCCAGATCCTCCACCGTGTAGCCGCCCGCCTCGCTATTGCGCAGCCGCGCGTGCGCCTCCGCCACCTGTGTCAGCGCATTGTCTCCGTCAGCGGCAGTCTTACTGCAGCCACGTCATGATTACTAATTTACCGGTGATTCTCAGTGCGAGAGCCAGACAGAGGCATGGGACGGCACAGCAATTGCCGGTTCAATCATGCCAACCCACCACTGTGTGTTGCCAGGCAGAGAAGCCCACACCTCTAAAAATAGAGCTAGCCAACTTCAAAATATGGTGCAGGAAAACAGCATCAAGCGCTTTTTGATTCACCATGATGTGGCTGCAGGCAGATGCTACCAGCATGCTAGGTGAGGCGGGGAAGGCCAACTTGAAGTGCTGCGACACGTGCTCAACTCAAGACTTTGCCGTGGGAGAGGCAATTGCAACTCACCACAGGCGAGTCCAGCTTCACATCGGCATCGGCGCCGCTGCCGATTAGCACGCCAGCAGTGCAGATCTCCAGGGCGGCCTCGGGGTACGCGATGCGCAGGCCGAACCGATGCCGCTCCCCGTTCTCAGCCGCATCAATCGAGTCCGAGTGCGCCTGCGCGATGGACACAAAAACAAGTCAGACATTATATCCATCCGCAAATGAGACACAGCACGACGGCAGCCTATCTATTTCAAGGGTCTGGCATGTGTTCTGGGACAGGGCAGCAGCACATGGAGCAGGGATTCTCTGCTTGGATCAAGAGCACAAATATGAAGGAGCTGCCACTGCACCAGCTCAGACGCACTTGCATTACAATGTTTGAATTCCTGGTATCTGATCACCCAAGGCTTGGCAGAAGCAGCACACTGGCAAGACAAATTGCGACCGCCATGAAGATTAAGTTGCTCACCTGGGCGGCTGTGGCAACGGAGGCGGCCGGCACGAGCGTCCATTTCGCGCGCGCGGCTCGCAGCAGCGCCATGTCGTCCGACAGAAACTTCCAGAAGTCCTGCCACAAATAAACACAGTCATTGGTAATTCTTGGCTTGCAGTGCATTGTCTGCCTGTACAAAGTGCCCTGCATCTTTTCTCTCAGGCATCCAAGTCTTTCCCACATGGAATTACATCCAATGATGTAAAAGAGATTGATGAGAAATCTGCCAGCGTATTTGAAGTGTTCATGCGTCCTCCACATGAAATGACATCCAGGCATGCCAGGGGTAGAAACTAATTTGGCGGCACCTGCTCGTGGAAAGCCTTGGGCTTGTCATTGACGCGGCAGTGGGGGGCTCGATCGGCGCCACGCAGCGCGGAGGTGTTCCCTCCAAGCACCCACCCCAGCATCGACGGCATCATCATGTTCATCGCAAAGTAGCCGCCCACCTGCACACCACAACATGCCACTCCCTGTGTAGCCTTGTTTGGTTAAGAAGTACAGATGTGTTACGAGGCAAAGACCTTTGTATCAGAAGTGTCAGAAAAAGAATTGTTTTCATAAAAGGAGGACAACAGTTGTCTCGGGAATTCTCTACAGTGTTTACAGGCCACAGACTTGCACCAGGAAAGAGTGACCAACACTCTGTCAGCAGAGCTCTTAGAAGGGCTACAGGAAGGAGTCTGAACATGCCCAAATTACAACAGGCTGACCTTCTGAACGAAAGCAGAATTAGAGTGCGTATATGCATACAGAAGACTACTTCAGTGCAGATGCTGCAAGACGGCACAACGAATTCGGACTCACAAGGTGAAACTTGGGGTGCAATATAAGCAAAAAGGGTGCAACGAGAGCGCAAAAGGGTGCATCCATGGGGTGGGCTGCGCACCCGGCCGGGGTGGGGGATTTTGAGCTGCTTGATAAATTCCAGAGGCCCCAGGCCTTCTCCCAGGTAGGCCTTGTAGGTGGACGCCATGATGGCCGCCATGCCCGCCAGGCCGTGGATCGTGCTTGCGCGGCCCAGCCGCTTGTTGAAATAGCCCTGCTCAGCACAGAAATGCCGTCATTTGTATGTCATCTGCGTTTTTTTTTTGCTTGCATATCTGCTTGACAGATTTTAGAATTCAATGAATGGGCAAGCGGGCAGAGGGTACGAGACTGCTTTGCTGGGCGAAGGAGAGACCTCTAAAGCAGTTCCTGGGTGCTGGGGTAATGAGCATGACTGCTGTGTGCAGCATGGTCCTCTTACTATGGGAACAGAAAGTAAGGATCTAATGGATACGAATGACACTGTATGCATAAGTCACAGCCCACCTGAGCAATTGCAGGATGTATCTGCCTAGTGTCAATGGAATCCCGTTTGTGTATAGTGTCCTGCCTCCGAGAACGCTTAAAAAAAAGCAACACGCTGAAAAAAATCTACAAAAAACCAAGGGACACTCAAGCGCACCTTCAGAACGCCCTCCACATCAAGGGGACGGCCGGAGACCTCAGCCTTCTCGCAGGCCTCGGACAGATCCACTGCAAGTTGGTAACCGTCCTCGATTGCCATGCAGCCGCCCTGGCCCAGATTAGGCTGCATTGCATGCGCGCTGTCCCCCAGCAACGCCACCCGGCCCTGCTCAGGCAGGCTTACTTGTCAATTCACCCTCCTGTCTAAATTGCCCACTCAAGTACAAGTCCCCATGACTCGGCGCACATGCAGGCTCACAGCAGCGCACAATGGTATCTTTTGCAGCCAGCATTGGGGTACTTACTTCTCTCTAATCAAGTTACTCATGAGGTGTGAAGCAGCTGCCAAGGGGTCCGCGCTGAGGAAAATCAGCCTTCATGTTCAGACGCATGGGGTGACCAAAATGCTTGTCATCTCAAAACAGGGTCTCAGATCATCAACCCACGTCAATACTGACATCTACCTGGTGCACGACTGAGCCATTGCAATATTGTGAACACTGCAACTATGCAAGAGAGTCCCCATGCGGCACGCACCTCGGTCCACTTGAAGATGGGCGGCCGATCGTAGATGTCTCGCCGGATGACGTCATCCTCGGGCGTCGCACGGATGAGGTCTGTGACCATGTCAGTCCAGTGGCCGAAGATATCTAGCAGGCGCGCTTTCTTGCCGCTCTCCGGGTCGCAGCCGCCCGCCTTCTCCTTGTGGAATCCATACCTGAAGGTGAGTCACAGGTTAGTGATGGTGACTGCATACTTGCAGGTGACTCAGCGAGCTGCCAAAGGTTTTTAGCTGCACTTGCGGGTGAAGTGCCCCTGGTGATGCAGATCTGATCAACTCAGAGCGTGCATCTTGCACAGCAAAGGGATTGGGCTTAAATGCAGGCTTCAGACTGTGCGCTTGACCAGAAAACATGCATGCGTGATGTTCAGGCATTTCCACATTGGGCATTTGCACAGGCAAGCACCCTGCATCAACCGAACAAATGACTGGTAGTTTGGTCGAGGCGAAAACCTACGGGCAGTCAACATGTCTTGACAAGGTGCTTGTTCATGCAAGCCAGCAAAGAGAATCACAATCAATACACGTTACCACACAGCACAGCAGAGCAGCCGCACCACTGCATCTTGCCGCCGCCCACGTCGGAGGACACAAAGTATTTCCCATTGCCCAGGAACACGCGGTATCCCACGGTGTCGATGTCCGGCGGAGTGAAATCTGCGATGCCCGTGTAGCACGTGTACTTACTGTAGCTTGGCTCTGTCTTGCCCACCAGCTTGCGGCGAACCTGCATGCATGCACACAATGCATGGTCAAATTCTTCCCACATGGTGACGTGCTTCTCATTCAAGTAATTGGGCAGTATAAACTTGGACTGCAGGAATGAATCTCCTTTCCAAGTATTTGCTGCAAGCATGCTCCACTGGGGGCACCAGTGGAAGGCCTCCCAGTCCGTCCAGGCTTTAGGCAATATGCCGAACATCTAACACACCCTTGTGATCCGTGGCAAGAACGAGGCAGGATTGCCTTGCTTGCCCAGAGACTTTCCCATCTGTGCAACTGTGCCCCCTTTCACTGCTTTGCTCAGATTGCTGGCTGAAAATGTGGCCATTCTTGCTTTCGAAGTGGCACATTAAATGCTCAGAGACATGAGGATTGAATTTGCTCATGCTGAGCGCATGCAGCGCATTAGTAGCAGGAGCGCGGCAGAGAGAAAGCCCACCTTGGACCAGATGCCGTCTGCTCCTATGAGAATATCCCCCTCAAACCTGCGCCCATCCTCCAGGATCGCCGTCACCTTCTTCTGACCAGACGAGTCCACCTGCACCACACAGCGCTGCCTCGTCAGACCAGGCACATCCCGATGAGTCAAAGACATACGAGACTATGCATGCCAGGGACACGAACTCCCAACTCACTGGCCGCCTTGAAATTTTCCACGTGTGCATGTATGAGCACAGCAGCACAAATCAGCAGTGCCTCCCTGGCACCTCCCTGTGCAACAAGCTATGTAGACATGCATGACCAACAAGAACAGTATGTGGGAGTGACACTTAATTTACCAAATGTGCACTTGCATGGTTGACTCCTTTATCCTATGTCTGGCTTTGCCTATGCCTTGGGTGTCGCAGTTCTCTTTCACGATATGTGCCTGCAGCCTATTTGCAGAAGCACATTGGTTCCTAGCAGGCAGGGAGAGTGCATGGCAATAATAAACAATACAAGGCAGGGTGCGCGCACATGCTCCTCATAGTCCACGACGTGGCAGTCGTTCTGGATGATGTCAGCGCCAGCGATGCGTTCAGTCGCGCGCGCCAGAATCTGCTGCAGCTCCACTCGGCTGACCACGCGCGTTACCGGCAGGCCCTTGTTCACCGCGGGATGGAAGGTGTCGAACTTGACATACCTACACAATGGCAATACCAGGACTCTTCAATTGTGAAGGCTTCAGAGAAACTCTTCAAAACTACTGAATGTATGCAGCAACCATAAGAGTTATGATGGGTCATCGCGTTGCAAACTTATCTTTTGAGTTTCTGCAAGACAAGCTGGGCAAGTGAGGGCGTCTGCCCAGAAAGCTAGCTGTCTTGTGGACAGCATACTATTGATATGCAAACATGTCAGAGAGATGACACTATCACGTACCATTTGCCAGTCTCGCCATCACAGAGACCATTGATGCGGTCGCCAGTGATGCAGCCTGCTGCCAGGACTTCCTCTGCTACCTGAGGGTCCAAGGCTTCCAGCGCTGCCAGAGCGTTGCTTTGGATCTGCAAAGCACAACATGGCATTGGCAATAGGAGGACTTGTGCCGATTTGCTTGTAACAAAGTGTGACAAAAGCAGGTGTTTCTGGGCACTGAAGCTGCAGCACTGAGAGCATCCAAGTGACATTCTGGTGAAGAACACTCTGTTTATCTCTGGAAAAGAAAGATCTTTCCTCTTGACAAGGTCTCAACAGCTAGGAAAGTGAAGAAAGAGCGGGCTCACCTGAATCGGGCCACGATACTTGCCTTCGCCCCTGATAGCTGTCAGATCGCGCTCGAACATCTGCACCTCAAAGCCCTTGTTGAGCAGTCCTACTGCCAGGACGAGGCCACCAATTCCAGCACCTGCTACGAGCACGCGAGGCTTGCTGCTGGAAGATACACTGTCCGGGGACACAGCAGGTGCTGCTTCCTTCGACGGTGCTGTTGCTGTTGCGGAACAACTGACACGAAGATTCGCCTGCTGATCCCTTTGAAGGAGCCTGTCAGCTGACCTGGCTCCCTTGCATTTGCTGCCAAACAGTCCCAAGGGACTGGGCATTACGACACACCGGCCTGTCTGAGACCCGTGTCCTTGCGTACATCTTCGTGGGACATGTTTGTGCATCATCTTGTCTATTTTGTTATTATTAGCATGCACCAGGGCAGAATTTTGTTGGCACAAATGCTGATCCGCTACCAGTGGCTGGCATTCAGATATTTCCTCGTGCGAGCGCGCGCCTTCAACGGCGTACCTGCCGTACTGGATCCTGCAGAGAATCTGTGGGATTGGGAGAGAAGCTGCAATTCTGGGTTGGCTCGAACACTGCTGCAGGATCAATGTGCCTAAGGCTCAGATATGCCTCACGGCAAGTGACCCAGTAATCTTCATGTGTGCACACGGCCTGTCACCGCCGGCGCCGCGGTGCCGCGCGTGCGACGTGACGTGCACTGCAGGCCGGTGCCGCTTTGATGGTATGGTTGGTATCATGCATCTATATCGCTGCACTGATCTATGTCTGCATGCACTTCCGCTGATCTCACATTGGATTTCCAATGTTTGACAGACAGGCCAAGCTTTACAAGGCACCGTCCTGTGAGCTCAGACTCTGAGTGCGTCATCATGGATGTCCGCACATATCCTGTTCTAGACCACAAACGAAAACAACAAGTACTCTGCGCATGCGCCGGCTTACAACGCTGCCTGCTGTGATCGAGGGCATTTTGCCTTTCACACAAGCAAGAGCTCATCTGCGCCTCTTACGGCCCGCGCTTGAGGCTGCAGCGCTCTCCTCCGGCGTCCCCCATCTCAGGCAGGCCGGCCGCACGCACCGCATGTCACCACAGCTGTGCACACACTCTGAATCAGGCGCAGGGGCGTCCCCATGTGCCAGCCAGCACACCAGCCGATGCACCCCGACACGCATCAGCCCTCGTTCTCTGTGCACCAGTTGGATATATTCTTCCAGTCTTTGCCCAAGACACGAGTCTTTTCCTCTCAGCGCCTATTACTCTCCTGACAGTATCGTGTATGTAGGTGCCTATCACAATGAATGGGTACCCTTCAAAATGTATCAACCTTCTTCCCGCCTCTACCTTTACAGGCAGCATCCTGGGCTGCAATCGTGTACCGCACTCTACTTCTTGCTTCAAGGCCAGATCTGGGCTATCCAGCTGCTGTTCCCAGCCATCCTCAACCAGCATCCCATTTACTGCTCGTGCCAGCAATTGCCCAACCACCTTGGCCAAAGGAGGAGTGTCAGCAGCCTGGGTTGCAGGCTTCCAATCGCCAGTGTAAATAGCACCTGCCACCTTGCGCCCCAGGGTACATTCCCAGATCACAGTATGGAAACCCAGCTTGATACGGAAGATCAACTCGGCTAGGTCTTCCCATGTCACCACGAAATCAGGGTCCAGCAACTGCTGTAACCCAGTCCAAGGAACCGCCATATGGAGTACACCCGCGCACCAGAGCAATCTTGACACTCAAGTCTTTGAGGTAGCTATCTGGCTGGTTTATCTTGTTCTTGGATATTCCAGGCCTGGCAGATGTCTAATTGGATTGCGTCTATAGCTTTGTGAAGAGCTCAGAAAGTTCAAAGGCAGTCCATTACTGCTTCGTGCTGATCAGGGCCACTGCCACGCCGTCAACAAGCACCGTCCCAGAATTGCTCAAACACTCAGTCTTGAATGCTACCCTTGAGTCTGACACGCTGTCCACTGTTATGCGCGCTGTCACAGACTCCCCAGCCTAAATCACACACCCACACAAGCTTTAAGGAACCCTCCGCAAGATGACAACGTTTGCCACTAGACGTTGCCATGCGTGCCCAATTCTTCCGATCTCATGCTGCCAAACGCAAGCTCAGTGGGACTGGACACGCATGCAGATTGCAAGGGAGGAACATGCAGGCGCGCAATGGGGGCATCGTACCAGAGCTGGCTTGCGAAATTTCAGGGTCTGGGAAAGGTAGATGGCTCCAGGGAAACTGGATCCGATCAGGGCCGGGAACAGTGAGGCGCAGAGCACACCAGGTAACACAGGCCCCTGAAAGTCTGCACAGGACAGCACTGCACCTTATACATGCAGAGGTGTCTGAACCGCTGCTTGCAAGCAAGAACAATACAGCATCGTGATGGAAGTGGGCAAGAGCTCTACTTGATGCCTTGGCTGCTTTGCAGTCTGTGTGGATGGGATTAGAGTCGCCTGTAGTGGTCACGAACGATCGGATATCATCTTGTGAGAATGTCCGCCGACACTCGAGAATGTCCCTGTAGAACATACTAACCCATTAACATGGCTTCATTAGAGTCATTGAAATACGAAGTTGTTAAGGATATGCCCTTACCCGACCTGAAGCCCTTTGCTGGATTTTTCAGAAGTACAATCACAGCTGCGTACAGTAGTTGAAAGCTTTTGATTAGGTGATGCAGCCAACAGACGCAATGACTGTCCAAGGAAGGCTCCCGATGCTTTCTTCAGCATTGACGCAATGCCCCTTCCGCCCAGGAGCACCCAGAGCACTTGAAAGTATTGTCACTTATCATTGGTTGAGGCAACAAAGCTCACCAGTGTACATGAAGACAAAAAAAAACATTGATCCAAGTTAAAATCCCTCCGTTTGTGCAGCCCCAGCAAGGTTATCTGATGTGGCAAGGGAGTTCGCAAATTGGCACCCTTACGATCTGCCCTGCGAATCCAGAGCGCCAAAGCTCCAGATCGCTTTGCAATACATCTGGCCATTGTACTGAAATATAGCTGCGATGTTCGCGTCGCTACGGCTGCTGTCCAGGCGGACCCTGGCTTCACAGGTGTCCCGCGTTCAGAGCATCGCTCAGGCTCCGGTTCGTCAATTTTCTGCTCAGGCAGCTGCTACAAAGAGCGGAGGGTGGATAAGTGGAGGAGGAAAGTGGGTGAGTAGCGTTGAAAAATCTTTTTATTACGCCAAAAATAGCCAAGATGCCCTGCTGGCTAGTAACTATGGGGATCCGTGTTGGTTGTGCCTGTGCAGGCTTTGCTGTTCGGTGCAGCAGGCCTTGGAGGCTGGTATTACGCCAAGGAGAATGATTATTTCAGCGGCGTGACTGGCAAGGCGCCGTCCTCAGCGGTGGGTTCGCCCAGAGGACCTCATCTTCCATCTTGGAAATCCTTCCTTCTCACCTGCCCTGCCTTGAATTCACTTTGCCAAAGATCTTCGTCTTCGAGACGCAAATCACGATTGTATATAATTGTGGTATCGTTTCTGGAACTGGTGCCAGCAATGGCTTGACGCTTGACCAAGGGACTGATCTTTGTGTCTGCTGCCGTCAACACAGCCAACTGTTCCCGATTATGACAAGGTCCGCAAGGCGATCTCGGATCTGATGGCGTCTGACAAGGCAGAGGAGTACGATGACGGCGAGTTACTTCTTGTATCTTCACCTCCATTTCCAGATGAACAAAGATTGCATTGGCTGCAAGGAATATCAAGCCCTGAGTAACACCTGATGTGCAATGTCAGGCTCTTTCGGGCCTATCCTGGTCCGCCTGGCATGGCACTGCTCTGGGAGCTATGACAAAGGTGTGCCTCTGCCACTTTGTCTCCTGTGACTCGTGGTTGGTAACCTGATGCCCTCCTAAATATGCTTCTGACTGTATCTGACCGACGTTCCCTGCACTGCAGCTTCCAACACTGGAGGCAGCAATGGGGCCACAATGCGGTAGGTCTGCATCACCTTTGCGCTTTTGCATGCATTAAAACTGCAGCAGCCATCAACAAGCAGATGGGACATGCCGTTTTCTGCTGCATATGTGCCTGAGATTTTGTTCTGCCATGTGCTAAGACTTCAGGTCCTACATGTCCATGCAGGTTCCCGCCCGAGAGCGGCATCGGTGCCAACAAAGGACTGGACGTTGCGCGCAAGCTGCTGGACCCTCTGAAGGAGCAGTTCCCCTGGATCTCCTACTCTGACCTGTGGACCCTGGCAGGCGCTGTCGCCATCGAGGAGATGGGGGGTGCGCACACACATGCATCCACCTTCATCATGTCATCCCAGCATCTGGACTTGAAGTTGATTTTGTGAGATAGGGATGCAGACAGCAGGGCAGTGCGGGCGTACATGCATGTTTGTCCATCACCTGCTCTAGCCTTCTAACACCAGGGAGAAGCGCCCTCTCAAATGTTGGCCTTGAGTAGATGTCAATCTGCAGTAATTTGCAGAGGAATGCGGACAGCAAGGCAGAGTGAGCGAAAGAGAAAAGAGGGAGGGCTGCCTCAAAAGCGGACATGCTGCCGAAAATGTGAATGCAAGATGCATGCGTGCATGCTAATGGTATCATAGATTTGAAGAATGTCGGCTGTGTCTCTGAAGGATGTATTGTGCTCCACAGGCCCCGAAATCCCATGGAGGCCAGGCCGCACCGACCAGCCAGGTGCCTTGCCCCTACCCTCCCATGCTGAGACATCTTGCTCTGACCAAAAGAGTGACATGCATCTTTAAATCTGCATATGTGATGCTGCAGCATTCCCTTGTCATGAAGCTATGTGGGTGCCAGTGAAGCCCTCTGCGCATGCTGCAGTGCAGATGCAGGCTACATGTCAGCCAGGGATCTGAGAGATGGGTGCTGCAGACAGAATAACAGTCACAAAGTCCTGTCAGTAACACTTACAACAACTGCATACAATGCCATCATCTGCAAGCAACACACGTGAGAATATCTGCTTGTATGCCTTTTGGCCAATTGTCTTCGGGTTTGCCGACCTGTGATAACACTGGCTCCGGCTGGCGGGGGGCGGTCTAAAATTAGAGCACCGTGCCCACGGTCAAAAGAGTCTTGCTTGGATCTGGCGAGTCCGTCAAGGGTACAATTTCGGTACCCTTCACATGCAGCTTGTCTGCAGACGCACCTTGCCTCTGGCAGCGAAATTATGTAACCTGATACCACTAGTGAGAGAGTGGGCTGGTGTGCAGACGGCAAGAACTGCCCCCCGGACGGTCGCCTGCCGGACGCATCTAAGGGCGCTCAGCACATACGAGACATCTTCTACCGGATGGGCTTCAACGACCAGGTATGCACTCTGCACCCCTCGCCCATCACATTATCTTGGTGCCAGGAAGGAGAGGCTCGGCTCCACCATTCCTGCATGCACTGTGCTATCATGCAGGGGTACTATGATCATACCATGCAGCCATGTGAGGCTACTAGAGGAACACATGTAAGCATGCCAGGAGCCTGCTGGCCCTGGATAACAGGAGAGGAAATTTCATGTGTGACCAAAGGGCACGTATGCATGACCTTCATGCATGCCGAGGCCACCGAGAGCCCTCCCTGGAATATAATGTCACACAATACACTGCTTGTCGCGCTTTTCTTTCTGTGCCATGATGCAAAGCAGGCCCCTGCTGGACCTGCTTGAACACAGGACGATGTCATCTGTGACCCTGTCGGCATGCATGCATGCGCTCATGCATGTCAGGCCCCCTGCTATACCTCAAGCAGGCTGGGACATGAAAAATACCTAAATTGGCGTTCTTGGTGCCTCCAAAACAGGAGATAGTTGCGCTGAGCGGCGCGCATGCGTTGGGGCGCTGCCACCGTGATCGCAGCGGCTTTGAGGGCCCCTGGACTAACTCGCCCATCACCTTCTCCAACGAATACTTCAAGCTGCTGCTCGACGAGAAGTGGTGTGCCTTCAAGCTCCCTTTCCCCCTTTTTTTTTAACTATCTGGTCTCAGTGTTCAGATGACCTCTCGGTGGGTTTACCTGTTTCTCTTGCTATGCATGCTGTATGTGCAAAGTGCGCACTGGGTGTTTTGGATAGACTAAAATGGCTACCAGCAGATCTGGCAATACCTGTGTCGGCTTATGCGGGGTGCCATTATGGCTCGCAATGACTCCTTGAGATGTGTCCGTTTGGAGATGTTTCCTGTCCAATCCTTGACTTCATGATTTGATTTTCGCATGTTATCATGAAATTGCTGACAGTGCACTGCAATGCGTGCATCAAGGCATGCTGTACGCAAATATAGGCGATGGTGACATTGCCGGTGATATGCGTGCAGGAACAAGAAGAAGTGGAATGGGCCCCTGCAGTATGAGGACAAGACAAGCAAGGCGCTCATGATGCTGCCCACCGACATGGCACTTGTCTGGGACAAGAAGTTCAAGCCCTATGTCGAACTGTACGCCAAGGACGACGAGAAGTTCTTCCAGGTCAGCATTTTGCATGTTGATAGTGCCTGCTATTAAGAGACCTTCAGTGTCGCTAAGTAGATGACTTTGTACCTGCAGAAAGCATCTTCTGCCCTGAGCATCATATTACCATGATGCTTTGCCAGGGGACTATTGGCACATATTGCTGTGATCACCTGCACTTCTCATTCTCAATTTGAGAGTGTGGGATCTTCACTCCGCTTGCTCAACTGTGCCTCACAACCCTTTCAAATTACTTGGCAGTCCCGCTTTCCAGTGTATGCGCTGCTTATCGCACTCTTGTGCTTGCCTCCTGCTTGACACTGCAGAGTTGTTCAACTGTTATAAATAACACACATTGCTGACTGGCTGCAGGACTTTGCCAAGGCGTTCTCCACTCTGCTGGAGCTGGGAGTCCCTTTCAAGGCGGAGCTGCCCAACAAGGCCTAAACCTGTGGCGAGTTCAAATATACAGATTGGCGCTGAAACAGTTCCCATGAGCTGCTGATCACATCCCAATGCCCCAATGCCCCATTTCAACATGCGCACTGCGTGTCAGCATCCTTGAGATGCGTGCCGCACTGGACAGCAGGATTTCTCCTGAGCTTTATCGGCTTCATCTCTGGCAGGCTTGCAGGTTCTGGTGCATGCACTGCTGCAAGGGACTGCTGAGACTGCCATCTGCCACAGCATCCCATCATCTTATCTGGTCGAAGTTTCGCGCATGTTCTGAGCTTACTTGGAGCCGCATGCTTATGGATTACATGCGATGGTTTTACTGCAGAGACTGAGTTTTGTAGGGGAGCAATGGGTGATTGAGCCTGCTCCCAGGGGCCATTTGGGGTGTGGACAGGATTGCTACCGTGAAGAGGTGCTTCTTTTTTGTTGTAAATCAGATTTTTGCTAAGAATAAGGAAAAAACAAGCACTCACTCAGGTTATGCCAAAGTATCATATCGCACTGTACAGCATATATGTAGCTGTCTTGGGCCCATCGTGGCCTTTTTTCTTTTGACACAGTGTTGGTTGTATCAGGATCTGCAGCACGTGTGTATCGATGCCTCCATTTAGGTGAAGACCTTGACTTTTAATGTGGTGCTCCTGGGCTCATTGAATTTTGCATGATGCTTGTAAAGAGGTTCGGTGTGATATGTGGTGCCAGCAGTTGCCCCAGAGAAGATTTATCTGCCAGGGGCAAGGTGCGTCTGTAGACAAGCTGCAGCTGCAGGTGTAATTGTCACATACTCAACCCCTTCATGGATTCGCCGCTGGCGAATCCAGGCAAAACCCATCGGCACGGTGATATCCGCCGCACCCATGCACGTGTAGATATCCAAAACGTATTCATGTCAGTTTGTGATACGTATAATGTTAACATGCAGTAGTACTCCCAAACCATTGCTCATCGTGATGTGGACTACTGCAGTAGAGACTTCAGCAGGACATAAAAGATATTATGTAGATGTCATCGAATATCTCCAGAGCCCATTCGACTTGCACGGAGCTCTGCAATGGCTCCGTGCAGCGCGACTGTCGGATTCAGGAGTGCATGGAAATGCCACGAGATAAATTCTGAAGAAGAAAGAGAAGAAAAAGGATATGGCCAGTGCTGGATTCGAACCAGTGCTGTTCCAGTACAAGGGGATAGCAGTAAGCTAAGTGTTCCTCTCAGGTAACCAGGGTAATTGCTACGAAGGGGAAAGTTTGTCAATATATAACATATGCTCCGACTGCTGGGTTTAATGAAGCAACTGCTGCTGCTGCTGCTGCTGCTGCTGCTGCTGCTGAGTGCGCTCCACATAGATGGCCAGCAGTTTCTGCTGGGTGGTGCTCAATTCTGCCAGCACAGGCGCCAGATTGGACTCATCTACCGCCAGCCTCAGCTCCACCAAGCAGAACACCACCTGCACAAGATTACCCAACCCCTAAGCTTTCACTCATTCTTTTAGTAGTATAGTTATTGAGAAACCGGACAACATTTGCAAGCAGGGCTCTTTGCAGCAATTGACTATAGTGACAGGCCAGTGGGTGGAGGCTGGTTCAGCAGTGGGACACATTCCAAAACTTAATCAATGGTGACCCTGCGTGTGCATGTAAGTTTCTTGTTTGCAGCATATGATGGTCAGGAGACAAGGCAGAAGCTGGGGAATACACGCATCCGGAAGCAATTACAACAGGGGAAATGACTCACCGCCTTGCGCACGTCTGCTGAGGCGTGCCCGAAGGCTCGCACGAGGCAGGGCAGCAGGGGCGTTCCTAACAGCGCATCGGCCTCCCCGGGGCCCAGCCGCCTCACCAAATGGCTCATGCCCCGGAACAAAGCCTGCGCTCACCACAATGGGAATTGACAAACAGTCGCAACCTATGAAATCATGTATCATGCATGTGTTTGAGCTCTGCGCATCCCCTGATCCAGAGACCCTGACCCAGAGACCTCAGGCAATAAACAGGTAAATATAACCAGATATGGCTGGTTCTACGAAACAATGCTACATCGAGTCGTTGGGTGCAACTTGTGTACAGAAGCCAAATGCAGGAGGATTCGCCCTCAGCAAGGAGAACTGCAGCGATTTGCAGGCACCAAACCACTCTATGGTGGTTATGCCATGTTATGGTTAGGCCTGATAATATGGGGGCAAAAGTGCTGGCAGGGTCAAAAGCAATAAATGACAAGCGTCAGACCTGCAGCGCGGCCGCCTCGCCCTCGAGCGATTCGGCCTCCTGGCCGCAGCGCTGCAACAATGGTTCCAGGCAGCAGCCGCGCACCGGCAGTGAGGTCATGCATGCATCCATCGCCTGCTGGGCCAGCAGCCGCACCTGTGCATACATTGTCTCACTGTCAGTGCCTTCATATCATCACGATTTTCTAGGTACTGTAGTGCTCATTCTAAAACCCGCACCCCCGGCGGTGCGGAATTTTGTTAAAGTAACTCTTAGGGGTCATCCTGAGTCAAAAATACCAGGATCATGCTCTATTGGATTGGACCTGTCGAGAGCTTTCCGAATCTGGTCTCAGAATTATCATAAGTATTGGGAAATAGGGTCATTATGGCCAAAAACAATTATTTATTGCGGGTGTTAGAATGAGCACTACTGTACGTCCAGCAAGAAGAATGCTAGAAGGAGTGTCTTACACCATTCTGTGTTGTCATGGCACTTCCTCCACCAATGCAATGCCAGTCCAAGGGAATCCAAGTCCCCCTCACGTGAACAGCGCCTTCTTGGAGGATAGAATGCTTTCTTTGTATTGAATCGTCGCATATTGGCTGGATACAGCACTGGTCTGGCGTTTGATCTTATGAATACATTGTGTTTGACGTAGTGATGATACCTGGCGGAGGTGAATCATGGAAACACTGGATGCCTAATTTTGCACAGAGCAGCAAATGCTAGGAAGTAGCACCTTCTTCAAGGCCACTCCATCATGATTGACTGTTCATATCTGGGTTGCAATACCGTAAGTTCCATTTGATGAAAAGCATAGATTTCCACAGATGGGGAAAAAGGGCGCGCCTCTCGAGACGTGTCACAGGCGCAGTCCAGCATGAGGGGCGCCACGTCAGCAAAGTGCGGCGCCAGAACAGGCGCTGCCTCGCATGCAAAGGCATGCACCGCTGTCAGCGCATGCTTCCTGGCCTCCAACTCTCCAAACCTTGCTGCCTCTCCCACGGCCTTCAGCACCTGCAGAGAGGTTTTGTGTCAGTGATGTTGCACTGCAAATCTAGAATTTTGTTGCTGATGGATGTCAAGTTGAACAGCAGAAACTTCACAAGACACCACTGCCAGCAGAATGATAAATTTGACTCATTGCAATCGTGAAAAGCAACCCTGACAGCGGCTTCTCAAAGCAGCACATCTCTTGTCTTCCTCAGTGCCAGGCGCTGAGGTGCCAGCAGTCAGAGCTCTGTGGTAGCTTACTGGTTTCCGTGAGGATTTCTGGCAAATGTTCACGGGTGCAGTGTGCTCCCAGCTTTTGTCTTTGCACTGAAGGAAAGAGGGACGGCAAGACATGCCTGTGGCATCTGCGGCTGCCAGACGCATGTGGGTATGGCGGCCACCAAGCCGGGGAGCGCAGCCAAGGAAACAGCCGGATCCGGGGATTGCAGTCCTTCCACCAGTTCCTGCAAGAGAGCAAGCATGAAACATCACTGCCCCCCTCCCATTCACTGCACTATCAGAAGGCACTTGCTGCACGACATTCCCAAGGCTAAATCAACCGCATGCCTAAAACAATCATCAACAGAAGGACCCAAGCGGGGTGTCGGATTCTGCCCGTGCTCGTACTATCATCAATCCGCTCAGTCACAGCATCGAGTCACGCATTCCCATCTGTCAAGAACCAACAACAAGAAGCAAAACATCAGCCTGTTTCAAGCTTGAGGAACACAAGTGGCATGTGCAAAGGCTAATTACCTCAAGAAACACCCGAGCGTCGTCGGCGGTGGCGAAGTGCGGCCGCGGCTTGCGGAAGGCAGTGGGCGGTGTCAGCGCCGGTGAAGCCACAGGGAACAGCGTTGAATGCGCGCCGGCGGCCGGAGTCGCAAAATGCTGCAGTGGTGAGGTGCCCTGCTGGGAAAGGCAAGCAAGCAAAGGTGAGCAGGACTGCTCCCCGCTCTTCATTAATATCGTTTCTGCCTCCCGCTTTCCCTGCCATAGAGAAGGTGTGTCTGCAGACAAGCTGCAGAAGAAGTCTGCCACATATCCTACCTCGATAGACTCATCAGATCCGAGCAAGATCCCATCAATTGTGGGCACGGTGCTCGATATGAACACTGCCCCTCATCAGCTGCTACATACTCTCTGATACGCAGCAATAAAAATACAGTGTGATATCTAAAAGTGAACCTGCTGGGAGCACGGCGATGGCAGCGTGGGGAGGTTGCTGACGTCCACCAGCGGCGATGACATCGGCGCTGATGCGGCGCTGAGCTGTCGCTGAGGTGGTGACGGCGTCAGCGCCTTCGGGCTCGGCGCAACCGCGCCGCCTGCGTTCTCGCGCTGCGCTGATGTCGGTGCTGATGTCATGCTGACGTGGCGCTGAGCTGGCGCAGCCGCAGCGTGGTCGGCGGCGGCTGCCAGCCCCGGGACGGCGGCGCGGCCGGCCGCCGCTTCCACGGCAGCCGACCCGTCATCAGAGGGTGATCCCTCTGTGCAGCCCATAGAGGCCGATCCAGGGGTGAATGGCCGGGGCGGGAAGGCACTGCCAGATGAGGCTGCTGCCAGGGGGTCAGGAGGGCGCTCGGCTGACCGGCGCACAGCGGGCTGCGCGCTTGGCTGCTGTGGCTGCCTCTCTGAGACAGACATCGCCTGCGCAGACATCCCACACAATGCTCAGTGCTCCATTCAAATCCACAGTGACCGCAAGATCAACAAATGTTGATAGAGATGCCTCCTTGCAAGAGACTTTGTCCTGGACAACACGGCCCCCTGCAGGACACATGTCCCTCTCAGGTCTCTAGCAAAAAACGCACTTTTCCCACAGGGCGGCCATGGTTGTCCATACATGTCACACAGCAGCCATTGCCAAGTGGCAAATCCTTCCTAATATGAACGTGCATGTGTCAGTCAGAGACTCGCCCGCAGGTTGCGCAGGAGGCCGGCCTGTGCGTCGGCCGGCTCGGAGGAGAGCACATCGGCAACGGTGCCAGCGTCCAGGTGGCGGTGGATAGCTGACAGGGCGACCTCTGCCGCGCGGCGTACCTCCTTGTGCTTGTCCTGCGCCGCCACTGCCATGCATGACGCCCACGCCCTGAAGCAACACTTATTTTTACTCACATGGCAAGTTGTGTTTCTGAGTACTCATTCACAGTGCACGTTCACTAATTTTCTCTGCAGAATCTGTTGCAGGCTGTTTTTTTTTCTTGTCTATCACACTCAAAAGCTTCACCCGTCCCTCCACAATGTGTCCTCACCTGAAGTTTTTGCTAAAACAAAGGTCGGAGAAGTTCCCACAGTCTGCATGCAATGGCACCCATGCAGAGGGCTTGGCAGGAAAGTAGTACGGTCTACAATCGTGCAGCAATTCTGTGCGATTAATGCCGCACTCAGCATAAATTACAGAAGCCCCACACCTCAGAGCATGAGGCCCGATGTCTTGCAGCAACGGAGCAACTGCCGTGAAAGTCTCGATGGCCGCGATCTGGGCTTTGGTGCTGCGCGCTCCGCCCACGGCCGCAGACAGCGTCGACAAAAACACATCCGCGCTCACCACGCCTACGCGCAGCAAATCACTTACTCGATGTTCAGCTTGTTATGAGAATCTGGGGATTGAAGCCTGCCGACACTAGATGGTTTCTGGCAAGCAACAGAAGCTTCCAGTGACTGTGTTTTGCGAAGCAGCATAGCTTTGCTGATTTCTGCCAGAATCCAAGTACACACGGATCTGATGCACCCCTTTGTCTGCCAGGAAGTTGGAATAAATCACATCAACCACCGTTGTGAGGACTGCAAATCGGCGCCCAGGAAAACTCCAAGCTATAGCTAGATCCTCGCGCGCTTTCCTGCCTATGTTGGTTGTTGCACTGGAGCCAGAAGGCCGGAATCCTAAGAGGAGACAAAATTGAACGGAAAGATTGAGGCTCCGACCTGGCAGCACGGAGGGCGTGTCTGCGGCGGTTTGACGCAATTTCTTTTGTCTTTCAGTCATACTGATCAAGGTCTTCCCCAGCTTCAATATCAGAGCCATACAAGCCAAGAACATGATGGCCATACCTGGCAAAACAGAGAGCGCGTCGGCGGCGGCCCGTCGGATTGCTTCTTTGCCATCGGCCGCGCGCACGAGGAGCGGGGGGACCAGGCGGTCCAGGTGGCGCTCCAGCAGCGCGCCACACGCGCCCAGCGCTGCGCTCAGACACCTCAAGCAAGACACCGCCACTCTCACGTGCGCCTCACCTGCAGTCGGATGACAAAACTATTAGATGCTTGAAATGCTGGTAGATGTCACGCTCTGGTGCAGGATGAATATCTCTCCATCTCTCGTCTTTCACAACTCAAATAGGCCGAGCCAGGACTGCCTTCAAGCAGCCCTACCGTGACTGTCATGAAATAGATTGCCCCACCAAGAGGTCGTCGGGTTCCTAAAGGCCAGAGAACAACACAGATTTGACCCAAGGACCCTGGGGCACCGGCTTAACTTCAAGGTGGGGCAGTGGCCCGTGGGCCAATATGATGTATTAAAACACAGGCATCTGCAGACTTAGACAGGCCCTGTCTATGCCTGTGTAATGTGGGATGTGCAGGCTGGCGAGTCAGTCAAGCGCACACGATGGCAGTGAACAGTGTAGAGCTGAAAGTCATGCATGTTTGATCTCAATCTGTCATGATCCATGGCATGATATGCCGCACGAGGGTAGAACCAAGGTACTGGGTTTTATGAGGGGCTTAGGCTTGCAGGAGGTGCGAGGATTTTAATCATGTGCGGGAGAGTGCAGGTGCAGAGCTGAGGTGGAACGCACTGATGCTCTCCAGGAAGACGGTGACGAAGCGGTCCAGGTGATTCACTACGCTGTGTGCTATGTCCGGCCGCTGCATTGCCTCCTCCAGTGCAGCAAAGGCGTCTGATTTTGCCTGCAGACAGACAATTTCATGGTCAGCTTGACACTATTCTTTGCTGTATAATAGTAGTTTACCTCCATTTTTCAAAGCAGGAAATGAAGTCTGACACAATAAAGCTGGCAGCAGTCGATGCATGCGTGCTTGTTCACTTCTGAAGCTCTTCAAACTGCAGATGCCAGTTGGAGAGCAGGCCGGTCGATATTCACTATGTTCTGACTCATGCATGCTACTCATCTGTTAAAGCAAGACAATCGCTCCTAGTTTGATAGGATGCAGACGAGGGGGGTGAACGGACAGGCGTGCCTAACTCCAATCCCTCCTCGTTGAAGACGCCCCGGTTCAGTTACTTGGCTCGCCATTACATTTTTCCCATTCCTTTTGCTTGTGTCTCGTAGCATACCTTCCAGTCGCTTCCTGCTCCACTGAAGGCCTGCAGCAGCTGACTCAGCGGCACAGAATGCTGCTGCTCACCGCCCCAGGCCTCCGAGACGCTAGAGAGGCTCGAGAGCCCGTGAGAACTGCCGCCATACTCAGACACGCGGTCATAGGGGTCCTGCGCGGAGGAGACGGCCGGGATGCGCGAGGGGGCGTAGTCGTTTCGCGCTGTCATGTCCCCGTCATGTGCACGCACTGCGCAGGGCAAAGTGCCATTGTTAAGCAGTTTGATGCCTCGCTAGCAGAGACTGAGAAATAGGCAGAAGGTCCTGGTGCAACAAGTCGTGCTTACAGACAATTTCCTTCGCAACTCTTCCTTCAGATTCCCAGTCTTTCAGGACGTGACATGGATGGCGCGCTGCTGACACAAAGAGGGGCTATGGTGTCACCTGGCAGCGTGACACGGAGGGCAGCCCCGCCGACAGACTTGCGCGAGTTGGCCGGCGGCCGCCGGGGAAGCGGCGCAGCCGATCTCTCGGCCGCAGCGGCCTCGGCAGCCTCGGCCGCTGCGGCGGCCAACGGCGGGCCGGCTATGCTGAAGCGCGCGCCCGCCACGCTTGGTTTCACAGATGCGCGCCGCGACGCGCCAGACGGCGGCACCGGCAACGCCGAGTGCCGCCGCGCCGGAAGCTTCGCGGCAGGTGCCGCGGCGGCGCCGGGGCCGGCCGCAGCCGCAACCGTCCCGGGGGCTCCTGAGCTTCCTGTCCGTCATCATTTAGCACTCACCACGGCAATCCACCTTTTTTCAGTCACCAGCATGCTTAAAACCAATCACTCAACAATTGAGCAGGGCAATAATGATTTCTTGACATATAAAACAAACGAACGGAGGTGCACCCGGCACGTAGGCGACGAGGGCGTCGCGCAGCTTCTGCTGCAGGCCAGGGCCCTGCCGCGCCAGCAGCGGGTGCAGCCGCTCCGGCCGGGCGCGGCAGTAGGCGGCAAACGCGGCGCGGCCGGCCGTGCGTGTGTCTGCGACGGCGTCCTGCGCAGCCGCTAGCACCGCCTCCTCGATTGCGCCCGCCGCCTTGTCGAGCGCGGCACTATCCCACTCCTCAAGCACCTGTAATCAAAGACCCACCTCTTAGCTGGGAATGAACTTGAAGTAAATGCACTTAGCATGCCAAATGACAGCTGGATGGTACTCCAACCTGAAGAACTGTAATTGGTACTGTAGTCTACTGTGTCCTCTACATGCTCCCTGCTTGAACGGAATTATCTTCTAAGCTTGTGTTTATCTGCCATGCGCCTTAAAGGCTGAGGCTCATCGAGCGACTGCCCTGCAGTTTGGAGGACAACATGTTCTGGCTTAATTCCACACTGGACATTTCCTGTGCATCGATAGGCGTGGAGTCTGCCCATGAGAGAGGATGGAAGTGTAAGGTGCGCTGACTTGGATGTGGTACTCAGCCGCGCTCTGGAAGCTCACTAAGCAGTCCTACACAAGTTTTGCAAATGTACATTTCTGCCTCGATGACAAAACTGGGACTACTTGTGCCCTCTGAAGCCCGTTCTCATCCCCTTAATCCCTTCGATAAAAGCATTGGATAGCCAGGGTGCTGACCTGGATGAGGTACTCGGCCGCATTCTGGCGCAGCTTGGCGCTGCGGTCCTTGCACAGCGTGGAGCACAGCCGCGGCAGCAGCCGGGGGGACTGGCAGTGCCGCATCAGCGCCCGCACGCACGCGTCCGCCGACTCCGCCATTATCTGCGCGCGGTGAGTCACTCAGCTGACTCAGCAAGGTGACTTGCAAAGGGTACCATAGTGGCATCAAGGACTGCTTTGCTGATGGTAGTGACGAAGCCTGTCATGGCCTGCCACAGCGTCTTTGTACAGGGCAAGAAAAGATCAGACTACGTTGCATAGTACACAAAAGATACAAGACACCGGCCCTCGCTGCCTTACATTCTAGTAGAGGATTCATTGAACATGTCGCTAGGCGGATATCAATATCTGAATACTTTGATACAGATGAGCCTTAACTCCGCAACAGACTATCAGCAAAGGGATGCCAAGACAAGCAGGGCAAGATGCGACATTTACGGCATAAGCCCATGCAGCATAAGAGCGTGGTAGCTGACCTGGACAGTGATAACGACGACCTTGAACAGCGCAGGCAGAAAGGCCATCGCCAGAGGCTCCAGTCGGGTGCCCATGTTCTCAGCCAGCACGGACACAAGATGGCACGCCTGCCGAGACACCGCCGACCTCCTGTGACAGATCAGAGACTTCAAGTGCCAGTGCCCTGAATGCAGTTTTGTACATGCTGAGATGAATAGAAAGCCAATGGTTCCATATGCATTGCAAAGAAGCATATGTGACACTCCAGATGGCAACTCCATGCACCATGCATCATGCGCCATGCACCAAATTTGCATGCATACACATTTAGGTGCAAGCATGCCATCATGCCCCCCTGCGGATGCAGCTCAGAACAATGGTGCAATAGACTGTTGAAAAGGGTAGCAGTGCAGCTTCCCTAAATATTTTGGCATGCATACAAAATAGATGGTACAATGTAGGAACCATGATGTGAATAGATGGTAGCTACATTGTACCCAGCGCTGCAAATCACATTCTGGAAGCACAGCTTCTTATTCCTTTATCCGCTGTAGTGTCTTAAGTTCCAATGGATTTCATATGATGCATGTGCAGGCATGCGTTCGCACCTGTCCAGAAGCTGCACAACAATGGGGTCCTGCAAAGTTTTCAGCAGCTCCAAAAACCCCGGCACCGCTGCAGCGCCGCCGCGCACAAGTCCCTCCAGCCGCAGCAGCGCCTCGATGCGCCGAGTCCATTCCACGTCAGCGTTCAGGTGCCTGATCAAACCGTCCACCTCAGCGCGCAGCTGGCGCTCCCCTGCCACCTGGACTGGCGGCGCTTGGGGAACCTCCCCGGAAGCTGTGTAGCCCCCCGAATCCTGTTTTGGCACACAAGACAGCAGTTGTACAGTGGAACTTATAATCCCCTTGATCAGGTGCTGGTGTAGGTGATGTTCTTAATTTCAGTACTCAAATGTGTGTTGTGCCCCTTTGTGGCAGGGCCTTTTACATGCAGTGCTGTGTCCATGCAATGGGATTGAGCCACAGCAGCATGCCACAGGCACGCAGTCCCCTGACAGATGAGCTACGGCCATGCTCTGGAGCAAAGACGAGACACCTGATTCAAGGTTGGTGGACATGCGCTCTTCCCAAGGCCGCATCCTGTCAAACAAGTATGCCTAACAAATGCAGAATACCACTTGTCCTTCTCAGTAAGATGTTGGTGCTCAGGTGGTGTGAGAGGGAGCTGCCTACCATGAAGCCTCCTCTCCTTGCATTGACATTTGCAATGGAGTTCGTCCTTGAGACAACAGCAGGAGCTGGGAACCCATAGTCTGTGCTCTCCTCGCTGGACCTGGAGAGTGAAGCAGGGCTGTTTGGGCTCCTCATCCTTGCTCCCTGCCACACAACATTGCTGCACCCTTTCATGTTTGCCGAAGGTGCACGTGCGTGGCTGAGACTACTTTAGAGACATTCAGTGTAGGGACAATATAGCAAGATGGGCTTTTGGAGGGAGGTCTTGCGGGGTTACATTGCGGACTAGAGTTACTTGTGGCATGCCTTAGAGACACTTTGTAACAATTTTAGTCTGCATGCACACAGTCTTGTTGCCTTATGGCAGTGCATCTCTTTCTCGACGTTTAAAAGATTGTTATGTTGCTCGCATTGCATGTCAGCAGAAAGCATTAGATAATCACCGCACCAACGCCGGCGCTTAGAAATGGTGCTAGAAACACTCTTAAAGTGATAAAGGGGCTCATTCAGAGGATATTGGAAGACTTCCAACCGAAGTCAACCCACCTTTAAGGGAGTGCTGCACGGCTGAGAGTCTCTATCAAACGAGTCTGCCGTCCAACAAGTTTCAAGCAATCTATTACGTCCCAGGCAGCGACGGTGTACAAGGTCGCTGGTGATATGTTGACTGAGGGAAAGCGATGGATTCCTCTACAACGCCTCTTGTCAACAAGCTACCCAGGGTCTCCGATGTGCAAGAGCCTTTTTGAGTGCTGAAAGGATTTGAGATCGTCCAAATGCTGGAATTTTTAAGCTGTAATTGGTGAAAGAAGAGACAAGGACAGGAACGCCTCCGTCAAGATGCCCCCACATGCCATGATGGATGATCAGCTTCGCGACAGAAGCACCGTGACTGAAATTATAAGTTCTCTTTCAGAACATTAAGCAAGAATATCGAGAATAAATCGTTGAACTGATCAGAGGCTCCTTACACCCGTAGCAGCGACGCAACTTTTCTTTAGAAACGGTACTCAGAGATTTCTTGTGAAGTGTTAAGTCTCACTTGACAATTTGCTGGCTCAAATAGATGCTGCATGGCGCATTCGTGAATAGTATCTCAAAAGCACCAATTCTGGTATACCAGACACGAATGCAAAACGTTCCAGATAGTCCAAGACCAGGACATGCCAGGCAGGCTGCACCAACTCAAGCAGCTGTTCAAAACCCTGGTGTGCAAAATGTCGTGGAACAGGTCGTCCCTTCATTGATCGAACGGCATCCAGTACACACCTTTGGTGGAACTGCGCCTGCACCGGACTCAGTTGTCATCGTTGATCCTGGTGAGATCTCTTCACCTGGAGGGTCGACTGCTGTCTTCATGTTATGCTTACATGGTGTCACTGGTGAGATGGGAGACACTATCAGATCCGTGCAATGTGAATCTTACAATCACTCCTCTGGCGCGCAGACAATGTGCAGCAGGAGTTTGAGGGCTGGGGGACATCCCTGTGCTGGTTTGCAAACATTGCTGGAGGCTACTCCGATCCCCTGCGAACTTACCTGGCGGATCTGCTCTTCGATGTTAGCAAGGGGCTGGGAATGCAGATCTGCCGGTACAACATCGGTGGGGCTGGCTGGGGCACACTTGATGTCCCAAACTTCCGCTATGGGGCTGATGTAGAAAGGTGTGTCTTGCCCCCAGAAATGTCATGTTCTTTCTCTAGTGTGGATGAATGTCCACAATTCGCATGCTACAGCTCCTGCATAGCCTACTGTGGAAGTGATAGCACTTGCATTGCAAGCCATTTGAGACAGAATGAGACAGCAGCTGCAGACCATTTGAGGCACCCTGTCTCTGGCAGGAAAAGTGTGTAATGATAGCAATGACAGCGGCCAAAGTACTGATTACATAATGCTGACACGAGTGTGCCCGGCGGGCAGTTTCTGGGGCCCGGAAGGGCAGTGGGACTTTGCCCGGGACGCAAACCAGCGCTGGATGCTGCTGGCAGCGCGCGAAAGGGGGGCGGGCATATTTGAAGCCTTCAGTAATTCGCCCCCCTACTGGATGACAGTCTCGGGGCGTTCCAGCGGCAATGTCTTCCCCTGGCTGGACAACCTGCAGCCTCGCTACCAGGATCAGTTTGTGCACTACTTGTGTGAGGTTGTCAGGTGGTACCACGACACCCACGGCCTCACCTTCAGGTGAGCCTGCATCATCATCTGTAGTCATTCGTCATTAGTCATTCTTAATATGATTAGTATCACCATCTTATGAATATACGCTTGTTCCACGCCACAGGGCTAGGTGCCTTGCAGCAACCTCTCATTGTGTCCCCTCCAGAGCACGCATTCAGAGGCCCTGAACGCTACATAAACTGCTGTATTCGAGAAATGCATATTTGCAGCATGAGTATTAATCAGTGCGTCTGCAGAGTCTTCCTGCAGAGTTTGGGTCGGTGTGAAGAGCCGACTGGCCCTTGCATGTTGCTTAGCAGATTAACAAGTGCAAAAGAGGGAGTTTGATCAGTTTGTTTTTTTCCGTGTGTCTTGTCACAGAAGTCTTGCAGCAGACCGTGAGAGCCCACATAAGATCTATTAATTTGTTGTGCAGGACAATAGCGCCATTCAATGAGCCCAACACGATCTACTGGTGGGCAGGCAACAATCAGGAGGGGTGCCACTTTGATGTGTCCAGTCAGAACACCATCATCACCAAACTGGCCCAGAAATTGGAGGTACTGCTTCAGTTTTTCACAATGCTCACGGCCTAGCATGTGCAAAGGTGCTGCAGCATTTCCTGTTTTGTGAATGAGATACTTGCTCCCTATAAAAGCGAGCACCAGTGTGAAATTTTCATGCTAGCATCTGTCAACCTTGCTGCATGGCTGAATGCACCATGACATTCTAATCTAAGTTACCCTCTGACATGTCTGCTTTGCTATAATTACAAATCATTATGTGATGTAGGTGACTGGACTGGCTAAATTAGGCGTGGGCATCAGCGCATCAGATGAGACCAGCATAGACACAGCGGTACTGTCCTTCAAGGGGTACAGCCAGGAGTCCAAAGAAGCCATCGCCCAGTACAACACCCACTCGGTATGCCCAATTTGGTGTGGAATCCGCTCACGAAAATGAAATTTCCAGGCCACGGAGTCTTCATTATAGAGTTTGGTCAGACAGGCACTTGGTAGTGACACGACGTGCAGTGACTCTGTTCTTAATTGCACAGATGCACGCAAAGCCGCAAGCATGATACATGTTCGGGCCATGTAGATTTCACGTCCAATGTAAGAATTTTCATGATATCCTGCCACCACACACCCTTTAGACATCCACATGGCAGGCAGCGATCTGTTCAAGTGTCAGCGCACGCATGCAACATGTTAGGACATGCATGCTTGCTGTTGTTTGCTTGCACCATCAGACAACTTGTCCGACCCAAACTTGTGACGGGGTGTTGCCGGTGCGTGCAGTACCTGGGGAGCATGCGCAAGGAGCTGCGGGAGCTGGTTCGGCCGACCGGGCGGCGTCTGTGGATGTCCGAGTTTGGCTGCGGCTCATCACCGCCCTCCAGCATGCCCGCCGCCCTCGAGCTCTCCTCCATCATCCTCAAGGTGATAGAAACGCTCAAGGCTGCTTTTTGTCCTATTCCATCATCCAGCAATGCTGCGGAAAGGCTTACATACGATTGATCAATGTGCACATCAACCAAGCAGCAGCTCCAGTTGCATGTTGGCAAAAGTGCTTCTCCCAGGGCAATGTGACTTGTCGCGGTGCTCAATGTTCATTCTGCCATGATGCAGTGCTGCAAAGGAGCAGCAATAGTGTCAAGAAATCATGACTGGCCTGGTTGCATGCTTCTTGTGTATTATCCACCAGCACACAGCAGGTTGTTGCGTTCTGGGTTTCTACATGATTGAATCAAGTAGGGCATTTATGCAGTTCTGCAGGAGGCAAACCAGTGCAAATTTCATTTTCTCAGGTTTTGATGGGTGGCTGGTGCGTGCAGGATCTGAACGTGCTGCAGGCGAACGCCTGGGTCTACTGGCAGGCCATCGAGAACTCTGAGAGCGGCAACTGGTGGGGGCTTATGCAGGCACGCTGACTTCTTGTACTCCCAAGAGCTCAAATGCCGAACGAGTCTTGAGCCAAAATGCCATGGCAGCTTTGGTGCTAGTCTGCTGGTGGCTGCTGCTATTACCCTGTCTTGATGCAGTCAAGCACGCTTTGGTGTGCCAGCTGTACACAAGGTTGACTGAATGATCTGCAGAACTCTCTGAGTGACCTGTCATCTATTTTTGCATTCCAGCATTTCTTGTCTTGACTGCGCCTCTTCTAAACGCAGACATTCATGCAAAGGTGTGCAAGCTGTGTGCAAGCTCGATGATGGTCAGTTCAGTCCTCCCCTTGCGACCCTGGGCAATATCAGAATGTCTTTGTTTCCAAAATAAGCAGCTGGCATCATATGTGCAGGTGCCGTTTCACACAGGGCGTTACATAATCCTTGGCAAGCAGTTCTACTGCCTCATGCAGTACAGCCGCTTCATCCGCTGTGGCGCCTCCATCCTCCACAGGTGCCTGCCCATTTTCAAAAAAAAATGAATATTTTTGAAAATGCAGTCTCAGTGCTGTGGTGGCCTCAATGCTGTCTTGAGTTTACTGCTGCAGACTCATCTTCATGAAAGCTATTCCTCAGACTTGGGCTGTGACGCCAGCTGTCTTCTGGCTTAATTGAGAGACCTGATCATGTGAGAGCATTTAGTCCTTGAAATGGCGCTAAAGCAGTGAACATTGTTTTTCTGTGCATTGTGCAGTCCACAGCCAAAGAGTGTGCTGATAGCAAAGGCAGCTCCAGACACAGCGCGGCCAAATCAGGCGCAGATAGTCATCGTGGCGACTAACGCGCTGTCAGACTATGACGTGGTTAATTTCGACCTGACCAAGTGCGGCAGCAGCGGGATTGGAGATGCTGAGGGGATTAAAATAGATACCAAGGGGAAGGATACATTTGGCGACGGCGCCGCCCACATTGACATCCACCGGACATCAGTCAATGAGAACTGCCAGAAGGTGTGCTTTCGCATCTGAATCTTTGGTATCACCTTTCCTGTGCTTGCTTGCTCGTTTAGCACCTTCCGATGGCAGGCTGGAGTGTTTCACCTGTTCAGCAATTTGTCCCGTGGGCATGTCTTGCGTGTGCCTCCACTTGTCTGCTGTGGCCCAATAGATAGCCCAACCCTACATATGCAGATTCAGGGGCACTTTCATATCGTCTCTATAATTTTAATTGTCTATTTTACTTGTCTTGAGGCCAACTTCACAAAGGAATTGGCCACTTGGCTTCTGGCGCAAAGGGCATCTGCAAAAGAGCTGTGAGAAGGACAATGGAAGCATTTCTAGAGCCTGAGCTGACTGGGTGCATACTCATACCCAGTCGTCAGCCAGTCTAGTGTCAGTGCCATTGAAGTCCGCAAAGTCCATCAACTGAAGTCCATAATTGAGATGATAACCCGCCTGCTCGAGATGTTCAAGCCCGCCCTGCTGGCATGCTGTGCTCCGCAGAATGAAACAAGATCGCTGTTGTGACAGGTGGCCTCCATGGACGTGCCAACGCCTCTGCGCTTTGGCTGCGCACTGCGACCGCTCAGCATCACTACCTTTGTTGTCACATTCCAAGCTCAACAATGAGGCCAATGGGACTGGAGGGGCCTGGTCAGCCGAAGTTGGAGCCAAGCGTTGTTTGCAGATTGAGCTGGGCGCTGTGGGACTGTTTGCAGATTGCAGCATAGCACCAGGGATGGATGTGAATGAATGAGTGAATGGATGGAGCGCGCTTTCCAGTCCAGGTTTGAACAGGGTTAAATCAATATGACTTGCTGCATGGGATGTCCCTGTTGCTGGTTTTACGAGAGAATGCCATGGATTGGTAAATCATTGATTTTGGAGAATCTTGCATGTCATCTTCAAAAGCATCAAGATGCAGAGCGCTCCTATGCAACCTAGAGGTTCAATCCTGCACAAGCACGGTCTTCACCGCATCATGTTTGCGCAACAGATGAAGGTGCATGCTCTGCTCTGCTCTGCTTGTCTTTTCACCTTCATCTCCAATTTGCCATTAACGGCATCGTGCAGATACTGTAAATGATGTTTTGGCCATCAATGGACAAATGCTACTCTTAAAAGCTAAACCAGCTTCAGCCACACAACATCTCTGATAAATTTTGACTTTCACTGGCACAAACGTGGCAATTATGATACTAAGCTGGCTGACAATGCCCAACCAGCTATGGTCCAGTCACTCACCAACCCACCAGCTGACCAAAAGTGAGTCACCTCCTTCCAAATGTTCACCAAAGATCACATCTGCCATTCAGGCAATCGGCGCAAGCACTGCAGGAGCAGCCATAGGGCAAACATTGCGGACGGCTTCCCTTCCATATGCACTTCCTGCCACCTTGCAACCATGCACGCCCGCTGCTCTCAGAAAGAGCAGCCGAGCCCGATCCCTCCAGCTTTTTGAACTCCAAGCAGAAGTCCGGGCACTGTAGCGGGCCTTTCTTGGGCCCAGAAAGCACCAGACGGCCCCGGGCAATTACTGACAGGTGTTGCCACCTGCCGCCTGACAGATCAATGATTCCAGTCTCGCATGCAATAAGGACACTGGTGAAGGTGGAGAAAGCACTGCGCAAGGAGGCTTCCTGCGGCGCAAACACGTTCGCATTGAATACCACTCTAGTGAGTGAATTTGATGGCTGCAGCACCGGTGGCAGTCCATGTGTCATCCAATATGCACTCCACCGGAAGGTGCGCAGCGCTGGCAGCACTGTCTGCCAAACAGGGCGGCGTGCGTGTTCTTCCAACACGCAGAGATGCAACTCTGCGCTGGGCGGCAAGACAAGCCTGCCGAGCGCCAGGTTATGCAAGCTGACTCTGTGCAGATGCTTGAGGCAAGCGAGGTCCACTTTAAGCTGATCTGCCTCATCCTGGGGGAGATGTGATGACCGAGAGTACAAGTGCAGAGTCTGCAAGCTTGAGAGGTGTGGCAAGGTTGCCATAACATCAGCACGGAGTGCGAAATCTTTCAGAACCAAGTGCTGCAGATTTGGCAGCGATGGCAGTGCTGGGAGACTGTATATGTGCACATCAAGCACGCGCAGGCCCTTTGCAGCCGCAGCCAAGTAGCTCAGCAGCTGAGTGCCAGTCGCCTGACCCTCATCTACTTGCAGCAGCTGAACCCACTCCAGCACCAGCGACAGCTGGGATACATTGCTGGGTGTGTTCTGAGCGGCCATCAGTGTCGTGGCAACCACCCTCCCTGCTGGTGACCGCAGCTGCAGCAACAGATTTTGGGTGTAGCGCCATCTTGCAGCTAGCCACAGTGCGCCTGGGAGCAGGTTGATGACGTGTTTAGTGGTTGGTTAATAGAAGTGGTGTGTTCAGCATCATCAGAGAAGCGTTTTGATAATAGATCTGCACTGCAGTACAACGCGAGAAGACGAATTCGCACAGGATGTCGAACATTTCTGGGTCGTTTTGTGCAAGCTGCTCCTCACCTGACACGCCCAGATTGTCGTGATCCGTGACGGCCACATCGACCAGTTGAAGGTTCCAGGTGGTTCTGCATGCTCCGGATGCCCTGGCCCAGTCTCGCAAGCTGAGACGGGAGGCCACGTTCTGCCAGATCTCCTCTGGGAACCTCACAGTAGGAGGAGACTTGTCCTGCACACTGAGATTACTTCATTCATTCTGCAGTTTGATCAATCTTAATTGTGTTGTGCGGGTACCAAGAGGTTTTAGTGCAGCACGCCTTCGTCAAACTGGGTGCTGATGGTGCACAGATCCTTACCTCGTGGATGTACATCAGATTTTTCTTGGAGCGGAAACAACAGAGAATGGTATCCATGTGATTCGAATATGTTAATGAACAATGTTTTGGGTGTACCTTTGCGTTCCTTAAAGCCAGCATTGTGTGTTTGACCCATCCAATGTTTTTGTGTGATTAGTCATTTTCGGGTCGCATCGCACCAAGTAATGCCCCCGTCAATCAATTCGACTTCCACACCTAACGCTCTCACGTTCAAAAATCTCGTAAGGTTATCTCCTGTGGGAGCCGTTGCTGGTTGTGCGTTCCTGTTAAGAAGCAACTCGGATGTCGCAGACTGGCCCACTTGGATATGGTGATCTTCAATTGACTCCCAATTAAACATAATATAAGTTGCTTTCTGCGATGCAGACAAGTGTCTGCCGTCTTGATTGTCTGACGATGTAACAAATACGCAGGATGGGCCTCATGTCATTGCAGAATGGACCCTCCCAGCGGAGATCTGGCAGAAAATCGCATCCCACATCAGTGTACGAGACTGGGCAAGAGCATCGGGGTTGTGCAAGACAACTTGGAAATTGCAGCTCCTCACTGTGACAATCCCAGACATAACCGACCCATCATTTGATTTACCAGGTGAGCACCCCTCTGATCTGATATGAGGGTTTCTTGGGCTCCAGATTCTCAGTCACAGCTGTTGGAATGTCCAACACACTTGCACTCATAGCAGACAGCAGTTGCTTACACTAGAAACAATCTCATTGTGACCTCAGGCTTTATATGGGTGGTGAAGTGATGGCATGCATGCAGACCATGCGTGCATCCTTCCAAAGTCCACTCAGCAAACAGTTTGCTCGCGAAATCATGAAGACAAGGCAGCCTGCCCATGCACTCATGCAGCTGCAGCTGCACTGGGGCGAGCAACAAACACGTCAACGCCTGCCCATTGGCATGAGCCTTCTGCACTGGTTGGCTGCAAATGCCGAGGGGTTGCGCGCTCTGGAGGTCACTATGGTGGAGATGCCACCGCTGTCACCGCTGGCAAACCTGCGTCATCTGATCCTCTGCGGTTTTCCCTGCCGGCCGCCTCCGTTCTTTGTCCGCAAGCTGCCGTACCTTGCAAGCTTGCAGACTCTCTTCATCAGGCATGAGACCACACACGATGAGGAAGAACAACTGGAGCTTGATTTCTCCAGCCTGCATCACTTGCGTGATGTCAGCTTGCAAGACGTGGTGCCAGTCAGGCTCTTGCTGCCGACCAATGCAGCGCTTCATGTAATGTATGACCCCCAAACTCGCCGGGCACATCGCGCGTACAACCCCGTGTGGCTCACGGTGCTGCGGCATCTGCGCACCTTCAAGTGGGAGCCTTTCAATCTGGGGACGGTTTCAAGGTTGCCAGATGTTTTCATGTTGCCAAGCCGCCTCACTAATGTGCAAATGCATCTGATCAACGAAGATCCTCCTTCAGAGCCGTTCTGTTTGCGCGGTGCCTTTTCACCCTGCACCAATGTCCTCATAAGCTGCTACGATGCATGGGTGGATCTCTCGGGTGGAAACTGGAAGCACCTGTGCATCAATGCTCGGGAGCGCCTGGTTCTGGCTGGGTCAGACTGCTGCCCTTTGAGCTGCCCGGATTTCTGCCTTGAGTACGGAGTGATTGAGGGAGCAGTGTCAGCCGCTGATGCTGTGAGCAGTGGGTGCGAGGCCTTGCCCGGGGGTAGGGAGTGCTTGTGGAAGGGCTGCAGGCAGAGCATTCCAGACTTCTACGATGTTGCATGCACCTGCGGGGCTTGTCATGGCTGTCTGATCAAGCCTGGAGGCCTGTCCCAGATGGGACCATGAGTTTAGTGTTTTGGTGACGTGGCGCCTTGTCACAGACAAAAGGGTTGAGATAACATGCTGGGCACCTTTTTAGGCACCTGTTCCATTAGCCATAAGCCACTAATGTGGGATAGGTCAGGCGGCGCAACGACTTGTACTGGCAGGTAGTGGTCCATCAATGAACCCTTTGGCAAGCATTTGGTTCTTCAGCTGCATGAGGGACATGTACATGAAAGGTAATACCGGGCACGGTGACATCAGGCATGACATTTGCGGATTTATCAAAGAATTATGATGTGCATGTGATTTCCCTTGTGTAGATTTCTTGCACGTGGAGCCAGCTTGCATGCCATCTTTGACCATTAGTACAAAGTATGCATTGCCTGTTCTTTACATATTTGGTACCGTAATTATGTCTTCAAGGGCTGACTATGGTGACTAGGTAGTACGCCCAATACTGAAGGGGTGCAGACGGAGGAGGGCCCCAATGTGTTATGGCCTGCCCAAATTCCAAATCGATGAACATGGACAGAGAATGTGAGTTTAATATGAATTGAACTGCCATTGCCTTCCCAATCCCCATGTGCGTACCACACTAGTTTTGCTGCTTGACACTATTGGACATGCCATTGGCAATTACAGGTTTCAAAAATTACCGGTATAGCATACAGGTTGGTGTTGTACCAAGCATGCAAGTTCACAAAAGCACAGAAAAGTGCATTATCAAGATGAGCACCTCACCACTTTCTAATCTCAAGAGGCATGGACGCTATGTTGGGCGTTTGATATTCTCTAGATAATCAGTGTGTACCCAATTCAGTTCAGTTTCCACAGCTTCCAGCTTGGGGTGGCAGCTTCCTGTTCATATGAATCTCACATGAACCTGTACGTCTACTGGGTCAAATGCAGAAAAATATGCATCTGTGAAGGTCGCCAATGTCTACCATTGCATCTTTCCCGACCTGACCAGACACAATTGGCAAGCCCCACAATTGCACTTGCCAGCCAGGGGGCAATATGCGCGGCAACACCACCGCATCTTGCCAATGGTAGACAGTACTTTGCGCTCTACATGTACATCTGGGCACTGCAGCGGACTGCCGCTTGAGGGGGAAACAGCCAGAGAATTCTCAGCAACGATGCTCAGCTTGCGGCAATCACCTCTCGACAGATCGACCCATGCATCCATCATTATTATTAGTAGTATCATTATTATTATTACACGCCTATCCAAGCCAGATTAGGCTTAGGTGCATCGCAGCAGCGTTTCAATGACAGCCTTCCCACTCGGCCTATGCATCCATGCAGCAGATATACAGATCAATACCGGGCCGGAAGGCATCGCGCAAACACAAGGGCCTTTCACTTCACCCAGTACAGCGCATGTGCACATGCACACGGCTGAGGTTGCTTGGCAGCGCCAGGATCTCTGGCAGCTTCGTACTCACAGTGCCATAAAGTAAGGTAAAGCTCAGATTGTGCAGCTGTGGCAAGACCATGTGCCATACTCGATGGTGCGCAGACGAGTCAGTTGACAGCGAGACATGAAGCGCTGCATAAGGCGGCAGCTCCATTTTGGATGGCACCATTTCCACCAGGCTGACCACACACAGCTGCTTGAGGCTGGACTGGTTCAGGACAAGGTCCCGCGACTGGTCAGGCGTGGTCCCACGCATGATGATCAGGGTCTCCAAGCCTGGAAGGTCCCGCCACTGCCAACTGCACACAGATGCGCTGCGCTGCTGTGAGCAAGCCTTGACTAGCATTAATTGCCGCAGATTTTGATATGGCGACAGGGGGAACCCGGACAGATTAGGAATAGTGACATGAAGCGCACTGAGGCTCTTTTTGCTCTGCCAGCCAGCTGAGGAGCAAGGGGCTACTGCTGAGATCTGCTTGCCCTGAACTCGAGGCTTAGGTGTGTAGGTCTTGCGCTGCAAGAACTCCAGCTGCATCAACGCAGAAGGGCAGGCCATGTGCTCATAATTGCTCGCGTAATCTTGCTGCCTAGTGGGGTGTGATGGCGCAGGTGCATGGTTTGAGTGTGCGTCTACTTTGCTGCAAACCACAACCAACCTGCATACATGTGAGTTCCCTGTCAATCGTGGACACTGAATTTACAGGGCCTTGAAGCATACTGTCCAGGGTGCCTCCAGTCTTGCAAGGCTGATTCATTGGATGAGGCACAGCACCTGTGCCAATCCCACGCTTTGAAAGCTTGCTGATGGTGAATAAAAGCAGTGCTTGGAGTCATCGTTGTATTGCCCTTTTCGGCGCTCACCTGCCAAGCCCAAGAAACAGCCGATCCAGGAGCTCCACGCTAGTAGAGGAGTGTTCGTCTGTGCCATGTCCGCCCCCACCCAGCTGCAAATGCGTCAGTGCAGAGGCAGGCTGCCGAGTCTCCTAGAGCAAACTCCGTGCGTCCTGCACTCTACAACTGTAGACGCAGGAGCTGCGTGTAGCGCCCTCGTTTCACCAATTATCTTTGCCCGGAGGTCACACAAAGATTGGAGTCATCATTGCAGGCTGATGCCGATGCTGTATCCCTTACGTGCAACTGTGTTTCGCTTTGACAGTGCTGAGTGATGATACCGATATAATACCTCTTTGTATGCATTGGGGTGCCTGCAGGTGCTCACCAAAGAGCCAAAAAATAGTATCCTGTTCTTTCTCGGATCGTCAGGGTAAAGAGCTGCAGCTTCCGGGTCGTCCTGCACAATCGCGATGCCCTTGCCCAGTCTCGCAAGCTCATATGGGAGGTGACCTTCTGTCAGATCTCCTCTAGGAGGCTCACTTCCGCAGTGAGAGGATGCCCATCCTGCTTGATGGAACCGTCAACAGAGCGCAGGATCCCAGTGCATCGCATAAAGGCACACAAGAACTAGTCTCTTTTGGATAATTGTCGAATATCACCATATCCAACCGCTCAGTCTCTGGCACTTCTGCACTCTCAGAAATGACTAATGCACCAAACATTATTGGATGGGTCAAACACACAATGCTGGCTTGACAGAGCACGAAGTGATGTCTAAAACAACTGCGAATCTGATATTTGATCCACAGACACACCAAAATCGGTGAATGAGCCCAATAAGGTTCTGATGTCGAGTCACGAGGTAAAGATCAAGGCACCATCAGCACCTACCTTGAACAATGAGTGCAGCACCACAATATTTCCGCGCATGCGAGCAATATGTGATATATTTTTTCGTTTTGCATATTATAAGAGCATCACAACAGTGCAGGACGAGCCTCCTCCTACTGTGAGTCTCCCAGAGGAGATCTGGCAGAACGTGGCCTCCCGTCTCAGCTTGCGGGATTGGGCCAGGGCATCCGGACTGTGCAGGACTACCTGGAAGCTTCAACTACTTGATGTCGTGGTCAAGGATGACGACAATATTGGCGCTTCAGGTGAGCTTCAACAACTTGTCCTTACAAGTTTCAATCCCAGAAATACTGGACACCCTTTGCCAAAGTTTTCTTTTCGAGTGTACTATAGTGCAAGGCATCGTGGAACTTGCGCACGACCATCTCTGAGGCACTGCCGCCAGCTGCGCGCTAACCATCGATGTACACTTTAGATTTGATGCCGTAGTATACAAGACTCATTAAAGGGGTCATGAACCTGCTCCCAGGCGCAATGTGGCTAGCTGCAAGACGGCGCTACACCCAAAATCTGTTGCTGCAGCTGCGGTCACCAGCAGGGAGGGTGGTTGGCACGACACTGATGGCTGCTCAGAACACACCCAGTAATGTGTCCCAGCTGGTGCTGAAGTGGGGTCAGCTGCAAGTAGATGCGACGGGCACTCAGCTGCTGAGCTACTTGGCTGCGGCTGCAAAGCGCCTGCGCGTGCTTGATGTGTACATATTCAGTCTCCCAGCGCTGCCATCGCTGCCGAATCTGCAGCACTTGATTCTGACAGATTTGGCACTCCGTGCTGATGTTGTGGCAAATTTGGCACGCCTCTCAAGCTTGCAGACTCTGCGCTTGTACTCTCGCCAGCCACATCTCCCCCAGGATGAGGCGGATCAGCTGAAAATGGACCTCGCTTGCCTCAAGTATCTGCGCAGAGTCAGCTTCAACAACGGACTAGTGATCGGCAGGCTTTCCTTGCCGCCCAGCGCAGAGCTGCATCTCAGTGGGCTAGGAGAATGGGCGTACTGCCCTGTTTGGCAGACAGTGCTGCCAGCGCTGCGCACCTTCCGGTGGAGTGCATTTTATATGAAGTATGGACTGCCACCCGTGCTGCAGCCATCAAATACACTCAGTAGAGTGGTGCTTGACGTGTACAGGTTTGCGCCGCAGCAAGCCTCCCTGCGCATTGCTTTCTCCCCCTTCACCAGTGTCCTCATCAGATGCGAGACTGGAAGCATTGACCTGTCAGGCGGCAGGTGGCGCCACCTGTCTGTCATCGCCCGGGGCAGTTTGGTGCTTTCTGGGCCCAAGAAAGGCCCGCTTCAGTGCCCGGACTTTTACCTGGAGTTCAAAGCTCTGGAGGGATCGGGCTCGGCTGCTATTTCTGAGAGCACCAAGCGTGCATGGTCCCATGATGGCAGGCAGTGCATGTGGAAGGGAAGCCGTCCATGCTCTCTGCCTTTTGACTGCTCCTGCGGTGCTTGCGCCAGTTGCCTGAGCAGATCTGGAGACTTGCACACTTTCAAGAGCCTTGCGTCAGGGTGACAGGTGTAACTCCCTGGTGAACATTTGGAATGAGGTGTTGTGAGAGTGACTTGTTATGTCACCGGTGTGAATGAAAGTGATTGGATACTGAAGTGCTAGCTGAGTCAGCTTAGCTTAGCTTATCTGACTACGTGGGGCTTGTCGGCCTGCTTTGTACTCAGATTTGCACAGTTCACGTCAACGATAGCATGCCCTGAAGCTGAAGTTTATCAAAGATATGGTATGGCTGAAGCTGATTGGACCCGTGTGTTCCAGTGGGAAGGAAATCTTTGTTGCCGGTATACTGATACGATGTGTGAGAATCCATGATCATGATAGGCTGCAGAATACTGTAGGCCCCGCAGATGTGGCTGCAGACGCTCTGCGTGTATGCCCTATGGCCTCTGGCTTTGGGTTTGCCGACCATGTAATATTATTAATAATAAAAATACTGCTGATAACACAACTGATAGTAATAGTAATAGTAATAGTAATAGTAATAGTAATAGTAATAGTAATAGT
>JADEYI010000674.1_pt1 | contig 39892 bp, 53 predicted proteins | sample 8542331 | NCBI WGS metagenome assembly JADEYI01 (sample SAMN16510988, study PRJNA670497) | mine drainage metagenome | isolation source: biofilm near Copperflume 1 | place: Germany: Marsberg coppermine Kilianstollen | collected 2018-02 | reverse complement strand
GGACTCGCCAGATCCAAGCAAGACCCAATCAACCGTGGGCACGGTGCTCAGTATACTGACGTATTTATACCGCCCCCCCCGCCAGCCGGCACCACAATGAGCTCCCTTAAATCAATCCTTCTGTCCCGAAATGTCCAATTTATATGCCCAAATTGGATGAATCAAATAACTTCAGGTCGTTCTTGTGCTTGATGAATGGACTGTATACAGTGTCCCATGCAAAACCATCTCAATTCCAGTAGGCAGAGTCAGCATCTGGATCTGCATAGAGCTTTGCAGTCTCCACGGCAATGCATACTTGGCATCCCTGCATGCAACATGAGGTATATTAATAATCCTGACAAGTTGCATTGAACCGTCAGACATAAATCAACCCTGGCATGTGAAACGACGTCCAGAGTTTCGTCAAAGACATCTAAAATTCATGAGAATAGAAAACAGAACGCAGATCTTCATAATGAATAGCCATCAGCGAGCTCCTGCTGGCATGGCCTGTAAGGAAAGGAGGGCGGTGCTAAGCAATGCTGCAAAGGCTCTACTGAGCTTGAATGTTTGTGTGCGCACCGGTGGCACGCTGTACTCTTTCAGCTGCCTCTCGTCCTCCATAATTTGGCCAGCATAAATCAGTGCCTGTGGAATGCGTTAGAGGAATAAATGTCCGGGCAGGCCAGGCATGAGAATCACAGACAAAGACCTATGCAATGCATATGGTCTTATGTGAACTCACTGCACAGTGCAAAGCAATCAAATGCCCACGACTTTGTTTGAGGTTCCAGATTGGAGAACTGCACACACGCACCAGATCTTCCCATTTCTCAAGACCTGGCGTGCTGGACTTGTCCTTTGGCTTGTTGGATCTCTGTATGCCTCCTGCCCAGAGTGCTTGCTTTACCTGTGTTTCCAATTTTTTATTCGGTATTGTGGTTGGAAAGATTTATTTCACTCTTTCACAGCAGATTGAGTATAGAAATAACACCTTAGCAGCTGTCCAGTCAGGGTATGCTGTCACTCTGTATCTGCAGCCCCCACAAAAGAATGTCTGCAAGCAAGAAAGAATTTAGCAGCTGCTCCACTTCGCATCAACCATAAAAGTGACCGCAATAATAAAACAATTGAGATACTTGCCATGTGATCCATGTCCTTCCGAGGAGGAACAGTAGGGATGCCTTCGAAAGGGAAGTCCATAGTAGCAATCTCTTCGAATACTTCGGCCTGAGGGCATCAGAAAGACCAAATACTTAAAAAAAAGGTTTCAAGAAGTCTGGAAGCCACCAAAAAAAATGTCATTGTATTATATGTTACCTCTTTTTCTGGGGGAATGGCCATCCTCGCATCGCAGTCCCAAGCACCCTTCCCAAGGGAAACGCCAGAATTTGCTTGCGTTTGACTTTCCATTTATTACGAAATTTTGTCTCACTGCTTTGGCGTCAATTATGACATTGCGGGTAAATGCAATGGCCCGTAACGCAAGCGTAACGCCGAGGAGTTGTGGGCAACTTTGCTTTTGGGCAAAGACAGGAAGCACAGCCAATCTTATCTGCTCGTGCAAGATGCTTGTCACTTCAATTACAATGTGGTGACACGGCAAATTCATCCCTTTTTCAAAAAATTAAAGGAGAGCACACAATTGGCATCCAGCTTGGCAAAATGTTAACATGCACTGCAGTCAGATTAAACTAGTAACTGCTGTTCAGACACCCACAGACACCACAGCCGCCAGCTGCTTAGCAAGAGCAGGGTAAACGCCGCACTCATCCCCTCCCCGCACACCCCCATGCCCATCCAGAACATGCACGTTGTTCAGCTCGCCAGCAAACCAGGCACCCAACACATACACAAACCTCACATCTCCCACGTGCGACTTTGTGAACAGCGTGCAGTCGATCATCTCATGCAGCTGGCAAGCCGGCGCGAATATATTCGGCCAACTTCGAAGGGTCTGACCGCTGCACGTCATGCTAGCATTCGACACTAGGCCCGCGTCTAGTTGTTGACTCGCTGCAATCCCAGACGTTCTGTTGTTGCCGTTTGGCCTACTACCACTTGGCAAGGACAACATATCAGCATTCTGTTTCATCTCCCTTCTGTCACCCACACTGAAGCTGCGGCCTCCTCCCTTGACCAGCCCATCACTCTCCTGTGTTCCACCACTCGACCCATGTGCATCCCCGCTATCCCCTAATGCTAATGCACCTGAGCCTCTCGCATCTCTGCTTCCTACCCTTAGCACCACATGCTCCCCGATTCGAGATACATTGTGAGTGTGTCTGCCATCCGGGCTAGCTTCCTCCTCACTGCTGTCACCGGCGCAGCTGCCGCTCCCGCCGGCGGCAGCTGCTGCCTTGATGGAAGCTTCCAGGCGGCTGCGGAAGTCCTCGGCTTCCGCGGGGCTTCCCGCGCCGTCAAAGCCCAGATTCGCGGAGTCATAGAGGTACTCGTGGAACAGCGTGGGTGTCTCCAGGAATGCCTGGCAGTCTTGCGCGAAGAAGCAACGCCAGGAATCTTCGGCCCCAAAATGCTCCTCACAAGACCTGTGTGGGTGTGCATGCATGCCTGTTGTGTATAGCTGGGATCAATGGCGATTTTAAGAGATAGAATAAATCGATTAAACTGGAACGGGCTCGGCCTCCATTGGACCATATCCTGAAGGCTTTGCTGCAGTCTGGATGCGCATGCCACCATGGTTGGGCCATCGAACTCAACAGACGTGTAGAGGCGACGGGTGCAAACTGGTCACATCGGCTAATATAGCACCTAATCTACTGAAGGTTGGTAGTGCTACTTTCACGATGCTTCGCTTGTAGCTTCACAACAAGGCAATCATGTCTTTACGCAGCCCCTTTGGACCATAGCTTTGCAAGGAAGGAGAGGGTGGGAGCCAGCACCTGTCAAAAACAGCTCCGTAGGAGGCTGGGAGCGCCTTTGCACACTTCTCAAATGTCATGCCGTCTGACCTGTTGGAATATGAAGGGATATCCAGGAACCAGCCCGCATCTACAAACAGCTTCACCGTCTCCAAAACTGGTGCCTCAACCCTGCAATCATAAATCTCAAGCTGAAGTATCTGAGGCAGATTTGAATCCCACCTCTGTGACATGAGCGGTGATAAGATTTGAAGAAAGTGGCAATATGGTGCACCCCACTACCCACACAATCTCATCGCACGATGAATCATGGCACAGCATGCAGTCTGACTCTTTTGCATGCCCACACCTCAAGCATGCGCCAGGGCAACCACCCAGTCTCAGTCTGGATGCTTGAGAGACGACAGAACTGTAAGGTCAGGGCCTGCAACTAGGCTCCCTAATCATGACCCATTGCAATGACCTAGTGGACGCTTGAGAGGTGAAGGTAGTGGAGGTACTAGCTGGGGGTCATAAAATCACCTCAGGGTGGTGGCGATGTCATCAGCCAGGTTCATGACGCCGACGCCTCCGGCGCTGTCCCCGGTCAGCAGCACATGGGTGGCATTATTCAAGCCCCGGACCGTCAGCAGATCCGTAATCACTGCCGCTGCAATTCGCCTGCCCCGGAAGTGCCACCCGCCAAAACCGCTCTTGCTGCCTGCGCACAGAGGAGCATGCACCCAAAGTTCAACAAGCAGCTGCCTGCTTTACATCCACTTCTCACAGACGACAACGCTGTTGTTAGAGTTTTCAAAGAACCTGCGTCACTTGGGGATCTGTCAGATCCTATTTTATTTATCATGTCAGTAATTTCAAATGGAAAAAAATAGTCGGCCTCTGGTTTTCTGGGTGCATGTGGGCGTTAAATTGCAAATTTGAACGTGTGGCAAGCAGAGGACACCATACGATTTCTAAAATAGATCTCTCCTGAGGCAGGGGTTTGAGGGTTGATATTGGCGCACCAGGGTAAGCATCGCCCAGATGGGAGTCAGAGGAGCAGTACCAGACATGGACGTGGTTCCAAGAGCTGAAGTCTGGGTTCTGCGCTGCGTCCGTAGAGGTGATGCCGTGCGACTGCAAGACACACAGTATTGCATGTCAACACTAGTAGGGCTCAAAATGTCTCCCCTGATCTTTTATTCTCAATTCAATGCACCAGCACTTGATATACATGCAGGCATCTGGGGACCTGAGAGTCTCGAGCCACCAGGAATGCAGACAGGTGCATATTAGTCCCAAAATCCAAATTTGTATGTAAATCCTCTGCATTTTTTGATGTCATGAGACTTATGCCCTGTGTCTTGAGCTGCATGCACGCTGCATGCAAAGGGGCATCAAGGTGGAACAATTCATTGAAAAAGGTTGCCTTGGTATGAACTGACGGCACGAGCAGTGCATGAGATGGTACACAGAGCCACGATGCTTCGCAATTGCACCAAGAAGCTTCATTTGGAGAAGGTCAAACCGGTCCCTTAGTTTTAACATCATAGTCATAATTACTGCACGCTCTTCCTGCCAGAGGCAAGGTGCATGCGCAGACAGACTGCATGTAAAGGCTGCCAAAAATCCTTCCCCTGGTCCCGACAGGGTTACCATACATATAGCAGCGAGAGAGAACGCGCCTGCAGGATGACATCGGGCAGCCCACGGGCGGAGCTGCGGGGAGATGTGCGGGCAGGCAACGCGGATGTAGACATGAGGTAGGGTGTGCTGGCATTGCGAGCTGCGCAGGAAGGGCCGTCCCAGCACCAGGCGCCTCCCAGGAAGCGTACCACCCACCTGCAGACCTTTGGAGCCTTCAATTTTTTCCATTTTCTTCCATGCGTTTCCTGCCACAGGCAAAGTGCGCCTCCGGACATGCTGCAGGCAAGGACTGCCAATAACAGATCGCCAACGCTCTTGCAAACGGGCTGCATTGTGTCAGAGGGAGGCTTTGGCAAGGTCTTAGCTCAATATAGCGCAGCATTTCCTTCCAACAGTGGAAGTACAGTGAAATCCTGGGCTTTTTCATTACTCATTGTGCATTCCTATCTGCGGCACGTGATCTGCCTGCGCTTCTAGTACGGCTTCATGTGTGCTACTGAGTCACTGATTGTGCTAACAGATGAGCATGCCCAGTGGCGTGCCTTGTGCTGTTGTCTGCTGTCCCTGGCCGATGGTAGTATGCTCCTGGGGACCTATCATTGCAGATCGCCAGCTTATCAACATGCGCGACTGTGTGCAGCTGCATATACTCCCGGTTGAGGGCGTCTGCAAGGCAGCAGAGAATAAGTTGCCATGAGTCATGACAACAAGCGCGCACTCGCACCGCCAGACACTGCAGAAAGCAGGTGACTCTGAACTGCCACAATGACAATGTTATAGTATCCAGTGTGCATGACACGCACATGAAGTTTTGTTGGTGCATGGAAGCACCTTGTCCGCCAACACCAGTATTGGTGATGTCAGCTTGCAGGGGGTGGTCATTTATCGAATTTGCCTGTGCAAGGATAGCTGCAGCAATGAAGAGCCCCTGACACGCTCCCCAGAGCCTTGACACAGCGAGGGGATTTGCAGACATACTCTTTCAGCTAGCTTGCCAGAACGTCGTGGAGGAGCGTATTCCAACAATAATTCGTCTCATAGACGGCAGTGTTGATTTTTGGACAGTGGTTCTAGGATTCAGGTGGCTTTACGCTGCTCAAATCTCGTCATCTTGCAAAATGTTTTACTAGAGAACAAAACCTCGCTGTATGTACCAGTTCCCGTCTCGAAATATCTTCTTCAAAGACCAATTCAACGACCAATTCAGAAATCTCTGCGATACATGTACACCCACTTGGGACTTGCCAGGGGAGTGAGAGCGTTCTTTGCGTGAGGACCTCCTCGTTCGGAAGATCTTCAGGATTGGCTCTCACGTGAGAGAGGAAGACGTTTAGATATGATCGCATAGCACTATATGCTCGGAGTCTGCCTATCACCGGAATGGAGCCTAGGGTTGGACATCAAGAAGTTATAAGTCCACCGTGGCAGCCACGTGGCAAACACTCGTTCCTGAATCCCTCACTTTCACAAAATGCATGTTGGAATGTCTAACAGGACCTATTTGTTGTGTGAGACATTGCAGTAGTAGATGTAACTGGTTCAAAATTCGGCCAGGCAATTATCTTGCACTACATCTATTCTGCACCGCATCTTTGTCGTCATCCCTTTATGTTCCTGAGACCGCTAGCCACCAATGGAGCCCTCAGACTTGCACTTTCAGGTCAATGTAATGTACCGGTAATCATTTTTCCCACGGATCTTGTGAACATAGTGTATTTCCTTGACCCTGGCACGTGCATCTTGGATCAGATCAAACTCACTACTCCTGTTCATGTGTGATACAGATAAGGCATTTCAGCAGCATTGGATGCGGCGCACATAGACAAAGCACGCAGATCCGCTGCAGGAGCTTCTCGGCCTCAATCCCCACCACAGCTCCCAAGGCAGCAGCACTTATCATAGGAAATGAGATCCTTAGCGGCAGCATCGTAGACACAAACACCCCCTGGCTGGCCAAGCTGCTCTACAGGTACATTCAGCGCAATCATGGCTCCCCTGTGCTGCTGCATGTCAGCATATTGATTGCAGGCTTGAATTCCACAGATGCTGCAGGTCAGTTTATCTAAAAAATGGAATGTCAGCTCAAAGTTCGACTTCTGGCATGCAGCCGTGGGGTGGATCTGGTGAGGGTGGAGTACATTCCAGATGACAAGGCTGACATCAGCGAGTCAGTGCTGAAGCTGAAGCAGCGAGTGGGCCCTGATGGCTCTGTCTTCACCAGTGGAGGCATTGGTCCCACCCACGATGATGTCACCTATGAAGCCATTGCTGCAGCCTTCGGTAAGGTCCTGTGCTGCATGATTGATTGCCCTTTTCCATGGCATCAGTGCTCAACTGGTCCAAATTATGTGTCTTTGTTATCCTGCCCAGCTAAGCCTGGCTGCACATGGCTTATGATTAAAGCTTGCAAGGCCTGAGCTCCAAGAAGATAGAGAGAAAAGTATGCAGACAGCAAGGCAGTGGCAAGCCCCAGGGATAACATTCCGTGAAACTGTTAATTGTTATGCCCTGAGGTGCCGGCCTAATCTTCTGCAGCCAAGCACCTGGCATGCAAGGCAGGTATGCGAAGACAGGTCTGGCCTGGTACTCGACACCACAACTAGAGTGGTCTGCACGTAGGCGCTTGCGTAAAGAAGTACTGGTCTTAACTCTAAGTATCTGTGATTTATTTTGTTTTGAGCTCCCCAGCCCCTCATTTTGCAGCCTGATTTGGATTTGGGCATGCCATATCTCTTCGGCCCCATTTTCTCAGGCGCTCCTCTCGAGTGGGCGGACTGAACATATCATTTGATACTATAGAAAATCTGCACAGGTGTTGGCTTGGAGCTTCACCAGCCCACAGTGGAGCGCATGAGGGAGAACTACAGCAAGAGGGGAGTGGAGCTTAATGAGGCGCGGCTCAGAATGGCCACGCTTCCCAAGACTGCCGAGGTGATCCCCTCGTAGCACATGCATCATCCCTCACGCGAGGCCCCCCTTTAATGTTTTAGATGTGCTCCATGCATGTCGTCAAAAGCCGGCGCTGTAGATGCCATTTCCCAGGCTCTGCTGTTGTGCCCTTCATGCCTCTGCAGTTACAAGCGCCGTGAGCTTGCACAGAAAAGGTGCCTGCAAGGTCTGCGGGGCGATAGGGAAATATCGCGTACACCTGTATAACAAGGAGTGTAAAATCTTCTCTTACACAATTCGTTTCCCTTTGTGTATACTGACAGGGTGCCACCCACCTGTGTGTTTATTACTGCAAGGTGCTGGGGCTGGTCTTTGCTTGCAGGCTTCACAAGATATCTTCAGCCGAGCTGAAGACTGAGTAGCTTGGTACTTCAAGCAATTGAACTCAGTCATATTGCTTTTTTGCCTCTTCCAAGAAGGTCTGTAAAGGAAGTCTCATGGGTGCGTGCTACAGGTGCTGTATACGCCGGAGCTGTGGGTCCCCCTGGTGAACCTGCGCGGTGTTTATGTCCTGCCGGGAATCCCCCGCCTCTTCCAGGCCATGATTGAGGCCCACAAGGAGCCCTTCAGAGGCCCAACCTGCAGCACAGTCACCCTCTACACCAACACTGTCGAGGGCGACCTGGCAGGTATGTTCTCTGACACTCCTCAGGCTTTGATATGTCTGCCCAGACAGCAGTGCTGGAATCCTCTAACCAATCCAAGGGACTCAAGACCTGCCTGGTGAATATGGCAGTCGATCTGGAGAATTCTTGGGCAGACCAGAAGCCCGTCCCAGGACCCAATATGTATGTGTTTCAATAGGACACTGTCCTGCATTTCTAAGACACCATAGTAGTGATATTCGATAGCTGGCCCGATCCCATGGAGCTTTTACATGGGATGCCAAAACCTGCTCCTGAAGCCTCAAGGAACCAAAGGCGAAGAGTGAGGCTTCAGGAGCTGCAGTCTGGGATTGCTCTCTGTGAGTCGCTGCTTTCCTTTTCTCAGGCGTTATTCTTCAGTCGTGTCAAGTGTAATTCATGAGGATGCCAGACCTTGTCTTGATCTTTACTAGACATGAAACAGTGGGATATGTGAGTGATGGTTTTGCACTCTGACGGCGCCGTTGGCAGTTTTATTGCACAGATCCTGAACTGCCAGCCGGTCTGCTTGATGGTCCTGTAAGGCCAGGGAATTGGTAAAACCATTGATCGGCAAGTGTTTGCGTTGTGCAGATCCGTTGAGGGAGGTGGCAAAGCAGCATCCAGGGGTGAACATAGGCAGCTACCCGAATGTTGCCCAGTGTACAGATGCACAGACATTCAGGGTGAGGCTTCAGCTGGAGTCGAGAGACCAGCGAGCTTTGGATGCAGCTGCAGCAGCTGTCACAGCTGCTATAGAGTGCACAGCTGATCCTGCCAGCTAGCAGTGACTGATTATGTACAATCATTCACAACTCTTCTCTTTTACTTACATTTCACTTACATGTATGTGAACAAATAGCTTGAACAACATTGCTTGAACACCGCATGTAGAAGGTCAAGTCACCCCGTCATCATTGGAGCTGAGTCAAGGGCAAGTATGTCTTGCAACTTGCTGTAAAGCAGATTTGTCTGTTGAATGATCCGTGCCTCTTGATAGCCCCGACTCAGCAACGTCTGCAAAGTCATGCACTGCAGGAACCTCAACCCTCTTATAGCACCATAGAAGGCAAACATATTGCTCACATCTCGCCAGCAATGATTCCAGTCCATGTTGGCTTGTGTTGCACATCTGACTTGTCAGGAAACCACATACAAGGCGGCCGTAGCTCAGTCGTTTGCTCACTCCGAGTGCGCTCATCTGTTTGCGATCAAATGTGGTGCATCACATTCACCTTGCTCAGCTGCTTGTCTGTGCGTTGCATCTGCCAGGCGATGCCAGCATCACGATCAGCTAGCCCACAAGTCACATCTGTCATGACTGCATTCTGGAAACAGCAGGCACTAGTAATACCAGGCAAAACTGTGACCCGCTGACCAGAGTGACGCCTTGCCTCTGACTGCCAGGAATGAGTCAGAGCTCACAACAATAAAACATGAAAACACTTGCGAGTGATGTCCCCAGACACTGCCAAGGAATGCTGCTCCTGCAGAGGAAGCCCAGGCCCCTCCTGAAGCAAGCACCCACCCAGCAGCACATAGAACACCTTGAAAATTTGTTTAAAAAGTCAGCAGCACACTACGACCAAGGCCCTGCAGAGGACCCAAAGCTTGGGACACAACACACTAAGCCGCAGCGCAGATGCGGCTGACTTCCACACCTGGTCGGCACTGACAAGCCCCTTAATCCTACCTACAGCTCAGGAACTCTTTGTGTGTTCTCCGAGAGGGGAAAAGGGTGGCTAGCAGACTCCTTGAGCTTCTTGCTTCCGTTGAAGGACGGAGGCCTTCTTTGAGGTTCCTTTATCACTGCCGATTAGCTGCTTTCGGTCTTGCAGCCCAGCGGGTAATGATTCCCTCCAACCACCTGGCACGCAGAGAAACGCATCAGACGAGCAGAATAATGGGATGCGTGGGCGCCGCAAAGCTACAGCTTGACATATCTGGAGGATCGTGTGAGGTTACATCTGCCGTACCTTGCCTTGAGGTTGCCTTCCTCATCTCAATGGCCCAGGAAATTGCTGTACATCTCTCTCGAGTTCGTCCACGATCCCATGCGCTGAGCATCTGCACCGAATATATACAAATATGTCTTTGCGTGCGGGATGAAGAACTTTCGGATCGTGACGATGCAACCAGCCAACGCAAACAACCTGATACGCACTACTACTGAACCAAAGAGGCTTATGAGATAGACTCGTACTCTTCAACTGGGAAAACTCGCGCGCGAGTGCGTAGATCACTCTATTCGGGGGCGATGAGCCCTGCACCGCCCTCACGAGCAGGAGCACGAGAATCACCGCGAGGACGAGCTGGAGGACTGAGAATCTCTTCATGGTCACTTTTGTTGGAAGCACTTCTCCTGATAGTCAGCAAAACAATGTTGGAAGCACTTCTCCTGATCGTCAGCAAAAACTTATCCGAATGGGTTCTCTTGGACGCATTTGTCCTCCCGAAATAGTGTTTTGCGCGAGGCGGGGCGGAGCCCTCGATTCGCTCGAATCCAAAATAGACATCATGGGCACTTTGCCTGCAAGTTGCCAGCACAGACTCCCAATTACAGGCGCTAGGCTACTGATTTGTCCGAATAAACGTTGCGTGAGACAAGATGGCAAGAGGAAGAGGGCGCGGCGGGCGTGGGAGAGGTCGTGGTCGCGGCAGGGGGCGGCCAGATGGCGAAGCTGATGGCAGTAACTCAGATGAAGCAGAAGAACGACCAAAGATAGGTAGAGTTCAATTTTGAACTGTGTTCATCGGATGCTTTACTTAGTTGAGTGCATGCCCCTCGGTTGAAGAGTTTCACTCTTTTCATATTGACCTTTCTTCTTTGCATTCCTCCCTACCACTTGGGCTTGCACGATGTTCCATTGCGAAAACGAGTACTGAGAGAAGGTTTCGATTAGGCTTGAGAATCTTAGCTGCATCTTTCTTGATCGTAAGTCACAGCTTGGTTTACTCGATCAGGAGGCCAGAGCGCAACAGCAGGTATGTTGCCACCCAGCGACAGCGACGAAGATGACGAGGATGAGGCGCCTGCGCCTAAGAAGGGAGGACAGGTGCTGCTTTCAGAAGAATTGTGGCAAGCACAGGTCCAAAATGTTGCCCTGCTGTAATTGTGACTGTACCTGCATTGTTCGACCTGCATATCTTCGGTGTTGCTTGTGTTTCTGAGTCAAATTACTGACAATGTTATCTCACATCAGTATCTGTGTCTGGACGCAGCCTTCTACAGCCGGCCTGCTGCCTCCTAGTGACAGTGATTCCGATGAGGACTCTGAAGAAGAGCCTCCACCAAAGCCCAAAAAGGAGCTCCAACCTGCTGTCGCCGACGCCCCTAAACCGTATGTGCTTACTTGTCTTGACTAGCATGCAGTATGAAGCTGCCTTGTCGCAAGCAGATGCTGCATTTCCATCCATGTGGTCTTGTGCATGGTATGTACGTACTCAGACACCAGCAGCTCTGTGCACAAGTGCACCATCCAGCATCAAGATGGTATAATGGCAATGAAGTTTAAGGGAGGTTGTGTGATCCGGGGGGCTCCAAGCTGATGATGCCAGGTTGTTTACAGGTTTGCTTGGCGGATCTGACATGAAACATCCTTGTCTTGACCGTGATTTGGCAGCGACTGTGGGGTTTTTATCACTGTTGTGGGCGCATGTCTTGCAGGAAAAAGGAGGAGGAAGAGGTCGACCCGGAGCAGGCCAGGAAGGACTTGGAGCGCTTAGAGCTCATCAGACAGCGGAGGTGCGCCGTGCGCCAGATCCCCAGCATAAGCATGTTGCATGTTGTGTTTTAAAGGGTTTTAGCTGAAAGCCAATGTGGCTTTGAAGATTCAGCTTCAAAGCCAATGATGACTCTGAATAAACATACTGAAGCCACAAAATTGGCTGAAGAAAGGATTTGAAAAAAATGGCTCAAGCGGGTGGTTTTTGGAACATGTTAGCTCGAAAAGGGCAAGATGTGGTTTTTACGCAGCTTTGATTTTTTTTTCAAAGCAAAGCATTGTGGCTTCCAAAGGGACATCCCAAAGCCTCTGAAAGGCCACAAATCTGCCCCCCTTTATTTATCTGTTTAAAGCCACATTGGCTTTTAAAAGCCACTAAAAGAAAACCTGATTGCATGCACTGGAGGCAGGCGCCAGCCTTGCGCATGAGCAGCCTGATTGCTAGGCTGTGTTGGCACCATCGGACAAGTGAGCATGTGTGTGCACACAATGTCTGTGGTGTGTCGTTGAACTCAGCCCTGCTCTCTAGGACGGGTGGGTGTAGAGAGCTGTTGATTGCCTGCTAAAGGAAGCCTATTAAGAGTTCCCAGGAGCTATTAACTGATCAAAAGAAGGGATAATGCACGACAGGCGATGCAGGCGCCAATGTAAGGAGAAAGGGCGGCCTCGGGGTTAGATTGCAATGCGTGCAGCATACAGGACAGCTGTAAGGCGCATATGAATTGTGGAGCTGTCAACCTGATGCCTTTGCAGATCAGCTGCGCAAGTGTGCTTCAACATGCCTTGCATGGCCTTGAGTCTGTAGCTCTCTGGTGACAGAGGCTTGGGTCACCCGAGTTGGGTGTCCTGCTGCCTTACGTGCCCTTTGACAATCCCAAGGTTGAAAGAAGAGCTAACCATCGCCAGTCATGGCTGTGTAGCATATACGCAGGGGGCTGACTGGCTGATTGATTGTTGCGTGGGTGCAGGGAGGATTCCCGTCTGCAGAGGATCACGGATGAGGGCTGGGACCGTTTCGCCCCAGAGAGCGACACCAACCGCAGGTCAGCCTCCTTCACTCTCAGCCTGTTTAGCCCGCCCAATCTAGAAGGGCACCTGGGAAAATGGGGCCAGAGATATGGCCTGCCCAAAGCCAAATCGAGCTGCAAAGACAGGGCTGGGGTGCTCAAATTTACCTACAGATGGAGGGTAGAGACTAGGATCCTTCAAGCAAGTGCCTATGAGCGGACCACCTTACTTTAGTCTCAGTGCACCTCTAGTGGTGCATAGGGAAGGGCCTTTGTCAGGGGTATGCGAGCGCATCCCTATCCCAGATACTTCCAGTGTCCAGTATGTTGGTGACTAGGCGAGCACAGCTCTGTGACTGACTTGCTGGTGGATCTTCAAACTGACCTGGCATCCAACAAGGATGCACCTGTTCCTTCAACAGCTGCACCTCGTGGGTGGCAGACGCGAAGCGGCACTGCCAGGGCTTTGCCAGCTCAAGCTGAAGTATTTTCTTTGCATGTGATCAATCAGTCAACCAGCTCAAGCTGAAGTATTTTCTTTGCATGTGATCAATCAGTCAACCAGAAAAACGGATGATGAGTCATGATGACTGATGGCTGTGTGGGCAGGCCGGACGGCGTGCCCAAGGACCACCCGAGTAGGGCAGGCCTCGCCGAATAGGGGGGCGTGCTGTTGTACTGTACAAATACTATCCCGCCACGGCATGTGACATGGCGTCGTTGCATGGGAATTGCATCGAGGCGCGGCCAGTGCTTGCAAAGACTTGAGGTTGCCAGTGCTTCGAACGCCCTTTAGTGCTGCAACTCAAGAGGCATGAGCCGGCGTGTAGCTGACTTATTGTACAGAGTCCCATGATGTTGAAAATGGACGCACGTGGGCATGCCAATTGGCTTGCAAGCAATTGCAAGAAGCTTTCTTCAGGAATAAGTAAAAGGTTAGTCGTTGTCACGGGCGAATGTGCCTAATGCGGAGCTGTTCTGTAAATTGCTCTTCATTGGCGCTCGCTCTGTCTTCATGTCTGCAATTCTCCCTTGGCTGAGAGTGGCAGGGCCCTGCTTGACTTGCTCACGGCTCCATTCTTGCATGCTTGGGTGCTCCGAGTGCCAGAATAGGACCGTCCTTCGTCCCCGTGATTTGCAATTCAAGATCTCTGCAAATGTCTTGGTCGGTACCAGCTCATTCATGCCAGAGATAATCTTTGAAGTCGACCTTGATGTTTGAAATGGTGTGCATCATCTGTTAGCAGAAGACTGAACCGGAAAAAGAGGCACCCCGATGAAGGGCCATTGGCGAGTAGTACCCCTGGCTGTACTGCTGCTATTCTCTCTTCACTGTGCTAGAGCAGACGTCCAAAAGTTGACTTGCAGCGACGATCCAGATCTTCGCAGCCAAGGGATCTTCTGGGAATGCCAGAACTTTGGGAAAGTGGTGGCGAAGGAGAACACCACTTACTACCTAACAGTGGAACCCGAGAGCGCAGCGTACCAGCAGTTCGACATCAATATCACGCTCACTTCCATCACCGGCGATGTAGACTTGTGAGTTCCCCGAGGGCCACACCTCAATCGCACCTAAAACGCCGGTGCACACGTCAAGCAAAGCACATGCCGGACTGAGGATCTTGGCAGACAAACACGGCGTTAATAGTTGTCTCTAGTGAAAGGCCATTTCGTGCCCAAGATAATGTGCCTAGAGCTTCTGAAGTGTACTTACGGGGGCGGAGCATCTCACGAGGTCCAACGCGTCGCGGTGGCAAGATTGACCAGAATAGCAATCGTGTCCCACGTTTTCACAGGGAGAATCAGTATGACCCGATGTGAAATGCATCGCTTCCATAATATTGTGAGGCGTTTGTCGCTTGTAGTGCGAGATCCATTGGAATGCAGGCTGCTGTGCTATCCTGCTTTACTGAGGATCTTGCAGTATTTTTTTAGAGCCTATTTAACTACTGGATCGTCCGAGGCAGCTTGGACGACCCTACATCACATATGCCGCTACGATCAAGCAGGGTTGTCATGAAAAGAAGCCGCGGAGTCTGTTCCCAAGCTGCCCTGTCACTGCTGACCTCACCACTGAAAGGACAAGGGATGGGCCAGGACCGTGCAGTCAAAGATGAAAGGTCCTCTTCTTGGTTCACTTATGGACTTCGGAGATTGTGAGCCACTGACCATTGACAGTTTGGCATGCAGGATTGTGGGGACCCCAGGAGCCTCATCCAATTTGGCCAGCACGCGCAATGTGGGTCAGGACATAGTCTTCGTCTACAGGTGCGTCAGCTAAAGGATTTGTCAGGGGGTCCTAGGAAATATCATGCCAGCCCCTAGAAAAGTCAACGGCCACAGTAGTGGCTTATTTTCTGGGGCATCCCTGAATTTGACAAGATTACTTCAAGAGGCAGTAGCGGGATATCCCTTCAAGCTATCTGGCTGCCAAGAGGTTCAAGTGTCTGGGGTGCCCCTGAGTCACAGCCATGTGGCTTCGGAGCGTTGCTCTGATGCCAACATGCCAGATCCCTGATCTTTCTGGGGCATCCCCGAGATCTGAACGTCCTGAGCCCGGAACCTCAGTTCCGATCTCCTGGATGGGCGTCCTTTGGGGCTGTCAAAATCTTGGTGGGCAGTGGCAGTGGCTTCCTATGCCCAAAGCATCATGGGGCATGCATGGCCGTGTTTAGTCCGCTCAATCTAGAGGATCACCTGAGAAAGTGGGGCCAAAGAGATATGGCCTGCCCAAATTCGAATCGAGCTGCAAGAAAAGGGCTGGGGAGCTCAAAACATGACTTGTACCATGACAATGTCGAAACAAGAGTCGCCTAGGAATTTTTCGAGCAAGTGCCTGTGTGCGGACCACTCTAGTTGCAGCCAGGTCAGCACACATTGAGACATCTGCACACAGGCTGAGACGTAGTCTGTGGTGTCCTACAGGATTGAGCTGACAGCCTTGCATTAGCCCGTTTTCCTGGCATCTGACTCAGAGGAATCCTTTCATCAGAATGAAGAGCATTTTGAACTGCAGGACGGAGCTGGCGGCAGGGAAATATGCAGTGGTGGTGCTGGGGTATGCGCTGGAGACACAGTATGAGCTGACGGTGCAGCTTGTTGAGACTCAGCGGTCGTTGCGGCCGGCGGCCACGCTGGCGCTCGGACAGGTGCGGACCGTATCCTGTGCCAGTATTGGCGAATCAAAGTGAAGACAGGTTATTTCGGTTGGACGCTGGCCCGGGCTGAGAGGGGGAAACCACTTTCACAAGCAGCAGTGTAGAGCACATTTAGTTCATAAGGACCAGAAAGCCCGGTTCATAAATGGGGCTGGGATATGCCTTTGAAACACGCAGAGCATGCTCAGATCTGTGACCATTTCCGCTGCCCGCTTTGTTGCGGCTCCTGCCTCCCTGCCTGCCCTCTCCCCGTGATTGCCCAAGAGGTCAATCACAACATGCAAGCATGGCAGCTGATGAGTAATTGACTTTCGAAGTGCTGGGATTTTGGCGGTGTAGACCACTGTCTGATTCTCACAGAACAGCGATGCTGCAGCAGCCCGGATCAAGGAGAAGTCTTGCAGCTGAAAGGGGCATGTACTGCTTCAAGCCACCCGCACAGCACAGATGCTGCATGATCAAAATGGCAAATCCATGAAATGCCGCGCAGATGATGGTTGAATGCTGTGCCACGGATGAGACGGCGTGCACGGACCTTAAGGCCAAGTTCCCAGAGCTGAACAGCCACGACGCGGACGTCAACCCAGACTACTGCTACATGCATGGCAACGTCTGCAGCAGGTGCTGCGCGGGTTATTGAAAACGAAGAAAATGTACTCTATCCCATACAATGTATGATGGGCAGCCAAATTTACGTGTAGCACTGCGCCTAATGAAATATTGTCCCTCGGATCTGTCTGCAGCAGAAGCATGCACTCACGACGCCCGTTCTTCATGCCCTTTGAATTTGAAATGTGGTCTTGCTTGGCCATTTCTTGGCACTCTTGATTTCAATGTACCATCGCATGTCTTGACTGGCAGTCCTGTCAATAACGGTGCTGTCGTTTTGGACGTGGCTGTCGTTTTGGACGTGCGCTTGTCTCTCCGTGCTTGCGAATGCCTCAAATAAGCGAGCAAGGAGCCTGCCAAATTTTCATGGTTCTGCCCTCTTAGTCATCTTGCCCAAGCATGCCGCAGGCAAGGAGCTCTAGCCAGTCGCATGCCCTCTAACATCTGTTTCTATGAGCTCGCAGGTTTTCGGAAGACTAGTCCTAGGCGATATGCACCCCCTACATACTCACAGCGCTGAGACTCTGAATGATGTCCCAGGGACGGCGTGCTTCTGGAGATGGCGGCGTTTGCCGGCGGTGATCTGTCGTGCGCGTTCCCGGGGGACGCGGTTATGGGCGTGTTCAAGGGGCTCACCCGCCTCGACCTGTCCGGAAACCGCATCACCGGCAAGTGAGATCATTCTCTTCCATGATGCACATCCAGCATTATCAGAAGAAGACAGAAAATAACTGCATGTGCAATGACACAATGATAATGCACATCCAGCATTGTGTCAATGCATGTGCAGCCTTTTTCTGTCTTCTTCTGATGCACCAGTGGTGACAAGGCCACACTGGATCACATGCACCAGCGACGCTATCTCTCTTTCTAATGATCTTGAGGGGCCCTCTGTCCTGTGATGCTGCGCACGCAGTATGTAGCAGGTGGCATGCTGATCACTGACAGAATTTTCTCACATTTGGACTCCGGTCACAATGATGCTTGCATGTCCACAGCATCATGCAACTGGCCAAGTTTCTGTCAGCCCTGGCAGATGTGCATGCCATTAAAGCAAATCGGCAATCCCGGTCCAGTTCATAACTCGGAAATTTGGGTTTTATAATTCACTCGCGCAGCGTAACACAGGTCGCCAACACGCTCTCAGCGCGCTGCCTAAAGTAGCGAATTTGGATCTGGGCTCCCGAGCTTTGTACGCTATGTAAGATTTTGCAATTTGGATTCGAACTTGCTTTTGATTTTCTTTTTGTGCATGCGCGCAGCATAACACAGGTGGCCAAGACTTTGTCGGCCCTCCCCAAACTCGCACACGTGGATTTGGGCTTCGATGCATTGGAGGGTCCACTGGACTCTGCATGCGGGCTGGCGCGCACGCGTAAGATGGCGTCCCTGAACCTAATGAACAACGCGCTGAGCGGCAGCGTTCCCTCCTGCTTCACCCAGCTCCCCGAGCTGGCGGAGCTCCACCTTGACTACAACCAGCTCACCGGATCGCTGCCTGCCTGGGAGACCGCTAATAGCCCCATGGTCTACTTCTCAGCGGCCTACCAGGTGCGCAGGTCACCGCTGACTACTCAGTGAGATTTGGATGTCGTGGCGTACCAGTGGTGGGTGACTCACCGCTGACTAATCAGTGTCTCGTCTGTTGTGCAACAACCAATTTCCACCTCAGGGTGCTTTGAGGGTGGCGAGTGTTTTGAGTTGGAGGCAGGGCAGTTGCCAGGACGGGATGGGATTGAACTTCTGCACACCTTCGCAATCCCTTTCAGCAAAATGGCAGTAATTGATAGTGTCGAGGCTTACATTGGACCGTGCCTGTTGCATTAGACATGCCTGGACCCACATCAAATCTTTCCATGGGTCCTCGTCCCCTTCACAGACCCTTGAACCCTTTTTGGACCCTTGGCACCAGATGGGTTAAATGTCTAAAAGTTCACTGTGCATGCACAGATGGGCTTCCTGTCAGGGATCAGCGGCCCGCTGCCCAACTCATTTGGCAAGATGAAGAGCCTGGCCTACCTGGATTTGGGCGGCAACATGCTGACTGGACCGCTGCCCCCCTCTCTCCCTGCCTCCATGATTGATCTGCGCCTGGGTGCCAACTTCTTCTCAGGCACCCTGCCCGCCTCCTACGGTGCGCTTTGCCTTTGATAGCAGGCCCAAATAGTTGGTAGCTTATTTAGCCTTTTATTAGCCTTGGATTGTATGGCCATGCATCGGCCGGTCTCTGGGGTGTGCATGCTTCCTGGGCACCCGTCTGTTCTTTTGGAACATGAAATAGACAGTCAGTCAGGCTGTTACCTTTTTAAAGGAACCTCTCTTCGCTGCCGGCCTCCTACGGTATGCTCCCCTCATATTCAATTTGAGTTGAACTACACTCTTTTTGGAAGCAATTCCGACCCTTACTTGATCCAACCACTGCATGAGGATGGAGTCCTATGCAGCAATAAGGCCTTCTTGCGTAAAGCACTCCCTGACATTTACACGTTTAGTTCCTCCAAGCTGCAAGCCGCAACTTGCCCGTTTCCTGCGGTGCGCTTCCCCTTTTATGAATGTGTTTAACGACTCATCATTGAGATGAGGTCTGTTGCCCCGGAATTTCACGTTGCAAGGGGGCACGGGTCAGAAGTAGAAAGCAGTGGCCTCAGAATCCGTTTTGTTGGACATCAGAACGTGATCTGTGTATCATGCTTGACTTTGCGTGGCTGTGACAGATACTTTGGCAGTGTTCCGGTCGCTGACAAATTTCCCTCCGTTTTTAGCTTCTACCTGATAAATGGTGCATGCATACCTTGGTCTAACCCACCTTCATGCACCATTCAACATCTTGGCAGCAGAAGTGAACCCTGTGACTGTTTTCTCTGAGAATGTGTTTGCATGCGTGCATTGCCAAGCATGCTCGTCTCTTCCCTGTTTCATTGTTTTTTCATTTTGTGACACAAATTTCACTTTTGCGGTGCAGGGCTGATGCAGAACTTGGTGTCTATGGAGCTGGACGACAACTCACTGGAGGGAACGCTGCCAAACGGTCTGGCAGCCATGAAATCACTAAAACTACTCGACCTGTCCAACAATTACCTGACCGGCTCGCTGCCGGCTGACTGGACCGGGTCCCCCCGCCTCACCCTCTTGCTGGTGGGCAACAACGCCTTCTCAGGTAGGGGACCCTTCAGGCTGCAAGTGGTTGTTTATTCAAATTGGGGGGGCTTTCACTAAAGAATTCAACATCCTTTCATTACACTAATTTTCAACCCATGAGGTGCGGTGCGTCGCAGCAGCGTTTCTGGGACAGCCTTCCAGCCTGGTGTATTTCTGGAAAAATAATCAAGGGAACCAATTGTACGATGGCTGGCTCATGGTATGCTGTGCAACAATCCTCGTGAGCACTAGGGCAGAGGTGACTGCTCCCGGCACTCATGTGCGCCCTATGATCACGCGGATTGTTGCTTACATCCGCGTGCAGCCTTTTAGGACCAGGACCAAAGTGGCATTCCAGGAAGAGGAACTGTCATCTTGCATTTCTGAAAGTTTCAGCCTGAAACTTTACCCCCAATGCAACCAGCGGGGTGTCTGTGTGGGGGGGCCTCGAGCACTTCTTTAATTTCACCTTCAGCTGCATGCATTTCTACTACTCATGCACCAGCTTAGAAGCTTTTATGTATTATTTCAAGGGCACAAGTAATCTTCGGCATGTCTGTTGGGCTCCACTGAGTCCCAGGAGGGCTGTGGGATTTTGCTGCACCAGAGCTGGCCCTGTTGTCTTGCGTCTCAGGGAATTTGTGGTGCACGCTGCCTGATCAGTTCAGGCACGAATTATCGATTTATGTTGTTATTTGTTGTTATTATTATTTCACAATTTCCAGTCCTTGAGAACTAGGTACGGCAAGCAACGCCTGAATTATTGCATCCAGTCTTCTCGATGCTTGCACTTCCTCCACGAGTCATTTGCATACCCGACAGCATCAAGGTCATCTCTCACATAGTCACAGATGGCTTGGATAAATGACTACTATGGTTTAGTCATGGATTGTGTGCAGGGAACCTGCCCGCCAGCCTTGCACTGCTGGAGGATTTAGTCGTGCTGGATGTGCACAACAATTCCCTGAGCGGCAGCCTGGATGAATTCGCGTTCGAAACCGTTTCGAATCGCCAGGACCTGCACTCCACGCTGCGCTACTTTGACATCGGCAACAACTCATTCACCGGTGAGCAGATGTTATTTTGAATTTGAATGCGAATTTCTGGCGTGACATGATCTGCATGACATACATAGTCATGCTAGACAGTGGTATGCTTCTTGCTCGCACGGTTTGCTCAGCCTTGTGGCACATGTAAGGAATGTCTGGCATAATTCGAACATGTGTATGTCTGCTGATTAGCTGCTTTATCTTGATGATGCAACAAAGCCAAATTTCCTTGGAGCAATAGTGGCGACAGTCAAATCCCAGTGCCTTCAGCAGCTCAGTTTCCACAGTAGCATTTATTGGCAAAGTTTGAGTTCTACAGACATGCTGTGCTATAAACCACGAAATGCCCAGGACAGGAATACAAGGATAGAACTCAGAGCAATTGAGAGATCCGCCTATGTGCCAAATCAGGAGTTCTTGACGTATTGCCCTCTGGCTGCAGGGGACATGAACGAGCTGGACGCACTCAAGCGGCTGGCGATGTTCTCGAATTATGCACCCTCAGCACTCACCCCCAGCGACCTGCAGGCAAGGAACCCTACACCACTAAAATCTGCATTGAATGAGATAAAACAGTCTTTGTTCTGAATAGGTGGTTTAGGAGGTTTGAGCCCGTTTACGTTGCTTGCTTTGGACCCAGCTGGCGGCCGGGGTAACTTCTGAGCACCATGCCCATTGTGAAGTGAGTCTTGCTTGGATTTGCGAGTCCAAAAAGCAAAAGTTTGCTTGGCAGCTTTTGACCGCAGCTTGCCTGAAGGCGCACCTTGTCTCTTGGCAGGAATCGCCTGAGATCACTAAGTCAATTGTTAACTGCTTCTGGTGATTCAGTCATTCTGATGTTTGGAACTTTGGAGGCCTAATGGTATCCCTGGAATCCCTTCAAACTTCATATAACTTCTCAAGGATCTTCAGGGCACAAGCATCAGAACAACCATCCTTTCAGCATCTATCTTGGGATGATGCCAGCGGTTTTTGCATGCGTACCTCCCTCGCAAGTCCCAGCATTGCCACAGTCAATCACATTCTGGACTGAGTGCTGCATAAGTTTCCACTTAGGCACTGCTCGCTGCATTTGGTTGCATTGGACTGCAGGCTAGGACTTTGTTCAAGTTAGCTAGTGTTTTGCAGCATACCTGCCAGCGGGACAATAAGTCTCTTGGTTCGCCTTTCGAATTGGTGAAGGCAAGCTCAAGACAGGCCAGGTTGGAAGGCTGTGATAGCAATGCTGCTGCAAAGCACATGATCCCCATGCATGCAACAATGATTAAAAAAAACGGTAGTAAGTATGATGACTAATTTAGCGTCATCTGATGCAGGCGATGGCGGCAAACACAACAGGGAGCACGATCCGCGCGCGGGCACAGATGACGCCTCGGACGTTCGACATCAGCGGTAACTTATTTGACGGCTGGTTTCCCGAGTGGATGGTTGAGAAGGTTGCCGCCTGCAAGGAGGACATCACTCTCATCCTGGATGTGCGCACCCCCTCTTTTCTCCGCCTGTATACACCGTGTATCACCACTGGCTACTCAACACATGTCCAAGAGCATGGTGCAAAACTGCCTGTTGGATTATGGTATCCTGGATATTTAAACTCAAACGAAGGGCTGCAGGGTACTAAGTTGGCTTGGAAAGAACAGAATTCCAGGTGCCTGGCTGCCTGGGACTTGCTATTTCAGAGCTCTTTCCAGTTGCTTGTTGCCATAAAGTCTTCTGCAGGGCTTTTAGTCGTGAAGGATGATCACATGCAGCAGGCCAAGCATCCTGCAGACTTGTCAGATCTGACTAGTGTCTTTCAGAGGCGTGCCTGCATTGTCCAGGGCATGACAGATACAGCCCATTAAACTAAGCATGTGTTCTAGTGGTATTCTTCCCCTAGGTGGTATCTATCAGGACCTAGACTCCCAGTGTTTGGGCTCAGCGTGCTAATTTGCGTGCTCTGATTGGCCTAATATGGGCGCCCTCTTACCGTTTCAGAGGGCACGTAAAACCAGGCCTACTGCAAGAGCATAGTGCGTTATCCACAATGATTAGATTTGTACCTCCGCCTGCAGCTTGTCTGTATTCGCACCTTGCCACTGGCAGGATGAGACTGTATAATAATAATAATTGGTATTAGTTCACCCTCAATCTGGGAATCTGGGTGGGAGCCCTGTGACATGTACCCTAAAACCCCCTTAATTACTGTGCGCAGGGGGTGACGTTCACCTGCCCGCCAAAGGGATTCGAGCTGGAGGCATCGCCGCCGGCCGGGCGCCTGGACGGCCTTTTCTGCTACAACGCCCCTGCACATGCGCCCATTAATGATGCCACGCCCACATCAGCGATCGCCACCCTGGTCCGCATCGAGCACCACCACTTATCAGGCGGCGCCGTCTTTGGCATCATCCTCGCTGTGCTCGTCGGAGTCGCCCTGCTGGCGGGTAAGGCACCCTCAGTAATCGGCTCATGAGTCTTTGCAAGGCGGCCGTGAAAATATCTAGTGCTTGTCGAAGTCGCTCTGCTGGCGGGTTAGTCACCTTTAATAATGGGCTTATGAGTCATTGCAAGGAACCACACAAGGTACATGAGCAGCCAGTGTCAGCCGTGAGCTTGCGCACTGGGACACTTACACGTGGAGCATTGAGTGGGGAGATGGGATTCTGCATTTGGGTGACAAGGAGTGGCCAGCCTTTATGTTCAAAAATGCTGATGCCAGCCCATGACCCTTTACAGTCTGGGCGGAGGGGCGCTCATCTGGTCAGGCTGTTCAAGGGGTCACTGGTTGCCATATTGAGGGATGCTGACACCTCTGAAACTTACCAGGCACAGAACAGGTGCTAATTAGTTTACTTTCTGCAAAGTGAAGTCCTGCTGGGATCAGGTAAGGGGCTTAGTCCATGGGGCTCACAACACCTTGCAAAGGCGCATTGCACTGAACTTTGAATGCCTGCCCATGTTTGTTGCCTGCAGGGAAACCTAATGAGTCCCTTGTACTAGACCTGTCTGCAACCTGTCATGGACAGGCATGGGAGCCTAGTATCTTACACCTGGAAAGATTCACGAGGCATCGCACTGCCTGAAAAGGTACAGCCCAGCTTCAAGTACTCATTACTGAATATTCTGATTTTATTCCCCAGGCGGAGGCTACTGGCTGTACAAGAGGAGGAGCGCCAGCAGCTTTGAGAGGTTCGACAAGTTTGACTCGGGCGCAGCGGCCGGGCCGATGCAGGCCGGAGGCGCCACGAATGTTTTCGCGTCGTCCAAGTTTGGCGGCCGCATGGTCTACCCCGACATGCAGGTGCGCGCACCTGCCGGCACATGCCAAGATTGCGCATCCCAAAGATGGGCGCGCTCAAATTATTTTGCACGTGTGGGGAGCTCTTTTACTCCTTCCAAATTTGGCAACGGCATGGTGTATGCGGACCTGCCGGCACATGTCAAGACTGCGCATGCTTTTTGTTCACCTTTGCTAGTGTGATGGTTAGGAAACAGAGAGGTGCGACCGCTGGAGCTCTGACTGTACAACAGGTTTGCTGCTGGCAATGCTGCATTAGTGCCACATCTGTACAGCTTTTTTTAATGTAATATGAACTGGCCGGCGCGGAAAAGAGGAACTGCTCATTACAACCACTGCGAGTTCAAGATATTGAGACGATGGATTCTTGTGCTGTCCTGAGCATGGCTGGTGCCTGTTCAGGAAGTGGAGATGGGTGACGCGGCCCCCGCTAGGGAATCCCCCAGCAAGGGATTTAATGTTAACCTCAAGAGCGGCCGCAAGCTGGAGCTGCCCTGAAGCTGCCAGCAGTGACTCGCTTGTCACTCCTCTGCAGCAATGACGGGATGGTGCTGCTGACACCAGACATTCAGTAAATCAACAAATGTGATGTCGGCATGGCCTGTAATTACCCCAGCACGAGCCGCAGCAAAAACATACAGCAATGTGGGATCGGGCAACGGTGGCGTATTAGAGACTGCTGAATATGGCGGCTCTTGTGCGCTTGGACTTACTAGACGTGCTGGGGCCAACTGGGGGCAGGATTGTTAGCAGCAGGAAAAAGTGCACGCAGACATTTCAGAACAATCAGGCATAAAGGGAAAAACGTAGATTTCGTTGAACATGCCGCTTTGTGCAGTTGTGCAGCAAGTATATGTTGAACCTTCGGGCATGTTGCAGATACAAGTTGATGTGCAAACTGACCGAAGCCTGTTGCGCCGTCTCTGTTGCAAGGTTGCCTCTGACAGATACAAACACGACTTACTTGCACAGAGGAATATGCTAGGGCGCATTAATGGATCCCAAAAAATACAACTGGGTTTTTGGACATCTGAACTTGGGTTGAGGGGTCGCCATGCTTCCTGCTAGGACTGTACAACAGGTCGATTCAGAGGATTTGATTTCACACAGCTCAAGGCACTTTTGCAGAAAGCTTACATGAAGAGTACAGGAGGGCAGATCCTAGCAGCACATTGAACCTTTGAATGTGCTGAGCTGCGTCGTGGTGTACAGCCAGCAATACCAAGCCTAAAGATGAGCCGGCCGGCCTTGGGCCGTGGTGTAACTTGTAGCATCAGGCATCTCATCTCATCTGCAGCAGGACGGCCCTTGGGGGCCTCATTTGCACATCCGATGCACATGCCCTCATAATCTGTAATGCCACCCATGGATGCATCCTGGATAGCGCAAGCCACTTCAAGATGCCAATAAAGTTTTGCGCTAACAGCACATGCTGCTCTGCACTGCATGGCACTGACTCCTGATCCATTTTAATAACGCTTATCCTGCCAAGAGCTCCGGAGCTCTTCGCGAGGATCCTCGAGGCAAGGCACGTCCTGCAGACCAGCTGCAATTAAAGGCTGCCACAATCCTACCCCTTGTCGGACTCGCCAGATCCAAGCAAGACCCAATCAACCGTGGGCACGGTGCTCACTATTTACACCGCCGCCCGCCAGCCGGGGCTACTGAATCGCCACTGCATATATGTACATATTATATAAATCCAAACCAGGACACAAATATCATTGCAGCTGCAGGCCCATAATTAAACTCCTTGTGAAGTTGCCCCAGAGCTGCACCACTGGCTTCCATTCCAAGGTTCCTAAGATCCTTAAAAGATGCATGCATATCGTAATTCTTTGTGAGTACTATAGCGTCCCCAAGCTATTTACCTCAAACCCCTCTGCGTCTGCAACTCAGCAGCCGGCTTCCCCTCTCTTCACAATGCGATCCCGGACAAATTCTGCTCATTTGAAACGCATCAACCTTGTCCGATCGTGGCGATCTAGGTAGCAGGACCAGATCCAGCAGACACCTCCGTAAATCAGGCAGCGGCCCCTGAGAATCGGAGATTCTCAGTGAGGGCTCTCAGTCTGGGCGTGCGAACCTCGTGAAGCGGATGACGGTCTTGGACGTGTGCCGTTTCGATAACATGTATCAGGATGCACTTAAGGTCCGTTACTGGCATTGTATTTGGTGCTTGGCGCACGTCCTCCTTGGCCAGCCGTACTTAATCTTGCAGGGAAGCAAATCAAGATTGACTTAGTGGACCTTCGCAGGGACACGGGCAATCATTCGACAGCCTCCTAGGATACGTCAATCCTGCGCAGAGCGTCACATCTAACACCGATGAGAGCGACTTCTTCATGTTCTGCTTCAAGGTGGGGCACCGGCCCAAACCAGGATTTGTCTAGGGGATAGGGCTTGGGCTCGAGCGGGGAGTATAGACATGGTATGCAGTGCGCCTGATGCACGCATCAAGCATCCCAGAAGCAATCTGTGGGACGCCTGCGGCTCCGGCGTGTCCCCTTCTGGGAGGATCTCGGCCGCAGATGTTGCCCTCACGTCAGCGGGACACGGGGCTATTGGGAGAAAGCCAAGTGGGGCGCTTGGCATCTAACACAGCTCATATTTTATATAAATCCTTTGTGGAAGGGGTGCGGAGCCGTCCAAGGGATTATGTTGGCCGGGACAGCATTTTAGTAGAGCCAGTCCCAGGAAGTGACGGCATTCAAAGCTGGCACTTGAACAGGAAGCGCAGCTGACATATGGTGGCTCTGTATAAATCTGATTGATATGCACGATCCTGGACGATGAAAGGGCAGGGATATTGAGTTCCCAGGCGTTTGCCCTCTTGCGATGACCCGGTTGACAAGTCCAAGGGGGCTAGCGATGGCCTGGCTAATATCTCAGGACTGCTGTCCTGTGGCTTCCATTTCCATAGAATGCACGGATTTAGTCTTGAACATAAGTCAAGAAGTTTGCCAGAGTGCCCTAGATTCCTGGACCAGGTTCCCTTCTAGTCCAGGACAACTGCTGGGATGGCTCCCAAGCAGCCTCCTGGCTCTCTCAGACGCACGGCAGGCCTCTGTACAACACCCTGAAGAGCTTGAAACGTTGTACAAGAGCTACCATAGCTGTTTGCATGGCTGAGCTTGTGCTTCCCTTGGTTGCAGATCCAGCCCTGTCCCATGAAGCACACACATCCCTGGGAGGAGTGCTGCTATGCCCACCCCCACGAAAACGCCAGGAGGCGCGACCCGCGCAAGTACCAGTACGTTGCAGAGCCCTGCCCCGACTACAAACGCGGCATCTGCCTGCTGGTGCGCCCACCTTTCCCAATTTCATATTCTGTTCCTTCCGTTACCTTGGCCCTGCTTGTGCCAGTGAGCGCCTCAGCTCTGTCCTTGACATGGTCTCCCTCCCTCACATGCACATCATCCATCCTGAAGTGCCTGGCACCGTCATTTTTCGTTAGCAGGCAACTTGCTGTTCATATTGGTGTTTGCAGTTAGCATCCCAGATCAGATGCATTGGCTGGCGGGGGTCGGTGTAAATACCGAGCACCGTTCCCATGGTAAGTTGGCTTTGATTGGATCTGGCGAGTCCATCAAACAGTTGAATGTATGGGAGCCTTCACCTGCAGCCGGTCTGCAGACGCACCTCGCCTCTGGCAGGAAACGCGCATTCAATACCCAGATCAGGATCCCTGGAACCATCTGACCAGCAACTCTGGGAACCAATTGGCCTTGCTTGGATCTGTTGAGGCCAACAAGGGGTAGGATTGTGGCAGCCTTTAAGCAGCTTGTCTGCAGGACGCACATTGCCTCTTGGCAGGAAAGGCGTGTAATAAGAAGAATAATAAGTTTAAGAACTGAATTGCGTGGCCATTTGTGTGCTGCAGGGCAGCGCATGCCCCTACGCGCACGGTGTGTACGAGAGGAACCTGCATCCGTCCAAGTACCGCACGCAGATGTGCACAGAGACGGGGCACTGCAGCCGCAAAGTGTGCTTCTTTGCGCATGAGACCTGGCAGCTGCGCGCTCCCACGCACATGTGGACTGTGGAAGCCGCGGTACGGCCCTGTCCTTCAGTAGTTCTCTGATGGCACAACAAATCCTGAAAACCACATGCTGTGAATAGAGATTTTCATGTTGATACCGCTGTACGGTTGGTATAGATGCTGGGCTGTGCTGGCTGGGTGGCTGTGACCCAGTGCTATGCTATGCCTTGCCAATGCCAGGCAAGTAACAGTGTTGAAAGCTGGCCAGCAAATTGCGAAAGACACCTGTTCAGTGGGCCAAGTTAGACAGGAGCGAAGGAGACATTTTTCACTCTCCCTTCTGCTTGGTCCACTGGACAAGTGTCAACAAGTATGCATTGGAGCAGCAGATGCCCGCCCAGCATTGACTGATTGGAAAAATGACTTGTGCGCGCGAGGTGCAGGCGTACATGCGGCATGCTGTGTCAGGATGCATGATTGATTACTAGTATGTGCGGGCATGCATTGCCGTTGACTAATCGCATGTGCGCGCATGTGCAGGAGTACATGCGGCAGGTGCGGCTGGAGGAGATCATCCGCGACAGCCAGCAGGCGGCGCTGCGAGAGAAGGCGATGGAGATGCTGGCCCACAGCCGCCACCTGGGGGTGGCCCGGGGGGGACCCGCCGCCTACTTTGGCGCCGGGGGTTCAGCCCCTCCCACCATGAACCCCTTCCAGCAGCAGCACCTGCAGCACCAGCTGCTCCAGGTCAGCTTCATATTTTGCACTTCCCCTTTTTCTTCCTTCTATTGTCTCAGCTGTCAAATGTCAGAGCCAATGTAGTCCGATGCACCCAGAGGCGCCAGCTCAACTTGAAACCACCTGGGTAGGAAAGGCAGGATGCAGAGATCATATGTCTCAACGATCCTTAGGTGTACCTAGAACGTGCAGCTGGTGCCTTCTGCATGCCTTTCTGAGTTTCAATATCAGGCAGACATGCAAGCATGCAGTTGACCCAATGAGGTCTGCTGTCAGGCATGGAAGTTGGAACTGCCTGAATGATGTGCTAGGAGCTACAAGTCAGCTCGTGTCTCTTTGAGGGGGCATGCATGCGCTGCATGGCTTGTGATGCATGTGGTTGTGTGTCCACAGAACTTGGCTGAGGGGAGCGGCATGAAGCAGGCGACCGATGTCCCCTTTGCTCCACTCCCCACCATCAACAGCCCCTTCGCACAGCACCAGGTGTGCCCACACTCTTGACCTTTTTTTCACAGTATCTCCAATCTTTCAAACCAAGTCTTTGAAGGTACAGGGATCCTACCTGAAGAACCTCCAGTCCTATCTCTCAACTGAGAGGGGAGAAGGACTGTCTTTAGATTGCATGTTGTGCTCGTCCCGCGGCTCCCTTCTTCGGCTCCCCTGGTCAGCGGAAGATGGGGCATAGAGATCCAGCACTGCACAGATGCTCAAGGTGGCGGCATGAATTGCTTCGCTTCCTTGAACCTTAGTAGAACATCTCAGCATTTCAGAGTAGAACATGGAAGAGATGTCTTGAGGGGCAGAACATTCCGGGTGCGCAGGTGGGGTCCCCCCCAAGCACGCTCCAGCTGCCGGCGACCCCCCCTGCGGCGGTGCCGTTCCCCCCGCGCAACACCAGCAGTTCCCCTGTGCGCATGCATGACGGCGGCCGCGCAATCTCCCCCGACGGCCGCGCCGGCATCAACCTGCGCCAGGTATAGTGTTCACAATGCAGACCCAGAACGGCAGAGTTCAATCAGCCCATCTCCTCTCTTCTTCCTGCCTCCTGCGCGTGGCTGAGGCAGGCAAAAAGCTGGGCGGAATAGATGGAATTCCTGGGCAGACTGTACTCTATTGCTTTGTTTGATTTACATATGTACAACAGACAGAACGAGTGTCGAGACATTGCATGCTTGCTGATAGAAGAAACACCTAAGCAACCATCAGTGGAAGCAGCTTAATTTGCATCGCCTGTCCTACAATTTATTGAAGAGGTTATGCATGTGATCAGACGCTGAGTCAGCCCACGCCAGGCTCCCATGACATAATGGGCGACGCAGCTCTGGGCGCGCAGTCGAGCAACATCTTCCAGGCGGCTGCACAGGTACTTTAAAGTCCCCTCTTTTCCTACTGTCTGCGGTGTGCACATACCGCCCAATTCTTATATGGAAGCGATGACATCTTGACAAAATGCATTTGAACATGACCGCACAGAAGGCATTTACTGCCCGTGCAAATTCCTGTGCAATCACATTCCACTGGCAAAGACTGCACTCCAAAAATGATCGCAGCTACATATCATAAGAGTGGCTTCCATTTGGCTGCATGCACCAGCTGAGGGGGTCCTCAACTGGGTGCAAAGACTCTGCGCATGTCCTGAAAAGCTTCTGCTGGTGTGTCTGCAGGTGAATGTGCGCAGGCAGGGCCGCGCGCTGACAGAGGACACAGAGGGGCCGCGCATGTCCATGGCCATGAGACGTCAGCTGGGCATGGCCCCCAACAAGTCACCCTCCAAGGCCGGTGCGGCTCTTTATTCTATGTGAAATCAAGCTTCAATCACATTCTTTAGCGGTGCCTATGATGGCTTGAGACTTTGCCCCTGACTGGCCCATTTTGATGTCGCTCCTGAGCGTAGATGCGGGTGATTTGGTACTTATTCTCGGCAATCGAGTCACACGGCAGCCTTTCTGCAATGATCTTGGCAATTTGGCAAGATTAAGGGAACAGGGATCTTTCATTCCTGGTTCTAATTTAGTCAGTGTACAGACATGTACTGGCAGGCCTTATATAGCTATGGAACGTCCGTTGCAAGCATTGTTGCAGACCTTTGCAACGATGCATGCAAGGGACGTTCCATAGCTAGCACCCAGTATAACACCCAATAGAGTTACATGTGTAGTGTGCACAGAATATGTAGTCCAAGGCTCATTCTCTGACTTTATGGTTTATTGTGTTGGTGCAGCTGCTGCGGCAATGGCGGGAGCAGGTTCAGGGCAGCTGCGCTCGCGCGGTTCCCCCGGCATGTCACCCACGCCCTCTGGCACGCTCCCCATCCACTCAGGTACTTTTGTTTTATTTGAATTTGGATCTAAATTTGCCTGCTTCACCTCAGCCTGCTCCCCTGCGTGTCTGACCCATTTTCTTTCCTGTGCTCCTGAGGGATGTGCTTGCAGTCTCCTGCATGTCTTCTTTGGTTGAGGCGTGCTAATGGGTACTATTCTCAATTGCTCAAGACTGAATAGTGTAACTTCCTTGACTGAGGTCGCTATAGATCAGTCAATCTTATTAAATTGATCAACACCCAGCAAGCCTTGCCAATTTTCGCTTAATTAGAAATTCTGTGTCCTGTGCAGGGCTGATGGGCGGTCAGGGCATGGACCCAGTGTCGCAGGGGCTGCTTCTGCAGCAGGCAGCGCTGGCACTCCAGATGGCGCACATCAACTCCCCACCGACAGCCTCCAACCACGAGCAGGAAGCCGCCTCCACCGCGGCCCTGCACGCTGCACTGCGCGCTCAGCAAAGTGAGTAACCGCTGCCACAATGGTCACCTGGCCAGAATTGACCCATTTGGAGATTTGATATTAGTACATGGGGGCCTGTCATCTTGGTGTAGCGGTGGTCCGTGCATGTGAAACACAATCGGCGGCATGTACATGCAATCATTAAGAAGGGAGACATGCATGCGAGCCTTTGTCAAGGACAGAAACCTGGGATGTTGTGCCTCTTGAACGCATTCACGATCCAGGCCAGGTTTTGTTACTAAGGCGAGTACATCATGCTATAAAGGGTCTTCCGAGTCAATCTAAAGAGCTTGCACCCTGTCTCAGATGAGTGATCTGGCACACACATTACTCTGACGTGATCTCTTGTGTCATTACAAGATGTGATATCTATGCCTGAAGAAGAATGGTCTTGCTCAGGCATATCACTGGGCAGCTCCCATTTTACAGAGGGCCATTATGGTATCAAATTGTGGGTCACACCTAAGATTACCAATCCTGCGCAGGCGCATCGGTGGGCAGCGAGGTGAGCGCCAACACAACGGATGACTACTCCAGCCTGGTGAGTCAGCTGCAGGGCCTCTGCTTCGGGTTCATGGGCGAGGGGGGGGCCCCGGAGGGAACGCACGACGCCGTCAGCCCCCAGGAGCGCTCCGGCAGTACATCATCCGGCCCCTCATTCGAGCTCGACCTTGGCAACAGCGGCCAGCTCGGCACCCACAGCCAGGTCAGCATCCTTTTGGCTCCTCATGCACATGACTGTGATATTTTCACGAGTGCCATATCCCGTCTGAGATGGGCATGTTGCGCATTGAGAAAGAATGCGGTGTCAGCAAAGGTGCTCTGGAACCTCTGGAACCTGCTCTCCTGTCACCAGCTCATTGCTCAGAAAAGCTTTGCTCTGGGGAATTCCTGGCCAAACGATACCAGCGAAACACAGCATGCTAGGAACGTTGAAGGCGTGGCCTTGATGGGCCAGCGTGACCTTGGATCAGGCACTTAAATCATTGGCTTGATCAAGGCTGTGAGCATAGATCTGCTGAAGAGGCCTTGCAGTGTGAGACGCCTTGCAGCTGTGCATCTCCAGCATTCCCAAACGAACCCCCTCATCCGTCAGCAAGAAAGTGTCCTTGCATCGACAGTTTCTTTTTGTTGACGCGCAGGCGCCTGCAACCACCAGCTCCATGGCGCTGTCATATGCCCAGGACAGCTTCTTCTCCTACTGAAGCTGCCTGGCAAGCCAAGGGCTCAAGAGGCATGCAAGCCACCACACTGCACAAAAATTCAAAGCATGGGTCTGGAAGATGCCTTCCTGCTGTGACCGTTTGTGCCAGCGTCCTCTGCTGAGCTGTCCAATTGGATAGGGCCCTTGGGGGTTGCTGCAGGCACTGTGTGGCAGCACTCAGTGCCTGGGCACTCTTCAAACGGAGGGGGAATCTTTTACATTGCTGCAGAGGGGAGAAGCAACAAACGAGGGAGGCCATTTCGTGAACCATTTGGTGACTTTGATTTTGAAGACTGCAGACGCCAATTGGATCAAATCCGTTGCTGCATATCGCGCCAAGCGCTGTTATTTGGCGGGGTCTTCAAAGGTTGGTGTGTGTGAGTCCGGGAAGGCTCTATGTGCGTATTTTGGCGTCCCTTGTGGCGCCTTCAAGACGTAGAATAGCTTGAATAGCTTTATATCCTGTGAGTTTCGCGCTGCCATTCAAAAGTGGGCTCGCTGTCGGCTCTGTGGTTCCCTGTGAATGAGGACCTTGCAAGAAAATTTGTCCCAGCAGATTGTTGATCATTTGAGCGTTTGGAGCGGGCCCCTTTTCAAGAGCTGCATCTTGGAAGGACCCGGGAAGCTCCCTGCAAAACTGGGCCTGGCTCATTTACCTGGTTGCTGGCTGCTTGCTCAACAACCCGGGGATGTCCAAGGTCCCAACAATTGAAATTTAGTTAGCATTGCAAAAGGAAGGTGCAGAAGTGTAGGTTGGAACAGGTGCATGCTTAATCTGCGAGTGAGGTTGTACCCCTGGAACGAGTCCCGATCCTGGCTAGGGCAAGGACTCAAATAATCTGAAGATATTTCCAAAAGCTCCAAAGTCAACGCTGAAGTCAATGTATGGGCATGTGTTGCCCCTGGTACAAATTTCTATTCTAATTGGTTTTCAAAAGCGGGTGCAGGAGGAACAATCAAGATTGGCGTCCGATTTGCTCCATACTCTTGGATGTCTCGGGGGGAGCTTGCACAGCTGTTGTTTTATTACTTGCAAGTTTATTTTATGTGTCTAGCTTGCCATGTCATTTCTGGCAGTGGCAATGCTTACTGTTTGGTGCAGCGCTCGTGCTGCAGAATATTGGGTCTGTGAAACATGTGTAAGGGTGTTTCAGGCTCACTGCTCGGTGTACAGGGTTGAGTAGTAGAGGATTTGTTCCTGCCTTCTTTGCCAGCAAAGTAACAAAGGGTTACTCACCTGCTTGCAAAAGGCTGTCCAACAGCCAAGGAGGTGTGCAGTGACCTTCTCAGGCGAGAATGCATGCTTCTTTTGACAGATTCTTGGGTGCAAATGCACGCGTTGGTTTCCCCATTGTAAAACAGCAGATTTTTCACGAGTCTCTTTCCAGCGGCCGAGTCTCACACTTTTGAATGCATATCTGCTCTCATATCTTTCACACAGACCTTCAGTGGCCTGCATGAGTGTATGTGACTGCACCCAAAAGGAAAAAGAAAAACGGAGAGTCTCACAGCTGCACCTAGAACAATCACATCAGCTACCCCAAAATTATCTGCCACACAGGGTCCGCTAAGTGAGCTCAAGGCCAATGGAACTTTATGCCACTGCCATGCATGTGCATCAGGTACATATCAATGAAGGACATTTGCACATTTCCCTTGCAGCCTTCAACCTGCACATCTGCATCCTCTGAAATCTGGTACCCAAGTAAATATGGTAATTAGACCACTACATCTACATTGTCTCCAACTCCAAACAACCCTTGCCCACCAGGGCATGTCCAAAAGATTACAAAGAATGAGACTATTTGAATTATCATTATTATTATTATTATTATTATCACACGCTTTTCCTGCCAAAGGCAAGGTGCGTCTGCAGACAAGCTGCATGTAAAGGCTGCCAATTTGATTTTGATCTCCCCAAATGTCATCCAGCCATCTGCATCTTACAATCACTGCAGAATTGGGATGGCATCAGATTCCAGGGGAAAAAATTTGCTTTCATGGCCTTAATGTTCAGCACATTGAACAATAATAACTGCGCTAAACATGCCGCAACATTCCTGGCGCATGCGTCCGAAAAAAATCTATAATTATCTATGAATGTCACAATAGAATAATTAAGAATAGGAGGCATTCAGAGGTGAGAACGCGTAAAGGGTGTTGTATTTGCAATGCAAAATATAAAAATAAAGTGATGGGTTCAAGCAACATGTGCTTTTTTTGAGGCTGCACAAGGCCTCTGGAAAGGCGCATGTGCAGGCATGCACAGGCATGTGCCTGTGCGTCTTGCACCGGTGATGAAAGGCAGCATTGAAGGATCAAGGCATGCGAATGTGCTGCCCATCACCGGAGCTAATGAAATTTGTGCAAGGTGGAAAATATGCCGCGCCCACCGATTTACTTCCCTCGGAGTATATTCAGGGCTTTGCTGAAGTCAGCTTTTGGGGCAGGAGTTGACAACGCCGTTGGACGACTTGTAGGCGCTGATGTAAGCGCAAACACCCTTCCAGGATGACAAGGTGCACGTGGAATTGGTGGCCGTCCGGACCTGCAATAATTACGGTAATCAGCACTTGCTTCACATGCAGTTCTCCACCCAAAGTAAAACACAATCTTTCACATTTGCGCACAGAGACAGCCTCTTGACACAGTAGTGCTGCAGGCAATACTTGTAAGCTCAGAGTGATATGAAGCTCTGCATCTCTGCAATCAATATTCTTTAACAGATTGACCCATTTAAAGGTCAGCTGGTGCCTCATGGTCAAGTGCACCTAGAAAAGAGAAGCGCAGACATCAAGGCAGAGCAGGTGAGTTGAAGTAACACAGACTGCCAGGACATACAAGGCAGTGCAAGCACCGAAGAAGTAAGAAAGGGAAAGAAGGAATTCCAGGGGACACATAAAATCAACTGAATCAACAATCGCTTGATTTAGAGTCCCCTGGAAATTAAAAAGGGGAGGGAGGGAACCTGCACGGAGACGGGGACGTTGACGGTGTTGTAGGGGGAAGCTGCCGCGCAGTTTCCTGCCCCCTGCAGCGCTGTCACATTTGCCAGCAGCGTGTTGCCGGTGACCGCGAATGAGGCCGAGGGTGCTCGCAGGTTCTGCATGCGTGCAGAATTGTCAGACAATGTCAGACTTGCTGGACTTTTAATTTTGTGTGCTGTGCTGTACACACTGCAATCTGCAGTCACCAAGACTGCTAAGAGAAAGTTGCACAGAAGTTGAACATGCCAGTCCTTACTAGAACAGGCATGACAGTTTGGAGAAGCAGACAGGATCAAATTTTAGAGAAGGCATGCTGCATGCATTTTATAGCACAAACACAAACATGAAATGCCAATGAGCTGCTGAACTGCTCGTCATATCATGCCAAGCCAACCCTACAATTTTCCTGCATTTAAGGCTGCCTGCACCATTTTGTGGCTGGGCCTTCTCTGAGGCAGATAGATTCCCGCAACACTTCTTTTTAAGTACTCCTTTCAAGATGTCAACAGCAATTAGGAAGGCTGAAAACATTAACAAGCCTTTCTACCTCGAGTCCTGCTAGGCTTCGCAGGTTGGTGTTGCTCTTAATGGCCACTGTGTCCCCGTCCACTTCCAGGCTCGAGAAGCTGCCCTGGAAGCTGGTGAGTGCTGCATTGCTGGTCACCTCCAGTGTGTATGCAGATGTCACATTCTGCACACAAGAGAAAGCACAGCACTTGTCATCCACGTGGCTGTGAAGCTTGAATTTGAACCTCAAATGCCTTCCAGCACTCATCTCTGCACCATCTGAAGCTGCAGAGGGAGGAATATAATTCTTTGTTACAAGATAGCGCACTGTATGCATCATCTAGATGGACAGACTGCTGCAGGTATGAAAAGGAATGCCTGTTTTTCCGGCCTCAAAAGAGATTTGCCTTTATATGTTTGATGGAACTACCTTGAAAGCCGCCTGCATGCTGGTCATCTTGGCGTTGCCTGTGATCACCAACCTCCCAACGACCAGTTTCAAAGCCTGCAGCATTGACAAAATGGTCAGACAGAAGCCCATATTCATTGTAACCATTTCAGCATCACATGTACTTCAGGACACCCTTTTTCACAGCTCGCAAAAATGGCTTCTGGGTTTGCGGTATCTATCTATTGTCCCCCTCTAGCAAAGGACTTAAAAATCTGACTGAAAGTGACTTAGAGTCCCCCAATAAGGGGGTAGGATTGTGGCAGCCATTAACTGCAGCTTGTCTGCAGGACGTCCCATGCCGTTTGACAGGAAAAGCGTGCATGACTAATATTTATAGTAATAATAATAGTATGGTAATAAGGGGTAACAGGGGGAGATGAGCCGTACAGGGAAGGCGCCGTCAAGGGTTGTGAAGCCGTTGTTGCTGAGGAAGAGGTCTCCAGAGATTGTGGACAGCGCTCCAAAACAGGCGGGCAGACCGGGCAGCGCTGTGTTGCCCGAAATGTCCACCTGGCTGCCCACACTGCCCAGAGCCTGCGCACAAATTTAATCTTCAGGAAGAAAGCCAGGTACCTTTTCCTCAGACAGCGTGCTTTAGGATTTTACCTGTGACTCATTGGTCCGCCCAATCTAGAAGAGAGCGTGAGAAATGGGGCCAAAAAGATATAAAATGCCCAAATCCAAATTGAGCTGTAAAAACAGGGCTGGCAAGCTCGAAACAACACCAAAATTACCGGTAGATGAAGGGTGGAGACTAGGGATTCTTCAAGCAAGTGCCTATGTGCCTATGTGCGGACCACCCTAATTATACAGTGCTCGTAGCGAGGTTTGCAACAGTCATGCAGGGCTCAAAGTTTGCAGGCGCAGAGGAGCGCTGAAGTTGATGAACCAGGAGCACAATTTGAGGTATAAGGAGAAGTACTCTTTCAGAGAAGAGCTGCGCAGGAGTGTGCTGACTCACCGTGAAGCTGTTGGAGAGCGTTGCGAGCTTGGTCTGCGCCAGGATGGACAGGGCTCCTCCCACACTAGTAAGGCTCTGCAGACAGCACACCACAAACTCAGATGCAATTTTCTATCTTTCACAGACCCTCTCTCTTACTCACTGAAGCGAACTGAATTTAGGCATCCAGGTTGCAACATCCTCTGACTTCCTTTCCATCTGACATTTGGGTGCAGAAACTTGCGAGGAAATGAATTAGAAACCCACACTTCAAGGCCAGTGTACATGCATCCAGCAGTCGTGTATGAAAGTTTCGTCCTTGCGTTGCTATTATCAAGTACCAACCTGGAAAGCTCCTGTGATGCTGGCAAGGTTGCCATTGCCAGACACATCCAGGGACTGGCCAACAGTAGTCAGGGAGCCAAGAGAGGCGCCGCTGAGCGCAGGTAATGCGGCATTCCCGTTCACGGCCAGCGCGCCTCGGATCGTAGACAGCGCCGCAAATGCGCCCGTAAGATTAGTCAGCAGCGCGTTGGACTGTATCACAATGGCGTCGTCTACTTGCTGCAGTGCCTGTCAAGCATCCCATTTCCAAATGTCAGGGCTGCAACTGAATAAAAGGGTGAGAAACATCAAAGAAATGCAAAGACTGAGACCATTGCAGGGAGTCTTTAGTAAGCAACATATGTTTGGGCAGTCCACCAAGAAATTTCGCATGCGTCAACTTCAACAAATTTGTTATCTTGTGGGCAGGACGCAGATGTTGGGGGCATGCGCAATTTTGAGCCTACCTTGAAGGCGCCAGCGAGGGTGGTCAGTTTGAAATTCGAGTTCAAATTGAGGGAGAACAGGTACTGCAGGCTCTGCAATGACCAAGCAACAAGCCAGTCAGCCGCAGTCATCAACATCTGCAGCTGCTCTCAAGTGTGCGCACCACCAAAGAGTAATCGCAAAGATCAATTGACATGGGGTTGAGCAAGTCTGAGCACCTGAGCAAAGTTGTCCATCGTCTGAAGAGCGCTGTTGGACTGGACTGTCATCGTTCCAGACGATGATGTCAGCGCCTGCATGGCATGTGCGCATGCTCATGTCACACAGAAAGGGCCGTGCTGCTTTCAGAATATATCCTGCTGTAGATGTGATCCTGCTGATCGAGCTACTCAAAGTCCTACACAGCTGGTCTGACAGTGAAGTGCAAGAGAAGTGGTCTGGCAGATATTTTTTTTCTGAAAGGCTTATGTTGCATGGTGAAACACAGAAGACAAGGCAAAAAACAAAGGCCTGCACTTGTGTGAAGGGACCGCACTGGGAGTGCTCCAAAGAGCAACAGAGGCTTGACTCCATTGTTGTTGGTGATTGTTATGTCATCAACCACCGTAACTGCCTGCACGCAGCAATTCATTTTGTTTCAAGCCTACACGACCTCTCAATGAATTGCATGATTTGTCCCACTCTACAACCAACAGCAACGAAAAAATTTCCTGCAGTCATGGCCTTATAGAAGACCCCACCTATTGTAAGACCTCCAAATTAACTCTATCTCAAGTTGATCTGAGTCCCCTGGTAAGACTTGCCATCATCCAGCCAGCAGCTGGTGTCCCACTACACCAAGGCATCATTAATCCTGCCCATAAAACAAGGCACCGCCGGTGAATATTTGTTGTCAGTAGCCATTAAAAGAGGCACACACCTCCAGCCCAGCCAGGCTGGTGAGGGCGCTGTCAGATGCCAGGCTAAGGGAGCCGAGGATGGCGTTCAGTCCTGAGAAATAGCTGAGATTTGCCAGCTTTGTGTAGCCCTGCAGCGTCACATCCGTCAGGTTTGCGCAGCCGCAGATGGCTTGCAATGCCCCGGTGCTGTCCGGGGCCGCGTCGCACCTGCCGGCAGATGCGTGCACATGTCAGCAGCCGTGTCAGCAGGCTCACAGCTGCAAGAAGGTCCTGCGTTTCTTACCGAACTGGGAGCTGCTTGAAGTGTCATTGCTGCTTGAAGGAGATGCCTCTGCAAGGGCTGAGAGATGGGTCCGTCGGCCGCATTGCAGCTCTAAATGCAATTTCTTGCCCCGATTGCGAACCGAAGAGTTTATCATGCTGACAAAATATCTGAGCATGCAGATCTGAGCATGCAGACACTCAAGGTTTGGTGATGACAGGTTGGAGGTTCCAGGCACTGCAACGCACGTGAAGATGTCCTGGCTCTCGTCGAAGCGGCAGGTGGCCAGCGGGAGGGGGACCCCCGGTGGTGGCGGTGGTGGGGGTGGCGGCGTCGGCGGGGGCAC
>JADEYI010000673.1_pt1 | contig 40001 bp, 50 predicted proteins | sample 8542331 | NCBI WGS metagenome assembly JADEYI01 (sample SAMN16510988, study PRJNA670497) | mine drainage metagenome | isolation source: biofilm near Copperflume 1 | place: Germany: Marsberg coppermine Kilianstollen | collected 2018-02 | reverse complement strand
CCTCCTGGGAAGGGATTTGGGATGTTGCCGCCTCCTGGGAAGGGATTGGGGATGTCAACACTGAAGCCCCTGCATTCAGAGCACAAATCCGTCAACCACAGCAATCGTGGCAACAACATCGCTGTCACATCCGCCATCCCTCATGCTTTCTCCATGCAGCAATGCGCGAGCCGAATGTTGATCTTTAATTGTGTGCTTGGCGGGTCAATCCCGTAATAGCAAGCTGCGTGACAGGCAAGTGAGACAGGCAAGTGAGACATGCAGTGACCAGCTCATCTGCTGCATAATAATGCGAGCCAACGTCACCAAGTGCCGTGAGAGTTATTATATATATATTAGGGTTGGGGGATCCAGAATTAATACCCTAAACCTAAAATCATAGTGCCTACTGCGAGCCAACGTCACCACAATGCCGTGAGAGATTTATAAACATACATTAGGGTTGAGGAGGTTAGGAATTGATACCCTAAACCTAAAACCATAGTGCCGTGAGAGATGAAAGACTCACAGGTCAGATGCATCCAGAAGGTTGGCCCCCTGGCTGCCTGCTGCAGCTGCTTCGCCTAACAGAACCTTGTAGTCCTGGCCGGTCAGGAGCTTGGCGCTGTACGCGTCGTCCAGTGCGATGAGCTTGGCCCTCACTCCGTCCACAGCAGGGACAACGCCTGTGAGCACCAGGTCTTTGGCCTGCTCCGCGTTCAGATTGGCCTTCTCTTTGATGCTGCTGGCTGGAATGAAGCCGAGCTTCACCGCTGCAGCTGGCTTGAGGACCTGCAGCACCTGCAGTAGCATGACACGCAGAGCTCTTGGTCCAGATTTATTGAAGTTTGTGAAGACAGCAGTCTGCACTGACAGCTGGCAGAGGCAGCAATGCTCGCCTGCAGCAATGCATTTCTGGGAGCATGCATGAACTGCGTTCCCACTGCCAAGCCCAAATATGTGTAATCCTTGCGCTACCCTTGTGCGGCCTGACTTACATCTTGCTTTTATCTTTGACTCGGCGCCTTAACACTCTTTTACCAAATGACTGCAGAAACAGGAAAGAGGAGGCCCACCTCCTCTGCGCTGAGCCTCTTGAGATCGTCCTGTGAGAGGAGCCCCTCGTTGTAAGCGTCTGCCCATGTCAGCAGCCCCCTCTCCCTGACAGCCTCGGCTACAGATAACTTCTCGTTCCTGATGGCAGCAATTGGAGAGATGATGCCGTCCGTGAGTGCCTGCAGTGGACACTGATAGCATCGCCAGCTTCCTGACGGGCCTACTCGGAGTTGCATGCTGCAAGATTGTAGAGCAGAGCAAGACAAATTTGACAAAAGAAAGGTAATCATGTGTCATTAAGGAGTTTGAGTCCGTTGGATTGTTGTTCCATTCCTGGAGACCGTGCATGACCGCAGAGCATGGAGGAATCTGACACACATGCTGCTGGATGTACCTAGTCCCCAGATGCCTAGGAACTAAAAACCATGTGGCCTTGCATGAACATATGCACAGATGGATCCAGAAATGCTGACGCATGCTTTTGCACTCACCTGCGTGAGACTGATCCTGTCAGGAATGAGATCCTTGGCCAACACAAAGCCATAGTCCACAACCTCTCTTGCTGTGATGTATCCCGGCTTTACAAACTCCGACTTCACAGCGTCCGCTGCGCTGATGAGGCCGGCATGTATAGCAGCCACCGGATCCAGCAGCTTGCTCTCTTTCGCCTGCATTTGTCAGTGTGATGACCAGGACAGAAAGCAAAACCACAATGCACGAAAGATATTGTGTCAGTTTCTGCGCCTTATCATGGACCAAAAATGACAATTTTTGGGCGTTCTTACTTTTTGACGCACCGATGCACTAAGAGTGCTGTTGCCTATCACAACGAGCCCCTGGCAAAGACCACTGAGCAAAAAACTCGGCCTGCTCCTTTTACTGGGGTGCTAAATCACAAACAAGCTCTTACCCTTTGATGTATTTCATGGAGTGGTGCTCACCTCATCCAGCGTCAGTGCACCAGAAACGATGAGCTCCTCGGCCGTTGCGAAATTGTTGGCGATGGCATCACTTGCAGACAGTTCCTTCTGCCTGACGGCATCAGCTGCCTTTAGCAGGCCTGCCCTCACTTTGTCAGCACCAGCAGAGCGCGGCGGCAGCTTTCCCGGCACCCTGTTCAATTCAAAATAACAGTCAGAGTCACATTTTGAGCCTGACTTCCTGTCTGCTCATAGCACATTCTGTCTATAATTACACGCTTTTTCTGCCAAGAGGCAAGGTGCGTCCTGCATGACGAGCTGCAGTTAAATGCTGCCACAATCCTACCCCTCGTCGGACTTGCCAGATCCAAGCAAGGATCACTTGTAAAGGACCAAGATCATATGCAATAAATGTCAGTTGCAGCTAGAAGGCAGGAGGCCCGAAGGCTCAGGCGATATCAGCTGTGCCATTGGTTTGAGTTGGGCTACAAAAGAAAATCTCACTATAAAGGTGCGCAACGTCTTCTTCTTCCTTAGCTCTTGCAATTGGAATCAGCTGCAGGTCTGCATGCAAAGAGGCGGCGTCACTCACATGGCCCTCGCGTCCTCCACATTCGCCGCAAAGGGTGCCTGTGGGATGACAGATGTCCCGTCGCCGGTGGCGCCAAGATATTGCAGAGGTCGCGTACCGGACTTCATGTTATAAAGGCCCTTCACGCTGCCGGCCAGTCGCGCAACCTCGCCCTGCAACATTGCAGGCCCCAGGTGAATGCTCACACCAACAAATCTCCTGGGCTTTCATGCAAAGTGGTTCGATAGACAGGGCTGTGGCTGCGAGATGCCATCTGGCCTTTTCCTGAGGGCTGATGCAAAAGAACCTGAAAGTCCGGTGTAGTCAAGCCCATTTCCGCTCAAAAAAAAGACTCTGTGCACCCCTGTCTTGACATTTTCCAACTTTGAGAAGTATTCAAACGCATCCTCACATTCAGGATGGCATGCGTGGTTGTAAGCTAGGTGTTCATATGCAAGATGGACTGTGTCAGGACATCAGATATGTTTTTGACTCTGGGGCAATTGATTACCTGGTCATGTCCCGGCAACCTGGTTTGAAGGCCCTCGACAAGCTCGTCCTTGGGATCTCCCAGCTTCTCAGAGTGCGTCTGCAGCTAATAATTAAAAGTCAGCTGCTGCAGAACTGAGCTCCCTGCAGAACCTCTATTGGTGCATGAAACTAGTTGACAGAAGCGTGGATCGGCTCTTCTATGCATTTCATTGTGGCTGAAATCATTTACCCACTAGTATAATATCACCTATGTTACTCATGACCATCACGACCGCTTACTGACAGTTTGTTTACTTAATTATGTGCAACATCACTTGGCTGCAGCAGGCTGACCATGAATTCATTTTGCATGGCATGTCCATGTGTAAGTGCACCGGGCCATGAAAAGTCTGCCACCATACCTGGGCAGGCTCGAGGAGGAAGGTGCTTGCATCAGCCACATTCCCATCCAGGTTGCGCCACTCAGTTCGCACGCCCGAGGGGCCTGTCTTGGCAAGGTTCCACTGGGTGTAGGCAATCTTCAAGGCGGGGCATGCCTGCAGACAGGCAGTCACTGTCACTAAGCATTACAGAGGACATGCTTGATGAGTACTGCAGACTACTGAACAATTACACAACCCCGCCAGGTAGACTTGCAGCTGCATGTGAAGCCATTCGCAAGCAATCGTCCACCTGTCACGTACATTCTTATAATATAGGGGGGGGTGAAAGGATAAAAATGATGTCTCTGGTGCTTTCTCTGGTATATCTCCAGATTGGGCGGATCAACAAGAGGCCAGGAAGCAACGCACCATGCTGTTCAAAATGACCTCAATGTTGAGCTGGTGGCCCCCGCCGGCTGCTGCAGATTTGACATGCACAGCGTCTGCACTCAGCGTCACGGTCAGATCATTTATTATGGCCTGCCGGGGCAGCGCCAGTGGATCTGCCAGGGAGACTCGGTACTCCAGTCCGATGACATCAAATGTGACCCTGTCAATCTGCACAGCACATTGCAAAGCACTCACGGACTGAAGCACTTGCGGAATGCAGGCCTTCGCAGTTTGCCACACCCCCGCTAATGAACAACCTGTGGCTGCAAAGTGCAACATAAGCGAGACATGGATGCCCACCAGCGCTCTTTTGACAAGGTTGAGAGGACAGCAGGTGAGAAGACGCAGCCAAGCATCTGTAGACACATGCTGGTGGTGCATATCAAGCAAACGGCTGCAGTGAAAAGGACTCACCACTGGTTTTGACAACACATTTGTGCGCAGGTGGATGCGGTAGGTGCTGTTCATTGGATTGTTGGTGATAACGTCCTGGACATCCTCGGTAACTCTGAAGTCATCCTGGAACACCTGTTTGAAAACGCGCAAGGTATGCCCCTCAGTGACTTGCGACTGCATTGAACCAATTGCAGCACTTCTGCGGTACTTTGTGAATGCATCAGACATGTTGCGTTATCTGTTCCCTGTTTCATTGTCCTGCTGCAGGCAAATCATCTGGCAGCATAATCTGGTCGGTGTCGCTAGTACTCTTTCAGATGCTTTGAAATTTCATGCTGGGCGCTGACACTGAGACTGAGAGTCAGGCATTGCATCCGCCCTTCATTGGCTGGAAATAATGAAATCTGACTGACTGACTGAATTCTGCAGTCGACAAGAATTTGCAGAGCTTCTTCCAGGCAGCACTTCACAATGCAGGGGGGGCACCTGTGAGAGGTAGGGGCTGAAGAAACCAGCGCGGAGGGTGCTGTCTTTGGACACAGCTCTGACATCAGTGGCTGGCATGCCCCTTGGGAGTCCTGCACACAAAGACCTCAGCATCAGCAAGAAATGTCTGGACTAGCGTGACCCTGCAAGAACACCGTGTCCCATCAAGCGGATAACGAGGAAGCGGGTCTACAGGGTAAGCCAAGCTGTACAACAGACAAATCTGCTTGAGGCAGATCACATGGTATCAATCCTTTATCTAGGCAAAGGGCCCTTTGCAGCCAGCTCTTCATTTGCTTTTCTTACAAATAAAACACAGAGTGGCTCGTTACCTGGGGGTGCAAACCGGACGGGCGTGTGGGGGTCTGCAGAGGAGGCGCCATCGCTGCTTTCCAGGTCCAAGACCGGCAGTGGCAATGAGAGCAGGTCCAACACATTCATGGGCGAGTAAGCGGGCTGCCCATCTGCGGCCAATTGCTGCAGAGCCTGCCCTAGCCACAGGAGAGCATCTGCGCTTGTCTCTGTGACTACGGGTATGTCACCGCCGCCCCTGACTGCCTGCGCAGCCTCCCTGGCCACCACAAAGAACGCCAGGGCCGAGCTTGGCACGCGCCCGGTTGACACAGCGTTGTTGCTGGCGAGAGCCAGTCGCATCTGCGGGCCGTCTTGGACTGCTGTCAGGTAGTGGCCTGTAGCCAGGCTCTGCAGTGAGAAGCCACCGTTTTTCTGCAGGTCAACCTTGAACTGCGTGGCTGCCGTGCCTGCAGCAGCTGTATCTGCTGCAAAAACTCCCACGCGTGGTTCTGTCTCTGTGGGCGAGCCAAAGATTGCCAGGCACTTCTTCGCGCTCTTTATGACTACCACCTGTGCAGAATATGGGCTCAGAGTTTGTTTGACGCATAATGACAGCTGTAGTATTTGAAAGCCTTTCACATATTCGCAGGAGAAATTCGGCAAGCTGGTTACTTGGCGTTCAGATACAGTGTGATCTTGTCGTGGGGCATCAGGGTTTTACCGACGTTCGGTACCTGATCTTGTGCAACGGTACGGGCGCATGCTATCGCGCCAGCTGCACGTCTGGATCTGTCTTCGTAATTCAAGATTGTTGGAGATGCCATCGCTTGGAGTCTACGGTCGTCCAGCGGCTCGATTTCGATCTCGTCTGCAAAGCACAAGACGTTCACCAGGTTCACATTCACGAATGTGAACCTGGTTCCCTTTCGGGGAAGCTTTAGATAATGACTGTACATACCATAGACACGACTGCACATTCCTAGAGATGATCTAAGGTAATCCTCGTTGCAGACGGTGGCGTCAAGCAAGCCACGGAAGCAATGCCATGCAATCCAGGGAGGTTCCGGGCTAAATAGAGATCCTAATATTGGTGTTGATATCCTTACAACAAATTATATGCAATTCTGCAATTATTGAATCGCGTACACACCAGATGCTGGATTTGCGTGCCGGGTTACACGAGGCTTCCGAAGAGATGGCCATCAATCCAACTGAACTCGGACGTATCCTCGCAAGCAGGCTGCTTTTAAACGCTAGCAATCATTTAAAAGCTGTTGTGTCTTATATAGCTCGATGTCTAAATTGTCAAATGTAAAGATTATATTTCGATCTCGACCGATTCGACTATCCTAGTCAGGTGTTGAACATCGTGTCATCCACTGTGCTGGTGACATGAGAATGTTGCGACTCTTTGACACTTTTCTCAGCAGGAAGCTTATTTTTCTCCTACGCTTGAAGTTGAGACCGAAGAACAGCGCCCCCTCGGAAAGGTATTGTTCGCTGCTCCCAGATACGGACAGGCTTGTTGCATTGCGCTCGTGCGCTCAGTCCTCCAACGCGATTATCGACGGATCTGAATCACGTTGTATTGCAGTAAGAATCCCTGAATTCTTGAATACAGGTGCAAGCATAAAATGGCAATCGACAATGTAACAGACCTGATCAAGGATCATGAGGGTTTTCGCTCGGATGTGTACGAGGACACCACCGGCAACCTGACCATTGGCTGGGGGCACAAACTTCCTCCTGGATCTGATGTCCAGACGGTCACCGACGAGCAGGCAAAGAAGTACTTCGATGACGATTACAGAGTCGCGGCCGCTACTGCCGCACAGTTCGTGTCCAACTACGACTCCCTCACGACTGCGCGTCAGGCAGTGTTGATCGACATGGCCTTCAACCTTGGCAGAGCGGGTTTGGCAGGCTTTGTCAGATTCAAGAGGGCGTTGGAGGCGGAGGATTATGAAGAAGCTGCTCGGCAGATGCTGGACTCCGATTGGGCTCGGCAGACTGGACGGAGGGCAACCGAGGACGCGGCTATCATGAGGAGTGGGACATTCAATTAGGGCCCACTTCATTTGATCGAGCTCTCGAAGAGTGCGCTCTATGTATGTTTGGATAGATTGGGGGTGGAGAGCCCAGGTGGACGGGGTCTTGTCCTCTCCAGCTGCCCACCCTGTTTGGAAATTGACCTCAGAAAGAATAAAGAAGGGTGAAAAAATCATTATGGGCTCTTGACTTGAGCCACAAGCCCCCATAATCTGCTGCCTGCGCTTTGCTGTCACAATTCAGAAAAATTTTGCATGGGAGTCAGACCCTTCTAATGTGTGATACATCTGAAGAGTTTTATGGGCACAAGTGTTATGTACATATGAGGCATCGGTGGTAGTCAGGGGCAGAGCACAGAGTTTCAAGATGCATCCATCCATCAGTACCACCCCTTTTTGTAAAGGCTCGGATGAAAACTACCTGTCAGAAGATGAAGAGTGAGCGCTGCCGTTCACGTGTATTTCACCCAAAAACTGACAGCTTGTAATACTGATGATACTGGGATAGGAGTTTCAAATGTCTGATTTGCCCAATATGCCTGCTGTATCTTCTGCTGTATCTTTCACTAGCTACAAGTGTTTCAATTACATCTGTAATCAGAATGTTCCCATTCATACAAGGTCATGGTGCAGACCTCAAACGGCAAGCATCTGCAAACACTAAGTAGATGGCAGGCTTCATACTAGCTTCCAGAGCCATGATATGCACCCTAATGGCTTGCATGTTACTCAATGCACCGATTATGCAGAGATTGAAATGCCAAATTGCACGCTGTACCGTAGTAGCACTATGCACCCATTGGCAAAGACTCTTGAGAAGGTATGAAGGCATACTTATCTAATCAAGTGCACAGATGCCGATTAAAATGTACAACAGTCCCTGAGCCTGGTTTGCACAGAAGATTGACTAGTGCAATGCAATGCTACTGTTCGCAACAGTCCGTAAGACTATGAGCAAATTTCAGGCGTGCTGACCAGTCCCCGGCATTATGTGCTGGCATGTGCCGTCACCTGCCGCCAGACTGCAGCCGGTCTTTCAGCTGGCTTACTGCGACCCCCAGGGGGCTGACGGTGCCAATCATATCCTGCAGCTTGCTCAGCATGTCGTTGTCTCTAACGCGCGCCGCACACTCTGCCGCCTCCTGCACCAAAGAAACATGCTCCCAGTTTTCAATTTTATTCAGATTGTAATTTTTATGCACAGCACAGCCCCTGAATGGCTTCAGATGGGCGCTTTCAATCTGAAGTGCAGCTGGAGCTGCCAAATTGACTTCCGAGGACTTAAGTGAAACGCTGGGCGCTGAAAGTGACAATGAGAGGCAGGCAGTGGTACGGCTCAGATATGGCTGGAAGCGATGTGATGTGACAGAATATTTGACTGACCTGTAGAAGCCCTGCCGCTGCGTACTCCTCTGCCTTGCGCTTCCCGTCCGGCAGCCGCGCTATTATCCTGCGCATGCCAAAGAAATCACGATTTCATGTCTCATTATCTTTTATAGAGTCATGCTGCGAAATGACGCAGGCCTGAGCTCAAGCTTACAAGCAGATCGTGCTCTATTGTCCATGTGCCAACCTGCTGCCCAACAACATTTATAACAGCGGCCTCAGCCTGGCTGCTTGCTGCACAGCAAATCAATTGCTCCTCTGATTACTTGCACTTGCTCCACTATGCTTGTCAGAGCACTGCCGATTCTGTACACTGTGACTCACAATCTTGAGGGTCCAGGCACAGATCACAGAAGGAGCAGCTGCCTGAACAGGGTAGCGAACCAACTTTTCCGCAAAGATCATATCCCGAGGAGGTAAACACCTTTGTTACAGCGGAGAAGGCCATAAAGGAGGGAACAGCACTGACCGGGAGACGGTGGCGTCGGGCGCGCCATGCTGCTTGGCAGCTGCCACAAAGGGCTCAATGCCAATGGGCGACTTCTTCTCGCGCGCGAAGGACTCCAGCCCCTCCCAATCCTTCGCTGCCGCCAGCGTCTTCAGCTGCAGATCGTGAAAAGTTGAGTTTCTCTACCAATCAGAGACCAAAGGGATGCTTAGGCACCCTTGATCATCAGCAGGGAGAGCCTTGGTTGCACACTCAGGCTTCCCTCTCAACTATGCCAGAGCAACTCTTCCAAATATAAATAAATTTCAGACTTATGGTGGTTGCCTCAGCAGAAAATAACTTCATTTTTCCTCTGGTCGTTGCATGCAAAGCCACCCACAAAGCTTGCAAGCGCAACATTTCGCAGTCCCATGACCGAGAGACAGGATCAGCAATGTGGAAGCGAGCCCTCTGAAGGTCAAGGGACAGCGGTATTACACATCCTCATGTTGCTTACAAACTTAGCATGCCCATTCTGACCAGTTGAAAACACCCCAATTCCCCGCCGCAATGACAATATACAGACATTGTATAGAATGGTGCATCGCACAAAATTGCAAAGCAGGGTGCATGCGAGAGGAGGCCGGCGATCACCTTGAGCCACCAGAAGCGGCGGTCGGAGACTTTGAAGTCGGCGCGCAGGCGGGCGGCCGCGCGGTGGTTGCCGAGGCGCACGCACTGCCGGAGTGTATCTGCGAGGCTCAGGCCCAGCAGCGCGGCGTTCCCTGTCTCCGCCTCCAGCTCCGCCTGCACCCGCCGCAGCCTCGCCCACTCCGCAGCCGCGCGCGACTGGAACCCGTGCTCCTTCGTCTGCGCGTGTTTGGCACATTTAATACTAGTGAATCTGCAGCTGCTCTGGATGAATATTCACCGAGCAAAATAGTGGCGCCTGTAATTTCAAAAGCCAGCCTCTCAGTAAAAATGGGTGCAGTCTTCCCTGCTGGGGGTGTTGCAGACTTCTTGCCACATGCAACTGGCCACCATGACAGAGACTTTGAAGTGGGCAGAATGGAGTTTCATTGGCCGTGTTAGGCAGACCGGGAAAAAGGAGGTGGATGTACTGCTCGTGTCAAGGGCACCGCATGTGATCCCCTGGGTGTAGAGGTCAGATGCGCGGTCGAGTAGCCGCATGACCTCACCAGCTGCCGGCTCGGCCGCCCGGGAGGCGCCGCCGCACGCGGCGCGTTCAAAGCTCGGCATTGCAATCTTAAGCAGCCCGCAGGGCAGTCTAATTCACAAAAAATCCTCAAGAGCCTACTTGAAAAGAGCTATGGATTGTGTATAATTACCTGGGCATAGAGATCAGAAGCGCGGTCAAGCAGTCGCACAACCTCCGCAGCTGCCGGTTCGGCCGCCCGGCCGGCGCCGCCGGCCGCGGCGCGCGCGCGGCCCAGCCGGGCCGAGGCGGCCAGTGCCTCTCGCACGCGCATTGCGGCAACTCCCTCGTAGACGCCCGTCGCCATGTAAATCTGCTCTAGCAGCTCCGGCTCCTGTCGCAGGGAAGTGCATTGTCAGTAGAGAAAAGAAGAATATCACGAGCAAATCACATTATTGGTATATAAATATGCATCACTAAGACAAGAACAGAGACAATCGGTGCAGCGAGGTGAAATGTTGGCACCGGCGTCTGCGCACAGCAGGCGTCGAAGAAGGACGAAGGATCCTCCTGACTGTTTTTGAATTACGGAAGGCAGCATGGCAGAAGGCCCAAATCAAGAAGACCAGAAGGAAGTGCATGTCCGAAAGAAGCAACGTATAATGTCAGGCGCACGGCCGACAAAGCAAAAAATCTTGAAAAAAGCGCCGCACCGTGCGCGCGCAGTAGGCGTTGAAAAGGGAACGCGCGGCCGGGCGTGCAGCTAGGACGGCCAGGAACTGCTGCAGCGGCAGAGTGCGCTGCATGCGGAAGAGCACCAGGTACACCAAGTCCGCGTCGCCGCTGTCTAACGCTGCTCCGAGCGCCCGCTCCTCCTCTCCCAGGCCTAACAGCAGCGGCACCTGCGCAGGGAGGGCACATGTCAGGGAGATCTGTGGGGCATTCCAGGTCTGGGTGGCATGGCACACTGCTGAAGAAGGCCAAGCATGCTTGAGGGAGGCAGCTGCCTCGATTGCAGAAGCCCGCATCAGTTTTACCGCCGTTTTCCCTTCATGAACAACCCAGTGCGTCAAAAGTTGACAGTATATCGGGACCAGAACAGATCCATGTCATCTTGTGAGTGCACTCGCCTAAATAATGGTGTTCCAGGACTGTCATGACCCTTCAAAAAGCAGATGTCCGTTCCTATCCGCTGTACTGATGATCAAGCTCAATTGGCAACACCAAATAACACTTGCGTGAAAGGGCGCCTGACCTCCAGCGAGGAGGTGTCAAAAACCAGATAAGGATGACAGGAGGACACCACAACACCTGTTCGGCGGCGCAGGTCTCGTGCTCCAGGAGCAGAGCGGCGAGCCCCTTGCGGCCGACGGCCTGGGCGTGGGCGGCTACGGTGGCGTAGCGCGCCCCGGGGCAACCGGCCAGCCGCGCCGCGATGGCGTCCCGCAGCGCCGCGTCCGGCACGTCCGCTGCCGCGCTCACCTTGGTGCACGCCCAGTGCACCAGCACCTGCGCGTTGAAGCCGGGGGTAATGATATAATACATTTTCAAGAGAACTTCTAGTGCTGCCGGGGGATTTGACAAAAAGACTTATTATTAGATTAAGCCCCATTTGAAGCTCTGCATGGGCGACCGCCGGACAGGGCTGTTTTGCAGATCAAAGGCCTGCAGGTCTTTGGAACGATCGATTGCTTAAGCAGTGCGACGGGCTCTTGAGCCTGGCAAAAGAGAGGCGCCAAGCATCATTTGCTTTTGGGCAATCCTCCAAGAGTAGTATTCCTAAATCTGGTTTGCTTCTTATACGTTTGTCGAGAACTTTCACAAGTCAATTGACAAGAACCTCTCTCCCTATAAACTGACACGGGGCAGCGCACCTTCTCGGGTCCCATGCCGAGCAGAGTGGCGATGCGCAGAGCGAGCAGGTGCCGGCGCGCATTGATCAGCCGCGACACGACCACCGGCATCGCGAGCGCCTCGGCCTGCGCAGCCGTCAGCGGCAGGCCGACGTTTGGCGCGCGGAGGGCGTTGAGGATGCGCAGCTGGCGGCAGACAGTGACTATGCGGTCGCGCGGGAACGCCTCCGCGGCGCAGAACGCTCGGCCGTAGCACGCCGCCTGCACCGGGACGAATGAGAGAGGTAAATTGCTGGCAGATATAGAAACCTGTGCTGGTCGAATCCGCCTTTATTCACAAGCATCCTCGTGCCCCTCACCAGCTTCCTATCCTCCTGGGCGCCTGCTGCACTTGCTGCATTTTTTATCTCATTGCTGACCACCCTCTGGGGCAGTGAAACTTGGATGCTTAAGGAGGTGCAGCAGCTCCGGCAAAATGTCTCCACTGACGGTAAGGTTTTCCAATATGCCTGACGAGATATTAGCGGGCAGAGTTGGATTGCCGAGAAAAGTGAACAGTAATTGTCCTCAAAGTCTGCCTGCCGACATCTGTTAGGCCGTTTGGAAGAAAGTACCGTCATTGTAGACCCGCACGTTTTTCATGTTTGCTTATTCGCTTTTGGATCAACTCACATCTGACAGCCTTCTAGCCAATTCAAATTAGCAAGCTAGGACATTAGAGGCGAAAAAAATGCCACATACGACATCCACCCATGTTCTGGCATGCGTTGTACCCTTGGCTGGCTTGCCACAGCATGTGTATAATTGCCTGTTTCCCAGGTAACCCTGATCCACCTAAGCCTGCCCGCATCTTCACCCAAGGATCCTACAACATCTGTGCACGCATGCATGCAAGGTGCACCTTCACGATTGCCACCTGGCAATATTGGCAGTGTCATGTCCTTTCATTTACTTCTTGGGTGACCTGCAACCCTCAGCCCTCCCCCAAACAAATCAAGACCGCAAGAATCAGACCGTCAGAATAGTTACGGTACTGTCACGGCCATTAGGATTGCATGCGCGCACCTTCATGAGCGCCACCTGGCGCCCCTCGTCCAGCTCAGCCTGTGCAGCGTCAACACACGTGGCAACTGCCTCCGGCAGAGATGCCACAATCGAGCGCAGCCCCTCGTCCGCCTTGGCGTTCTGCTGGTCGAACAGCTCGCGCGCGTCGTACAGCAACGCCCCTGCAGACCGTGGCATTTTACTTTATCTCATGATCATCAAGTACCCTGTAATCCTCACATGAGAGTCAGACAATATAAATACTAGTGGCAAATTGTGCAGTGCAATCTCTCAATACAGGGGTAGAAGAACCTCTGAAAGAGATGACAGACATGCAGCTGCTCTGTTTCTAATAAGCCAGCATGAATATGTGTGCATGAGCAGAGCACTTCATAATAAGAGAGAAGACAATCAGAAGAGGCCGAAGAAGCGAACAGAGGACAACCTTTCACATCAAATGCGGACAGAGGTAGGCAAATGAAAGAAGAAGGCATTTGCCTGGTGCGGTGGAGCCAACCCTGTAAACATCCGCGAGGCAGTCCGGCACCCGCCGCAGCAGCTCATGCGTGGTGTCACTCACCAGCCTCACCTGCATCACCATGTTACATAATAATCAGCCTTCATGCTTATTCGTGCGCAAACTAGACCCGATATCATGCAACATCCTCTTGCAGGGGTGCTATCTTCATGCCACTTCTAGGATATACGGTATTGCACACCTGGAACCCAGGGTGCAAAGATAATGAGTGCGAACAAAGGCAGGCATGCAATGACATGCATGCACATGCATGCAGCCAATAATCATTGGGGCAGAGGAGCAGAGGAAAGCTTACCCCGTCGCATTCAGTCATCAGCACAGCGGGCTCCTCTAGACTGTATTTCACCCAGTCGCCATAGGGCCCAACCAGCAGCAATATGTCCTGCCCACAGACCACATACTGTCAAAGACTGATCATTCGATTTGCCAGCTGATGCTTTTAGGATGTGCATGCTTCGCACGATTGTTCCGTTTGCTCATTGGAAGCTGTACCAATTCTGTGAGGGGTGGGCCAAATCCAAAGCTAATCATGTAGGTCGCTGGACAACAAATTCCAGCTTGACAGCATCAGGAGAGCACCTGATGGAAAAGCAGGGATGCAAGAATGATTCAAGCAATCCCCGCCGCCCTCTATTCCAAATAAGTCAATAAAATAAGTGTAAAATAAGTGTTCCTCCTATTGGAGGAGCACTCTGTCTTAATTGTGGAAGATTTATCGATCCTGACAATGAAAAAAGTCGCAAGGAGAGTTCACCCACCTCCCAGTAGAGGACGACAGAGTCTGTGCCACACCAGGCGACCTGCTCTGGCGGCGTGTCAGACTGCGTGGCAAACTCCGACAGGAACTTGCCAAAGTCGGCAGTCCACACAACCAGCCTGCCCTCGCCCGTGAAAGCAGCTACAAACTGCCCGTTGGGCGCGACTGACAGCTTGGTCACCGGCCCGTTGGGCAGGCCCGCATCGTTTGCCGCGTCTGCATCCACCAATATGACTGACTCCCCAGCCGCCACCAAAACCTGTGAGTGTGAAGCGAGTCCTTCTCAGCTTTTGCACGCTCTCGGTGATCCATGCCTCCCTTTGAAAGCAAATTAGAATGGCGGGAATGCAATCTAGAGGCATGTAAGTTAATTCGCACAGACCCAGGACATGGCCAACTGATTAGGGAAAGTAGGCACCCTTGCTCCTGAACCTTCAGTGTCAACCAGTACTCTGCAGGTAGCAGGACCTGGCCTCCTTGATCCCTAAGAATGCTTGTCGACATGTCACCGTGCCCATGTCCACATGGCATTCATTTGGTGGCTCATGCTGGAGCGTACCTCTACGCAGCCGCTGAGCGTGTGCCGCGGTTCAATCACTGAAAAGCAGTGCGGCGGCTCTGTGAGTCCGCTCAGCGCAAGCTTCTGAGGCCGGGGTTCCTCCAGGTTAGACACCGTCCAGAGCCGGTGCCCGCCCGTAAGCGCCACCAGGCCATCCCCGTAGACGACGCAGTCCGTAACGCGCTCAGCCGCCACCTCAGCGCCCAGCGAGAAGCTGCGCGGCAGCTTCTGCCCGTGCATGCTGTACATGTGCACCTGTCAAGGCACATGTCCCGCGGCGCTTCAATGACAGCCAGGATCTGAAGCACCCGTGATGGGATTTGAAAGTGCCAGTCACTGAGCAGGCAGGGACCACGACCGCTCACAATCAGCGAGTCCTCAATCAAGACTCTAGATACTGGCTAGTTTCTCACAGAAGAAGCCGCTCGTTGGTAGCCAACCCAAAATGAGACTTTAGCAAAATCTATATTCTCAATAAGGACACGCCAGTTGTGAGCTGACTTTACTAGGCTCAAAACAGGCCATATCTGGCACGTGTCTAAAAGCGCATGCTGCGCAAGGCGTCAGCTCTGCATACATCACAATGTTTTGACCTTTTGCATGCGCACCTCGCCGCCATCCTCAATGATCAGCAGGTCCTCCTCATTGGTCCACCCCATGCCAGCTATGCGCCCATGGTCCCACAGAAACGCCGCCAGCGTTTCCCCCGCTGCTGTGAAAATCCTGACCACCGGTTTTGTGATGCCCCCGGACACCACCACCAGCTTCCTGTCGTCGCGCACCATCGCGATGGGGCCGCCATAGCGTGCGCATGCCACCCTGGCGCACAGCACAGCGATGGGAGAATTCCAGAGATCTTTACAAGGCAGGCGCTCTCCATGCGAAACCTACTCTCCAAGGAACTTGTTGCACGTGCTGCGCGGGATGTAAATGCCAATCAAAGAAGCCTCACTGCTGTCCTGCTGCGCTGCACAGCTGGTGTGTTGCATGGGCGGGCGTTTTGGGTGGAGGGTAGCTCAGTGATTCGCATGCTGGAGCCCGGTGCTCTGTTGGACTCCTTGCATGTTCACTGGTGAAAGGAAATGAAAGCAAAGAGGTGCGCTGCACAGCTGGCGTGTTGCTTAGAAGCCAGTGCGCATTCCAGGGTCCAGGCGCTGGGTAATGGAGGTGCCTGGAAGCTGGCGTTTGCACGTCTCCAAGCAACGCACTAGATGATTTTTGGTATGGGGGATGGACTGTAAGGCAGTGTCCTCACCTCATCTGATCGAGCTTGACGTCTGACCATGCCATGGTGTAGAGCTCGTGCTTCTCGTAGAAGCGGTCGCCGCACGCTTCCCATTCCCCGGCTGCAGCAAACATGCAGCATTTCATAACAGCAGAAAGACAAGGAGCCTGTATGAGATTGTTTTAGCACATTTACAAGGTGTACATCAACAACTTTCAATCAGGGGTTTTACGACACCATACCAGGGGATAAGCCTCTCGATCCCATGCTGGTGCCTGATCAAGGAAATTTCGTGTTCACATGAGGCCCCTAGCAGTCCCGAAATCCAGCAAATCCACTTGCTTAGTCAGATGGCATGTACAGATGGCTTGGTCTGTTTTTTTAGATTTGGTACTTTCGATCGTCTCCCATTTCCGATCCGATCTACATTAATAAGATTTACCAAAACAAGAGAGCTCCCGATCCTGGATGAAAAATGCATGAAGGACCGCATGGATCAGCAGGACACACAAATATCAAAATCAAAGTCCCGAGATAGCTTTTTCCCGCAAAGTGACATCAGTCAAGGAGCACCCTGATACTGTGTCACACTTTTGATGCCAGGCGGTGTTCTTTTCTTGCATGCACACGCTAGGCATAACACTAGCCACCAGACGCCACAGCAAGAGAAGGGGCAGTCCCTGCCCATGTTTCTGGCGGAGTGAGCCTTGGGAAGATGTGGAGCTACCCTGCGTGAGTCTTGCAGCAGGGTGTTCCCGCTGGCTAAAACTGGAGATCGAGGTCTTGTTTGAGGCCTCTTCTTGGGTTACATGGACAGGATAAAAGCTTCATTGAGTCGGAAGAGCACCGAAGGCGACAAGGTACACGGTCCAAGTGGGCATGCCTATGAAAGTCACTGTCTTTCACAGCACCTGGAAATGCATCGATGCTGACGGACAAACTCTGATTTGCAGACTGACGCTGGTCAGAAGCGTTACAAACCAAATTTTGGTGAAACATCAGGTGCGCCCAAGAGTCTTTCACAGATACTTTGACTTGTGGAATGATGTGTGGCAATCACTTGGCTAACTTTCTTTTTGCCAAACCGTAGGATCAGGACAACCGGTAGCAAATGCCAGTGCGGTAAGTGCCAGTGTCCTGACTTCAACTTTCCCTTATCTGCTGCCTGCAATGAATCTTCCCTGATAAAGCGTTAGACGTGCGTGTTATCATGCAGGGGCCCTCAGGAGGGTCGTCTTCTCAGCAAAAGTCTGGCTTGAGCAATAACGCGCTGGAAACACTCCCACAGGTGGGGGTTGAGGGTGCATGCCCTTACATAGAGGGGGAGTCTTTGGTGCTTCAGAAAGGATTGATTGCAGACATGTGTCTCTTACGCCGTGCAAGGGATGATAACGCAATGCTTTCTTGATTCTGTAATCGTTTCATCCTGTGCAGTACTGTTCAGAGCAGAAGACATGTCAGCGTGTCAGGGTGGTCACCTGACTTGATGGTGCAGACCGCACTGTTGAAATCATGGTGATCATCTCTGTTTTGTGCAGAGCATGAGGGACCTGAAGCTGCGGGACGAGAGAAGAGAACACAAGGAACCGGTGAGATCTGAGGCACTCTCAAGCTACCAGTAATATCTTTGTATCCTGTCCCCGACCTGCCACCTGTGCCTGATACCTGCATTGTCAGCTTCTTTGCGTCAGCACTCTTCTACCAGCTGCATTTGATCTGAGCATGCGTACATTTCCATGTCCCAGAGCACAGAAAGTTCGATAGCTCAAGTCAAATTGCTTCTTTGAGCGGGCGTCACAACCTCGTTTGTTTTCTACAGACGCGGGTCAGCCACTCCCGTTACATTGCTTCCAGCCAAAATGGGGCTGATCCGATGCCTGACTCTGCTTGTCAGAGTCAGCACCCAGAATAACATCTAAACGCTCGGTGTGTGCTGTGGCCAGGTGTTTGAGGGCAGAGTAGTGGAGGGGGATCCCAACACCTGCGGGCATGTGATCTGCACAGTGGCGGGCAGCGGGCCCAACAAGCAGACCATCAGCTATGCCACAGAGCGCGTGGTGGGCAATGGCTCCTTTGGCGTCGTGTTCCAGGCGACCTGCCTCGAGACCAGGGAAACGGTGCGTTCACATGCCTTGCATGCATCATTTTTGTCTATTTCTTGAAGCCTGAGGTCTTCTCCATATTCCAGGATGTGACAGCCAGCTAGGTGTGGATTGAGTGGGCGGCCAACACCTGGACTTTTGGGTTCTTCTTTTCTCTGCATTGGAAAGCTGTCGCGCACTTTCATATACTAGCTGTCCAAGATCTGGCCATCACATTGGCCTGGAACAGGCCACAGGGACTTCTCTTGTGAATGCTTGACACTTCATGTACGCAGCAGAATACTGACAACCGCTGGCATGTGGGCACAGGTGGCTATAAAGAAGGTGCTGCAGGACAAGCGCTTCAAGAACCGGGAGCTGCAGATCATGAAGATGATGAACCACCCCAACGTCGTCTCCCTCAAGCACTGCTTCTACAGCACCACCGAGAAGGACGAGGTGGGGCGCTGGGTACCATTGCATTATGAGAGCTGCAGAGCATTTAATGAGAGTCAACTGGCGTATATTGAGTCAATCTCTTGGGCTCAATATTCACCTGTGGGGCAAAGAGGCCACACTTCAACCGACTCTCCTGCCCCAAACTGGGTGCTTCGGCTGATGTCAACTACCCTGCTTTATCAGGATGCACACGGGCACATGCTTACCTTCAAATTTACAACTGGAGACAGTCTGGACAAGATGCATGTGCTATCTGTGGTGACATATAGATCTTGCGGGCGATTATCAAAGCTTCACTTAGGGGCGCACATACTTAAATTTTGAAGGAAGACTCGTCAACCTTACATTTCGAGCTTGAGCTTCTGCTTTTGCTTGAATACAAATTTGACCTTTGCGGGGTCAGGTATACCTGAACCTGGTGCTGGAGTACGTGCCGGAGACGGTGTTCCGCATCGGCAAGCACTACAGCAAGAGCGGCCAGCGCATGCCCACGCTCTTCGTCAAGCTGTACGTGTTCCAGATGTGCCGTGCGCTCGCGCACATCCACGCGATGGGCGTGTGCCACCGCGACATCAAGCCGCAGAACCTGCTCGTCAACACGCACACCCACGAACTCAAGCTGTGCGACTTTGGGTCCGCCAAGGTGTGGCGCCGCTGCATGTCCACCCCCTGCGCCCTGATCGGCTTGCAAGCGAGTGTCAAAACATCATGCTGGTCATGCCAGGCAACGGGTACCAGCTTCCTGCGAGCATGCCTGAATATCATGCCCAGTCTGCGCTTTGATACAAGTCCGGAAGGCCGGTGTTGCCCAGCCAGGAGTGTTTCTTTCTGGGGCTGCTTGGTTTTGAGCGCCCCCCGATTTTCTGAGCTGGGAGGCTTGACCTGGCGCGTCCCAGCCCTCAGTGTGCCCTGCCTCAAAAGAAGAACCTTGCAGCGTGTCTGCCAGAGTCTTCTCCTGTCCTGTAGGGCCTTCCTGGAGGCTCTCGACATGTTGCTGGCATGTGTTCTGAGGTAGAAGTTTAGTGCATCTTCCAACAGGGCTTGTCAGGCAAGACTCTTTTGCCTGTGGAGCAGCGCGGAGGAGAAATACGCTTGCCATACCAGAGCTGCCTGGCGTGCTCATGGCATGTGCTGACGTGCTGCGGGCTTGTGCGCGCAGGTGCTGGTGAAGGGTGAGCCCAACATCTCCTACATCTGCTCGCGCTACTACCGGGCGCCCGAGCTCATATTCGGCGCGACGGATTACACGACGGCCATCGACCTGTGGAGCGTGGGGTGTGTCATGGCAGAGCTGCTGCTGGGGCAGCCGCTGTTCCCTGGCGAGTCTGGGGTGGACCAACTCGTGGAGATTATCAAGGTGGGGGCGCCAACCTCAACTCACCTAGCTGCTTCCGGGCGTCCGCATGGGGAACTGGATTCTTTGAGGGTCTGTCAGGACATTGAATCTGGCCAGAAGTCTGAAGATGCGCAGCCATCTGTAGAGAGGGCAGCGCCATTCGAGCCTCTCCATAAACTTCCTCCAAGTCCAACAGCGAAATCACTGGGATAGAGAGGCTCATGTTGCAGCCATTGCGTGTACATGCTGGGTAGCAGCCTCACGCTGCAGGACTTTGTGAGTCATTGTATGGAGAGATCCCTCCAAGGAGGCAACCATGCGCGCATAAGCAGCTGCGCCAGTCTTACTGCTCTTGATATGCCTTTCTTTGCTGCACTGAGGGCATTCATGAGCAGCACCAGCAGTGAAGCTGCCACTGCTGCAGTATTCCTTCTCGGCTCTCTTCTCTACTAAAAGTAGGGGAACGCAGAATACACAAGGCAGTGCGAGCGCCAAGTAGGGAGAAAGGGCTGCCTCTCGGTGTAGTGTATATGCAGTGCTGAAGGCTTACTTTACTCTGCTCTGGTTAACCAAGAGAGTTGCGTGCAGGTGCTGGGGACGCCTTCTCGGGAGGACATCCACGCAATGAACCCCAATTACACTGAGTTCAAGTTCCCCCAGATCAAGGCGCACCCCTGGTCCAAAGTCTTCTCCAAGCGCCTGCCCACCGACGCCGTTGACCTGGTAACCCTTCCACCTCAGCATCCAGCTCAGCTCTTACTCTGGGTGGTCTGAGGAGTTCTATGGAGTCGTTTTGTCAGAGGTCAGGCCTTTATTAAAGGGGACAGCCTATTCTGGCCTCGATCAGGCAATCCTGTTACAGGTCAGGACATGCGCAATGACATTGGCTAGAGCGGACAGCAAGCTGGGATACAGGGGGTGTTGGCAGGACTTGCTGCAGAAAGCCTGTGGCACTGGCTGCTTGTATAACGGTGCAGCTTGCTTATTCAGCTTCTGGGGTGCCGAGCTCTGCTGAACAACGACACCAAGATGGCAATTCGGCCCTGGGCTGAGGCCCGTTTCGCAGCTTATATTCAGAGGAATCTGATGGGTGGCATGGCCGGCTGCATTGTGCTGCTGTTGCTGCTGCAGAATGCAGTGTTAACATTGACCGTCAGGCTCCTCAGCAGACTGACAAACTCAGCATGAGAGGAGCCTGATTGTCCATGTTTAGTGCTTTGGGTTCTGCATGGATGTCGCGCCACCTTCTCATAGATTAGCAGAATATCCTTTGATGGTGAATTGAAAAGATTGTCTCTGCGGGGCTGCCCAGGTGTCGACGCTGCTGCAGTACTCACCGGTGCGGCGGTGTTCGGCGCTGCAGGCACTGACTCACCCCTTCTTCGACGAGCTCAGAGACCCCTCCACCACCCTCCCCAACGGTGCACCCACCCTTTCACACATGATAAATCAGGAATACACCAAAGGCCACTAGTGGTATCTGTACCCCCCGGATAGACCCCACCTAACCATTGTTCAGACACTTGCACTGAACATGGCAAGTTGACATCTTCCTGCACGAGTACAATGTGTACAATGCAACAAGATGTGTACAAGATGTGTACAATGCCTTCCATGGGGCTTACATTGCTCAGCTATCCCCGCATTCTTTATTATTAATCAATCCTCCTGAGGACAGGAATATGTTGACTCATATGGGGCAACATGCTGCTGTGCGCAGGGCGGGACCTGCCAGCCTTGTGGAATTGGCAGAAGGGCGAGCTCGATGGGGTGGACGCAGAGCTCTTAGCAGCGTTGCAGCCCAAACAACCATCGCCGCCCTCATAAGCAGCGCACACTTCTGCTGCTGCAGCCCTCCCTTGACACCAGGATGCTGCAGCCACATGGAGACGTGCTGCTGTGGTGTATGTCTTTGACATGGTAGAGAAGACTGTCAGGATAGGCTGCCACCCCTTGCGCAGCCTGCAGTCTCACTCGAGCATACTTGAGCTTCAGCTTACCTGAGCTGCAGTTGAGCTTCAGTCAAGCATCCTGCAGTCTCACCCTTGGCGCACCACCCCTCGGGGGACTCTAAATCAAGAGGGAGGGAGCTTGGTTAGAGCCACCCGCACTGCCTGGCAGCAGCAGACCTTCCCCTACAGAGTTGACAGAAACAGCCGGCTCATGCCATGCGCATAGACTTTTCTGGCATGGCCTGAGCAGCTGTAGGACCATGCCGGCTTGTGCCAGCAAATTGGCGCTTGACATGCGAGAGAGCACATGGGGTGGAAGGGTGCATGCAAGGGGGTTGCTGTGTCCAGCTGTCCTGGCAGCGCAGCCAAGTCTGGCGGGAAGAGAGGAGAATGATGCTTTGATAAGAGCACCTAAGTGACGGGGTTGGCTGCAGCAAAGACGACAAGGGCAGGCATCTTTAGGACCATGTCGGGAAATCTTTCTTGAGTGCGTTTGAAAGGAGTGCGCCTGTTTGGGTGCATGGCAGTGTGACAGCGACGTCGACGGGCCCCTGCACGATGTTGTTAGATATGTGTACTACCACCGCTGGCAATTACATATGACCTTGGACATAACCTGGGGCAAAAAACCATACGAGGCCCGGGGCCGCTTTTGTGCATTCAAATTTTGAGAGGCGGCCAGTTGAGGACGCCCATGCAAGCGTGGGTGGTGATTCTGCTGACATACCGGAGGTCAGGACACTTCAGAGGGTAAAATTTATTGTTATTTCTATAGTATTGATTGAGGCGCTTGTGTAAAAACTATTCAGGCAGGCCTTTGGAGGCTCCTTGTAAGCATCTGGAGCCTCCTGGTACACTTATACTGCTCACCCTACACTAATTCAGACAAGCCGTGTGAGGTACTCGTTTTCTCAATTGGAAGCTTCCTGAACCATACTCGGAAGCGCAGCAAAGTGTACTCACCATCTTCCAGGTCCCGTCTGGTGGGCTCCACGCCGGTAAGCATCAAGAAGGCGACCTTCAGCTCAGGCTTTTTTATCTTCACGCTCTCGGCGCCCCTGTCGCAGAGGTGATGGGTATGAAGCCAGCGCTGAAAATTGCTGCCATGCGGGGGGCATCGATGCGGCGGGATATCCTCATCGCTGACCTTGCGCTTGCGCCCAGAGCGCGGCCTGTGGTTCATTGCATGCCCTCCATTGTTTGAGGCAGTCGTGCAGAAACCTGTATTGGTCTTTTACATGGTGAGCCTCTGGGTGCTGCCTATAGCTTCCAGCGCCGCGCAGAGATCGCGCGGGTTGCAGAGCATGGCCTCGCAGGCGGCCCCCTTCCAGCCCGGTCCCTTGTACCAAGGCCCGACTGTTGCCGCTTCCCTGCAAATTCAACACTCGGTGAGCAACTCCTCCTAGCATGCATTCTGATATACATCCGATGCACTTCAAAGGCTTTGGGGCTGAGCGCGTCAAACCTATGGCCATTGCAATGATTACAGCGGTTATAATAACGGTGGCCGCCGCCGTTGTGCCCGGCAGATACACCTTGCTGGATCCTCTGGCAATGGCCGCATCCTGCACGCATGTCAGAGACACATCAGTCACAGCACTTTGGGCCCTTGATGTAGATAAGCCTGGCAAAAGGGCAGTTTGGCCACTTTTGCCTGGGAAAAGGAGTCATCGACAAAACCTGTTGCCGCTCACGGGGACCTCAGCTGGACAACCGGAGTAGCGGGCGTCGCGCAGGACACCAATGGCACCATGCACATTGAATGGGGTGAGTTCAACAGCCCATTGTGCAAAGTCACCAATGTGCCTTTCAGAAGGCAGGCCCTAGGATTTTGAGGAAAGAAATTGCTCCTCTGAGCCCGCCTTCCCAGCCTTGCCCCTTCCTGGGACTGATGATCCTTCTTTGTATGCCTCATTGGCTTTGTGATCCAAGGTTCAGCTGATTGAACATGTGTGTGCGATGGTGCTGGTGTGCAGGAACCAAACGCCGCTTGTGGCCGCTTGTGGCAGCGCTTTTGGGGAGGTATCATTGGGTTCATGGAAGACACAGCTGAGATCTGAAGGCCTGCTGCCATCAATAAATCAACTGACAGTATGAGTCACCCCTGCGGGAACATTGACACCTGTTGCATCGTTCTTGGAGTTTGGGCCCATGCAGACTGAATGGCGCCGGTGATTGTTTGGCAAACTATGGGCGGTGAAGCCAGTAAATCAGTTTGACTCCCTGTGAGATATCCTTGTCCCCCCAAAAGTTTCATTCATTTCAGTTTATGATATGCCCCAGCTGCTCAGCTCCGCCTGCTAGCTATTTCTCATTGCATTGACATATTTGCAGAGCAGATAATTTCTATATATTTGGGTTTGTCCGCGTCCTCAAGAGCATGCCTCTAAGATGGAAAAATATTGAAGCAATAATGGAGTCCTCTGGGAGTGTACTAGCAGTGCTAGACAACATCATGACATGCGTCTTACGATCGCTGATCTCCATAAAGCAGTGTCATCAATTATATAATATATTCTGAGAGCCTGCTGCAAGTCTTGCTCACTCTCATGAGCAGCTACAAGGGCAACAGGGATAGGATGTGCCAAAAACTTTACCAGGTTGCCCAACATTTTCCTCAGCGTGAAAAATTTGCAAACATGCCACATTGACAGCACTTTTATCCTCCCGGATTAGGTGATGCTGGTGAGATCAACACCAGCAGCAAAATCCCTGCTGAGTTGTGGAATAGGATTACTGACCCTAACGCCTTGTAACGCTCCTCCACCAACACCACTCTCCCCAATAGCGTGTGCTCAAGTGGACGAGTGTCCTACCATTGTAGATTACTGAGAGTTCAAATCAAAGGTGCAAACATGGCCGACGGTCCTTACGCACTAAACGACGACGGTACAGCCAAGGATCCGGCTGCTTTCCGGCAGGCGCTGAAATCTGATCCGGAAAAGATGGAGGCGCTGAAAGAAGAGCCTGAAACATTGCGAATTGTGATGGGGGACGACATGCATGCCTTTCAGGAGCTGATTAAGGGCGTTTACCAGGTGCGAAGCGCCATGGCATCTTATATTCTAGGCTTGAGACATGAACCTTCAATTCACATTTCAACGAGATGAACCATTCCTATAATTCCTACTAGCAATGAAGAGTGTTTGCGCCGTCGCAGCAAGCATTCTTCATGTTTGGTGAAACGGTGTCCGATTAATGCTGGCAGGCAGAAAAGAAGCGGATGGAGCGTGCCAGCAAATCAATGTCAGAGAGGACAATTGATGCTCAGAGAGCGTCAGCTACTGTTCCCAGGTCAGAATTCAGGACCATTGGTTCTCAAAGTACTCTACGTCGAACAGCATCCACAAAGACAAACACTGTGCTATCAAGCCTCTCCGATCATCACTAGCGTTGAGCATGGATACAGCTTGATTTTCTTTCTACCAGTCTCAAGGTAATGGATGCGAAACAATCCGTACACCTCCGCCTTTTAAGCTTTTGCGGTGGGCTTCCCTGCAGGGATACCGTGCAGTTGTACCAGCAGTTGCATGCCTCTGGGCTGCAGTACGGGCCGGCCTTCCGTCTGCTGCGCAATGTGCACACTCCCGACCTCAGCGCACAGTGAAGCCTGCCGCTTGGCTGCACACAGTCGTGACCTGCATCAGAGTGATACACTCCTTCCAGCTGATCTTTGTGCCTGGCAAGTTGCCGAGAGGGTAGGTGCACATCAGCTTGGGAAATGCAGTCATGTGACATACATCCTGATGGGACAGACCAAAGTGCGAGGCAGAGAGGTCAACTAGATAGGCCTGTGGTTGCTGACCAGTCATTCTTTGAGGGAAAGAGTGCGCCTTCGGTCTAGTTGTCTCCTCTCAATTGGTTGGGCAAGTGTTTGCCATTCCAGATGACAACTTGTTGGAATTGCGGATCTTGGCGAGTACCTGATACTGTGCAGATCACACACCAGTAAATTGACTGCCCATAGGCATGGTATCTCTGCAGTGACCAATGCAAGCCATTCCACATGAGGATCCTGTGGCCTCTTGTGTGTGAAAAGTTTATTCTTGCAGCAAGCATTCCGCACTCTTCATTCTGAAGGAATATGATTGGTTACATTTATTTCCTGCACTCAGATAGGGGACCCAAGACTAGTGCCCAGCGTCGGATGACTCACAGCGCAACTAAATGGAATGAAACCCGCCCAGAACTGAGCAGTGCTCAGGACATCTGGAATGTATCGACTTGGATGCTTATTCATAAAAAGAGAAGGTTGCTCAGACGACGCTGGCAGCACAATTCTGCTTGCCTGCGGACGCTGGATGCACAATGCTGCATGCCAGCAGATGCCCGAATGTGGGCTGGATCTGATCAAATGACACGTCTGATTGACAAAACTGGCCTGACAGCACACAATGGATGAGTCAAAGGCCGCTCAGAGGAGTGTGCCCATTCTTGTGGGGACGCCGCACTAGCATGACAGGGATCTGACTGGAACTTGGCCTGCAGTCACACAACTGAACTCCTCAAAATTTTGAATTCATAGCAGACAGCCTGTTTCCTATGAGGCAGGCTGTAAGGTTACCACCTGTGTCTCACGTAGTGAACAGTATAAAGTGCATTTGGTGGAGACATGCAGGCTGCAACATACCGCATGCTGCCACTTGTCACAGGGTCAATACACCCCTGCTGCTTGATCGGCAGGTGCACCGCAGCACTGGTAGCAAGGGCAACACACACAGTCCTGCAATACACGACATAACGTCAATAAACCAACCATGAAAACAAAGGGCATCTAATGAAGGCAGACAGAAAGCCAAGGTCTCGGTCACAGAGGCAAGGGTAAAGATGCACGTAGTTTGAAGAGGCGTGAGCTCTTTCATATCTCACCTCAATGCACTTTGCGCATTCGTCCACCTGTTGGCAGAAAGCACATCGAATGGTCAGCTTCTCACTGTTGGCAGTAACGGTACGATCCTGCAGTGCATCGTGCGTTGCCACCTGGATGCACTTCAGTACAGGAGAGCAGGAATGTGGAGCTTACTGCGCAGCAGCAGCAGAGGCAGACGATGATGTCCTTCAGGCAACCCATGACTTCCGGTGATATGCGACCTGCAAGAGAACGAAACCTATGTCGGAAATTTCCGGAGGCGCATGTTTAAGCTTGCTACTTGAGAAATTGGCCAAAGAATTGTCATGGAAAGGTGACAAATCCTGATGTAACATCCTTTCTGACAATTTCTTGAGCCCTTGAGCATCTTCACGGTGAAGCAGTACAGCTGGTGGTGCAATCCCGCCAAAGCTGTTTGTTCAGCCTTTCTCAACGGAATGCCTTCTGAAGTTGCTGATTGAGCAAGCTAGAGCAAAACTTGTGCATTCAAGCGGCACCAGTGCCTTTCGATTCACTCAGCGAGATGAAGTGCTTCACAGAGCGGATCGGATTGGTGACACATGCGGTGTTCGCGGAACATACCTTACGAAGAAGATGTGGGCCTGTTGTCGGATCGTAGGGATGCCTGGAGTTACTTACACTTACAAGACGAGGTTATTCAAGACTACTTCTTTTGGAACAGGTGGAAGGTATTATGGGACAAAGAGAGCAACTCAGATCCCAGCTTCTCGCCGAACGCGTATCGCCGGTTTTGGCTAACTGGACCGATTCGCCTTTATTGCCATGCCCAAAAGCCACTGCATGTTACTGAATACTAAGAAAGAATGCAAGACATATGCAAGGCAGATCTCTCTTTCACGCCAAAGCATTCCAGATTGAGTTGCTCATGAGCTGCATTTGATACAAGTGTGATTGGCGCTGGTGGCATTCGTCTTGCAAGATTGGTCCAATTGGTCGCTGGTGGCAAAACTCTTTGATACTGCAGCTGCCCAGTGAATGCGCATATGCATGTTCGAGAGTGAGTCAGTGACTCGCTCCCCCTACATTGCAAGAATACACTGTCATCCGTCTTACAGAGAAGGATTTTGCAAGTCAGTAATTATACACTTGGTGATGACTACACTAAATCTCAGGGCTACCCTTCATGAAAGGGGACACCAATGGATACATTCAATGACAAGTTGTCAGGCTTGCAGCATCACTTAAACCTGACCTATTTGAAGATTCCCTTTGCACGCGCAGTGAACACACAAAATAAAGATTTCCCAAACCCTTGCACAAAGCCATCTCCTTCAGAGTCAACCATCTCCTTCACAACCCAAGTGATTTCATGCAGCATCATCCTCCCTTGCATCAGCTAGTCAACGGCAGTAGCCGCCTCGCCGCTTTAAATTTGAATTCGAGTGGGCTCCTGCGCCAAGCAGCCACCCCAAGCTGCAGCTGAGAGCATGCGCTCTATGACAGCAAAGGACAGCTGTCATTTTGGCACACATGCATATCTTAAATATAGCAATGCCAAAAGGCTGCGATGCCCCGAATTAGGCAAGCCTATCGGCCTTGCATGTTGCTTGCTTCTAGACACCGCCTCCCGCAAGTGTAGATATCTCTCACACCATCGGGGAAGAGAGATGCCTTATTGCTTGGTGCAGCGGGAGACTGCATGAGCACGACTGACCTATTGGCTTGGCATGCTTGGTTCATGGGGCAACCCTGTCACACCCCTACAAGAGAGGGTGATAACACATTGGGAGAGGGCCTAGCCAGGACTGGCAGAAAGGTCCTGCGTGTTTGCTTCCTGCGACAACCTTTCATGGACCCACAAAAAAGGATGATACCCTGAAAGAGCTCCTGATCCTGACTGGCCCATGGCCATGGCAGACTTGCTAGCATCATTCCCTTGTGGGCAACCCTTCCACGCCCCCGGAACACAGAGTGCTGATAGTATAAAAAAGTGCCTGATCAGGACTGGCCCATGGGTGTGGCATGCTTGCGTCCGGGGAGCAACTACTATATCAACCCTGTCACTCACCCCCATGAAAGGGAGATACAAATTTGGTGCAGCGCCTGTTCAGGACTGGCTGAGGCTTGCTTGTTGGGGCCACCCTCTCACACCCCTGGAAGAAAGGGCAGTACATATCGGCGCAGCGCCTGATCAGGACTGGCCCATGGGCGTGGCACGCACAGGAGACGAGCGCGAGACGCTCTCCAAAAGCGAGTCATTCAGCCGGCGCACCCAGCTGCGGGGGCCGGACAGAATGGATGACTGACCCCCGTTCACGCCAAAGCGCGTCCGCTGCGTGGCTTCCACCAGCTCCCGCATGCTCACTGCCTGCGCGACACCACAAATGACAAATTCATTACTAAACCCCACTACAAATATTGTGTGTAAGGTGCAGGACACCCGCTTGTTGTTCATTTGGCTGTGTGCCACCTGCCGAGCATCTCCATGCATGCGTGGCCGTGGCTAGAGGCCAGAGGCTTCTTGCGAACATAAGGCAAGAGGAGGTACGCGGCAAGCTTTGTAGACAAACTCAAGCCAGGAGACCAACAAATTTTGCACATTGAGAAACAGCCCCAATCATTGCCCCGCTGAAGCAACAGGACAAACCCTGCTCTCCTCTCGACCTTCCAAAACTATAACAATCAGAGGCCCTATGTGCAAGTACATGCAAAAAGGCGCGCACCTCGGCTTCCTTGCGGCCGGCGAGCAGCGCGGCCTCGTTGATGACATTTGCTAGCTCAGCGCCGCTGAAGCCGCCAGTGATCTTCGCCAGCGCCCGACACGCACTCCCCCGGTCCAGCTCCGGCGCCTGGAGGGCATAGACATTGTTACCAATACGTCAAAGGATTCAATTCAATGCAACATGCATATAGGTGTGTGCAGATATAAGAGCGAAAATGCGCATCAGTGTCGTAGCTGCTGGTGGTCTTTGAGGCAACAAACAATGCCCCAGCAGCAGGTTCGACCAATTGACCCGGGTCGGCAGGGAATAAACAATCATGGTGCGCAGCGGAGAAAACACAAATGCAACCACAGGACATTGTCTTGGTGATGGCGGCACATCAGGATGCTGCCTTACACGCATGCAGATCAACAACTGGAGCTCTGGCAAGGCACACCATGGGCAGAGAACGCAGGGCAGCTCATGACTGCAACAGATGTATATCTTGTGCAGTCATGAGCCGCCCTGCGTTTTGTATAACCAGGAAGAGACCCCCTCCAGTGCAGGTCTCTGATGTCAAGACAACGGCGGCGAGTGGCGGGCATTTGATTTCAAATTCGCACCATGGGGATGGAGCGGAGGTGGACTGCCAGGATGTCGGCACGGCCGCGTTCGTCCGGCAGAGGAACCACCACTCGCCGAGATAGCCGCCCGGGACGCGTCAGCGCCGGGTCCAGCACCTGCGCGCACATTCGCCGCTTTACATGTGCTTTCGAATAACACCTCTTTGAAACCAGGACCCCCCTCAGTTCGCACAGGCGTCAGTGCCGACTACAGCAAAAGCGAGATAGTGATACGTGACTTGACTGGGAGAGTTGGCAGTGAAGTGCAGGTCCCCCTGATGGGCATCACATGCTGGGTCCCTTGCCACTGCCGGAGGAGCTAGCCCTGTACTTGAAAATGTATTCAGGGCGGCGCCAGCAAGAATGCCGCAGCACACCGTCGTGGAGAAATGGCACATGGCAAACCACCCAATCTTGGAGACTCATCGTTTTGCGGCTGTCTGATGGTGAGACGACAACGGCGAACAAGCACCAAAAACAACAAAACCGATGCCCACCAAGAAGATACTGATCTGCCATGCGGAACTGCTCGGCAAAGTGGCAAAGCCAAAAGAACCCTTTCCTCATCTGCTCTTCAGCGCCGCGGAGCACCTGCGCTGTTATATTTCAATTTCTCTTCAGAATGATTTCAAGCGGCCCGCGCGCACCTCCGGGCGGTTGGTAGCTGCGAGCAGGAGGACGCCCGGGCGGCCCTCAAAGCCGTCCAGCTCCGTCAGCAGCTGATTCAGCGTCTGGTCCCTCTCCTCATTTGTCCCCATGCCCCGCCGCCCGCCTGCATGAAGAATCCACTTCAGACGCTGTTGTATTGCCGGCATGCATGATGATTTCTCAGAGCCCGCATGCCCCTCCCTGGTATTGCATCAGAGCAGAGGACTTCATTGAAGCATCCACAGCCACACACCGACCAATCTTGTAGACGACTGTTTCAAGGCTCATCAGCTGAAGGCAGGTCAGCATGCAAGGTAACAAATATCACCGGGGCAAAATGGGACGAACTTGCAAGAATTTATAGATCAAGTTCCCATTGGGAGGTGTCTTCTAGGTACAGTGACCGATTCAGAGGTCATGACAGCATGTTGGGTCTGTCCACGACAGCAACACTCATGCATTATTCATAAGAGACAGCTGCAGGGCGGTGACTCACCCACAGCGTCCAGCTCGTCGATGAAGACCACGCAGGGCGCCTTCTTGCGCGCCTCGGCAAACAAGTCACGGATGCGCGCGGCGCCGCGGCCGACAAACAGCTCCACAAACTCGGACGCCGACGCAGCAAAGAAGGGAACGCCTGCCTCTCCTGCCACCGCCTTGGCTGCAGGCAGGAAGTGACACCTGGCTCACCTCAGCAGTCCGCAGCCCGCAAAACGAGAAAGAAAGCCAGAGCATGCAGATGACAAACTTGCTGGTGAGTTTTCAAAAGAAAACACTTCAAAGGTCTGAAGAAATTCGTAAAGCTGAAGCTCTGCCAACCTTTTCCAACTCGACACATTGGGCAGCGTCCCTGGACTGGACCTGCAACAAGGTTGCATGCATGCCAGAGTCTCCTGTCTTTGAAAGCGGCATGGATGAGCCCCCAGCAAGCATAATTAGAATCACTCATGCCTCTTCTCATGACAGGAAAGTCGGACATGCTTGCACAGATCACTTGGAGGGGCATCCTGGAGAGGCTTGCAAAAGGCTGTGACTCACCGAGTAGCGTCTTGCCGGTGCCGGGGGGTCCGGTGAGCAGCACGCCCGAGGGAGTTTTTGCATTCAGGCGCGCATACCGGCGAGCGTCCCTTAGGCAGGCCACAACCTCCAGCAGCTCCTCCTTGGCTGTGTCGAGCCCCGCCACATCCCTGAATGTCACCGGGGGAGCCGCCAGCTTGCTCCCCGTCCCCTTCTTGGCCCTGCAGCGCACCAGCATGAATTCAAAATTCAAAATGAGAGTTAAAATATGCTCACTCAATCGCTGAGTCGCTAAGAACTGTGTTATAATGTTCAGATATTTGACCCATGGCTCAGTGGCAAAGTTTGGGCAAGAAGCACCTCTTGGATTTATGAGGGCAGGCAGAACAGTGTCTTGAAATATAAAAAATTAAGGAGTACGGTAATCCCATCTTTATCGGAAATTTTTACGGGCAATGTGCAGCACCCCGCTGCACATGCAACAGGCTGCAAGCTCACAGACATGACATGCATGGCCATTTGGAATCCCCAGAAGCATGCAAAGCATCCAATACATGAAAGCATGCGGGCACAGTTTTCCTTCTGCAGGGCATAGCATGCAGAGTGAATAGCTGTTGGGAGCTGAGGGACCCGCCTAGAGGGCGTCCTGCTCTGTATCGCGTGGCGCACAAAGAGGTACAACGGCACCAGTGGCAGCCACAGCGCCAGTGTCGTGCCCACAATGCGTCCCAGCGCGCCTGACATTGACGCCTGCACCATTAGCACACGTCATTCAACACCCACCCATCTGTAAACGTATTGAAGGACATTACACCGCAGACATCCCTTACATTGCGCCATGATATCTTGTGCTGGCACAACGTGACTGTTGAGATATCATTTGTAGATCCATCACATCCACAATACGGTAGTAGTCCTTGCTGTAACCCCAGGATCGTCAGTGTCAAATGAACGATGTCAATGAGAGACATACTGGGCAGAAACATACACAAGCAAAGCAGAATAGAAGGGCAATAGAGTTGCTGCCTGGCTAATCTAGTTCTTGGAATTGGAGCTACACGGCTTGTAACAGAGCCTAATAGAAAGGTGCGTGCCTTGACAGCGCCAAATTCAACGCCGGCCGCCACAAGCACAGGGATCATGTTGGGGTCGGACACGCGCTTTGTCACGAAGTGAGGAGCCACGCCGCCGCGTTCCCTCCGTGCAGCCTCTGCCGATGCGCCTGAAACAGCCATCTTGAGTTGGTATTCGAAATTCCAAGTCGAAGAGACATGACCCGCATTCCTGCTGCTGTGCAGGCTGTGTTTGCAGTGTGAGTTGCATGGCAGAGTGTTGCGCCCCACGCCTTGCTGCCCAATTTACGAAGACCCTCACATCTTCATAAGATATTACAGGGGGCAAAGAACACTTTCCTGCCAGCCAGCCGATCAAGCATGCATGAGGAACCCAGATTGGTGCTACTGCATGTGGGAAATGGTAGACCCTTGCACTAGTATAACAAGCCTTCGTGATGCAATGGATGGCTGAGATGCCGTCCCTCTCTATTGACATCCATCCAGAAGCAGCACGTACCTGAGGTGGAGGCGACTGCGTCCGCGTCTTGTGTGGCGCCTGCAGGCCGCGGCTGCACGCTGAAATACACCTTCTGCAGGCTCTCATCGATGCGCGCCTGCTTCACGTTGCCCGACCTCACCAGGTCCAGGAACTCTGAGTACACCACCTGGGCAGCCACCACAACACACACTTTGTTGCTCGCACTCTCGGTTTTCAAAGTATGTCCTTTCAACCTTGAAGCGAACATGGTGTCCCTTGGGTCCGTTATCGGGCTGGCCAGCTGCTGCCAGGCACCTTGCAGCTCGTGACAAGCCCACCAGAAAAGCATGCATGTAAGCAGCAGTAGGCGCTGCCGACTGCCTTGCACAATTCCAGCGAAGTTATAATTTTAAGGCGCCCATAGTCTTCTGAGTAATGTGAGCAGTGCTAAGTCTGACAATGACTCACCTCCTGGGGAGCGGATGAGTAGCGCGCTCCGGGCACCTGCGCAAAACCACTGACGAGCGCCATGCCCAGCACAAAGACCACGCCCCACAGCAATGACCTGCACCGTGAATTTCAAACCTCTTTCAAATATTGCGCAGGCGTGCTATGCCCCTTGCAAATATGTACACATGACAATCTCATCTAGTCTGCAGCAAACCTCTTCCGGCCCTCTGTGCGCAGAAAGAGCGACACAGAACATTCCACCAAGGCGCCATGGCCCCAAAGCAGCAGCAAGCCCTCAAGAAATGGATCTTCTGAAGCTGGCTCGGGCAACACAAATGACTGGCGCAGATGTGGGGAAGTGCAGAAAGCAGGCTACTCTCAATCAACCCCACAAGCCGAGGATACGGTGAGCGAGCAGCACCAATTCCTAAAGCCTTCTCATCTGAATAGCTACGCACGGATTGAAATGAAGTGCATGAGGGGCGCGAGGGCACACCCGCTCTTGAGCCGCGTGACTGCTTGTGAGAAGAGCTGGAGGACGCCGCGCGCAGTGGCTTGAAGCAGGCGCAGACAGCGCAGTCCCAGCCGCAGAATCACCAACGCCAGCCGCTGGAAGGGGTTTGGGCTGCTGCCACCGCTGCCTGCCAGCTCCCCTTTGTCACCTGATGTTCCCTCTGCGACAGCCAGCAGCAATAGCGTGACATTTGTTGAATTTATAAAGTGTGTAGGTTGAAAACTTTTAGGCTCTTGCTTGTTGGCTGACGTGCCCTCTGCAGCAGACGGGCACAGCTAAAAATTCTGCTGCTGTAATGGCAAAATAACTTGAGCACTTGCAAGCTTGTCTTGTCCTGTCCTGTGCTGTGCCCTCTGCTGCAGCCAGCAGCCTTGGCTGGAAATTTCCTTCAGAGCAAAGCAACAGCTTGACACACACATGCACCAGGCCGAAAGAGCAAGAGCCGCAGTAGCGGATTGAAGTAGATAGGCGATCTGACCAGGTATGAAGCGCATGCTCGCAGAACTTTGATGCTCCATGTACATTTAAAACTGCCCACATTGTCTAACTGAAGTAAAAATTCACGAGCCTGATACAGTCTGCATGCAACGTCCATTGGGCTAGAGGCATGCAGTGATGTTTGACGCACAAAGAACGCTCTGGCGCAAGAAGGCCATGCAGTTAGTGTGATGCCATGGGGCGACAATGATGCACCACACCTGCCGAAGTGGCCTCAAGATCGATCATGACAGGACTCTCAGAATCCTCTGGTCGCTTTGCAGGAAGTGCTGCAGAAGCTGTGACCCTTGTGGCACCTGCACGCCTCCTGCTGCATGGCCCTGCAAGGAAATAAGCGTGTTAGGAACGTCCAGCAGCATATCCTGCCATGCAATAGCATAGCTTTTAAGCTGCACATCAGAACACGGTGGCCGATATCCAGACTAAACTATCCTGGACTAGCTATTCGTCACATTATGCTTTGAAGTCTGTTTTGTAAACTTTGACTGGTTCGCAAGCCAGGCGAACACACCTCGATGTGAGAATGCACCAGGCTTCGGATGTCTTGCACCAAAATGTCTGTGTGTTGCTGGATAGCGCTGCTGCTGCCGTCCAGAATATCTTGAGCAATTGGCACTGCCCAAAATGCTGTGTGCCTTGTCCATGTTTTTGAGTCAAGAGCCTCTCACGACTATAAGGCGTCCTTGGACTAGAAGCCTGGCTGGGATGATACTAGGAATTATGCTTTGTCTTGATGATGGAGTACGATAAAGGCGAGATCCACTCAAATTTTTTTTTAATCTTGAAACACTATAGACGATCCAGTCCAGTAGGTGCACAGCTTCCTTGCAATAACGTGTCTACCAGCTTGAAGATCGTGAAAACTTTTCTGTTTGCAATGCACCACGTACCAAAAATGCCCTACACTAAGTACATCCACAATTGTAACTCTTATAAAACGAAGAACTGCTTTGATGCTCAGATTCTTATCATGTCTTATAAGAGGCTGTCCACGATCCCTGGTGGTTGATGGGCTCACCCTCGAGGGTGGATGAGGCGGTGAGGTAGCGCAACTTACCATTCACATGCAAACTTATTCCCGAGCGTCTGGCGAAAATTTTGAGAAAGAAAAACTTGTTTTTGGTTAGAAATCTCTATAAACAGCAGTGAAAAGAGGCACTGCATCCTCGATCCTCCGATTCCTTTGACTCAGTGAACCATCGGAATGCAGTTAATAGAAACGTTGTTTGGTTGTTGTATCCAGCTTTGAAGTGAAATAGCTAGATCAGCATCCAGGGCATTGATCTCGGCGCGTCCACTATGGCAGAACAGCCAGGCCAAGCACCGTTTTTCAGCCCTCATGAGCCCCCACCAAACTTTGCTGCTCCCCCTTCTGACGATGCACTCGCACAGCGTATCAATAAGCTTGCACAATTTGCTGCGCGGAACGGCCCGAGCTTCGTGGATCTGATGCGAACGAAGCAGGCAGGAAATGTAGAGTACCTTTTCCTCAATGCAGGGGAGGGCTCAGACTATTGGCGATGGATTCTGTACTGCACCCTGTACAATCTCCCTGTCGGTAGGCCTCCCCAACTCCCAAGACTGTATGAATCCCAGCTTATGCTGCGTACACGTTGGGCTTGCTCTGTCAGGGCAAATGTCGGCAAATGCATTGAGCAGGGCTGAAGACGTTTGTCTTCCACCTCGCAGATAAGCCTCTGGTCCCTCAGGGCTTTGCTACGCAGAATCCCTCGCAGCAGTTGCAGGCACACATAGCAGCCCTTCCACCTGAGGTCGCTGGAGGCTTCTCCCAAGTGCTAGCAGCGCTAAACGGCTCAAAGGTATCAAATAAATCCCTTTACCTCTGATATGTAGCTCTTTCTTGCATGCAACCTGACAAAGTAGTGCCGTTTGAAAGATCGCAAGTCTCGGGAGCGGGGTGTTCTTGGGAATTCTAGAACACCGCTGGAACAAAGGTGGAATATCCCAGCTATACTGTCCTCCTGTGATTCAAGATTGCTTTCATGTAGGTTCAGTGTGACATTAGCTTTTGCCAGACGTGTGTGCTATTACATTGATCGTCGCCGTCATCATCTTTCCATCTATGCATTTCTCTCGATATGTACATGAGGCAGTTGGTTGGTTGCTTATGGGTAACTTCTCTTTCCAGGACTCGATCAGGGCGTCCAAGGACTGGTTCATGGCGTGCGCCCCTCACGCAGCCGGCATGGCTGCCATGATGGCAGATCACATGTCCAAGGCGGCCTCCTACGACAGCCAGCTGCATGTCCTGTACCTCGCCAATGATGTCCTGCTGAAAGGGTGCGCATGAACCTCCCTAGCACTTGCAATGCTCAAAACACAGATTCTTAAGAAGTCTGCACTTCTGCCAAAGCGGAAAGGGTCTGCACTCCCTGTAGTATTCTGCATTAAAGGGTTTTCATCTGCCTGGTTGGCAAGTGTTGTGGAGGAAAGGTCATTACTCTGGCTCCTGAAGAGTTTGTGACTGTACATGCAGGCAGGCCCAGCGTGGGGAGGGAAAGCCAGAGAGCGCAGATCCCATCGTGCAGGCTTTCAGGCCTGTGCTGCCGCTCATGTTGTCAGCCGCCGCCAGCAAGGGTGGATATGCTCCCGAGGTGATTCACCCTTCTTACACTTGAAGCCAAGGCCTGTGGCTTGATGCGTGTCTTCCCTGCGAAGGTCGACGTATCATTTTGGTCTCGGTAGTAATGATGCTTGCGGAGCGCTCTACTTATGCGGCTCTAGGGGTAAAGACGGAGAGGATTCACCCTGTGTGACATGGCGCTGATGTGGCAGGTGATTCAGCGCCTGTCATCCATCGTGGACTTCTGGGGCGAGCGCCAGGTGTACAGCATGGCGTCCGTGGCCGAGCTCAGACAGACGCTCTCCGGCCCGTCAGCCGCTCCGCCGATGCAGGTGCGCGCAGCTTCCTACTCCTTTTTGTCTCACACATGTCGGCATGCATTGTAGCTTGAGACCCTGCCGCTGAAGCTGCGCCATTGCCATCGTGAGGATGTTCTGGGTGTTCATCATAAGGTGTGTGCAGCGCGCAGCTGGTACAGGCAAGACAGCTGAGGCAGTTGGTTTGAGCTGGTCTGCGGTGCAGGGATTCCAGCAGCCCTACCCACAGCACAGCCAGCCGTGGATGGCCCATCCGAGCGGCGGACCCCCCGCCTTCCCGGAAGCTACCCAGCAGCCGCCCTTCTCGGGGGCACCCTATGGCGGCGCTCCCCCGGTACGACGCCATCTTGATCTACCCTGTTTAGAGGAGTGCCCTTACTTGATCTTCAGGTGCAATGGTGAAGTTTCTGGTGTGAGCAATGCTGTAGTCTCAGTCTAGCTGCCTCAAGACTGCCAACAAGCCACAATATTTCCATCAAAGGGCCTGGCGGCTGTCATCTACCGAACTGTATGTATATATGTATGTAAAAGTATGATAATTTTCCAAGAAAATTGAAATGTTTTCCAGGGGTCATGGGACATGCGGCAGCAGCAGATGCCGCCGCCAGCGTATCCGGGGTTCCCTCCGCCGGACGCCCACCAGCGGCCGTCCAGATGGGGCAACGCATCAGGTTAGTCAGTCACAAGTCATCTATTTTGCATGCCATGCCTCAGAGCTGACCTTCACTCAGCCTCGCATGTCTTGAGCCTCACATGTTCTTGGGGAAAGGCATGGGAAATGGTAGGCAACATGGTTGCAAACTAGCAATCGCTGCAAGCATCGATAGAGGGAAGAATGTCACAGAAACTGACATGCCAGTCTCGGAAATATTCATTGTTGTCTTTCTTGTCCCAGGAGCGCCAGGGTGGCAGCAGCCGCCGCCGCAGCCGTTCCCCGGAGCAGTGTTCCCCCCACCGGGGGGTCCGACCTTCCCACCGGTGGCGGGGCCCCCCCCGGCGGCGTTCATGTACCCACCTCCCAACGTACCACCCACCCCCGTGCCAGCAGGCAAGCCCAATCCTTGTAATGGTGCCACAGGCTAGAATTACCAAAAATTCTTGGCATTTTTCAGGCGCAGAGATGCAGGCTCTGCATGCCTGGTGGCTGGTCATCATCATACTTGTGATGATCCAACAAGCATTTGTATTGAGATCTTGAGCTAATCAAAAGAGCGTCCATGATTTATTATGAAAACTTGATCATGACCCATCACTGATACTGTGCCCTCTGATGTGCAGTGCCTCCCCAGAAAGAGCCCTACGACCCCATGTCATTTCCCCCGGGCCTCATTCCAACCCTTGTGCGCGAGAAAAACCTGACGGACCCCCCATATTCCCCCCTCAGCCCCCTGGACATAGAACAAGCCGGCCTGCCACCAGCGCAGGAACCTGACGCGTACCTGACATCGCGCATCGACAAATTCAACGCAGAGCTCAAGGTGACGTTCCCTTCCGTAGCCTCTCAATCTCTGCACGTGGATTTGTCAGATTTCATTATATCATCTCAGGCAATGGCATCCTGTTCTCTGACAAGATACATCCTTTTTCAGTCAATAAGTGTCCATCACTCTTTCTGATGAATTGCTGCTTTGAGAATATTCTGTGCAGATGCCCAGCAAGTGTGCCATCACTCGCTAGCACAAGCGAATGCGCAGTGGGCGGTAACCCTTGCTGCGGTGCCCTGCCTTATCTCCCCAGAATTGTTGGCCGAGGGTGATGCAGGTTTCACTAATTGCTCTGCTTCATGTCCCCAGGATTATCGGCCGGGGGTGACGAGAGCGCAGCTGGAGGAGGAGCAACGCCGTCAGCGCATCAGGGACGGCCTCGAGCCAGAGACGTCCGCCGCATCGCAGCGCAAGAGCGGGCCAGAATTTAACGATGGCAGCTTTGCCAGATCAGGCAAGCCCTGGTTTTTCTTGTAAAAAACTCATCTGAAGTTTGGGTTACCCTGGTTCTGTTCTTGTTGGTGCTGATCTTTGCAAATCTTTGCCCCAGACCAATACGGTCAAATAGGAGCGCACAAAGTCTGGAGTTTGCAGAGTGCACGAGATGCCCCTGGATCTGCTTCCCGGTTGCTGCAAAAATCGTATGAGGATGGCAGGATGCATACTGTGTTCAGGAATCCCTGCATTGGGGGGATCTGTAAGACGTGCAGCCAACAGTCTTTCTTTCTGCTCACTTCACAAGTATCTCCGTTGTAAGGTTGACTGAAACGGGTTTCAGCTTGCTAATTTTGCATGTGTCACCTCGCTAAGGCAGCACAGGGGACACTGAATGACCTGCAGATGGCCTTGATAAGCTGTCCCCATATGCTTCAAATCGTGTGAATACTGTACTGTTGCAGGCGGAAGGATCGGCCGGGACGAGCCGCGCGCAGCCGGCCTCGGCTACGGCAGCGGCGGTGGCAGCGGTGGCGGG
>JADEYI010000672.1_pt1 | contig 40118 bp, 40 predicted proteins | sample 8542331 | NCBI WGS metagenome assembly JADEYI01 (sample SAMN16510988, study PRJNA670497) | mine drainage metagenome | isolation source: biofilm near Copperflume 1 | place: Germany: Marsberg coppermine Kilianstollen | collected 2018-02 | reverse complement strand
TGTCACTGGCAAAACCAGCGGTCAGCTGGTCCCATGTCGCTGGCAAACGACAGGCAGGCGCTCGGTGGCTGGGCTCGTAAGCAACGAGCCTGGTCAGAAGGTTCTTCGAATTCATTTGTCTCACTTGGGCTCGTTTTCCCTTGTTCTTCTATGGAGACACTCATCCAAGGAGGCCCGTGAGACACCGACACGTCCGATGTCGTCGCCAGCCGGCGACAACCCAGCGCCGTCAAGCCCAACCGCCCCCACGACTCCCCGGCCGGAGAGCTGCTTGCCCTCGCCTGAGGCGAGGGCACTCGCGGATCGCTCCATCTCCGATCCGCGAGCGTCGCCGTTGCGAAGCCGCCGGCCAGGGCGAGAATCGGGCAACCCGGGAGGACCCCGACTGGTGGGGAAGAGTGGCAATCAAGGTGCTTCGCCTGTTCGGCGGAAGAAGGTCATGAATCGAGGCGACGGCACGATGGCAGCGAAGGTGGCCTCCCTCGGTGACATTGACCATGACATCCTCGGGCTGCTGCAAGCGCATCGGGTGCTGACGACGCCCCAGCTGATCGCACTGATCGGCCGTCCCGAACGGACCATCGACTATCGCCTCACCCGGCTGCGTAACCACTCGCTGGTGGAACGGACCCGTCCATATGCGGCGTCGGGCTCGGCGCCCTTCTACTGGTGGCTGACCCGGGCCGCCGCCCGGATCGTCGAGGGCACCTCCCCCGCCCCGGGCAAAGGCACGCCGAACCCCCTGTTCCTCCGGCACACGGCGGCCATCGCCGGCCTCTACGTGGCGCTCGGCGACGTCGGCCCGAGCGTCGGGCTCCATCGCACCCGCTGGCACCGGGACGAGGACGGCTGGGAGGACTGGTCGAGCTACCAGGGCACCGGCCGTCTCCGCCCCGACGCCTATGCCGAGCTGCAGCTCGACCTGGATGGAACGGCGGGGGTGGCCGGCGCCTTCTTCGAGATCGACTTCGCCACCATGGACCAGGCCCGCCTGCGGGCCAAGGCGGCCCGGCACCGCCGCTACTGCCGGGAGACCATCTGGTGGGACCGCCACCCGTGCTGTCCGGCGCTGCTGCTGGTGACGACCTCCGAGGCCCGGGTGAACCGCTTCCTCGCCGGCGTCGAGAAGGACCGGCCCCGCCCCTCCGGCTACGAGCGGGAGAACGCAGCCCACTACGACGAGCTGGTAGCGGCCTGCGCGGCGGTCGCTTCGCCGGAGGAGGCCGTCGCTGCCCCGATGTGGCGCTCGGCGGTTGGAGATGCCCCGATGACGCTCTCGGCCCTGCTCGCGCCCGAGGTGCGCCAGTACCGCCGAGTGGTGGCCCGCGTCGAGACGGCCCGTCGCCAACAAGCGGAGCGGCGCCGCCACTCCCTCGTGCACGGCCTCGATCGCGACTGGCAGGCCCTAGCCCAGCGCATTGGCGACGACGAAGCCGCGGCCGTGATCCGCTACCTCTTCGACGGGCCACTCCACACCAGCAACGCCCGGGAGCAGTGGGGCCTCGACCACCTGGAGCTGGTGGAGGCCACCCTCGAATGGTGGGGAACAGCGAAGACCGAAGCTAGCGGGACGCCGCCGGACGTCCTCCTCGCCGCCTGGCGCCGCCTCTACCGGGAGTGCTGGATCGCCCAGGCCGACTGGCTGCTCGGGGAGCACGAGTCCGTCCGCCTCGCTGACCCTCGTCTGTGCCGTCCCGCTGCCGCGCTGGCCGCTGGTGCCCTGGTGGACGATCGGGCTCTCAGGCCGAACTCGCCCGTTGACGGGCGCGTCGCCATTGACGAGGCGATGGCGGAGCACGAAGGCCGCCGATCGGCCGCCCGGGCAGCCCGCCTCCGGGCCCTCCCGCGGCACCGGCGCCTCCGGACCGACCATGCCGAACTCGACGCCGACTACGACGCCGGCCACCTTCTCGTCTGTCCGAGCTGCGCCCTGCCCCGAAATGATGACCAGCCCGCCGGTCGAAGGATCCCGACCCCGACCTGCCGGTGCTGTGGCGGGGTGCTCGTGCCGCTCGTCGAAGCCCCTGAACTGCCGCCGCCCCTCGAGGAGTCGCTCCGACGCATCGCTGCTCGCCGCACCGAGCTCCAGAGCCGCCGATGAGCCAGCCCATCGACAAGGTTCGACCCGGCGGGCACGGAACAGGCCGCAGCGATGGCGCACAGCAAAAGCCGCCCTCGGGTGCGAGGGTGCCCCGCCATCCGCGAGGTTCGGTGCGCCGCGCGGCACCCAGTGCGACAGATGCCGTGCAGGGCGTGACCCGACTACCGCACCGTCCGCGACGTGACCGACACGGCGGTCAGGGAGGGCCTCCGCGGTCGCGAACTACCAGCGTGGCGTTACCCCGCCAGCCGCGAGGTCGGAGTGAAGAGCAAAGGCCGGTGCCATCGCCCGAGGCGCTCCGCCCCTATGCCCGGGCTCTGGTCGCCCTGGCACGGGAGGTCCGGGCCGAGGGAGTTGCCTTTCCCGGCCAACGGAGGTCACATGGACCAACTGACCGAGGAGGTGGCCGGTGCGCTGTGTGATCTACCTACGAGTGTCGACCAAGGATCAGGCCGAGAAGGACCTGACCGAAGATGGCTTCTCGATCGCCGCTCAGCGCGAGGCCTGCGGGCGCCGGATCCGCGACGAGGGCTGGGAGCTGATCGACGAGTACGTCGACAAGGGCGAATCCGCCCGCTCGGCCGATCGGCTCCAGCTTCGAGCGATGCTCGCTCGGATCACAGAGGACGGCGACATCGAGGCGGTCGTCGTCCACAAGGTCGACCGATTGGCCCGGAACATGGAGGACCACATCGCCATCCGGGCGGCATTGCGCCGACGCGGCGTCACGCTGGTCTCGGTGACCGAGAACCTGGACGAGACCGCCTCGGGCCGCCTAGTCGAGGGCATCCACGCTCTGATGGCCGAGTTCTACTCGGCCAACTTGGCGACCGAGGTCCGGAAGGGCATGGGCCAGAAAGCGAAGCTCGGCGGCTACCCCCACAAGGCCCCACTGGGCTACCTCAACATCCGGGAGCCGATCGGCGGCCGCCAGGTGGCCCACATCGTCCCCGATCCGGAGCGGGCGCCACTGGTCCGGACGGCGTTCGAGTTGTACGCCTCCGGCGACTGGACCATGGAGCGTCTGGCCGAGGAGATGGCACACCGGGGCCTGCGCAATCGGGGTCGGGGTGGCCACTACCGCGCCAAGGCGCTCACCGTCTCGGGACTCGCCAGCCTGCTCGCCCATCGCGCCTATGTCGGGATCGTCGAATGGGACGGCGTCGAGTACCCCGCCAGTCACGAGCCGCTCGTCGACCGAACCACGTTCGACACCGTGCAAGAGCTGCTCGCCGCCCGCTCGATGCGGGGCACCCGGGAGCGCCGGCACCACCACTACCTGAAGGGCCTCCTGGTTTGTGGGGTGTGTCGGCGGCGGCTCTCGATCCAGTACTCGAAAGGGACCTACACCTACTTCTACTGTTTGGGCCAGAAGGATCGGCGCAATGGCACCGGCTGTCGGGAACGCTACGTGGCCGCCGACCAGCTCGAAGCCGAGGTCGAGGACCTCTACGGCCGCATCGAGGTTCCCGCCGACTGGGCCGACGGCCTCCGGGAGGCGATCGCCACCGAGGTGGCCACCCGGCACGTAGACACCACCGCCGAAAGCGAGCTGCTCGCCCAACGACACGAACATGCCGAGGCCGAGCGTTGCAAGCTCATGGAGGCCTACTACGTCAACGCCATCGACGTCGTGATGCTCAGGCGAGAACAAGAGCGCATCGGCGCCGAGCTGCGAACCATCGAATCCCGCCAAGCCGTCCTCGATGCCAGCCTCGATGACTGGCAGGAGGTCATGGACCTGGCATTGCGGTTCTCGACTCGCTGCGCTACCGCCTACCGGCGCGGAGGCGACCGGACGAGGAAGTTGTTCAACGCCGCTGTCCTCGACGAGGTCCACGTGCGCAACGGTCACGTCGTCGAGGTGGCCTACAAAGAACCCTTCGATTTGCTCTTTTCTGAGCCCAAGTTCGAATACGACGATGTGGTGGGCGCTAGAGGACTCGAACCTCCGACCTCAGCCGTGTGAAGGCTGCGCTCTAACCAACTGAGCTAAACGCCCGGGACGGACCACGACAACAAACAACGCGATTGAGCAGGTGGACATGGTAGCGCCTGTCGTGGAGCGCGAGAGCGCCGCCCAACCGACCTCAATCTCCCGACGAGGGAGGGAAGGGAGCCGGCGCGTCGAACCCGATGGCCTCCTCCAGGGCCGCAGCCGACCGCAGCACGACAATGTCGGCGTGCTGAGGACCGACCAGCTGCAGCCCGACGGGCAGACCCGACGAGGTGAGTCCGGCGCAAATCGAAGCAGCCGGCGAACGGGTCATGTTGAACGGATAGGTGAACTTGACCCAGTTGAAGTCGGCCGTCCCGTTGATCATCCCCGCGCCGTCCAGCGAACGGAGCGGGGGTGCCGCGGCCACGGTAGGCGTCATCAAGAGGCGGACGTCGTGGAACAGGTCGACCAACCGCAAGTTGAGGGCATGGCAGGCATCCTCGGCTCGGACCACGTCCAAGGCACTTGTCGACGCGGCCGCGTCGATCACTGCGGCCAAAATCGGGTCCACGCCTTGCCACGCCCTGCTCCCCCGCACCTCGGCGTGCGTCCTCAGGTTGTAGGCGCCGGTCAATGCGAGCCAATCGCCGACCGGGTCTGCGTCGAACACGGTGTCGATCTCCACCACCTCGGTGCCCAACGATGCCATGGTCTCGACCGCACGCTGGCAGATGTCCAGCACCTCGGCGTCGACTTCGGCGTACCCGAGCGTGGGGGACCACGCCACCCGACGGGGCGGCTTCGGGTTGTCGAGCGCGGCGATCCAGGACGCCTCGGGCCTGGGGAGCGACCTCAGGTCGCTCGGATCCGGCCCGACGGCCACGTCCAGGGCAGCGACCACATCCGCCAGGGTGCGGGCCAACGGGCCCTTGGTCGAGAGGTGGTGCCAGTCCGGCGCCACCGGCCCACCGCTCGGGACTCGACCGAGCGACGGCTTCATGCCGGACAGGCCGCAGCACGAGGACGGGATTCGGATCGATCCCCCACCGTCCGATCCCGTGGCCAGAGGCACCATCCCCGACGCAATCGCCGCCGCGCTCCCACCCGAGGAGCCGCCCGGAGTGTGATCGAGGCTCCACGGATTGAGGGTCTGCCCGAAGGCCCGATTGTCGGTGACGGCCTTCCAGCCCAACTCCGGTGTGTTGGTCTTCCCTACCACCACGCATCCGGCCGCAACCAGCCGGGCCACCAACGGCGAGTCGGATGCTGCCGTGGGACCCTCGGCAAATGCCTTCGATCCATGGGTGGTCACGTAGCCGGCGGCGTCCTCGAGATCCTTGACGCCGAGGGGGATGCCGGCCAGCGGCCCGGGATCAACGCCCGACGCCACCTTGGCATCCACATCGGCGGCACTGGCGCGGGCCCGCTCGGGGTCAACGGCAACAAAGGCGTTGAGCGTCGGGTTGTGTGCCGCGATCTGCCCCAACGCGTGGTCCACAAGCGAACTGGCCGACAACTGGCCGTTTCGCACCTGTCGGGCCAGCCCTACGACCGACTCGTTCCGCAAGTCCATGCTCTCGACCGTACTGGCGAGACCTGCAGGCCACAACCGGCCGTCTCCGAGTCACTGTCGACGATCAGTTCGACAGCGCGTGCTGTCGACAAGCAGGCTGGAGCCATGAGTGGACAGACCATCGAAGCTGCGGTTCTCGATCATGTGGCACACGCCGTACCCCGATGGCAGGACGTCTGGACCCGCTATGCCGTCGAGCTCGGGGCCGAGTGGAGCTCGGGAGGACCGGGCCCCGGCTTTGCCCCCGGTCAGCTCGGCTTCGCCAATGGGGCGCGCGTCGAAGTCCTCATGCCCTACGACATCCAGGTCAATGACTTCCTCGACCGGTTCATGGCCAAATCCGGGCCGGGCCCCCACCACCTGACCTTCAAGGTGCCCGACCTGAGCGAAGCAATCGACACGGCGCGACGGGTCGGCCTCGAGCCGATCGGCATCGATCTGAGCGATCCGGAGTGGTTCGAGGCCTTCCTCCATCCCAAGGAGGCGACCGGCGTGGTCGTGCAGCTGGCACAGGCGCCCAACGCGTGGAGCAGTCCTCCCCCCGATGACTACCCGACCGACCGACGGCGGCGCGGCGACGGGTCAGGACCGGTGGCCGCGGCGTCGTTGCTACGAGTCACGCATGCCGTCAGCGACTTCGACGCCGCCAACGCCCTCTTCGTCGGCTTGTTGGGGGGAACCGTGATCGACGAGGGCCAGGGCTCCCACCATCGCTGGGCCGATCTGGCCTGGGGCAGTCCCCTGGGCCTCCGCCTCGTCTCACCGACCGATCCCTCGCCACCGGGGGAGCTGGTCCAGTGGCTGGGCGGGCGCACGGGTCGGGTCCACCACCTCGAGTTGACGGTCGAGGAGCCCGACGGGCTGCCCGACGCGGAGCCGGTGGGCCCATCCCGGTCGTGGATCGAGGCCCACGCCGGTCCGCACTGGGTGATCGAACCCGAGGACAACTGGGGACTGCGTCTGATCCTTCGGGCGACCTGATCGACAAAGCGAGCGGTCGGCAGGCCGTCCTCTGACGGCTCCGGAGTCGGCGCCGGACCCGCCCGTCCCGACCGATAGCCTTTGCCCGATGGCCCCCTCGTCCGACGACCGATACCTGGGAGATGAGGACGCCGACGTCGACGGGGAGGCACCGCCGTACCGGCCGGCCGCCAAGCGGCGTCTGTCCGAGCGACTTCGTGGCGGTGCGCGGCGCGGCGATGCCAAGCCCGCCGATGTCGACCCGGGCCGGGCCACTGTCTCGACCAAGCGGTCCATCGACCGACTGGACGAGCGGGAGAGACGGTTCTCGTTCGGCGCTGCCGGGGGTGCCGCCCTCTTTGGGGTGATCGTCTACCTCTCCGAGACCAACTCACACAAGGCCCTGGCCAAGGGTCAGGTCTCGCCTCAGACCTCACTGGCGATCGGGCTGGCTTCGGCGGCACTTCTGTTCATCGCCACATTCATCGGGCGCCGGGCGGCCGTGGGATTCGTGGCGCTGTTCACCTTCCTCGCCTTCAGCTCCAATTTCGTCCTCGGGCTCCCGTTCCTCGCCTTGGCCGCCTGGCTCCTTCACCGGTCGTGGAAGGTCCAGCGAGCGGCAGCAGCCGAAGCCCGGTCGGCGCGAGCCGAATCGGGCCCGTCGACATCACGCGCCGCCGTCACCTCGGCCAGGGCGTCCCGCAACTCACCATCGAAGGCCAGCCGCAACAAGGGCCCGACGGGTCCGGAGGCCAACAAGCGCTACACCCCGAAGCGCCCGCCGCCCCCGGCACCGAAGCCCTCCCGCCGAGAGCGCAAGGCGGCCGGGGCCTCCGATTGAGACGGATTAGCCAGGCCCGGTGACCAGCGCGGACCGCAACAGCTCGAGGATCTCGTTGCGCCGGCGGACCAGCGACCGAGCCGTCGGCTCTTCGCCAAAGGCCCGCAGGACCTCCACCTCGGTGAGCATGCCGATGACCGTGGAGTAAATAGCCAGCAGCAACAGCCGTGGCTCGTGGCGTCGCATGTGACCGGCGTCCATCTCGGCCTCGAGGAAATCAGAGGCCCGCAGCACCAAGGGCTCCAGGGCAACGACCAGACGGGTGGCCGCCGGGGTCCCGAGTCGGCCCATCTCCCGCACCAGGCCCAACAACTCAGGCCGGCGGGCAGCCAACCGGAACACCGAGCGCACCACGGCGTCGACGCGGGACCAGCCGCCGCCCGCGGTGGTCAGCGAGTCCTCCAGGGCAGCCGACAGCTCGACGGCGCTGCGATCGATGACCGCCTCGAGGAGCACCTCCTTCGAGGGGAACCAGTAGAGGATGGTCTGCTTGCGGATCTCGAGGCCGGCGGCCAGGACGTCGAGCGATGAGGCCTCATAGCCCCGGGAAGCGAACGAGACGAGGGCCGCATCGAGGATCCGCTCGGACGTGCTCGTGCCCGAGGCGCCCGGACGACGCTGGCGCGTCGTGGCCCGGGGCCGGGTCCGGTCCCGCCCTGAGGGCTCCGATCCATCGGTGCTCGACTTGTTCACTTACCATATGGTAGACAGATCTGGTGACCCGTGTCCGCCAGGCTCTGGCCGGCAAGCAGTTCTTCATCACCGGTTCCACCGGCTTTCTGGGAACGGCGCTGGTCGAGCGGGTCCTCCGGTCGGTTCCTGACAGCCGGGTGGTCCTGCTCATCCGGCCCGGGCGACGGGCCACCGCCATGCAGCGGGCCACCAGGGAGATCCTCAAGAACGACTGCTTCGATCGTCTGCGCCAGCAGTGCGGAGACCGGTTCGACACCGAGGTGGCGTCGCGGGTGTCGGCGGTGGCCGGCGACGTCGCCACCGACGGCCTCGGGCTCGACGACGACGGCCTGCAGAAGCTGTCGGAGTCCGACGTCGTGGTCCACTCGGCTGCCGCGGTGAGCTTCGATTCGCCGCTCGACTCGGCGGTGGAGGTCAATCTGCTCGGGCCGTCACGGGTGGCTGCCGCGGTGGTCACGGCCACCCAGCGCGCCGCCAATCAGGGGAGGGTGGGCCCGGTCCACTTCATCCCGGTCTCGACGGCCTATGTGGCCGGCACCCACCAGGGTGAGGCACGAGAGGAGCTCCTGGGCGGCAGTCGTTTCAGTATCGAGGTCGACTGGCGCACCGAGGTCGACGCCGCCCGGCGCCAGCGGGGCGACACCGACGCCGAATCCCGCCGACCCGAGCGGCTGGCCCAGTTCTCCAAGGATGCCCGCGGCGAACTGGGCGGCGCCGGGTTGCATCTCCTGGCGGAACGGGCCGAGCGCCTGCGCGAGGACTGGGTGAAGAAGCAGATGGTCAGGGTGGGCCAGGCCCGGGCACAGTCCCTCGGATGGCCCGACGCCTACCCGTACACCAAGGCTCTGGGCGAACGGGCCCTGGTGTCCCAGTTCGGCGACACCGTTCCCATGACCATCGTGCGGCCGTCGATCATCGAGTCGGCCCTGGCCGAGCCCCGGCCCGGTTGGATCCGTGGCTTCCGCATGGCCGAGCCCATCATCGTCTCCTATGCCCGCGGGCTGCTCCGGGAGTTCCCCGGTGTGCCCGAAGGGGTGACCGATGTGATCCCGGTGGATCTGGTGGTGGCCGCCATCATCGCCGTGGCCGGCGAGGCACTGCTCGACACCGGTGAGGCGTACCGGGGGCCGAGCGTCTACCACGTGGCCTCCGGTGTCCGGAACCCGTTCCGCTACGGTCGGCTGGTCGAGCTGGTGCAGTCCTGGTTCACCGAGCACCCGCTCTACGACAGCGACGGGCAGCCCATCGTGGTGCCGGCCTGGTCCTTCCCCGGGCGGGGCCGGGTCCAGCGCCAGCTCTCCCGAGCCAGCAAGGCCATGGACCTGGCCGAGAAGGTGGTGGGATCACTCCCCATCCGCGGACGACAGGCCGCCTGGATGGCCGCCCTCGAGGAGCAGCACCTGCTGGCCGACCGGGCCCTGGGCTACGTCGAGCTCTACGGTGCCTACACCGAGACCGAGGCCCGCTACCGGGTCGACCGCCTGATGGCCCTGTGGGACCGCATGGACGCCGACGACCGCGAGGTCTTCTGCCTCGACCCAGCCGCCGTGGACTGGGACTCCTACGTCCGAGACATCCACCTGCCCTCGATCATCGAGCACGCACGGGTCCGCACGGCGCCGGGCAAGTCGCACCAGCCCACCCGCTCGGAGCGGTCCCGCCGGGCCATCCTCTCCCCCGACCGGCACCTGGCGTCCTTCGACCTCGAGAACACCCTGATCGCCTCCAACGTGGTGGACTCCTACGCCTGGCTGGCCTCGCGTCACCTTCCCGCCACCGAACGGGCCGCCTTCGTGGCCGACCTCCTACGGGAGGCGCCGGCGCTGCTCGTCCTGGACCGCCGCGACCGGGGTGACTTCCTCCGGTCCTTCTATCGCCGTTACGAGGGCGCACCGGCCGACCGGCTTCGCGACGACGGGTGGGAGCTCTTCCATCACCTCCTGCTGGCCAAGTCGTTCCCGGCCGGCTTCGCACGCGTGCGCCAGCACCGCGCCCTCGGCCACCGGACGATCCTCATCACCGGAGCGCTCGACCTGGTCGTCGAGCCCATGCGGCCGCTGTTCGACGACATCGTCTGCGCCCATCTCGGCGAGGTCGACGGCAAGTTCACGGGTCGGCTCGAGGAGCTGCCACCGATCGGCGAGGCGCGAGCCCTGCTCCTGGCCGACTACGCCGAGGCGGAGGGCCTCCAGCTGGAGGAGTCGATGGCCTACGCCGACTCGGCCAGCGACCTGCCCATGCTCGAAGCCGTGGGGTTTCCCGTAGCGGTGAACCCCGAGGCCAAGCTGGCCGCCATCGCCCGACGGCGAGGATGGCACGTCGAGCACTGGCACAAGGCCGACGGAGGGGCGCAACCGGTCCTGCCGCTCGGCCCGGTCGACCGACGCGGCTCGCTCGGACGCGGGCGCACCAGCGCGGCCGCGCTGTCGGGAGCAGCGCGGCGCACGGCTGCAGGTCCCAGCCGATGAAGGCACTCGTCTTCGAGCGGAACCTGCCCAGATTCGCGGCCTCCCGAGTGGCTTCGGCCTTCGGATCCGGGCGTGGTGCCGGCATCGGACCGCTGCAGCTGCTGGAGGCGACGCCGCCCGCCCTGCCCGGGGACGACTGGTTCTACCTGCGGCCGCTGCTGTCCGGCATCTGCGGGTCCGATCTGGCCACCTTGGACGGGCGGAGCTCCCGCTACTTCGAGGACATGGTCAGCTTCCCGTTCGTCCCCGGGCACGAGGTGGTGGGCATCCTCGAAAAAGGGGGCGTCGACCACGCCGGGCGGACGCTCGCTGCGGGGACCCGGGCCGTCATCGAGCCCGTGCTGGGTTGCGCCCCTCGGCACATCCACCCGCCGTGTGCGCAGTGCTCCCAGGGCCACACCGGGCTGTGCGGCAACGTCGCCTTCGGCGACCTCGAGCCCGGCCTCCAGACCGGGTTCTGCACCGACACCGGCGGCGGCTGGTCGAACGCCGACCTGGTCGCCCATGCTTCCCAGCTCCATTCGGTACCCGACGGGTTCTCGGACGAAGACGCTGTCGTGATCGAGCCCACGGCCTGTGCGGTGCACGCCGCCCTTTCCGCCGGGGTCGAGCCCGACGACGTGGTGGCGGTGATCGGGGCCGGGACCCTCGGCCTGGCCACCGTGAGCGCCCTCGACTGCGTCGTGCGGCCCCAGACCGCGTGCACGGTCATGGTCGGGGCCAAGCACGCCCACCAGCGCCGGATGGCCGAGGCGCTGGGCGCCGACACCGTGGTGGACCCCGACCAGCTGGCCCGGTCCGTGCGCCGCCGGTCCGGCTCCCTGGTGCTGGCCGGCCGCCTGACCGATGGCGCCGACGTGGTGTTCGACTGCGTCGGAACGGCGGCGTCGATCACGCAGGCGTTGGCCATGACCCGTCCCCGGGGCCGTGTGGTGCTGGTCGGGATGCCGGGCCGGGTGGCGGTCGACCTGGCGCCCCTCTGGCATCGCGAGCTGACCCTGGTCGGCGCCTACGCCTACGGGGTCGAGACACCCACGACCTCGGACGCGCCGGCGGCGCCCACCGAGCCCGGGCGGACCTTCCAGCTGGCCATCGATGTCGTGGCCACGGCCGGACTCGGGTCCCTGGTCACGGCCACCTACCCGCTCGAGCGGTACCAGGAGGCCATCGCCCACGCCGGGGCCGCCGGGCGCCGCGGCGCGGTCAAGGTGGCATTCGACCTTCGCACCCGGAAAGGAAGCACCCGATGAGCCCCAGGCCGGGATTTGTCCTCGACGTCGACCGCTCGACCCCTCCCACCCTCTTCTGGCACGGGGAGCGATTCAGCCTGGAACGGCTGCCGGAGGGCAGCCGGGTCATCTACGCGCCCGAGCCCATCGATCCCCTGAAGGACCCCTCGGTGGCCATCCGGGCGGCGCTCAACAGCCCGGTGGGCGACACGGAACCGTTGCCGGCGCTCCTCCGTCCCGGGATGAAGCTGACCATCGCCTTCGACGACATCTCCCTACCCCTGCCACCCATGGAGCGACCGGACAACCGCCAGATGGTCATCGAGCAGGTGCTCGACATGGCCGCCGACGCCGGGGTCGACGACGTCGCCCTCATCGTGGCGCTGGCGCTCCACCGGCGCATGACCGAAGCGGAGCTCCGCCACGCCATCGGCGACCGCATCTACGACGCCTTCGCCCCCAACGGCCTCCTGACCCAACACGATGCTGAAGACCCGGAGGCGCTGGTCCACCTGGGCCAGACGGATCAGGGCGAGGACGTCGAGATCAACCGCCGGGCCGCCGAGAGCGACCTGCTGATCTACGTCAACATCAATCTGGTGACCATGGACGGGGGCCACAAGAGCGTGGCCACCGGTCTGGCCAGCTACCGGAGCCTGCGGCACCACCACAATCCGCAAACCATGCAGAAGAGCCGGTCGTTCATGGACCAGCACCGCTCAGAGCTGCACACCTCCAATTGGCGCATGGGCCAGCTCATCGCCGACCGCGGGGTCAAGGTGTTCCAGATCGAGACCACCCTGAACAACGACACCTTTCCCCCGTCCTTCCAGTTCCTCCAGAAGCGGGAGTGGGAGTGGGGCGCCAAGGACCGTCTCGGCTACCTGGCTGCGTCGAAGGCGCTCGATCGCACGCCCACCCGTTACGCCCGCCAGATCTTCCACTCGGTCAAGGCGCCCCACCGGATGACATCCGTCCAGGCCGGTGAGGTGGAGGCCGTGCACAAGCTCACCACCGACAACGTCTGGGCCCAACAAGGCGTCCCGGTGGTCGGACAGACCGACATCCTGACCATGGGCCTGCCCTATATCAGCCCCTACAACGTGAACTCGATCCTCAACCCGATCCTCGTGGCGTGTCTCGGACTGGGCTACCTCTTCAACATGTACCGGGGCAAGCCGCTGGTCCGCGAAGGAGGGGTGCTGATCATGACCCATCCCACGCCCTGGGAGTTCAACCCCGTCCACCACCCGAGCTACATCGACTTCTTCGAGCAGGTGCTGAGCGAGACCACCGACCCCATCGAGGTGGCCGACCGCTTCGAGGAGTCCTACGCCACCGACCCCTGGTACATCCATCTGTACCGCACCGGGCACGCCTATCACGGAGTACATCCCTTCTACATGTGGTACTGGTGCGCCCACGCCCTGCAGCACCTGGGCGGCGTCATCATCGTGGGCGGCGATCAGGACGCGGTACACCGCCTCGGCTTCCGAGCCGCGTCCACCCTGAGCGACGGCCTCGAGATGGCCCGGGACGTTGTCGGCCCCTCCCCGACCCTCACCCACCTCCATGCGCCGCCGATCCTGATGGCGGACGTGCAGTGACCTCGGGGAACGGTTGGTCGAGCTCGTTGCGCTCGACCCGCACGGTCCGCACGGATGCCTCTCTCGGCGCCAAGGGCGCCGTCGGCTCGTCGGACGGCCCAGGCCGGTCACTGCGCCGTCTGGCCCCGTCCGCGCTGGCCTCGAGGCTGGGCCGGGCCCGGTTCCCGGTGGCCTCCCCCAGTTGGCCCGAAACGGTGCCCCGGCCGGCTCCGACCTCCGACCTCGGCATCCACTACGACACCGCCTGGTCCCGCAAGTATCCGGTACGCCTGGCCCGGGCCATGGTCCTGGACAACGTGACGCGCCCCTTGGCGCGACTCGTGGCCTCGCCGTTGGTTCGAGGGGACGAGTCTCTCACCGGGCTCGAGGCGCCGGTCATCTTCGCCGCCAACCACGCCAGCCACGCCGACACTCCGCTCCTGCTGAGCTGCCTCCCCCTCCGCTTCCGCCACCGCACCGTGGTGGCGGCAGCCGCCGATTACTTCTTCGATCGCCGATGGAAGGCCGATGCCTGGTCGTTCCTCCTGGCCGCCATCCCCATCGAGCGGACCAAGGTGAATCGGAGCTCCGCCGACCTCGCCGCCGGCCTCTTGGCCGACGACTGGAACCTGGTGATCTTCCCCGAGGGGGGTCGATCGCCGGACGGTTGGGCGCAGGCCTTCCGCGGGGGTGCGGCCTACCTGGCCGCGCGCACCGGCCGCCCGGTGGTGCCGGTGCACCTCGACGGCACTCGGCACATCCTCCCCAAGGGGCGCCACGGGCTGCACCGGACCCGCACGACCGTGACCTTCGGCACCCCGTTGTGGCCTGACGAAGGCGAGGATGCCCGTCGGTTCGGCGTGCGCATCGAGGCCGCCGTGGCCACGATGGCCAACGAGGCCAGTTCCGACTGGTGGACGGCCCGCAAGGAGGCCGCAGCCGGCACCACCCCGCCACTCCAGGGACCCGAAGCCGCGCCTTGGCGTCGTTCGTGGACGCTCTCCTCCGCTCCCGAGCGGAGGGAGACCGACGCCGGGGTCGACTGGCCGCGGCAGAGTAGCTGACGGCGACCCTACGTGCCCGGTAGCCGGACCGGGCGCTACTGGACACCCGGCCAGGGCCCGAGAGCGGCGGGCCTCGGCGGGCGATGCTCCTCAGGGACGGAGGCCGCGGAACCAACGGACGACGCGGGACCTGCCCGACCGTTCGACTGCGGCCATGCGCTCGCCGCGAAGGGCAAGCTCGTCGGTATCATCCAACGGTTCGAGTGCCACCGGCCCGTCCGACGTGGACAGGGCCCACCCCAACAGGAGATCGGCCAGGCTCGTGTTCCGCGCCAGTACCGGGCCGTGCAGGTAGGTGCCGAACACGCGGCCTGACCATGCCCCTTCGGTCCCGTCTCCCCCACCGTTCCCCACGCCCGTGACCACCTGGGCCACGGGACGCGCCTCGGGCCCGACGGTCGTGACCCCGCTGTGGTTCTCGAACCCGATGAGCGGGGGCAGCGGTTGGTCGGCGGCTCGTCGCGGGGCGGAGGGAGTGGGCACAGCCACCAGATCCCCGACGGCGCGGCGGCCCGTGCCCTTGTGGGTGGTGACGTCGAGTAGCTCGAGGCCGGCATGGGACCGGTCGGCGCTGTCCGGGAAGCTGTGTCCGAGCAGTTGGAATCCGGCGCATACGCCGAGCACCACGGCACCGTTGTCCGCCGCCCGCTGCAGGGTGCCTTCGGCCCGGAGCGCCTTGGCGGCCGTGATACCCGGTCCGTCCTCGCCGCCGCCGATGCAGTAGATGTCCGCGGTGGGAAGCGGCCGCCCCGAGTTGGCCTGGACGAGTCGGACACCGACGCCGCGCCAGGACGCACGGCGCGCCAGCACCAGGCCGTTGCCTCCGTCGCCATAGGTTCCCAGGAGGTCGGGATAGACCACGGCGATGGTGAGCGACGAGTCGGCGCCCGGGTTGCTCAAATCCGTTTCCTGAAGTCGGCGAAGGCGGTGTAGTTGCCGAGGAAGTCGATACCCCCATCGGCACCCGGCACGGAATCGACGCCGCCCCGGCTGCCCATGTCGATGGCCCGATCGACGGCGGCCAGCGGATCCGGCACCACCTTGCACGGTACTTCCGCGTAGTGGAGCCGCACGGCCAGGTCGAGGCGACGGTCCCCGGTGGCCGTCACCGAGCGACCTGCCAAGCGGTCGAAGGGGACATCCCACAGCCAACTGGTGTCGAGCCCGTCGGCGATCCGGGCGTTGATCGAGAGCACGACCGGGCTGTCGGGGGGCCTGGACTCGTCGAGCAGGTCGAAGATGGCAACCCAACCGGCCGGGTTCTTGGCCAGCAGGAGGCGCACCGGATGGCCGTTGCGCATGGAGGAGGCAAACCGCCCCTGCACCTGGTCGAGGGTGGCAATCCGGTCCAGGACGGCAGGCAATGACAGTCGTGGGCCGGGACCACCCGGAGCCCCGTCGTCGGTCATGCACGGTGCGGCGACGGCCACCATGGCGGCGTTGGCCCGGTTGAATTGCCCCGGCAAGCCGATGGCCAAGGAGTGGCGGGACCCGTCCGCCGTGACCAGAACGGATCCCTCGATCCAGGCGTCGCACGGGGGACGGGCAAAGTCGCACCCGTCGCACGCCCAGGACCCTTGGTCCCCGAAGACGATCCGGCCGCCACACGCCGGGCACCCCACCGCGTCGTTGTGCCACACCTGTCCGGCCCCCACCCAGCGCACTTCGGGCGCGGCCAAGGCGGCCCACGCCACCATGGGGTCGTCAGCGTTCGCCACCACCACCGTCCCGGGCCCGGTCCGGCCCGACGGCGAGCGCAACCCGTCCATGGCCGCCCGCCACCGCTCAGCCAGCATCCGCACCTCGGAGATCCGGTCCAGTTGGTCTCGTGACAGGTTGAGCAGGACCACCACCCTCGGATGAGTGTCCTCGATGACTCGGCCAAGATATCCCTCGTCGACCTCCAGGACGGCAGTCGGCGACCCGAATGACTCGACCATGGCGGCCACATGCCCGGCCGGCATGTTGGCCCCGGTGTCGTTGGAGGCGATCGGTTGGCCACCCTCATCGGACAGGGCAGCGACCAGCATCCGGGTCGTCGTGGTCTTTCCGTTGGTCCCGCTGACCAGTGCCACGCGCCTGCCGTTGGCCAGGGTGGCGAGCAGCGCCGGGTCGAGAGCCAGCCCCACCCTCCCTCCGGCCACGGTGCCACTCCCCCGCCCGAGGGCTCGCGACAACCAGTTGGAGAGCTGGAGGGCCTTCACCGCCACCGAGGCGCGCGCCGGCAGCACCTGCGGCGGCGAGGATGTCGGAGCGGTCACGCCGGGGGCTGGGTGCGGGCCAAGTCCGTAGCGGTGGGGATCCGCTCCAGGTGCGCCTCCTCGGGCAGGAGCCCGGAGATCGCCGACATCAGCGTCGTGGTGTCGGCCACAGGATCCTCGAGCCCCAAAGGAACCGGCGAGCCGATGCTGACCGTCACCTTGGGGGGATGTTGCAACGCCGTCATGTTGGGGATCCTCGATGAGCGGGGCCAGACCTGCTCGGTCCCCCACAGGCCGATCGGAATGACCGGGGCACCGGTCTGGTCGGCCAGCCGGGCCGTTCCGGTCCGTCCCTTCAGGACCGGCTCGAAGAACTCCGCGCCCCGAGGAATGGTCCCCTGGGGAAGCACGATGACCACTTCGCCCGCCCGCAACGAGGCCGCGGCCAGACGCATCGGATCCGACGACTTGCTACCCCGCTCCACCGGGATGCCACCCAGGGCCCGGGCCAGGCGGCCGACGACCGGTGCGTCGAACACCTCCTGCTTGGCCAGGAAGCGAACCGGGCGACCGAGGCGGGCCGCCACCAGTCCGATGGCGGCGACGTCGAAATAGCTCCGGTGGTTCGAGGCGAGCAGCACCGGGCCGGTGGCGGGGATGTTCTCCATTCCGGTGATGGTGAACCGCGCGTACGGGAAGCACTCGGGCCGGAAGAGCAGTCGGGCCAGGTGGTAGGGCTCGAGGCCGACGATGGAGGGGATGCCCGGCGGTCGGTCCCAATGCTCGAGCGGCCACCGTCTGAGCAGGGCGACGGCCGCCAGCCGGGGATCGGCGTTGAGGGGGTGGGGGTGCCCGACGGCCAGGAGCAGCGGCAGGTCGAACACGCTGTCCGAGTAGGCATGGGAGGCGGCGAGCGAGATGCCATGGTCGGCCGCCCACCTGGCCACCGCAGTCCGCTTTCCCACCCCCCAGACGAAGCCACCGTCGATCCGCCCCGTGTATCTCCCTCCCTCCTCGGCGTAGCGGGTGGAAATGACCGCATCGAATCCGAGGGCACTCGCCAGCGGTTCCACCATGTCCATCGGCGAGGTCGTGGCCAGCACCAACTCCAACCCCTTGGCCTTGTGGGCCGCCAGGGCCTCGAGGGCCCACGGCTGGACCAGGTCCACCAGGGACTCCACCGCCCGCTTGCCGGCCCGTCGGGTGGCATCGGCGGACCGGTTCCGCATGACCATGGCCGCGGCCCGGGCCAATCCGATGAAGGGCACCGTTTCGCCGAAGCGGTCGTAGAAGCCGTACACGAGGCGATCGCCGGGCAGGTGACGCCCCGGGGACAGCACGCCCTCGGCCTCCATGGCCTGCTGGAACACCGGTCCACTGGCCGACCGGAGCAGCGTGCGATCGAGATCGACGAACACAGCACCGGTAGCAGTCGACATACCCGTACGCTACCGCCGACCGGTACGCCGGAGTAGCGGCGAATTTGCGCCGACGTCGCATCTGATGCCGGAGGATCCGGGGCCTGCGCACGAAATGAACCCCGTACGCGGCAAAGGGACCGCCAGGGGGGGATAGGCAGTCCCTTTGCACTGACACAACGAGGATTAGGAGGGGGATTCCTTACATCCTGTGGTCTCCGTTTATCGTATAACAACCGCGAGCAATCAGTCAAGCAGCTTATATTGATAGCTGCTATCGTGAATAGCGATGGAGCTGCGTCATCTACAGGCCCTGACCGCCATCAGCGACCATGGCACCTTCTCGGCGGCGGCCGAGCACCTGAACACGGTGCAGTCCAATATCTCGGCGCATGTGGCCCGCCTCGAGCGTGAGCTGGGCACCCCGCTGATCGATCGGGCCAATGGGCGCCTGACCGAGGAGGGAACCGTTGTGGTGGCCCGGGCCCGTCGCATCCTCTCCGAGCTCGATGCCCTGGTGTCCGATGTCGCCGCCTGCAAGGACGAGGTGACGGGCACGGTACGGGTGGGGATGATCGGGACCACGGCGCGTTGGCTGGTCCCCCGGTTGATGGACATGGCCGCCAAGCGCCATCCCAAGCTGCGCCTGCTGGTCGTCGAGGGCAACACCACCGGGCTCGAGCCCCAGTTGGCTTCTGGTCAGCTCGATCTGGCCGTCCTCCATCTGCCGGTCACCGGCCGGGACCTGGTGGCACGGCTCCTCTTCGAAGAGGACCTGGTGCTGGTGGTGCCACATGGCCATCCCATGGCCCACCAGCTCCGCCCCGTCATGCTGGAGGACCTCGCCGACATGGAGTTGCTCCTCCCACTGCCCGGGACCGCCTTCCGGGACGAGCTGGACGCGGTGGCCCGGCCCCTCGGCATCACCCTGCTTCCGGCCGCAGAGATCGACGGGCTCCGCCTGATCGCGTCGCTGACCTTCGAGGGCTACGGCCCGGCCATCCTGCCGGCGACGGCCATTCCCTCATTCCTGCGGGCGCAGTTCCATCCGCTCTCGATCCAGGGGATCCCCCGCCGCCGGGTCGGGGTGGCCCAACGCAGTCGGGGACTTCCCTCGGCGCCCACCCGCGCCCTCAACGAGCTGCTGAAGACCGTGGTGGGGACGGCGGACGACCGGCCCGACGGGGTCCACGTCGCCGACTGAGCCGTTCCACATGGTGGCCGCCGGGTTCACAATTCGGGGACCATGGGCTCCCTCCACATGCGCCAGATGGGTGGGCTCCCCAGTTCGGAGTGGTGCTCGTCGATGACCTCGAAGCCGAACCGGGCATAGAGCGAGACGTTGCGCTCCTTGGACGATTCCAGATAGGCCGGCGAGCCCTCTTCGTCGACCCGGGCCAGGACCTTACGGAGGAGCGCCGATCCGATGCCCTGGCCCTGCCGTGCCGGCTCGGTGCCCAGCGTGGCCAGATACCAGTGCCGTTCCTTCGGATGCAGGGACTCGATCTCGAACAACAACCGCATGGCCCTGACCATCCTCGAGCTGGCCAAATATGGCGCCGTCGGCAGCAATTGCAACAGCTCGCGCACGGGGTGGCGGGTCCGGTCAGGCGGGGCCCACACCGCCGCTCCACCCAGGTCGGCGGTGGTGTACACGTACCCGAGCGGTAGGTACTGTCGCCGCATCTGACTGGTGAAGAAGGAGTGGAGCCCCCGCTGCCGCCGCCGCTCGCCGGCGAACATGAAGTTGGCCACCGGGTCGTCGGCGAAGGAGCGGACCAACATGCCGGCCAGTGCCGGCACGTCGGAGGCGACCACCGGGCGAACGGTCGGTTGGCCAGGTCGAGGCTCCACGCCGAGATGGTAGCCGGGGGTGGTCAATGCGCCGGGTGCGGTCCATTGCGCCGGGCGGTCGTCCATTCATCGGAGGTCGTCCCTTCATCGGCCGTCGGTTCAATTCATCATGGGGTCCGGAGGGAACCCCCCGACCACGGCCAGGGCGCCTCCTTGGCGACGGAGCACACGTCGCCACAGACCCTCGGGATCGGCGGAGATGGGGTCGCGTGCCTCGGCGGTCATCACGTACCACGACCCTTCGGCGATCTCCTCCTCGAGTTGTCCCGAATCCCACCCGGCATACCCCGAGAACAGTCGGGCACCGACGATGGACTCGGCCATCTCGGCCGGATCGGTGGCCAGGTCGACCGTGCCCACGGGGTGCTCGGCGTCCACCAGGAGCCTCCATCCGACCAGCTCGAGCGCGGCGCCGGCCGCCACGTCGCGGGAGGTCAACCGGACCAGCCCGATGAGTGCGTTGCGGGCCACGGGGCCACCGGTGAACAGTTCGGCCGGAGGCGTGGCCATGGGTTGCCACTGGGGCAGCAACTCCCCCACCGCCACGCCGCCCGGTCGGTCGATGACCACGCCGAGCGCCCCGTGGGCCCCGTGGTCGAGGACAAGCACCACCCGTCTCGAGAAGTTCGGGTCGACGAGCCGGGGCGTGGCCACCAACAGCTGGCCCACCAGGCGCTCGGGGGGCGCGGCACCGCCGTAGGGCTCGAAGGCGCTGAAGGGTTCCAACGGCACGCCACGATGATGACCCAATCGTCGGCAGGAGTGGCGCCATGCGCCACCTTCGGGGAGGCTGGGCCGATGTCACTCGTCTCCGTCGAATCCGCGGGCCCCCACATCCGGGTGGTGACCCTGGACAATCCCTCACGCCTCAACTCCATGTCGTTTGCCCTGGTGTCCGACCTCTACGACGCGCTGGAGGAGGTCGGCGCCGACAACAGCTGTCGGGTGGTAGTGCTGACCGGCGCCGGGCGCGCCTTCTGTTCGGGCCTGGAGCTCGAGCACGCCGGCGCCCCGCCGGGCACCGACGACCTTGGTCGACACCGCATGGGGATGCGGGCCATGGAATTCATGGGAGGGATCGTCCCGGCCCTCCGCTCGATTCCCCAACCGGTCATCGCCGCCATCAAGGGGCCGGCCTATGGCGGCGGGATGTGCCTCTCGCTCGGTGCCGATGTCCGGCTGGCCGGGCACTCGGCGGTGTTCTGCGGCGCCGGGATCAGCAACGGCCTGAGCGGGACGGAGCTCGGCGTGAGCTGGTTGCTCCCGCGCGCCGTGGGAACCTCCAATTCCGCGGAGATCCTGCTCACGGCCAAGTTGGTCAGCGCCGAGGAGGCACTCCGGATCGGCCTGGTCTCCCGGGTGGTTCCCGACGATGAGCTCCTCGCTCAGGCCATCGAGATGGGCGAGCGCATGTGCGCGTTCAGCCCGTTCGGGCTGGCCCTGACCAAGGACACCATCTGGGCGTCGTTGGAGGTTGGCAGCCTGCGGGCGGCGGTCGACCTCGAGAACCGCACCCAGCTCCTGGCCGGGCACACCGGCAACCTCAACGAGGCGTCCGCGGCCTTCAAGGAGAAGCGACCTCCCGTCTATACCGAATAGCGCCCGACCAGGCCCACCGACACAGGATTGCGAGATCATGGCCAAGGCCCGCCGCGGGAGGAGACGACGCGGTGGCCCTGATGGCCCGCCCGCTGGGGTTGGTCGCGAGCACTGGCGGGCGGACGGACAGCCCAAGACCCGATTTCCCTCGCAAGACGAGGCCAACCGGTCGGCACTGCGGCTGCGCCTCGAGGCCGGCGCTGACCTCGACCCCTACCGGTGCGGGTGCTGCGGCGGGTGGCACCTGGGAAACCGCGGTGACCGCCCCTGAACCCGGCACGTTCCGCCACCACAGTCTGTACCGTCCGGACGGTATAGTCGACGCCTATGGAACGGACTGCAACGGCGAAGCGGCGCGCCCAGGCCCAGGGTCGTGCCCAGGGCGGTGCCGGCATCGGGGCAGGCACCAAGGAGCGCATCGTCGACGCGGCCGAGGAGGTCGTCCTGCGCGACGGGGTGGCCCGGCTCACCCTGGAGGCGGCCGCGGCGGAGGCCGGGCTGAGCAAGGGCGGCGTGCTGTACCACTTCCCCACCCGGGATGCCCTGGTGGCCGGCATGGTCGACAAGATCATCGAGGAGTTCGATGAGGACATCGAGCGCTTCCTGGACGGCGACGGCGGAGCGGGAGCGTTCACGCGGTCCTACATCAGGGCCACCATGGCCCCCAGCTCCCCGCGTCCCGACCGGGAAGATCGACTGGGTGCAGCGCTGATTGCCGCCGCCGCCGCCGAGCCCGCCCTTCTGGTCCCGCTGCAACGCGCCGCCGACCGTTGGCAGCAACGGCTCGAGGACGACGGCCTCGAGCCGACTCGGGCGACCGTGCTGCGCCTGGCGTGCGACGGTCTGTGGATGTGCGATCTGTTCGGACTGGCACCCCCCTCGGCGGCGCGACGCAGTCAGGTCGCGGACGAGCTCGAACGCCTCGCTCAGGGAGAGTGACGGCCATGTCCGACGGTCACTCGGTCGGTGCCGAGGCGGCCGACCGCTCGAGCCGGCTCATCGGCACCCTCACGCTGACGGTCCTGCTGCAGTGGATGGGTGCGACGGCGATCGTGCCCATGCTGCCCATCTACATCCGGCGCCTGGGTGGGACGGATGCGCTGGCAGGCCTCGTGATGGCCTCGTTCTTCGCCGCCGGCGTCCTCTCCCAGTACCCGATCGGGCGGATCGCCGACCGGCTCGGTCGACGTCCCGTCCTGGTGGCGGGCCTGGTCACCTACGGAGTGGCCAGCTTCTCCTTCCTGCTCCCCATCAACGCCTTCGCCGCCATCGGCTTGCGCTCGCTGCAGGGCGTCGGAGCCGGAGCCTCGACCGTGGCCGCGCTGGCCATGATCTCGAGCTCGGTGGCCGTCGAGCGGCGGGGCCGGGCCTTCGCCTCCATCTACGCCGGCCAACTGGGCGGCATGGCCGTGGGGCCACTGGTAGGGAGCATCGTCGGGGTCCGGTTCATGTGGCTGATGTTCCTGGTCTCGGGCCTCCTCTCCATCGGCGCCTGCATTCCCGCGGTGCGCATCCACGAGCCTCACGACGTCGCCGACGAGCGGCGGGCGAGGACGAGGGCCGACGGGACGGTCGAGCCGCTGGGCCGCATACGGATCCATCGGTCGATGGCAGGAGCACTGGTATGCGGAGCCGCCCTCGGACTGACCAGCGGGGTCTACGACATCTGCTGGACCCTGCTCCTGGTGGCCCGCGGGGCGTCCGGTCTGGCCATCGGCATCTCCTGGACCCTGTTCGCGGTGCCCTTCGTCCTGGCCACCAAGCCGAGTGGTTGGCTGGCCGACCACCTGGACCGCCGCACCTTGGTACTGGGTGGCATCGGCTTCTCGGTCGCCCTCTGTGCCGCCTATCCGTTCATCCACAGCGTGCCCGCCCTCGTCGTGCTCGGCGCGCTCGAGGCCTTCGGGTTCGCGGCCGCCATGCCCGCCGTGCAGTCCCTGCTCACCCAGGGATCGACGCCGTCGGAGGTCGGCCGCGTCCAGGGCATGTTCGGGACCAGCCAGACCGCGTGCACGGCGGTGGCGGCGGCCGGGGCGGGGGCGGCGTTCGCCCTGGCCGCGTGGCTGCCCTTCGTGACGGTGGCCTCGATGGTGTTCCTCGGCCTGATCGCAGCCGCGTTCATCTGGCGGCCCGTGCCCGGCCGGGTGGACCGATCCGACCGGATCGCCAGCCCGGGATTGGCCGAGGCGCTGTTCGAACCGGTCCGGGCCCAGGCGTCCGAGCCCGTCGGGGCCAGCAGGGACGGGCCGTCGGCGGGCTGGTGACGCCCTCGCCGCCCCGGCGCCCCAAACAGCGGGCGCATTGGGACGGCGCTAAGCCACGAACGTCACGGAAGTCCGGCGTGAATCGAAGCCGTCCAACGCCCGGTGGAGGCAACCATGCAGGCGAAGGTGGCGGCTCGCAGGAGCCAGTCCATCACGAAGCCATCGTCGGCATCCGCCGGCACCAACGCCACCAACCCGCGCCGCGGGTGGTCCTGGCTGATCCGCCACCCCGCCGGGAGGGCAAGGCCGGCGTCCCTGAGCTTCCACGCCAGGTGCGGGCCGGTGGCGTGCTGGAGTCCGACCATGGTCGCCTTGACGGTCCCGTCGCCGGAGCGCTTCCCGGGCATCCAGGTGACGGTGGGGACCTTGTGGGTTGATCCGCCCAGGAATGCGAACGGGCCCGGCTCCGGGGGCTCGTGCTCCTCGTCGATGACCGGTCGCACATTGATCCAACCCGTGCGGGCGGCGGCCACCTCGGCCATGTGCGCCAGCAGCCGCGAGTCATCGCGGGCCACGAATTCCAGCTCCACGGGCCCGACGCGGGTCATGTCTGGAGATCGAGGACACCGGCGGCCAGGGCCTCGAGCTCGGTCCGCCACGAACCGGGATTCTCGATGGGCCGGACCACGAACTTCGAGAACCCCACCTCGAGGAATCGCTCGAGGTGGCCTCGCAACCCGTCGATGCCGACGGGCACCACCTGGACGGGATCCACCCCTCGGCGGGTCGAGACGATGGCCCGGATGACCTTGTCGTCCAGCGGACGGCCGGCATAGGCGATGGACACACCGAAATGCTCAGGGCTGATGGAGCGGCCGGCCCGCTCGGCGGCCTCCTCGACGACCAACCGGGCCTCGGCCACCTCCTCAGGAGTGCAGACGGAGGGAAGCCACCCGTCGGCGTACTGGCCGCACCGTCGCAGGGCGGCCGGCACCATACCGCCGGTCCAGACCTCGAGGGGCTGTTGGGTCGGCAGCGGCGAAAGGCGCACGTCCTCGAACTCGCCGGCCGCGCCGTGGTGGGAGACGCTCTCCCCCGCCCACAGGCTGCGGAGCACCGGAATCATCTCATCCATCAGCAGTCCCCTGCCCGGGCTCGCTCCCCCGACCGCGTCCTGCTCGTGCCGACGCGGCAGGCCGGGCACGAAGGTGATCAGGAGCCGCCCGCCGGAGAGTTGGTCCAACGTGGCCAGCTCCTTGGCCACGCGAACCACATTTCGACCGGGGAGCAGCATGGTCGTGCCCAGCTTCAGGTGGGGATTGTGGGCGGCGGCGAAGGCCAGCGCGGTCAAAGGGTCGAGGGCGGGCGCCGTCAGCACCTCGGGCAACCAGACCGAGTCGAACCCGAGATCGTCGATGTCATCGACCAGACGGGCGAAGCCTGCGGGGCCGTCGGGCAGGGCCGTGCCCATGCTGACCCCGACGCGGACCTTCATCCCCATCTCCCTCGTCTGGCGCTCCGGGGGCGGCCGCAGTCGTTGACGGTCACGGCATCGCCAATGGCTCACCGTCGAAACGATCGACGGTGGCGAAGGACTCGACCGGCTCCCGTCGCAATCTGGTGGGCTGACGGACAGGATGCCCGAGGGCCAGCACGCCGGCCACCGTGGCGGTGTCCGGTATGGCGAGCAGACGCTTGACCCCGGGCTCGTCCCTCACCACCATGGTGGTCATCACCCCGGCCAGGCCCTCGGCCCGGGCGGCCAGCAACACGCTCCAGGCGAACGGGTAGATCGAAGCCCCTCCCACCAGGGTGTAGTGGTCTGCGTCACGGTCGACGGTGGCCAACTTCGAGAAGTCGGCCAGCAGGACGAGCATCACCGGCACCTCGTCGAAGTGCTCCGCGAAACCGCCGGGGCCCTGGCTCGCGGATCGGGCGACATCGGGGGCCTGGGCCACCGCGTCGCGCTCCAGTTGGCGATCGGTGACGACGGCCCACGGGGTCAATCCGGCCCTCACCTGGGCCAGATACTCGTACCAACCCGGTAGGTAGAGGTCCCGCATGGCCCGCCGCAGGTCCGGGTCCTTGACCACGACCACGCGCCAGGCCTGGCGATTCCCTCCGTTGGGGGCGAAGCGCGCCGTTTCCAGCACCCGGTAGACAGTCTCGTCGGGGACCCCGGTGTCGAGGAATTCGCGCACCGCCCCGGTGGTGCGCAGTGCGTCGATCAGGTCCACGCCCATGACGGTAGCGGCCGGACCCACCGTCCGCACCGCTCGACCCCACCCACGACGCCGTCCTGGCTGATGTCTGAGGCGTGGTCCCCGCCGTTGGCCCCTACAGCACTTCCAAGATGGCGTCGGCCGCGCTCACCGTCAAGCCCGGTCCGGGCTCCACATTGAGCGTGGTCACCACTCCGTCCTCGATGACCATGGCATAGCGCTGCGAGCGGATGCCCAGGCCGAAGCCGCTCCCGTCCATCTCCAGCCCGACGGCTTTGGTGAATTCCCCGTTGCCATCGGCCAACAGCAGGACCAGATCACCCACATGCTGGCTCTCGCCCCATGCGGCCATGACGAAGGGGTCGTTGACCGAGATGCAGGCCACGGTATCGACACCCTTGGCCTTCAGCTCGTCGTGGCGGATGACATAGCTGGGCAGGTGGAAGTCGGAGCACGTCGGGGTGAAGGCGCCGGGCACGGCGAACAGCACCACCTTGCCGGAGCCGAGCACCTGTCCGGTCTGGACATGCGTCGGACCCTTGGGCCCGGCCGTCATCACCTGGACATCGGGGATCTTGTCACCGACAGCAATTGACATGTTCACTCTCTCCTTACCCGTCGGGACCCATCCGACCACACGCTTCGAGTGTTACGAACCGGTCCTCCGGTCATCGTGTGGTCTGGCCGCAGCATACGGGCACCCCGGCCGACGGCGATCATCACGGGATGGGCAGCGGAACCGGGCACGGGTGGAGCCCGAGGCGCCGCGCTGCGGGTCACGGCCGAGGCGGGAGCGAGGGCGGGTCGGCAACCCGTAGGACACTTTCAACTCGGACCCCCTCAGTCCGGCGGCAGGGAGCCGTTGCCGACCTCGGCCAACCATGCCGGCAAGCGCGCCGCCTTACCCCTGGGGTCGACTGCTCCGTGCACGGTCACCGCCGTGCAACGGATCTCGTCGCCCACCTGCAGCAGGTAGGCAACCTGGAACGTGGCGCGGGTGACGTGGCCCACGCGCACGGAGATGTCCACGAGGTCGTCGAAGCGCAAGGGACGACGGTAGTGCACCGAGAGTTCGAGCACAGCGAAGTCGACGCCGGCGGCACGCACGGAGTTGTAGGAGTGTCCGGCATGCCGGAGCAGCGCGGCCCTGGCCTCTTCGAGGTAGGGGACGACGGCGCCGTGGTGGATGATTCCCATGGCGTCTGTCTCGGCGAACCGGGTGCGGATCCGGTGCACGAACCCGTAGTCGGACGCATCCGTCGAGGGGGTGAGCGAGAGGCGCACTGCTCGACGCTACCGTGCGGCCATCGACAGCTCGGGCTGATTCCACTCGATCCACCCTGTGCCGACCCGGCCGTCTCGGGCGATGAACCGGGCCGCGGCACGAGGGAACCGGCTGGTCCGACCATCGGGTGCGACCAACAGGAGCGGGCCGAAGGCCAGGGGCTCGATCTGCAGCTCGAGCCCTCCCGGCTCGAGCACCGCTCGTGCCGACACGGGCATTCCCGCCTCTCCCCGGATTTCCGACACGTCGAGGGCCTCCACGGTATGGACGCCCCCGTCGCCTGGTTGCAGGTACCCGAATGCCACCGGGCTCCCGGGGATCCGGATGTCGGCGAGATGCACTCGGGTCCCGTCGTCCAGGCGGGCCGCGGCCCAGCACCAGCCGAAGGCCCACCAGTCCCTGACCCCCCACGAGTGGTCCCGCTGGCCCTGTCCAACGATGGCCAACCGTTCGCCGTCGATGGTGATCTGGCCGCGGACCAGACACGGCACCTCGTACCGGGTGGTCAGGTCGTACTGGTACGGCGCGCCGTCTGTGGTCCAGGTGAGATCCAGCCCGATGGTCGTCGGATCGCCCGGTTCCCCTCGGTACACGGCGCCCGGGTCCGCGTGAACCACTGCGGGAGCGGTCCCCCGCACCGTCATGGCGGACAGAGGCACCTCGACGACCGCCTCGACCTCGACTCCGTGGGAGTTGAGCACCAGTCCGGTTCCGTCAGCCACCGGGAGGTCATAGGACACCGACGCCGTCAGCGGTCGGTCCGCACCCACGAGCACCGTGGTCCACCAGGTCACCCCGAGGCCGGGATAGAGACCGATTCTGGCGTAGCCGGCGATGGCACCCCCCTCGGCCACGAAGTCGAGGTAGTAGGACTCGTTCCACAAGGGGTCGGGCTCCGGACGATGCCGGCCCTCGTCGGCTGGATCGACTTCGTGACTGTCGGAATCGGGCACGGATCCTCCTGCGAGTCGAGCAACACGCGGTGGCTTCGATCACGGCCGGTCTCGGCCATCGATAACCCTGGGCAGCCGATGATAGGTGCCGGCAGTCCGCCGGTTCCGAGTGTCCGACCGGGTCGAATCTGGATCGCCTCGGCTTCGGTGCGGCAGACCCGTCCTGGCTCAGGCACCGTTCGGGCGGAACACCACCTTGACGGCCTTGCTGGCCGCCTTGTCGAGCCCTGCCCCGACCGCATCTCGGTAGGCCTCGAGCGGGAACTCATGCGTGACAACCACGTCGTCGGGGAAGCGCTGCTGCGCCAGGATGTCGAGAGCCACGTCAATGGAATGGTCCCGGCCGGGCGGCGCCTGCCCGATCGAAGCCTTGGGGTCGCGGCCGTGGTCGACGGAACCGATCACGACCGCCTCCTTGTACCAGAGGGGGGTCATGTCGACGCGGCCGATCCCCATGGCGCCGAGCAGCAACACGGTGCCGCGGTTGTCCACAGCCCGCAGGGCGTCGGTCGCGGATGCGGCGCTGCCGGCCGCCTCGACCACGTAGGGGTAGCCACCGACCAACATCCAGTCCTCCCCCATCCCGACGGTCCGACCGCCGAGCAGTCCGGCCAGTTGCTCGAAGGCGGCGGCCCCTGACCCCAGGACGACGTGCGTCGCTCCACAGGCCTGGGCGGCCGCGACCTGGTGGGCGTGGCGGACCAGTACGGTGACCTCGTTGCCCGGAAACAATGCCGTCAAGGCGATGAGGGCCGCCAGGCCGATGACCCCGCCGCCGACGATGAGGACGGGCGATGCCCCATCCGGCGGGCGCCGGCCGAGGCCGTGGAGGGCGATCGAAATGGGCTCGTGGAGAGAAGCGGCACGATCGGGCACCCCGGCTGGGATCTCGTGCAGCATCGAGGAGTGGGCCATGACCTGTTCAGCCCAGCCTCCCCCGAGCCCGTCCGTGAATCCGATCGAGCGTCCGGGAGTGAGCACCCGGCTGTCGAGCTCGAGGCAGCTCGATGGCCACCCTCTCCGGCAATTGACACAGGGCGGATCGATGCCGCGCACCAGACACGGCAGGATGGGATCGACGGCCACCTTGGTCCTCACCGACCACGGACAGTCGGAGCCGACCTCGATGATCGTGCCCGCGATCTCGTGGCCGAGGAGGAATGGCAGAGTACCGATGGACATGAGGGTCGGCGACCCCCCGGTGGACGGCGAGAAGAGATGGAGGTCGCTCCCGCAGATGCCGCCGAACGTGACCGCCACCCGTGCCCATCCACCGGTCGGCAACTCAGGATCGGGAACCTCGACCAGGGAGGCCGGGAAGGCGGGATCGACCAGGTCGTAGCGGATCGCCTGCATGGCGGCATTCTTCCATCCGCCGCTTGGCGACGCCGCCCTCGCCGTCTCGAGTCAGCCGAAGGCAGACCGGGACCCCCGGCCACCGCAGGCAGCGGGGGCTCTGTCCCGGCCAAATGGAGAGTTGGTGACCGAAGGGTCGGTACCTCGATCCCCACAGCCTCGAACCCCGCAATCGAGGCCCCACTCAGCGCTCCCAGGGAGCCGGACGCACCGCCCCCTCAGGCATCCAGGCCGACGTAGGAGGGAGCGTCGACCCTCGATCGACGATCGAGGTCGCTTGGATCGACCATCGCCGGGCCAGGTGTTCGGCGATGACGCTCGTCGTCTCGCCGAGGTCCATCACGCCGTGTCGACTTCAACGTCGTAGCGGACGCCGCGGTGAACCGACTCCGCCTGATGACGGGCGATGCCTGGTAGCCGGGTTCCCCGTCCGGTTTCCCTTTCAGCCGCGATCTCGGGCGCGCAGCGCACACCGATCCAACAGACGGCCAACCCTTGGAGCGCGTCTTCCCATCGCGTCTGATCGGTGGCCCCATCAAGCGTCAGGTCGTCGAGGATCACGTTGACGCCACCACGCACCAGCGCGGCCACCGCGAGTTGGAAACCGGCATAGATCGCCATGAAGCGATCACCGCGTGTGATCACGCCCTGATGCACGGAGAGCCCCTCGGGGTCGTTGACCATCCGGGGAGGCAGGGCCCAGATCAGCTGGTCGATTCCGAGGAGCAGCCAAGGGTCAGGCAACCCGGACTGGAGAGTTCGCCCGAGCGTGATCTTACCTGCACTCGATCCGCCGTTGAGAAAGAGGACCCGACCAGGCTGGTCGTGTCCTTGTCCCATACCGGAACCGTACCTTCCCCCTCGACCGGGAGATGCTCGGATGCCGGGTCGCGGCAACCCAAGCCATGAGCATCGTCGCCTTTTTGGATCTATCATCTCTCCTGCGAGGGCGGAATCGAGGCGCCATGCCCAAGTACCTGCTCGAAGTGAACTACACGCTTGACGGCATCAGGGGGGTCAAATCCGCCGGAGGCTCGGCCCGAGTGGCCGCGGCGAAGGAACTGATCGAAAGCCTTGGCGGGAAGATGGAAGCCTTCTACTTCGCCTTCGGCGGAACCGACGTCTACGCCATTGCCGACCTCCCGGACAGCAGCTCCGCTGCTGCAGCAGCGTTGGCCGTCTCTGCCGGGGGTGGTGCCACGGTGCGCACCGTTGTACTTCTCACGCCGGCCGAAATGGACGAGGCCGCAGCCAGTCAGACGACGTACCGTCCGCCCGGGAGTTGACCGGCCGGGTCCCCCGGTCCATTCGGGGAGCCCACCCGACCCACTCCGTTGGACCCAGGATCGCTCGGGCCGTCAAGGGGGATTGCCGGGCCGCATGGGCAGAAACCGACAGGGGACGATCTCCCGCTGGTCAAGCCCATCACGCGTCTTGGTGCACGCCACGATGACGCCGGCACCGAGCGCGTCAACAAGGGGCACGACCAGGCGTCCGTGCGGTGCCAACTGGGCGGACCATGCACTGGTGACCTCCTTCGCCCCTGCGGTCACGACGATGCGGTCGTACGGTGATCGGGATTCGGCACCGTACGCTCCATCTCCAACCACGATGTCAACATGTCGGTAACCGAACTCGGCCAGTCTCTGTCGAGCAAGATCGCCCAAGTCCGCCTCCAGTTCCATGGACAGCACCGCACCGGTCGGTCCTACGAGCTCGGCCAAGAGGGCAGTGTTGTAGCCAGAACCGGTTCCAATCTCCAGGACATTCTGACCTGCGCCAACTTCAAGAGCTTCGAGCATCATGGCGATGATGACAGGGTGGGAGAGGGCGCTGATCGGTCTCCCGCGTGGATCATCCTTGATCAAGATCGCACTGTCCTCGTAGGCCCAGGCCCTCTTGCCCGATGACAGGAACAGATGCCTCGGCACGACGCGAAAGGCACCCTCGACCCCTGCCGTGTTGATTGCGCCAGCAGCTCTGAGGCGACTGACCAGCGCTCCGAGTCGGTCATCATCTGTGTCGGGCACGGTCCGAGAATATGTCTGCACCCGACAGCTGGCGACTTGCTCCCGGTACCTCGCCAGGCGGCGCACGCTCAACCGAACGTCGCTGGTCCTGTGGCTTGTGGCCGGAACTGGCGCCGACCGGAGGACGATCATGGCTCGTCCATTGGGGATGCGCGTCGGACTGGCACCGGGGTGCACGATGCCCGACATACGATGCGCAAGTGTCCGATGCTCAAGACCATGCCGCCGAGGCGCTCGAGGAAGTCGCTGACGCCCTCCGAGACGCGCGACTCGCCTTCCAGGTCGCCGAGGACTTGACGCGGGCGACGCTCAAGAGCAACACCAGAGGAGTTCCTGATGCCGCTGTCCTACGAGCGAACCCCGTTGTCGAAGGACGACGACCGGTTGACGATGCCCTCGCCCAACTCGAGCGAGCTCGTCACAAGGTATTGGTGGCAATCTTTGCCGTGGCCCTCGAGGACGGTATGACCATCGCGGAACTGGCCCGCAACTACGGCTTCTCCCGCCAACTCGCCTCGCGGTACGCCAAGGAGGCACGAGCTACTCGCAGCCAGGAATGACCGACTCACGACAGAGGAAGGGACTCTGTGGAGGAAGACGAGTCGAAGGCAGACCGGGGCCGAACGCGTACATCGACAATGCAGGGGCGATGATGCCGGTGAAGGGGCGAAAGCTCCCGTTGCGCAACGGTGGTGCGACTCGTGCCTGCCCGACTCATTCGAGGTGACTTGGCACCTCAAGCTGGCCAACAATTGCGTCGATAGTTCGCAATGCTCAGCGCGGCGAGGACATGTCCGGCCACCATGGCAAAGGGGCCGGTTTCCTGCTGCCGGCATCCCTCGTACCCACCAGGGCCACCAGTATTCTGTGCGTTCTCGGATGTTGATCGTTTCTCGCATCGTTCCGGGGGGAATGAAGAGTGGTGATGCCACATCTGCCGGCCCCGAGGGGTCCATTGACGGAGATGCTCACTGACCGCCTCCTGAGACCGCCCGGGCGACTCCATGACTGGGCCATCCCGACCGATGATCCCTTGACCGGTGAGGACACCCAACTTGCTCTTCATATCTGTTTCGCACTGCACTACGACGGTTTTGTTGGCGTCGACGAGCAATGGGAATGGGCACCCGCCCTCCTCGAACTGAGAAACCGTGTGGAAGATCGGTTCTTCGCGGGATTGGTCGCCAATGCTGCCGGACGGGGAGCCCGTCCCGGGAACCCGGTGCATAGCGGTGAACCTGCTTCCGTTCTTCGACGATTGCTGGGCGGTGACGATGGCCCCTCGCTCTCGCTCTTCATGAGCGAGCGGGGAACCAAAGACCACCTGAGAGAGTTCGTCATTCACCGGAGCATCTATCAGCGCAAGGAGGCTGATCCCCATACCTGGACCATCCCTCGCCTCCGAGGCCGGGCAAAGTCAGCCCTCGTGACGCTCCAGTCTGACGAATACGGAAACGGGATTCGAGGTCGATCGCACGCCGAACTGTTTGCTACCACCATGACTGCCCTGGATCTCGATACGGCGCCAGGCGCCTACATCGACCAGATCCCCGGAGTGACACTCGCAACCGACAACTTGGTGTCCATGCTCGGCCTTCACCGCCGTTGGCGGGGCGCTCTCGTCGGGCATTTGGCCGCATTCGAAATGACCTCCGTTGTCCCCATGTCGCGTTACTCGGCCGCGGTACGAAGACTATTGAACAGCGAGGCAGCCGCCGAATTCTACGACGTGCATGTTCAGGCGGATCTGCTCCATCAACAGATCGCAACCGACGAGCTCATTGCCGGACTCGTAGAGACAGATCCCATTGCCGCCGAGGATGTGGCCTTCGGAGTCGCGGCACTATTGGACGTGGAGACCTCATTTGCGGATCACCTTCTCCAGAGCTGGTCAGAGGGGTTCAGTTCTCTCGGCACCACCAGATTTCCACCTCAACCGAGCCAGAACCCTTGGTCCTCAATGGTTGCCCTCGATGGCCGTGTTGGTGCCGCCGCAGCCAACGGGTATTGATCCTTCGCCTTCGCCCAGACGCCACTCGTCGACTCGGCCGCTACTCGTGCCGGACCCGCCAGCGTCCGCCGATTCGGGAAGGGCAAGGAGCCGACGACGAACCGTCCCACCCCGGCTGCCTCTTGCGTCAGGGCCCCTCTTCTTCGGAACAGACGACGTGGGGACGAAGAGAGTCAGGTAGTGGCAACCAGTAGATCTTCTCCGCTTGACGGGCGAAGGCCGTCAGCGCGATTGGCGAAGTACCGCCCGGCCGTATCCGACATCGGCACGTGCCGGGCGGTTCGAAAGGCGGCGTCGCGAGCCAGTGCCAGCATGTCGCTCGGGGCGAAGAAGCTGATGAAAGGTGTACCCGACGCTCGGGCGCCGGCCTCTGCAATCTCGAATCCGGGACGGTCGTCCTGGTCGAGGAACTCCAGCGGCACTAGGCACTAGGAACGTCATGGCCAGCGTCGAGCCGGGGGCGAAGGATGCGATCTGGCCGAGCATGGCCGTGTTCGCCTCCTTGGTGAGGTACATGGAGACGCCGGTCGAAGCCACCACCGGCGGCCGGCCGGGATCGAAGCCGGCGGCCGTCAACTCTTCCCACCAGGAGTCCGCCTCGAAGTCGACCGGCACGAACCGCAGCCACTCGGGGACGCCGAATCCGAGCTCGATCAGACGCCGGCGCTTCCAGGCCTGAGGACCAGGGCGGTCGACCTCGAAAACCCGCAGGCGCGAAGCAATCTCCGGCCTGCGCTCGGCAAAGGTGTCGAGGCCAGCTCCCAGAAGGACGTACTGGCCGACTCCTCGGTCGGCCTGCTCTGCGACGAGATCCTCGATGAAGCGGGCACGGGCCACGATGGCGGCCCGAAAGCCGCCGGTGAAGACCGGGTCCATGTCGGGACGGCGGCGCCAATCGTCGTCGGGGGCGACCAGCCGTAGGCCGACCTCGTCTTCGAGCACATGTGGAACAGGGTCGACCTGTGTGTGCAGAGCCCGCCACAGGGCGACCCGCACCGCCGTGCTGTCCGGGGTCGCTGCCTCCTCTTCAGGCACGACGGTCTTCCTCTCCGGCGGCGTGTTCGAGTCGATGGGCGGAAGCCGCGCTCTGATCAGTCACCCCGTCGATCTGCCCTTCGCTCCTTCCTGCGTCTATGACGACGCATCACGCCCAATCCGACCCAGATCAGTGCACCGAACGCCGCGGTGACGAGGGTGTAGAGCCACAACGGCCAAGAGAAATTCCAAACCAAGAAGTGGAGGCGGATCTTTTCGGTGTTCTGAATGATGAAGACGAGCAACAGCCCACCGCCCGCGATGGACGCGATCGCTCCGCCGCCCAGCCGTCCTCGACCCCCGGTACTACTGCCCTCACCCGGCTCGACCATCGTGACCTCCTTGTCGGGACAACCGCTCGCAAGTCTTCGACACCCTCAACGCTGCCACAGAATCGACCCTTCCGTTTGACGCACCTTCTCTCCGCCGCGGTCCGGCGAGGTTCGCCGAACCTCCGGGCGATCAGAACCTCGCGGCGAATAGCTGCCAACGTCCGGGAACACCCTTCAGGTCGTGTTCTCCCCGATCGTCAAAGTCCAGACCCGAGCCAGCCACGAGGTCCGTCACCGTCCTGGAGACGAGGACCTCGCCGGGCTGGGCCAACACTTCGATCCGCGAGGCGATATTTACGCCGAGCCCGGCGATGTCGTCCCCGCGCAGCTCGACTTCTCCGGTGTGCACTCCTGCTCGCACCGCCACACCCAGGGCCTTGGCGCCGTCGCTGATGGCCCGGGCACACCGAACCGATCGGGCTGGGCCATCGAACGTTGCCAGGATCCCATCTCCCGTCGTCTTGACAAGCCGACCACCGTGTCGGGCCACCTGGCGCTCGGCCAACGCGTCGTGTCGATTCAACAGGAGTTTCCACTCCCGGTCGCCCAGCTCTACAGCTCGGCGCGTGGAATCGACGATGTCGGTGAACAGTACGCTGGCCAGTACCCGATCTGCCTCAGGCACTGAGCGGACGCCGGTGAGAAACTCCTCGACCTCGTCGAGGACCTGGCCAGTGTCTTCCGTCCACCAGAAGTGATCGGTTCCTGGTAGCTCGAACAGGCGAGCGCCGTCGATGTGCTCGGACAGGTAGCGACCGTGAGCCACGGGCACCATGCGGTCACTGGTCCGGTGCACCACCAGAGTCGGAGCGTGCACGAGCGGAAGCGCCGGTCGGACATCCATATCCATGTACGAGCTCATAAGGGCCATGGCCGAGCCCGGGCTCGCGGCCAGGCGTTGCATGCGAGCAAAGCACTCTCGCGCGCCGGGATCGTCGGCGACGTTCGGGGCCCAGCCGCTCAACCCCACACCGGTCCCCCACCGGGGCTCGAGGTATTGCACCGATTCGTAGAGTTGCTCGGTGGGCATCCCGATGGAGTAGTCGGGACACGCAGTGATGCGGGCATAGGTGGCCACCAACACCAGGCCCCGGGTGCGCTCGGGATGGGCTGCCGCGAACAAGATGGCCATGGGCCCGCCTTCCGATACAGCGAACAGGGCCGCCTGCTCGGAGCCGACCGCCTGCATCACCGCCTCGATGTCGAGCATTCGCCGGTCGATGTCGGGCAGCCGCTCGGTCCGGTCGGACATGCCAGTGCCGCGTTTGTCGAACATGATCACACGGGAGAAGGACCCGAGCCGACGGAGGGCACGAGCCAAGGCCGCGTCCTCCCAGGCCAACTCGACATGCGAGATGAAGCCTGGGATCACCACGAGGTCGAAGGCGCCCTCGCCGAAGACCTGATAGGCGATGTGGACGCCGTCGTCGGCCTTCGTATAGCGGGTCTCTGGCACTGTGTCCACATAGCCATTTGAGCAGAATCCGAGGCCGAGATCCCAGAGACCGCACATGGGGTCACAGCCCGCAAGATCCGATCCTCGGAGGGCAAACCGAAGCACCAGCGACGATGGTGTACGGAACAACGCGGCCCCGAATCGGGCATGACGCGAACCCAGATGTGCCCAGGGCAGCCTTCCCCGCTGACTGCCTCAGGACGGACTCACGTCGTGAGGACCTGCACCCCACTTCCTGGCCCCTCAATTGTCCTTTGAGGGCCCTGACACAATCGCTGGTCGAGCCACCATCACACATGGGTCATTGACATCGGACGCAGTACCGTGGTCGCCCATGTGGCAACGAGTGGCCGAACCAGAGGTGAGACACGAGGCCACGACCGGTTCACACGGAACGCCGACCACGGCCAGCCTCTCGGGATACCGGAGCGCGGTGATAGCCGGCTTGACCGTCACGGTTCTCTACACGGCGTTGTCGCTGTTCTGCTGGCAGCACCTGGTAGCCACTGGGGTGACGACCCACATGTACCGGCTCAACCTCGGCGATGTGGGCCAAAGGGTCTGGTTCATGGCTTGGCTTCCGTTTGCCATTGCCCACCACACCAACCCTTTGGTGAGCACCTACATGTTTGCTCCACACGGGATCAATGTGCTGGCGAATGCAAGTGTGCTACTCGAGGCATTCCTCCTCGCTCCGATCACCGAACTTTCTTCACCCATCACTTCGCTGAACATCGCCGGAATCGCCGCACCCGTCGTCTCCGCGCTGTCGCTCTACTACGTCCTCCGCCGTTACGAAATGCGCCGATCGGTGGCGTTCGTCGGCGGACTCATCTACGGCTTTTCCCCCGCACTCCTACAGTTCAATGGGCTGGCCGATTTCAACCTGAGTTGGATGTTCTTCCCACCTCTCGCTGTGTATCTGCTCGACCGCATCTTCTTCCGGCAGACGGGTCGCCCGATGCGACTCGGCCTGCTGCTCGGTCTGCTCATCGTCCTCCAGTTTTTCTCCGGTCAGGAGATACTCCTCGATTTTGTCGTCGTCGCCGGCCCCGTGCTCGCCCTTGCGATCGTTGCCAACCCAAGGCAGATCTCGTCACACGCCCGGTTCGCCATCAAAGGCACCGCCACTGCCGTTGCGACAGCCGGCGTTCTCCTGATCTACCCAATGGTCGTCTATTTCAACGGCCCGGATCATGTCGCAACCTTGGGCCCGAAGGTGATGCCAGGCGCAGCGTTGTCCTCACCGGTGTGGCCGTCAACGGCGACAGGACATGGCTTTTTGAAGCCCCTGCCGGGGACTCCTTGGCAGCACCTTTTCGACAACGCTTTCGCTGGCCCGCTGACCATTGTTCTGGCATTGGCAGCGCTCTTCTTTGCTCGACGCCACCGGGTCGTTCTCCTCCTGTGGGCTGCCACCCTGTGGTGCATAGCCCTCTCGTGGGGAAGCGCCACTCGATTGACCGGATCCGACCCGACCTTTTCGTGGCACGCGCCGGCTTGGTATCTCTCCAAGGCGATCCCGATCTTGAAGAATGTCGCGTGGATCCGAATCTCGATCCTGACCGATCTTCTCCTGGCGCTGCTCGTAGCCATTACCCTTGATGGAGTGACGTCGGCCATTCAGGCGAACGGCGGCGTCTGGCGGCGCCATCTCGGCGATGTCACCGCCGCGGGCGCCGGCGTCCTTGTGGCCATACCACTGCTCGTGGCGGGCAATGTGCCCTATGTCGGATTCGAAAGTGTGGCCGTGCCGGACGTGCTTCGACACGTCCCAACCGGAAACAACGGGAGCCCAGTCACCGTGCTCTTGTACCCGCCCAGTAGTCCGTTCTCCGGGACACCATTGGCGTGGCAGGCGGTCGCTGGGTTCCCTTACCGCGACTTTGAGGGCTACGCGTGGCATCCGCAACCGGGCCAGCGGACGGCGAACGCGGGGGCGAATCCCAGCCCGCTCGGTTATATCGTTGGCACCGCGCCCGGTCTGTCTCCTTCCATTACGCTCACCCACGCACTCTGTCGCGAGTTCGCCGCGTCATTTGTCCGCAACAGTGTCCGCGTGACCGTTGTCATCGGCGGATATCCAGGCTCGGAACCGCTCACCCGTGTCTATGACCAGATCTTTGGTCCCGGTCGTCGTTTCGGCGACGGGGAGATCTGGAATGCCGCGAACAACCGCTGTTGACGCCCCCATTTGTTGTCGAGGTTCGACACCGGTGTCCCTTTCCGGCTCCCCCTGGGAGCGGCGAGTTCAGGCATCCCAGCTGGTACACATGCTCCCTTGTCGCTGGATCCTCACTACGACGTGCGGGGAGTCCCCGAATGGCCCCTTTGCCCAATTTCTTGAGGCCCACGCGGATCAATCGGCCGGTGGGCCTCCATATCCGATAGTGGGACGAAACTGCGACTATCTCCCAACGCCCGCTATGTGGGGGCGCTACGCCGCACGACCTCCGCAAGGGCAGGCCAATCGGGTGACTCCTTGACGCAGCGGGCGAACAGCCACAGCAGAAGACGGTCCGGGTGGAGCCCGAGCAAGTCGGCGATTCGCATCGCCAGCCCGTGGGGGTCTGCTCGCAACCGCTCGTCGCAGTTCAACAGGTGCTGGAGAGGGTCATAGGTGGGGTCTCCGACGTAGGGCTTGGGGTCGATGACGAGCCACGGCTCCCGCTTGGCGGCAAGCACATTGCCGGCGTGCAGGTCCGTGCACAGCAGTACCGATCGGTCTGCGGTTGATGGGAGCGTTCGGAGGAGGGCAATGCCTTCCCGCGCCAGACCAGGATCAAGACTTGCCCGGACCCTTGGGGCCCTCTGCTCGAACTCCTCCGCCCACTCATCGCACATGAGCTGCAGTGACCGGAAGCGGTGACCCGGTGCGGGCTCGCGCCAGAGCCGGTGTAGCAGCCCCGCGATGACGCAGTCCTGTTCGGACTCGGGTCGGCTGGCCAACGTCGTCCCAGGAACGCACCGCTCAAGGAGCAGCGCGATGGTGTCGTCGAACTCCATCACGGCGTGCAACAGGACGGCACCGTCCCCATCCAACTCGCGCAAACCGTCAGCCTCGTGCGCCGCCTCCGGGTGTCGCCACGCGACCTTCAGTACCAGCTCGGCCCCCGCATGGTCGGCGACAGGAGCCACCCAGGCTGTCTGACCACCGGGCTGGAAGGGCTCACCAACTGTCAGCGACCAACGCTCTTGTAGTTCGCTCACTGTCGCCGGCAGGGTTGCCACCCACGCTTGTCGTCCCTCGCACTCCGCCGCCTCGACAAGGTTCTGAGGCATCGGCCAACCGTCCAAACCAGTCATTGCATGGTGGGCGAGGCGTTCCAGGCTGCTAGGCCTGACCACCGACCTCGTAGAGCTCGCTCGAAACCAATTGGGGTCCTCCGGGCGGCGGCTTGAGCGCTCCTTGTGCCGATTCGGCATTCTCCGCGGTAGCGAACACAATCACGCCCATCCCATTGCCCTTGCCGTCGTGCAGCCAGGTGCCGTTCTTGAACCCTGCCTGAGATTTTGCCAGAGGAATTACAACATCCTCCAGCATGCGTTGGGCGGCATCGGGACTCCCGTCTTGAGGGAGCTTCACCTGCATCACTACTGCGTGGGCCATTTTGATCCTCCAGTCGCATGCCACATCAAGCGGCAGCCACCAGACCCTAAGGGCCCGCCGCGATTTTGATTACGCGTTTGGCGTCGGCGTGAGCGTGT